>TARA_R110002096_G_scaffold164099_11_pt1 | contig 12001 bp, 9 predicted proteins | sample TARA_R110002096 | Tara Oceans TARA_R110002096 (sample SAMEA4397295) | marine metagenome | biome: Polar Biome; feature: [DCM] deep chlorophyll maximum layer (ENVO:01000326); material: water (ENVO:00002006), including particulate matter (ENVO:01000060) such as... | depth 35 m | reverse complement strand
CAGAACTTCAGTTTTCAAGTGTCCATTTTTCGGGAAACAGGTCAGCGGTCCTTTGGTTGGGGAAAACGGTCCTATTCTGAATCTACCGGCCACCAGCCATCGAGACGGGGCGCCTGATGGCGACCCCTTCGTGGAAGGTGTTCGAGGAGCAAGCGAAGGTGAGGCCGCCGTCCCTCTCACACAATTCGATGGGAAGACCAAGAGACGGTGCCTTCTCGGCAACATTCGCAGAGTGCTAGCGCGAAATTGATTCATGATGGGGGGGATACAGATGAAAACCTCCAGAGAAGATGAAAACCCCCATCCAACGCATTCTCGTACCACTCGATCCTTCCGAATATGCGAAAGCGGCAACCCTTAGAGCCTGTCAGAGCGCCCAATTGCATCAGGCGCGTGTTACCGGCCTGACGGTCCTGGATGTTCCGGGAATTCGAACTGAGATCGCTCCGGCGGATCCCGTCCTCTGGGAGTTTGTCGAAAAGGGAATCCAGTCTGGGATTGAGGACGCTCGCGAGAAGATCGGTAAGATCCAAGGGTTCTTTTCGGATACCTGCAGGGAATTCGAGGTGGAGCATGAAGACTTCAGTATAGAAGGAGTACCTTCGCGGCTGTTGCTTGATGCGTCCGCGCTTCACGACCTGGTGGTGATTGGGGTGCGAACGTTATTTCACTTCGAGACCCGCAATCGACCGGGCAACTCGCTGGCGAAGCTCTTGGGGCGAACGGCGACCCCGATCCTGGCAGTCCCCCTTTCCACGAATGAGTCGTTCTACAAGAAGGTGGTGATCACTTACGATGGCAGCATGAATGCGGCTCGCACCTTGCGAGACTTTGCCAGTTTTGCGGCTCCCTTTGATTTTGAGATCACGGTGGTGAGTGCAGAAGATGACTCGCTCCACGGGGAATACCTGCTCCACGATGCCTCTTCCTATCTGCATGCTCACGGTTTCGAACAGTTCGATACCGTTCATGTGAAGAAGAGGAGCATCCCGTCAAATCTGTTGCGGGATGCGGACCTGATCGTGGCGGGGATCCATTCCAAGAAGTTTTTCAAAGATCAAGTGATCGGTAGCCTGACTCATCACCTGATCGACCGTGGGGATACCGCGCTTTTTCTTTCGCATTGAGAGATGAGAAAGGCCCGTGATGTCCGTCTACAAAAATTTTGGATTACGATTACGCAAACGACCTAAAGCCCTGGTGAGGTCGCTGCGAATATCGAGAAAATGGGGACTATTCTAGGGTTCCACACTCAACCTGTATGGGAGAAGGAATATCAACTCCTGCGCAGGGAAAGAAAACAGCAGTATAGCCAGGGTACAGACACTGAGAGATCGTTCTTGTATGAAGACATCAATCCAACGAATTTTGGTTCCCCTCGACCCCTCTGAGTTTACAGAGGCAGCCACCTTGCGAGCCTGCGAAGTTGCAATGGCTCATGGAGCGAAACTTGCGGGGCTGGCGGTTCTGGATTCACCCGGGATCCGGTCGCAGGTTTCCCCGGTGGATATGCTCCACTGGCCTCTGGTTCGTGACGCCATCATGGATCTGGAGGCGGACGCGCAGGCGAAGATTGTAGAGTTGCAGAATCGGTTTGCCTGGACGTGCAAGAGTCACCGGATCTCCCATGTGGAATCCGATCTAACGGGTGTGCCGGCGAATATGATTTTGGAAGCTTCGGTCCTCCATGATCTGGTCGTAATGGGGTTGCGAACCTATTACCATTTTGAGACGAGGGAAGGGGCGGGGAAATCCTTGAGCCAGGTGTTGACCCAGACTTCAACGCCCATTCTTGCGGTCCCGAAAGTACAATCACGGGAGCCGTTTCAGCGGGTCATGATTGCCTACGATGGGAGCCTCAGTGCGGGTAGAGCGCTACGCGATTTCTGTGGGTTTGCCGAGCCCTATGATTTTGAGATTACCATTCTAACCGCTCACCCGGATGAAAGCCATGCTGAGTTTCTTCTGAACCAGGCTGCGGATTGCCTTCATGTTCATGGGATCAACGGATTCAGTCTCCAGAATTTCAAAAGTGATTCGATTCCCGTTTCTGCCTTGGAGGGAGCTGAGCTTGTCGTGGCGGGTATTCATTCCAAGCGCCACTTCAAGGATCTTGTCGTCGGAAGCTTTACCAGGGAGATCATCGATCGCGGTGATACGGCGATGTTCCTCTCTCACTAGTCCGTTCCTATGGCCAACTCATCTCTAGTTCCTCCGTCGTCTCAGCGCCTTCCCGGGCGATTGAAGTTCTGGGATGCCCATGGCGGAAACGTTTCGCCCTTTCATGGGATTCGGGATTACGTCCTCAACCATGGCGTGCCGGGCCCCAACGATACTACGCGGTTGGCAAGCGAACTCCGAATCCCCGAGGCAACGGTTCGTGGGGTTGCGACCTACTATGCAGAATTCGGGACCCTTGCTGAGCTTGCTGTCTGCGATGGAACGTCCTGCCGTCTGGCGGGTTCGACGGAACTTTGCGATCGTCTTGACGAACGCGGTGGCCGTTATCAGAAGATTTATTGCCTGGGATTTTGCGATCGTTCTCCTGCCTTGATGGAGAAAGATGGCCGGGTCTTTCTTCAGGAAGATGCATACGGATTCATATCCGGGAAAGGCGGACACCGGGAGGATCACGGAAATGATCTGCCGATGATTCGCGGCTTGGCCACGAAGAATGTGGTTACCGGTCGATTGCTCAAGGGGGGAGCTCCTGGTCTGGATGCGGCGCTCAAACTTGGTGCGTATGATAGTCTGAAAGCGGCGGTGAAGCTGGACCCCGGCGATCTGCTGGATTTGATGGAGCGCTCGGGCGAGCGGGGGAGGGGAGGAGCCGGGTTCTCAACTGGCAGGAAATGGAGAACCTGCGCGGAGGCGGTCTCTGATCAGCGATACGTCATTGCCAACGGAGATGAAGGTGACCCGGGGGCTTTTGTCGATCGCGTCCTGATGGAGGAAGATCCTCACGGAATTCTCGAAGGCATGATTCTATGTGGGTATGCCATTGGAGCAACGAAAGGGATTGTCTACATCCGTTCGGAGTATCCACTGGCGATGAAGCGCATGCAGCAGGCCATTGATGAAGCCCGTGCGCAGGGGCTTCTCGGGGCCAAGCTCTTGGGAACCGGTTTTGACTTTGAGGTGGACGTTTTCTCCGGAATGGGAAGCTATGTTTGCGGGGAGGAAACCGCGATGATCAACGCCATCGAAGGGCTGCGAGGCGAAGTCCAGATTCGGCCTCCGTATCCGGCCGAACACGGGCTCTATGGGAAACCGACCGTGGTGAACAATGTGGAGACCTTGTTGAACGTCCCGTTCATCGTTCGCGAAGGTGCCGAAACCTATGCAGATCTGGGAACAGAGGCTTCCCATGGCACGAAGGTGATCTCATTGAACCATGGATTTGCGAACCCGGGTCTGGTGGAAATCGAGTTTGGAATCACGCTTCACGAAGTCATTCAGGAAGTCGGTGGCGGCGGAAAAGATGGCAAGAAGTTGGCGGCGGTGATCCTGGGCGGACCGATGGGAAGCATCGTATTGCCCAAAGACTGGAACCTGCCGATTTGCTACGAAGCCCTTTCCCGCAATGGGGTTCAGTTTGGTCATGGCAGCATCGTTGCATTACCGGAAGATACCGATTTCCACGGGCTTCTGGAGCACTGGATCGAGTTCATGGTTCATGAGTCCTGCGGGAAGTGCGTTCCCTGCAGTCTGGGCTCCCAGTGTGCGGCGAATGCTCTGGACAGCGAACTGACGGCTGCGGCAAAAAAGGCGCGACTCGACGAACTCTTTACGGCGATGGAGCAGGGGAGCCTTTGCGCGTTTGGGCAGTTCATCCCGAATCCCATGCGACAACTCATCGAGCATTTTGGCGACCGAATCTTTAACGAAGGCTGATTCATGATAAACAAGGCCACCATTAACGGGAAAGAAGTGCCGGTTTCTTCAGGCCTGACGATTCTGGACGCGGCGAAAGTACTCCAACTGGAAATCCCGACCCTGTGCCATGCCGACCATCTTCAACCCGAGGGCGGTTGTCGAATGTGTCTGGTTCAATGTGAGGGCAAAGACCGGCCGGTGGCATCATGCCACACGGAAATCGAGCCGGGAATGGTGATTCGGACCCACACCCCGGAGATTGAGTCCCTTCGTCGAACCATCCTCACCCTGTACGAAGGATCAGGGGAGATGACGGGGTTCACTGAAGGCTCCGTCATGTCGGGGCGATTCAGGGACCTGATGGAAACGTATCGATTGTGGAACGGGGAATCCGAACCGGGAGAGCCCACGCCGACTGACGAAAGTCACCCCTATCTCCGGTTTCAAGCAGACGCCTGCATCACCTGCCGATTGTGTCTCAATGTCTGCGAGCAAGTTCAGGGGCAATTCGTTTTCGGGATCGAAAACCGGGGACCACACTCACGCCTCGTGTTCGGGGCTGGTGACGAGTTCGCGGAGAGTCCCTGCGTGGCCTGTGGCGCGTGCATCGACGTCTGCCCGACTGGTGCGCTGTTTGATGTCGACCGAATGACGATCGTCGAGGAAGCAAAGCATACCGAAACGGTTTGTGGATACTGCGGCGTCGGCTGCCGCTTGGATGTCGTTTCCGAAAAGAACCGGGTTCGGCGCATTGATCCGGTCCGGGATGCGGCGGTGAATCGCGGACATCTTTGCGTGAAGGGACGATACGCCCACGCGTGGCACCATTCGGAGGATCGCCTGACAACGCCGCTCATCCGGGAAGGCGGAAGTTTACGCGAAGCCAGTTGGGAAGAGGCACTGCAATATATTACAGACCGGTTGAACCAGATTCGGGAGAAGTTCGGGCCCGATTCGTTGGGGGCGTTCACATCGTCCCGTTCCACCAACGAAGCCTGCTATCTTCTCCAGAAACTCTTTCGTTCGGTCATTCAAACCAACAACGTTGACTGTTGTGCGCGCGTTTGTCATTCCTCGACGGCTCTGGCCTTGCAACTGGTCACCGGAACGGGAGCAGCTTCGGCTTCCTATACCGATTTTGAGAAAGCAGGATGCATCGTCGTCGCCGGTGCCAATCCGACCGAAGCTCATCCGGTGGCCGGCGCCCGAATCAAGCAGGCCGCACTGAATGGAGTGCCACTGATTGTGATTGACCCGCGCCGAATTGAACTGGCGGAGTATGCGGATGCCCATCTTCAACTGTTACCCGGCACGAACGTCGCCCTCTTCAATGGAATGGCCAAGGTCTTGATTGAAGAGAATCTGGCAAACCTGGAGTATGCCAGGGAACGCACCGAGGGGTTGGAAGAATTGGTCGAGTTTCTGGAACGAGTTTCGCTCACCGAAGTCTCTTTGATTACGGGGGTGGCCGAAGACGAAATCGTCTTCGCGGCCCGGCTGATCGCGAAGCATGCTCCCGCGCTCTTTGTGCACGGCCTGGGCTTGTCTGAACTCATGCAGGGAACGGCCTCGGTCATGACGCTGTGTAACCTGGGAATGCTGACCGGAAGTATTGGAAAACCGGGGGCGGGGATGTTGCCACTGCGCGGGCAGAACAATGTCCAGGGCAGTGCTGATATGGGGAGTATGCCCACTCACTTTACGGGGTATCAACCGGTGGATGATCCAGATGTCCGTGCGCTGTTTCAGGAATACTGGGGTGAGCTTCCCCCAACCAAGCCAGGCCTGACAAGCACGCTGATGTTGCAGGAAGCCGCGAAAGGAAACCAGATCAAGGGACTCTGGCTCATGGGGGAAGACGTCGTGCAGAGCGACCCCAATCAAACCGAAGTGGTTCGGGCGCTGGAAAACCTCGACCTCATCATCGTCCAGGATCTGTTCATCTCTGAAACGGCGAAGTATGCCCACGTCGTGTTGCCGGCATGTGGGTTTCTGGAGCAGGAGGGAACGTTTACCAACGGTGAACGGCGAATTCAACACGTCCGCCCCGCCGTGGAGGCTCCCGGAGAATCGAGGCCGGATTGGGTGGTGGTTTGTCAGGTTGCCGAGTTGATGGGCCGTTCCTGGAATTATGATTCGCCGGCCGACGTGATGGAGGAAATTGCCAAGGTCGCTCCCAACCTGTTTGGCGGGGTTCGCTACGATCGTCTTGCGCCGGATGGTTTGCAGTGGCCTTGTCCGACTTCGAGTCACCCCGGAACATCGACCGTTCATGAGGAGCGCTTTCTCAGGGGGAAAGGAAAACTGGTCGCGGTCGACTACGAGGCCAGCCCCGAACACGGCGTCGAGGGGTTCGATTACCTGCTCGTAACCGGCCGGTTGCTGGAACACTACAATGTTGGCACGATGACGCGGCGGACTCCTCAGCAGGATTTGATCGATCGTGATGAACTGGAAATCAACCCGATCGATGCCGCCAACGAGGGGATTCGGGAAGGGGAAACGGTATCCCTTGGCAGCCGCTGGGGTGAAATTGACGTGCCTGTCAGGTTATCGACCAGGATTGCGCCCGGCACTCTCTTCCTCACCTTTCACTATCCTGAATCCAACACCAACCGTCTCACCGGGCCTACCCTCGATCCTCAATCCAAGTGTCCCCAGTTTAAGGCGACGGCCGTTCGAATATCCACCAAGGGAAGCCTGATTCATGACTGAAATTTATGGGAGCGAGGACTATTCGCCAAAAGAGATCGCCAATCGCGTCGAAAGAGTCGGCGTCAGCAAGGCCAACCTCCCGCTGCTCTCCATGGCTGCGCTGGGAATTCTGGCCGGGGGATTCATTGGTTTCGGCGCCTTGTTCTATAACGTGGTGGCCTGCGACCCAACGCTGGGGTTCGCCGCCAAGCGCGTCATCGGCGGCGTGGCGTTTTCCCTGGGGCTGATTCTCGTCGTCGTTGCCGGGGCGGAGCTTTTTACGGGCAACAATCTGATGGTGATGGCTGCGGTTAGTCGAAAGATCACCCTCCGGCAGTTGCTCCGAAATTTTGCGATCGTCTATGTTGCGAACCTGGTCGGCGCCGTCGGTCTGGCCGGAATCGTGGCGTTGTCAGGCCACGGAGAAATGAACCAGGGCGCCGTTGCCGACAGCGCCATCCAAATCGCGATCGCGAAGACGGAGTTGGGATTTCAGGAGGCCTTCTTCAAGGGCGTTCTCTGCAATATTCTCGTTTGCCTTGCCGTCTGGCTCTCACTGGCCGGGCGTCACGTTATCGACAAAATCGTAGCGGTAATATTCCCTATCGCGGCGTTTGTCGCTGCCGGATTCGAGCACTGCGTCGCCAATATGTATTTTGTACCGCTGGGGATTTTCTTGAACGGAGCGGAAGTTTCGCCGGATCTGGGGTGGGCTGCGTTCCTGTGGAAGAATCTGGTTCCCGTCACCTTGGGAAACGTCGCGGGAGGGGCCGGGATGGTTGGTAGTGTCTATTGGGTCATTTATTGCCGCAACGTCAAATCATCATGAGTCGGAGTATCCATAAAGGAGATTCAAGGTGAAGGCGTCAGTTCACACCGCTTGGGACGTTTCCGTTGAGGATATAAGAGAGCGGATCTTTGAATATCTGGGCGGAAGTGATCCAGGATCCGTGACCTGTTGTTCCATTGCTATCTGTGATACCGAAGATCCAACGCACATGAAGATTTACCCGACGGAAGCCTTGGAAAGTCTGTTGGAGCAAGGTGCGCCTTTGGCGAGATCACTGGATGATAGCGAGTCGATTCTCGCGCATTTGGATATTGAATACGTCGACTTTGATGATCCGGCCGCCGCATTCATGGATCCTTGGAAGGCGTTTCAACGTCAGGAGCCGGTTGTCGCGGCCATCGAAGAATTGCTGGTAAACTGGGGCATTCGTCCGCTTCATCTCATCACCGGGCAGGGGCATCACTTTGTTTGGCGGGTTTTGCGAGGCTCGTTGGTGGCGGATCGAATTGGGAATCTGGCGTTTGATACACAGCACGGAGTCAACGGAGAACATGAGCGGGTATTCGGAGGGCTTGCGCTCCTGATGGAGTATTTGGCACAGAGAGTCAGGACCGAGGCCTTGAGCCATTCCGAGATTCCAGTGGAACTCACCGCCGTTCATGTGGGACAAGGTTCATCAGGTCAACGTGACATGATTTCCATTGATATTTCGGAGTATGGGGATCCGCTGAATTCGCGGTATGTCAGGGTGCCGTTTACCACCTACCGGAAACCTTGGGAATCCGGCCTGGTTCGGGAGCGGGGGCTCGACGGCCAGATCGGACATTTTGTGACCCTGCCCTTGCACGAAATGGATGTGTTCCAGTGTATCAAGGCCCGGCAGGATTCTTCGGACATCGCCGCGATCGCGAAACGCGCCTGTGTCCGAATTCCAAATCAGGCGACCGGAATGGGGAGGCTTATCGACGCATACGAGGGGTCGACGTTGCGAACGTTTCACCGGCACTTCTACCGTGATGAACACGATCCCCCCGAACAATGGCCCTGGACCTACGACAGGGCGCCTCTCGACGACTATCCTGATTGCCTAAGACATATTCTCACCTTTCCCAACGACCTGCTTCTCAAGCCCGCAGGGATTCAATTGGCGACCCGTTGCCTTCTGGCCGTGGGCTGGCGACCGCGGCACATCGCCGGGTTGATTCGCTCCAAATTCGAGAACCCGGGTTTCAATTGGGGGAAGATCTGGGAGGGGTATGACCCGGCGATGCGCGCCGACTTTTACGTGCGAACCTTTGCCGGGCAGATCGCCATCGGGCAAGATCCAGCGATCGACTTCAATTGCACTTCGCAGCAGGAAAAGGGTTTCTGTTGGCAGGGCGAGCGACCATGCAGCCTTCTGCCTTTCCACGACCGTTTGATAACGAAAAATCTGATTGGAGAAAATGATGAGTGATTGGCCCTACGGAATTTCTACCGGATGCTTCTACCAAACCCCGTTCTTGGAGGCGATTCCCCACGTTCGAGATGGGGGATTTACCCTGATTGAGGTTTGCTCGTTCCCCAAGCATTTGGACTGTCATGATCACAAACAAGTCGAAGCGGCGGCGAAGGTGATGGAAGCCATGGGAATCGAGGCGCTATCGCTCCATGCGCCATTTGCGAATCATATCGACATCGCTTCGCCAAATGCAACGCAGCGTGAGGAGTCCGTTCGCGAGGTGATCATTGCGTGTGAAGCCGCGCATGCCCTTGCTGCGAACTATATCGTTCTTCATCCCGGACCGGAAAGAGAAGGGCGGCCAACTTCCACCGATTGGTATGACCGGGCTCATTACGCGGCTGACTCGTTGAACCAGGTGGCGGAACGTTGTTACGAATTGAAAATCTCCCTGTTGTTGGAGAACATGTTGCCTCATCTCATGTTTGGGCACACCAGCGATATGCTCTTTTTGTTGGGAGCCATACGGAGAACCAACGTGGGAACCTGTCTCGATACCGGACATGCCTTTCTTTCCGGTGACATCAAAACCGTCGTCCACAAGCTCTCCGGCCATTTGCGCATGCTTCATGCCAATGACAATAACGGTCATGGGGATGATCATTTGCCGCCAGGGTTGGGAAAAGTGGATTGGCGGCCCTTGATACGGCAGCTACGGCGCTATCAATTTCAGGGGACCCTGATTCTCGAACTGTCAGGCCATGGAACGTCTGAAGAGATCATGAGTGGAGCGAGAATCGCCCGAAAATATCTCAACGAAATGTGTCGGGAAATTGAGGTGGAAGACGCTGAATGGTAAGGGGAACAGGCGTCGCTCAACTCCTGTCCTACAGGACTTCCGCTCGGTGGGTGAATTCAATTCCCCCGGCGTGACGAACCGCGTTCATCCCGTGTTTTTCGGCGAAAAGATGGAGCTCGCTGTCGCTGAGGCGAGAAAACCATTTCAACTCAGCCGGATGATGCATGGTGTAGGTGTTCGCCCATCCCACTTTGCTGCGAACACGTTCTGCGATCAAGTCCATCGGCGAGCTGGTTTCCGAGGTCACCCCACTCCTTGTGATCTTTGAATGGTAGTCGGTCATGTTCATGGTTTACAGGTTCAGTGAAAGTGTACTAAACTAATCGAATGGCCGAAGGCAAAATGGAATAAGGAAGTCCCGGATGTGGAACTAGGAAAATTTCGTACATCATGTCATTCAGTTTAGTAGCAATTGATACACGTTGGCACACATTGCTTCTGTTCTGCCCGGTCGCATAGTGATGGGAGATGAAAAGGCTTTTCTACCCATGCAAGACGATCACCCTCACGGGTGAATTGTCAGAGTCATTTGGATCTCTTTAAGAATCCAGAGTCACCGTTTACCAATGGCTAAGAAACAGATCTTCATTGTTGATGACCACGCCGTCGTGCGATACGGGCTTTCGGCACTGATCGGCGCGCAGTCCGATATGGAAATTTGTGGGATGGCAGGGAGTGCCAGCGAAGCCCTGGATCTGGTGAGAAAATTGAAAACAATGCCAGATCTCGTCGTTAGCGATCTCACGCTGCCTGACCACAACGGCCTGGAGCTGATCAAGGATCTGAAAGCGCTCGACCCGAAACTGCCAGTCTTGATGATGTCGATGCATGACGAGCTTCTCTACGCGGAGCGTGTTCTCAAGGCCGGCGGTCGCGGCTACCTCATGAAGGAGCACTCGGAAAACGTCGTCCCGGCCATTCGCCAGATCCTGAGGGGCACCCCCTATGTCAGCCCGGCGGTCACGTCCCATTTCCTGGAGTCTCTCGCGGGAGGCGAGTCGCAGCACTACAGCTTTCCGCTCAAACGGTTGACGGACCGCGAACTGGAGGTCTTCGAGTTGATTGGGCAAGGTAAGGCGACCGAACATATCAGCACCCAGTTGAACATCAGCCCGCGAACGGTCGATGCCCACCGCACCCACATTCGTGAAAAGCTGGGCCTGGCCGACAGTAGCGCGGTATTGCGCTATGCGGTAAGGTGGCAGGCGGGCGAGGACCTGGAGTAGTTGGAGGCGCTGCGGATCCGCAAAAAAGGGCGAATATTGCCCGATCGAGCCCGTGGATTGTCGCTTGGTTGACGGGCGCGGCTTCCAGCGAGTAGAAGAGAATTCTGTCCACCCCGCCAATGCCCGTTTCCTCCAGCCCTGATGAACCCCCGAAAGAGCGTCCGGATCTGAAGCTGAATGTTCACGGTGATGAGTCGCCGCGGAGCCCGTTGCATCTGATTTTGCTGATTCTGGCAGGAACGGTGGTGGTGATGTGGATCCTGCAGGTCGGGGTGACGAATGCGGTCGTCCGCCCGATCGCCTACAGCGAATTCAAACAGCACCTGGGTGGCGGGGAGGTGATTGAGTGTTCGGTCCGGGAACAGGAAATCACCGGCAAAATCGAACTCAAAGAACCTGGGGGAGCTGCGGAAGACGAAAAGCCGTTCTATTTCCGCGCCGTGCGGATTGAGGACCCGGACTTGGTCAAGGAGTTGCAGGCCGCTGGCATCAAGTTCTCCGGCGTCAAGTCGAACCCACTCGCGACGACGCTGCTGATCTGGATGTTCCCGGTCATCCTGATTTTTGCGTTCTGGGTTTTCATGGCGCGCCGCATGGGCCAGGCCGCCGGCGGGGTGCTCAACATTGCCAAAAGCAAGGCGCGGTTCATCACGGCCAAGGAAACCGGAGTCAGCTTCAAGGACGTGGCCGGATGTGACGAGGCGAAGTTTGAGCTGCAGGAGGTGGTTCAGTTTCTGAAGGAACCGGAGCGGTTTCGTGAGTTGGGGGCGCGGATCCCGCGGGGCGTCCTGCTCGTCGGTCCGCCGGGAACGGGAAAAACGCTCCTGGCACGGGCGGTGGCGGGAGAGGCTGAGGCGCCGTTTTTTTCGATCAGCGGCAGCGATTTCGTGGAGATGTTCGTCGGGGTCGGCGCGGCGCGGGTCCGGGATTTGTTCGAGAACGCCAAGAAGCACGCGCCCTGCATCATTTTCATCGACGAACTGGACGCGATCGGCCGAACCCGCGGGGTGCACCTCGGCGCGGCGAACGACGAACGCGAGCAAACGCTGAACCAGTTGCTGGTGGAGATGGACGGGTTCGATCCGAACACCGGGGTAATCATTCTGTCCGCGACG
>TARA_R110002096_G_scaffold189092_3_pt1 | contig 12006 bp, 10 predicted proteins | sample TARA_R110002096 | Tara Oceans TARA_R110002096 (sample SAMEA4397295) | marine metagenome | biome: Polar Biome; feature: [DCM] deep chlorophyll maximum layer (ENVO:01000326); material: water (ENVO:00002006), including particulate matter (ENVO:01000060) such as... | depth 35 m | reverse complement strand
AGAATGGCGTAATAGGCCCCGCCATAGGCGATGTCATAGGTGATATGGCCTAAACCGTCGAGTTCGATGCTCTCATCCAGACCATCGACAAAACAATCAACACTGTCAAATTTGCTGACCACGTTACCGTTCGCATCTTCTGTTACCCGCACATCAACCGGTCCACAGGGACATTCAATGCGGAATGTGTGGCGGGGCTGGTCCGGGTGTCTTTTCAGATGCTCATCATAGAGATACCGGCCCAGCGCGATGGTGGCATGACCGCACATGGTGCTATAGCCCGAATGATGCATGAACAGGACGGCGACATCGGATTGCGGGTCTGCGGGTTCTGTCAAAACGGCGCCATACATATCGCGATGTCCCCGGGGTTCCATCATCAGTGCCCGTCGGATTGCATCATGGCGTGTCTTCATATCCTGACGTTTTTCGAGCAGGGTCGCGCCATGCAACGTGATCTGGCCTGGCAGCAGCAGACGCACGGGTTCGCCGGCGGTATGCATATCAATGATGTGTAACGAGGACGGCTGGGACATGGGGCGGGCTTTCCGGCTGTGGATAAACTAGGGCGACCATAGGTTAATTTGTATAAAATATACAGACAAAAGCCGCGCGGGGCAATCCCCATAGACATCATATTGGCAATTTAGCGCGCAAAAAAGCGCCGATTGTCGGTGGCGGGGAAAGAACGCGCTATATTTGGTGGAATGAATGGGCTAAAGTGGTGAAAATATTATAGACATCAAGATAGGTTACCCAGTGTCATCTGTGCCATTTCTTCGCCATACTGTCGCGGACAGTGTTTTTCTAGAACTTAAAAAACGCATCATTTCCGGTGAATATGCGGCGGGGTTTCAATTGCGCCAGGACCAATTGGCGACGGAACTTGGCGCCAGCCGGATTCCGATCCGCGAGGCTTTGTTGCGGCTGGAGGCGGAAGGTCTGGTGGATATCGCGGCCCATAAAGGCGGGGTTGTACGCGGACTTTCTCTTGCCGAAGCAACAGAATTCTTTAATCTGCGCATTCTGATTGAATGCAATTTGTTGAAAGATGCGGTGCCGAACATGACGCCGGAAGATTTTGACCAGGCGGAAGAGTCTTTGCATAAATTTGATCATATGGTGATCAGCGGCCAGAATATTGAACAATGGGCGAAGCTCAATTGGGAGTTCCATAATCATTTTTACCGCGCCGCCAATCAGCCTTATACCCTCAAAATTCTTCAAACCCTGCACAGCAACACGGACCGTTATATCCGTCAGCAATTGTTGCGGGAAGGGGCGCCGGAGCGGGCCCATGAGGAGCATGCCGAACTGATCGAGCTTGGTCGGCGGGGCGATATTACCGGTGCGGCCAAACTCCTGAAAAAGCACATCAGTGCCGCATACAAACAGGTTAAAAGCGCTCTGGTATAAGAGATATGTAACTAAGAAATATCACCAGATTATTCCGTGCAGCTTGTCATTTTCAGGATGAAATTTTTTCGCGTTCCTGGAAACAGCGTGAATATCGCGTTAACCATCATTTTTTTACCGTTCTCCATTATTTGTGTTCCCTAAATTAGGTATCCTTAAGGCCTATTGTTACGCTTGAAACAATAGGCAAGCTTTTGATCTAACAAGAGGAAACGAACATGAAAAATGTTAACTTTAGGACTGATGTAAAAAAGCGATATTTGGGGAGTGTATCAACAGTTATTCTTGGAATGACCCTGCTAACCCCCCTCTGTTCTGCGGTTGCTCAGGAAGCAGAGAATACGGAAGAACCTGTTTTTGAAGAAATTCTGGTTACTGGGTCAAGAATCAGGACGAACCCCCTGGATAAGGGAGCGCCGATCTTGAATGTGACGGCAGAGGATATTGATAAATCCGGCTTGACATCCTTGGGTGATTTTTTACAACGGTTGCCTGGATCAGGTAGTGCGCTGAATACGAAATTCAACAGTTCCGGTAATTTCGGTTTCCCACCAGATGGCGGAGGTATCGGTGCCGGAGCCGCCCAGGTTGATCTGCGTAATCTTGGATCAAAGCGTGTCCTGGTTTTGGTGGACGGCGTTCGTTGGGTGCATGGCTCATCCGCGTCCGGGGTGTCCGGGGCGACCGATTTGAACACCATTCCGACCAGTATTATTGAACGAATAGAGGTTCTGCAGGATGGGGCGTCGGCGGTTTATGGCTCAGATGCCATTGCCGGAGTGGTCAATATCATTACCAAAAAAAATCAGGACGGTTTTGAAGCTTCTGCGTATGTCGGTGCTTATGACCGCGGTGATGGTGAAACACAGGAATATGAAGTTTCCTGGGGACAGCAGAGTGACAAGATGAATATTTTTGTCAGCCTGAGTTATAATAAGCAAAACCGGGTGAGTGCGGCGGATATCCCGATCTCGCGGTTTCCCTCAGCTGGCGCGACCAGTTGTGAGGCAGGGGGCTGTAGCTCCGGGACGCCTCAGGGCCGGTTTTTCCTGACAGACCCCAATACCGGGAACCAACTTGACCTGACCCTTAATGACGGGGTGATCAATGATGGCGGCGCCAATATTCCTTTCTATAATCCTGCCGCCCCTGGCACGGGGGACTTTCATGAATTTACCACGGCGGACCGATTTAATTTTGCGCCGTTCAATCTGGTGCTGACGCCATCTGAACGGGTCGGGGTTTATTCTCAGGTGAGCTATGAGATTGCCGACAATATAACAATGAATTTCAAGGCATTGTTCAATAATCGCCAATCCACCAACCAAGCGGCTCCTGAGCCTCTTTTTATCGGCCCTGAAGCTGGTAACGGGAATCTTCTGGATACAATTTCAATTCATGAAAATAATCCATTCAATCCCTTCGGCTTTACCATTGATGCCGAAACGAATGGATATTTCATGGGGCGTCGTCCTCTGGAAGCCGGGCCACGTATCTTTAATCAAACTGTGAATACCTGGTATGTCTCAGGGGGATTCGAAGGCGCCTTTGAAGCAGGGGACCGTAATTTCTACTGGGATATTACGTCTGCATATTCTAAGAACCGGGCGGACCAGGTCAAGAATGGCGCGTTTAATTCCCGTCATTTGAAAATAGCACTTGGTGATCCGGATGTTTGTGCCGCGACACCGGGGTGTGTTCCGTTTAATTTCTTTGGCGGACAAGGATCGGGCAGTGGGTCTATTACACCTGAAATGCTGGAATGGGTGAGCTTTGTTCAAAAAGACCTCAGCGAACAAACCCTGTTTGATGTGACTGCGAACCTGGCCGGTGAAATCGTTGAATTACCCGCAGGGCCTGTCGGCTTTGCCATCGGGGCTGAATATCGTGAACAATCAGGTTTCTTTGTACCGGATTCGATTGTCACGGCTGGTGAAAGTGCAGGGGTGCCTTCCGGTCCGGCGGACGGCAGCTATGACACGAAGGAATTTTATGCCGAAATAAACCTGCCGCTTATTCGTGACGCGGCCTTTGCTGACCTGTTGGATTTGAACGCGGCGGTGCGCTATTCGGATTACAGTACATTTGGCAGTAACAGCACCTTCAAGGTCGGCGGTAAATGGAGGCCGACACCTGATATCCTGCTGCGGGCATCTTGGTCACAGGGGTTCCGGGCGCCAAATATTGGTGAATTGTTCGGAACGTTTTCCCGGTTTGACCAGACTTTGGCTGACCCTTGTTCGGACTTTAACAATAATGGGGCTTCGGCGACAACCATAGCGAATTGTGTCGCGGCCGGTGTACCGGCAGATGGCAGTTATGCCCAGTTTAATCCGCAGATCTCCGTGATTACGGGCGGCAATATTAACTTGCAACCGGAAGAATCGGAAAGCTGGAGTGTCGGCGGGGTCTGGAGCCCTGATCTGGGCGAAAGCAGTCTGACGCTGGAAGTTAATTACTATGACATTAAACTGGATGATGCGATTTCTGCTGTAGATGCGCAGTTGAAGCTGAACAATTGCTTCACCGCCGGAGATAGTGTTGCCTGTCAAGGGATCACACGAACGCCAGGAGGGGTGATTAACGGTTTTGATACCACCTTGCAGAACATCGGGGGCATCAGAACTTCTGGTTTTGATTTCTCGGCAAACTATATGAGCCCGGAAACGGACATCGGTATGTTTGGCTTTGTCTGGACCAACACCTTACTGTTTAAGTATGAGCGTTTGACAGAAGGAGCCAGTGGATTGATTTCTTCTCGTCTGGAAGGCACCGAACGGGGTGATCCGGAGCAGGCTTTCCCGAAATGGAAATCCACTGGAACGCTGACATGGTACAAGGGAGACTGGACAGCATCCTGGACTGGTCGTTATACGGCCGGTGTAACGGAAGTGAATGCCGGTGACAACCAGATGGCTGCTGTTCTCTATAATGATCTTCAGGTGACATGGGCACCAGAAGAAAGAAACTATAGTGTCAGTCTGGGGGTCAATAATATCTTTGATAAGGATCCGTCCTTATGTACGTCCTGTGCGTTGAATGGCTTTGACGGGTCTTTGCATGATCTGCCGGGGCAGTTTGGCTATCTACGTCTGACGTTCAAAAAATAATCTATCAAAACCATATCTGGAAGGCGGCCTCCGGGCCGCCTTTTTGGGTAACCTCAGACGGTGTCTTTTGCTCGAAAATCTTTGGGCAGAACACCAAAATATTTCTTGAAGGCACTCGTAAAGTTGGTTGAATGGGCATAGCCCAGATCATCTGAGATCTGCGAAATATTCATCCTTTTTGACAGCAGAAGTTCACAGGCGCGGTTCATTCTTTTTTCCAAACAGTGTGATGAAATTGACTTGCCATAGGTCGCGCGGAAACCTCGTCGCAATGTTGTCTGATTAAGCCCGATGAGACGAGAGATTTCTTTTGTGGGTGGGGGAGAAATATAATGGGTTTTTAAGAGGTCAAAGACTTTCTGGAATTTTTCAGTATTGTGAACAGTAGCAGGAAGCGTTGGATCCGGTTCAGGGCACTGGGTGAAATTCATAAGCCAGTGACTTAATAATTCTCTGACCTTAGACTTTATGGCGAACCTTTTCAGTTCGCCTGACGCGGATAAATTCTGGATCTGGAATATCTGGCTGCGATCAAATGCAGACAGTTCAATTTCATGACCTTCCAGACCAAACCGCTGATCTAGCAGCATGCGCAGTTTCTTCTGGTTCTCGTAAGGTAACAGCAGACACAGTTTTTCCATATAACTTTTGGAAAGATACAGGGCAACGAACGAGCAAGTCATGTCTTGGGGGTAAAAAAGATTGATGGTTTCGCCTGCCTGGACATGATGTAATGAGATTTTGCCCTGCGGGGCAGAATAGGACTGGACGCCTTTGACATTGATTTTGATGGCCCCCGAGACGATATACCGCAGAATAAAATGTTCCTGATTAATGTAACTGGATAAATCAATGTTCTGATTATAACTGCAGCGCCCTGAATAGGAGGTTATATCAGGGTCAAGGCGGTTAAGTTGCCAATAACCATGGCCGATTTTTCGGTCAAGTTCCACACGAAACTCAGAAAGGTTGGCGGTGATGTTTTTATCATGCAGATGTTGTTTCTCGGTGCCTAAAGATAAATATGACCCGTGCGATAGAAAATGGGTATAGACCTGTTGAGCATGTCTATTTATATGTTCTAGTGAAATATTTCTTTGTCCCACCAATTAAGTCCCTCCGAAGTCCTCTCGGTATATATCTTGATGCATGAAATGCACTTTTTACGGATTCGGTATATTTAGCGGCAACTATAAATTACATTATACGGGTACTTAAGTCAATTAAGGTCAGACGGGTATAATTACGCCGTAGTGAGGCCGCCGTCGAAGGCAAGGGCCTGGCCAGTGGTGAAGCTGTTCTCCGCACTGCACAGCCACATCATGCCATGGACGATCTCTTCCGCCGTGCCGAGACGACCCATGGGGATATTGTTGGCCATGTCGGCCTCACGCTTGTCGCCGCCCTTGCCGTCAATGATCTGACCGACCATCGGGGTGTAGCAAAAGGCCGGACAAATGGCGTTGATGCGGATGTTCTTACGGGCATATTCCAGCGCCGCCGCCTTGGTCAGGCCAATCACCGCATGTTTGCTCGCGGCGTATATGCCCATATAGGGCGCGCCGATCAGGCCCGCGACCGAGGCGACATTGAGGATCACACCGTGGCCTTGCCGGCTCATCTGCTGCAGCTCATGTTGCATACAAAGGAAGACGCCGCGCACATTGACCGCCATGACCTGATCGAATTCGCTGAGGCTCGCCTCGCCAATACGGGCCATCTCATTGGCCATGCCGGCGTTATTGATGGCGATGTCGAGCGCGCCAAAAGTTTCAACAGCGCGTGTCACCATATGGGCCACCTGGTCCGGGTCGCTGACATCACAGGGGAGCGTCATAAGGCGACCGGCGGGCAGGTCGAGCAGAGAAACGGTTTCGGCAAGCCCGGCTTCATTGATGTCAGAAAGTACCAGCTTCGACCCGGCCTTGCTGAATTTTTGCGCGGCGGTGCGGCCAAAGCCGGAGCCTGCGCCGGTGATCTGAACGATTTTATCGGTGAAGTCGAGCGGCATGAGAGATCCTTCCGTCTAGAGGGCGTTGTGTTCTTTGAGGATGGCGAGGGCCTTGGTGGCCAATGGGCGGGCGAGGCGGCCAACTTCCTGAGCGCGGTCGTTGGAGGCGTTACCGTCGAGGCTGCGCTTCATCACCCCCTGGACGATGGCGGCGAGGCGGAAGAAACTGAAGGCGAGATAAAACGGCCAATGGGTGATCCCGGTCAGGCCCCGGCGCTCGGCGTAGGCGCGGATATAGTCCTCCTCCGTCGGAATGCCCAGCGCCGCGCGGTCGAGACCGTCAAGCCCGCGCATCAGGGAGACGCTCGGCATGCGCCACTGCATACATTGATAGGCGAGATCGGCGAGGGGGTGGCCGAGGGTCGACAGCTCCCAGTCAACCACGGCAATGATTTCTGGTCGGGTCGGATGGAAGATCAGATTGTCTATGCGATAGTCGCCGTGGATCAGGCTGACCTGACTATCGTCCGGCGGGATATGATCCGCGACCCATGCCATGAGCTGTTCCATCTCGTCGATGGTTTCGGTTTCGGACGCCTTATATTGGCTGGTCCAGCGGCCGATCTGGCGGGCGAAATAATTGCCCGGCTTGCCGTAATCCTGAAGGCCGTGGGACTTGAGATCAACGCTGTGGATCGCCGCCAGCACCCGGTTCATCTCAAGATAAAGTGCGCCGCGCTCAGCCGGTGTAAAGTTGGGCAGGGCCGGGTCCCAGAAAATCCGCCCGTCTATATAGTTCATGACGTAAAACCAGCTGCCGATCACATCTTCATCCTGACACAGATGCAAGGGTGTCGCCACCGGCACATCGGTGCCGCCGAGGGCCTTGGTGACCTGATATTCCCGGTCGACCGCATGGGCGGATTTGAGCAGCTTTCCCGGTGGTTTACTGCGCAGGACGTATTTGCCGGAGGCGGCGGTGATCAGATAGGTCGGGTTCGACTGCCCGCCGGGAAATTTCTTGAGGGTCAGGGGGCCGTGAAACCCGTCGATATGCTGTTCGAGATAGGCGGTGAGCTTTGCCTCATCCATGGTCTGTTCCCCTAATGTGATTTGACCAGATGACCGCCGTCGACGATCAGGGTGGTGCCATTAACAAAAGACGACGCATCACTGGCGAGCAGCAGCAGCGGGCCGTCCAGTTCCGCGAAGTCCCCGAGCCGCCGGGCCGGGATGGTCTTGATATAGGCCTTGCCCTTTTCCGTGTCGAAGAATGCGGCGTTCATTTCGGTCTTGAAATAGCCGGGCGCGATGCTGTTGACCCGGATATTATGGCGCATCAGTTCCGACGCCATGCAGCGGGTCATGTGAATGACCCCGGCTTTCGAGGTGGCGTAGGCGGTTTGCAGGGTCTGGAAGGCGAGGCCAAGCAGGGACGAAATATTGATCACGACACCGGGTTTGTCTGCTTTGACCAGACGGCGGCAGCCTTCCTGAGCCACCCGCCAAACGCCTTTGAGATTGGTGTCCATGGTGAAGTCCCAGCTGTCCTCGTCCATATCAAGGAAGGATTTGGTGTCGGCGACGCCGGCGTTGCAGACAATGACATCAATGATTCCCATTTGCGCCTCGGCGACATCATAGGCGGCGCGCACGCTGTCGCCGTCGGTGACATCCATGGTGACGGCCATCACGGTTCCACCTTCACCGGAAATTTCACCGACCAGTTGATCAAGCTTGTCGCGGCGACGGGCGGCGACGACCACAGACGCCCCGGCGCGGGCCAGGGTTTTGGCGAAATGGCCGCCCAATCCGCTGGAGGCCCCGGTGATGAGGGCGATTTTACCCTGTAAGCTGAATATATCTTGCATCGGACATCCTTTATAACGGGCGCTGGGGCGTGGTGAGATAGGGCAGGGTGAAACCGGGCCTGTCCTGGGCCTGTTTGATTTCCAGCCGGGCAATGGCGCGTAAGTGCACCTCGTCAGGGCCGTCGGCATAACGCAGCGCCCGGCCCCAGGTCCAGATATCGGCCAGCGGCGTGTCGGGGGAAATGCCCATGGCGCCGAAGACCTGCATCGCCCGATCGGCAATGGTGGTCTGCATATGGGGAACAATGGCCTTGATCATGGAAATTTCCTTGCGCGCGCCCTTGGCCCCTACTTTGTCAATCATATCGGCGCATTTCAAGACCAAAAGCCGGGCCTGATCAATTTCCATGCGCGACCGGGCGATCCATTCGCCGACCGCGCCATGCTGATGCAGATATTTTCCGAAGGATTTACGTTCCTGAGCCCGCTCGACCATCAGGTCCAGCGCCAGTTCGCTCTGACCGATGGAGCGCATGCAGTGATGGATGCGCCCGGGGCCAAGGCGCGCCTGCGCCATCATGAAGCCATCGCCTTCGCCGCCGAGAAGGCAGGTCTTTGGCACCCGGACATCTTTGAAGGTGATCTCGCAATGGCCTTCCGGCGAATGATGGTTCATGACAGAGATATTGCGCTCGACCGTGACGCCGGGGCGGTCCATCGGCACCAGGATCATGCTCTGCTGACGGTGACGGTCGGCATTGTCGGGATCGGTCTTGCCCATCAGGATCATGATTTTGCAGTGGGGATGGGCGGCGTTGGAAATAAACCATTTGCGGCCATTGATGACATAATCATCGCCGTCAGGAGTGATCAGGGTCTGGATATTGGTGGCGTCGGAGGAAGCGACATCAGGTTCAGTCATGGCGAAGGCGGAGCGGATTTTTCCCTCAAGCAGGGGGGCAAGCCACTGGGCCTTTTGCTCAGTCGTGCCGAACATATGCAGGATTTCCATATTGCCGGTATCCGGGGCGCTGCAATTGAAAACTTCCGATGACCACAACACCCGGCCCATGATTTCCGCCAGCGGGGCATATTCCAGATTGGTCAGGCGCGTGCCGGCTTCCCCGTCCTGCAAATGCGGCAGGAACAGATTCCACAGGCCTTCGGCTTTCGCCAGCGCTTTCAGGTCTTCCATGAAAGAGACGGGGAAGGTTCCGACGTGAATCTCGTCATGATGCTGGCGGAGGCGCGGTACGATATGCTGTTCCATGAAATCGGTCACGCGATGGCGCAACTCTTCCACTTTGGGGCTATGGTCGAAATTCATCTTATGTCTCCTGATCAGCTATAGGTGATGGCGTCCAGACGGTCGGGCCGGTCCAGATGCGGAATATTGTTGAACGTGGCCAGATGCAACGCATCGCGGCCGGTATAAATGTGCGAGAAACTGGCGTTTTTAATCTGCAGGTTGAGGTCAATGACCCGCCCCGCATCCAGCCCGAGAATGTGACCGAGGGCCAGGGCGATGGCGCCGCCGGAACTGACCACCAGACAGCTGTGCGGGGCGCTCTCCTGAATATGAATCAGCGCGCCGGTTACCCGACCATGAAAATCGGCCCAGCTTTCAGGGATATCACCGGTGAGCCTGTCCTCAGACCATAAGGCGAGGGCCCGTTTCAGGCGTTTGTAAAAAAGCGCGCGGTCGCCGTCTTTGGATATCGCTGCCTCTTCGGGATGCTGGGCCATATAAACCTGATAAAGCGCGGTGAAATCATATTCATTTAGGCCGGCAAGAGACGTCTGCGGTGGCAGGGCGCGATCCTGCAGAATGGCGTCGGCGGTCTGCTGATGACGGGTCTGGGTGCCGGTGAAGAGATGGTCGAAATTGATGTCCCGTTCGCTGAAATAAGCACCGAGGTGGCGCGCCTGTTGCACGCCAAGCGGCGACAGCTGATCATAATTTTCCGCATTGAATGAGGCCTGTCCGTGGCGGACCAGATAAATTTCACCCATGATGTCCCTACTGTTTCCGGTGTGTCTTTGGGGCTGAGTATAGGGCGCTTTCTTATATTTTTGAAATTTATTATATTTATGATATATTATTCATAAAACAAATAATGGAGCAGGCATGCAGCTTAGCCAAACTGATCTTAATCTGTTTATCGTCTTTGAGGCCATCTACCGCGAGGGCAACCTGACCCGGGCGGCGGAGCAGTTATGCCTCAGTCAGCCGGCGGTGAGTAATGCTCTGGCGCGGCTCAGGCGCACCTTTGATGATCCGCTGTTCATCCGCAGCCGTCAGGGTATGTTGCCGACCCCGGTGGCGGAAAATATCATTGGCCGGGTGCGCGAGGCCCTGCAACTGATGAGCAGCAGTTTGACCGAGGGTACTGTGTTTCAGGCAGGCCAGTCCGACAAATGTTTTCGCATTAACATGTCCGATTTGATTTCCGCCATGATCCTGTCGCCTCTGGTGCAGGCCGTGACCCGGGAGGCCCCGGCGGTGCATCTGGAAAGCTATCATATCCCGCGCGGGGACCTGCTGCGTGATCTGGCGTCGGGGGCGGTGGATCTGGCGATTGATGCGCCGGTGTTGAGCGACCCGCAGCTCTGTCATCTGCCGTTGCTGAAGGAACGCTATGTCTGCATGTTGCGCAAGGGGCATCCGCTGGCGGGCGATCGTCTGACGCTGGACGATTATCTGTCCCTGCAGCATATTCACGTTTCCAGCCGTCGTACTGGGCCGGGTTATGTGGAACAGGCGTTGAATAATATGGGAAAGAGCCGCGACGTCCACTTGCGGCTGCAGCATTATATGATTGCGCCGGGGGTGGCGCTGGCCTCTGATCTGGCGCTGACGGCGCCGTTGCGGCTGGTGCAGGCCTATGATGCGCAGATCTACGAGTTGCCTTTCGCACTGCCGGAGCTGGAATTGCATCTTTACTGGCACAAAAGCCGCGACAAGGATCCGGCCAACCGCTGGATGCGTCAGCTGATTACGGATCAGGCGCAAGATCAGGTGTGAAAAAGGATCAGATGTGAAAAAGTAAGCATTCTGTGGCGCCGTCAGTTTTTATGTGCGGCGATATGGGCGTCCAATGCGGCTAGTCGGTCTGCTCCCCAGAACATCTCGTTGCCGTAAAAGAAGATGGGTCCGCCAAAGACCCCCTTATCCTGGGCGGCGGCGGTTTCCTGCTTCAGACGCGCTTTATAGGTTTCGTCCTGCACGGCAGTTAGAAAGGCGTCACTATCCAGATGAAGCCCATCGACAATCTTACGCAGAGTGTCGGGCTGACTGATGTCCTGAGAGGTCGAAAATATCGTGGTAAAGACCGTGGCGGCGTAATCGGTGATTTTTTCCGGGGCGGTATCGAGAATCCAGTAAGCCCCGCGGGCGGCGGGGATGCTGTTGACGGGAAAAGGGTCCGGCCAGCGATAGGGCAGTCCCGCCAGCGCCGCCGAACGCATGGTATCATGCCAGATATATTTCTGTTTTGCGGATCCGGCTTCGGGCATCGGGTGACCCAGGTTTTTGAAAATAGCACCGAGGGCGATCGGCTTCCAGTGCACCGTGAGACCATGCTTGTCAGCAAGCGCGACAATATCCTTATGGACAATATAGGAATAGTTGGAAGAAAAATCGAAGTAGAATTCAATAAAGCCAGACATAAGAGTATCCTAATTGCAGAGGCATGGTTGGAGGGAGAAGCCTACCTCA
>TARA_R110002096_G_scaffold200639_12_pt1 | contig 12008 bp, 6 predicted proteins | sample TARA_R110002096 | Tara Oceans TARA_R110002096 (sample SAMEA4397295) | marine metagenome | biome: Polar Biome; feature: [DCM] deep chlorophyll maximum layer (ENVO:01000326); material: water (ENVO:00002006), including particulate matter (ENVO:01000060) such as... | depth 35 m | reverse complement strand
CCTTCTCCTGGTCGGGTGGGAAGTTGGTGGCCGTGGCTTGGGCCGATTGATCCGGGATTTTCAACTTCAAGGCGTGAACTCGGCGAATCGGGGGCCTCGAACGATCCTGGTCGGATCACCGGAAGAGAGCGACCAACTCCTTCGCAGCCTCGTTAATCCGCGACTCGGCCTTGGTGAAGTTTGCGCGATCGTCTGCAATGAAGAGCGCCGTTCCAATGCAACGCTCCACGGTGTGAGAATGCTTGGCGACATGAAGCAGGTTGGCCAACTCGCCAAAGAGGTGAAGGCGGAGATGATTCTCTTCGTTCCTCCCTTCAACACACCCAAGCGCATCAAGAGCATCATGAAACTGATTTCCGATGCGGAAGTCGCTGCTGAATTCCGGGTGATCCCTTCCCTGAAAGACATTGCCCATGGGCACATCGACGTGTCTTCCCTGCGGAAAGTGGAGATTGAAGACCTCCTCAACCGCAAGCCGAACGTCTTTGATCGCTCCATTATCGAAAACTTCCTCAAAGGAAAATCCGTTCTCATTACGGGCGCGGGCGGAAGCATTGGATCAGAGATTTGCCGGCAGGTCATGACTTACCAGCCTTCAAAGCTGGTTTTGTTCGATCATTCCGAATTCAACCTTTTCGAGATTCAACGCGAATTGACCACCAAAAATGGATCCGCTTGTGAGGTCATTGCCAGGATGGGCGATGTAAAGAAGGAAGTTGATGTGCAGCATGCGATTGAGGATGCCGGTGGAATTGATATTGTCTATCACGCTGCGGCCTACAAACACGTTCACCTCGCCGAGGAAAACGTGGGGAATGTGCTTCTCAACAATGTGCTTGGCACCAATTGCGTCGCCGAGGTGGCGGCGCAGAATGGCGTTGAGCAGTTTATTTTGGTGTCGACCGACAAAGCGGTTCGACCAACCAGCGTGATGGGCGCCAGCAAGCGAATTGCCGAACGCTGCATCATGGAACGGGAGAGAAATGGTACGCAGTTCAAAGCCGTCCGGTTTGGAAACGTACTCGGAAGTAGTGGCAGCGTGATTCCGATTTTCAAAAGCCAGATCGCGAACGGTGGACCGGTTACCGTGACGAGTAAGAACGTCACGCGCTATTTCATGACGATTCCGGAAGCGGTCGAATTGGTCTTAATGGCAGGAGCAGTTGGCGAAGATCGCAACATCATGGTGTTGGAGATGGGTGATCCCGTCAAAATCGACTTGCTGGCCCGGCAGCTGATCGAGCTTTCGGGGTTGGTTCCCGAGAAAGATGTCGCGATCAAATACACAGGGCTCCGAAAAGGGGAAAAAGAGTATGAGGAATTGCTCACGGAAGACGAGAACGTCACCGAAACCGCCTATGAAAAGATCTGGGTGATGGAGAAAGACGATACGAAGCTGAAGCCGGTGGATTTGAATCAAATTCGTGAGTTGGCAGATTCCAATGATCTGCTCGGCCTTCGCCAATTGGCGAAGGAATTGATTCCTGAGAATCGGCTCGAGTCCGAATGAGGAATTGAGAACGTTCGTGGGTGGGGGAATCCGGAAGTGTTGAAAGTGGCTGGTAATTTGGCGAAAGCGGGTTATCGAGATACTTTGTCGTGGAATTCAGGGGCTAGCGGAGCGTCAACTTGTTTGTGGTTTGTTTGGAACCAGCGAATCGGAGCTCTCAGCCCTACGCGACAGCGTTTCAGTATATCGTATCATGTCTAATTTCGAACAGCTTGGCATATCCGACCGAGTGTTGACTGCCGTCAAAGCCTTGGGTTGGGAGAAGCCGACCCCAATTCAAGAACAATCAGTGCCAGCTGCCATTGAAGGCCGCGACATCATTGGTGCTTCGCAAACCGGAACCGGCAAAACCGCCGCATTCGGTTTGCCCGTTTTCAGCAAACTTGAAGCCAATGGCACGCCGAAGTGCCTCGTGTTGGAGCCCACCCGGGAACTTGCATCCCAAGTTGTCGAAGCCTTCCGGGAGATGGGGAAATTCACCCACCTGAAGATGGTGTTGCTCTATGGAGGCGTGAAATACGGTGAGCAGAACGAGGGATTGAAGAATGGCGCAGACATCATTATTGCGACGCCTGGCAGGCTGTTGGATCACATCAGTCGTGGAAATCTCAGTCTGAAGAGCATTGAAATGCTGATTTTGGATGAGACCGACCGAATGCTCGACATGGGATTTCTCCCTGATGTCCGCAAGATCGCCGAAATGTGTCCGAAGAAGCGCCAGACGCTTCTTTTTAGCGCGACGATGCCGCCTCAGATTCAAACGCTGGCAAACTGGGCGCTCAAGGATCCGTTGGAAATTGAAATTGGTCAGCGGCGAAGCGTTGCCGAAACGGTGAACCATGCTTTTTATCCGGTGTCGATCGATCAGCGCGACGATTTGGTGCTGGAACTGCTCAAGCGGACCGATTTTTCGAGCGTGATGGTCTTTACCAGGACCAAGCGTGAAGCGGATTCACTGACCAATCTCGTCAAGAGCCGGACCGAACACTCCTGTGTTGCGCTGCATAGCGACATTCCTCAAAACAAGCGCGAGAGCGCACTGAGAGGATTTCGCGACGGCGAGTTCGACATCATCATCGCGACCGACGTCGCTGCCCGTGGCCTCGATATCAGCGGCGTCAGTCACGTGATCAACTATCGCGTTCCCGAGAATGCCGAGGACTATGTTCACCGGATTGGTCGGACTGGTCGTGCCGAATCCGAAGGGGATGCGTTTACCGTTTTGTCGGCTGATGAGGTTGAATTTGCGGAATCGATCGAGCGATTCATCAGCAAGAAAATCGAGCGTCGCAAGCTGGATGATTTTCCCTACATTTACACGGCGTTGCTCGATGCCGATACAGCCAAGAAGAAGAAACGACCCGGCCCGCCGAAGCGTCGCCGGCGTCGTTAGCCACTTCCGGCGACTTTTCTGAGTCGCCATTTTTTGACGAATCCAGATCGGCACCGTATCCGTCCCCGGTAGGATGGATAACTTTCCCCATGCCGCGGTTCGTTACTGGGCCTTTCTTGAGACGGTCTTTGACCGGGTCGCAGAGGATCCGCCACTCATCGAGGTGGCGGCGAGAATGCCCGAACTTGAGTTGCAGAGTCTCTGGTTTGCCGGTGCATTTGGGCGGGATTTTCGGTCGAATTGCGATCGGAAAGTCCGGATCGTCCAGTTTGGTCACTGGAATCACGGTTCAGGGCCGGACTTCACGGAAACCGCCGTCGAGATCGATGGGGAGCTTGTGGCCGGAGATATCGAGATTGATCCGGAAGTTCGAGACTGGGAGCGACATGGTCACAGCAGAAATCCGGACTTCAATCGCGTCGTGCTTCACGTGTTTCCGAAACCGGAGAAGGCCGCAGCGCGTTTGTTCACACAGACCCAGGATCATCGAAATGTTGTCCAGGTTGAGTTGGATTTGGCGAGTTTGACGAAGGGGCGTCGTGGGGAGCATCAACCGGAAGCCAAGCTGGGAAGATGTTCGGCACCACTTTCGGCAATGGATGACGTTCGACTCGAATCCTTGATTGAGGGAGCGGCCCAATTTCGCCTGCAAACGAAGATTACCCGGATATCGGCCACTGCTGAGCTTCATGGTCCGGAGGAGGCCCTGTATCAGGGGATTGCTGAAGCTCTGGGCTATCGGCCCAACAAACTGCCGATGCGGGTTCTCTCGCAGCGACTTCCGATTCTCAAATTGCTCGATGCTGAGGCGGTGGAGCGGGAAGCTTCCTGGTTTGGGAGTGCGGGTTTTCTCGAGCGTGAGCCGTTCGAATCGGCGGATTCTGAGACGCAGACCTATCTTCGCACCTTGTGGGAACACTGGTGGAAGCAGCGAGGTGCAACTTCGCCAATTCCAGACTTGGCGTGGAAACTCAGCGGCATTCGACCGGCCAACCATCCGCAACGTCGGATTGCCGCGATGGTCGAACTAATGGCTGGCTGGGAACGGTTTTCGGGCTTTGTCCCGAAGCCCGGGGAGGATCCCAAACCCAATTGGCCCAAACGGGTTCGCGAAGTGCTTGCGAATCTGCAGCATACGTATTGGAGCCATCACTACACGCTCCGATCCAAAGCGGTTGCCAAACCGATGGCGCTGATCGGAAAAGATCGCATTAGCGACATTCTTGGAAACGTCTTGTTTCCGTTCGCGATTTCAGCCCATTCCTCTGAGTGGGCGGCGTATCGGGAATTGCCAAACTCGGTGGAGAACGAAAAGCTGCGTCGAGCTAAAATCCGACTTTTTGGCGAAGCGACTGGCAGGAAGAAGCAATTCAAGAAGTTCTACCAGCAACAAGCTCTACTTCAGATCTTCGAAGACTTCTGCCTCGTGGATCTCAGTGATTGTGCGGATTGCCCATTCCCTGAGCAGCTCGCCCAATGGTGAGGATGTGTGAGTACAAAAAAAGCGACCGGGAAGTTCCCGGCCGCTCAAAGAATGTCTTCGAACAAAAGAAAGTGCCGACCTAGGTTTCGGCGAATTCTTCCTCTTCTTCGTCAGCTGCCAGGATGGCACTCTCAAGATCATCGCCTGCTTCGGCTTTTTGACGATCCTTCACCTTCTTCTTGGTTTCTTCCAAGTCTGGAGTGAGGCCTTTGGCTGGCTTTGGACCAGGATCTTCACGCTTCTGAAGCGCGCGACGCAATTTCTTCAATGCGATGTTCTGCAACTGACGAATCCGCTCGCGAGTCACGCCAAATTCCTGGCCAACTTCTTCGAGCGTTTTTGGCTTCTCGCCATTCAGTCCAAATCGAGCATCGATAATGCGGCGCTCGCGCTCATCCAACACGCTCAACAAGCCATCAAGCTGGTTGTGCATGTTTTTGTGGGAGAGCAACTCAAGAGGCGTTTGGGCGCGGTCATCACCGATGATTTCACCAAACTCGGTGTTGTCATCATCGCTGATGGGAGCGTCCAAGGATGCTGGACGAAGGCTGGCTGCCTTCAGGTGAGCCAGTTTCGCGCGATCAATGCCGATTTCCTCGGCCAACTCCTCGTCGGTGGGTTCCCGGCCAAGTTCTTCGGCCAGAACCATCGCCAAGCGGCGCATTTTTGAAATTTTGTCCACCATGTGAACGGGAAGGCGAATCGTCTTTGACTGGTTCGCCAGCGCTCTTTTGATCGACTGCTTGATCCACCATGCTGCGTAGGTGGAAAGCTTGCCCCCTTTGTTAGGGTCGAAGCGTTCGACGGCCTTCATGAGGCCGATGTTGCCTTCCGAAATAAGATCGAGAAGCGGTAAGCCGTAGTTGGCGTAATCTTGGGCAATCTTAACCACAAGTCTGAGGTTCGCCTTGATCATGTGAGCGCGCGCTTCCATGTCGCCTTTCTTAATGCGCTCGGCGAGTTCGACTTCTTCCTCACGCGTCAGCAGCGGCGTCTTGCCGATTTCGCGTAGGTAGATTTTGATGCCACCATCTAGTTCTAGGTTTGACATATGAGAGTCTCCGGGTGAGTAGTGATTTGTTGTTTTCTGGGTGAACGAGTTGCGAGCAACTCAAAGAGGCAAGTGTGGATCGGCGGGTTTACTCAATAAACAGCCCGCTTACCAGTAAAAAGTCACATTTCGTGACATTTTTTAGGGAAAGTGGGACTTCAACCCTGATTCCGAAACCTGCAGAGCCGTTTGACGGGTTCTCGCACGCATTCGAAAAGCGATGGCAGAAGAATTCAGCTTATTATTGTAGGATTTGGGATGATTTGACAAGTTTAAAGTCAGCTTTTCTTAAAATTCTATCTATTCAGTTTAATTCGAGAGGGTTTTCACTCCCTTTCCAGCCTGAGAATCCTTTTGGAACTTTAATATCGTCGTTCGCCGATAACTTTGTTTACAACCTGCAAGAAAAGGCTGACAAAAAACCACACGCGTTCTTTTACGCATCTCTTTCAAGTTTTGATACGGAAGCCTTAACGAATGCTGACTCGGGTCTACAGCGCTGCTCTGAATGGTGTGGATGCCATTGAAGTCGAAATCGAGGTCGATGAGCGTCGTAGCCGGAGCTTTCAGCAGGTGATTGTCGGGTTGCCGGACGCGGCGGTTCGGGAAAGTCGGGATCGCGTCTTAACGGCATTGGCGAATTCCAAGCTCAATTTTCCGAAAGGGCATACCACCATCAACCTCGCTCCCGCGAATTTGAAGAAGGAAGGTCCCAGTTTTGATCTACCCATTGCCTTGGGAGTTGCTGCGCTGATGGATGAGGATTTCAACGATGATGCGTTCGATAAATGCACCATTGTTGGGGAGCTGGCTCTGAATGGGCGGGTTCGCCCCGTAAATGGAGTGCTGTCCCTGACCCTTGAGGCAAAGCGAAAGGGGCGGAAAGCGATGCTGGTTCCGCAGGAGAACGCCGCTGAGGCCTCGGTTGTCGAGGGCATCTATGTCTATGGAATCCCGACCCTGAATGACGCGGTAGCGCTCCTCAAGGGGGAGGGGAATATCAAACCGCAGAAGTTGGATCGGCAGGCCTTTTTTGGAGAGCGCAGCGTATACGACGTCGATTTCGCGGATGTGAAAGGGCAGCTTCATGCGAGGCGAGCACTGGAAGTGGCGATTGGTGGGGGACACAACGCGCTTCTCGTTGGTCCTCCGGGAACGGGCAAATCCATGATGGCCAAGCGGACGGTGACCATTATGCCGCCGATGACCGAGGAAGAGGCGATTGAAACGACCAAGATTCACAGTGTGGCCGGATTTTTGGAGAAGGACTCTGGATTTGTCGCGACCAGGCCGTTTCGCAGTCCTCATCACACGATTTCCGACGCCGGTCTCCTTGGTGGGACGAGCAATCCGTCGCCCGGTGAAGTGAGTTTGGCTCACAACGGTATTTTGTTTTTGGACGAGCTTCCCGAATTTCGCCGATCGACCCTCGAGGTGATGCGACAGCCGCTGGAAGATGGCAGAGTCACGATATCGCGAGCGGCCGCCACGTTCACGTTTCCGAGTCGATTCAATCTCATTGCCGCCATGAATCCCTGCAAATGCGGTTATCTCGGCGATCCAAAGCGGGACTGCTCTTGTTCTGCCGCCGAGATTGAAAATTATCGAAACCGGATTTCGGGCCCGCTCCTGGACCGAATTGACCTCCACGTTGAAGTTCCCATGGTCGATTACAAAGAGTTGGCCGCGGAAGAGCGTGGTGAGAGTTCCGAAAAAATCCGTGAGCGAGTCATCCGTTGCCGTGAAATCCAGTTGGAACGCTTTTCCTCAGTCCCCGATACAACGTGCAACGGGGCGATGCCACCCAAAGTGATGCGTCAGCATTGCCGCTTGGATTCCAAGTGCAGCAAAGCCTTGGACGATGCGATGGAGCGCTTGAACTTCAGTGCCAGGGCCCACGATCGAATTCTGAAAGTGGCCCGGACGCTGGCGGATTTGGAGGCTTCTCCCCATATTCGCGAGGACGATGTTCTGGAGGCGATTCAGTATCGGACGTTGGATCGCCAGTTGTGGCGGTGAATTGAAGCCCTCTTTCAAATTGCAAAGTAGTTAAGAAAACCTTACTAAGTGGCATGTCGAATGGAACTTGGATTGCGTTTGCTGCGATTGGTCTCGTTTTCTTCTGGCTCTACAAGTCTGAGCCGGAACCCTACACGCCGTCGAGCGGTGCTGGATTGGTCGAAATCACGCCGGCCAATTTCCAACCTCTCGTGATGCAGAGCTCCCAACCGGTTCTGGCCTATTTCTGGGCGAGTTGGTGAGGACCGTGCAAACGCGCTTCACCGTTGGTGAAGCAGGCAGCTGGTAAAATTGGACCTTCAGGAATTGTGGCGATGATCAATGTCGATCAGAATCCGGAAGCGGCTCGAGCCTTTCAGGTTCGGGGAATTCCCCACCTCGTAGTCATCAAAAACGGCCAGAAAGTGGAACAGATTCGCCCTGACAACGCGGAACGAATCGCGGCCGCTTTCCAGAAGCACTTCTAGTAGTTTAGTAAGCCAGATTGGGGCTGAGCCATCTCTCGACCTCTTCGATGCTCATGCCCTTGCGCTTCGCATAGTCTTCGACCTGATCTTTGTTGATCTTTCCGACGCCAAAGTAGCGGGCGTCCGGGTGGGAGTAGTAGATTCCGCTGACGCTTGCCCCGGGATGCATCGCCATGCTTTCCGTGAGGCTCACTCCGGTTTTGCCGGTCGCTTCCAGAATGTCGAAGAGAATTGGTTTCTCCGTGTGATCGGGACATGCCGGATATCCTCCCGCTGGACGAATGCCGCGGTATTTTTCGCGAATCAGGTCATCGTGGTCGAGGTTTTCGTCTTTGCCGAATCCCCAATCTTCGCGCACGCGCTTGTGGAGAAACTCAGCAAAAGCCTCAGCCAACCGGTCCGCCAATGCCTTTGCCATGATTCCCTGATAGTCGTCATGGTCCGCTTGAAACTCGGCGGCAAACTCGTCGGCGTTGTGCCCGGCCGTGCAGACAAATCCGCCCAGATAGTCCGTTCGTCCCGAATCCTTGGGCGCGACGAAGTCGGCAAGAGCAAAGTTGGGCTTGTCCTTCTTTTCCATCTGTTGGCGAAGCGTGTGAAATGTGGTCACGACTTCGCCGCGGCTTGTATCACCGTAAACTTCGATGTCGTCACCGACGCTGTTTGCGGGCCAGAAACCGTAAATCCCTTTCGCGCCAAAAACCTTCTCATCGACGATTCGGTTCAGGAGTTGCTGGGCATCATCGAAGAGTTTCTTGGCTTCTTCCCCAACATATTCGTCCTCGAAAATCGCCGGGTAGCGACCGCGGAGTTCCCAAGTGTGGAAGAAGGGGGACCAATCAATGAACGGAACCAATTCCGACAACTCGGGCTCGACCACCTTCACGCCGACAAAGTTTGGTTCGGCGATTTCCTGCGTTTCCCAATCGCAGGTGAAACGTCGTTCGCGGGCCGTCTTGATGGGAAGAAGTTTCTTGGCTTCGCCCTTCGCCGCGAATTTTTCTCGAAGGTCCACATGGCGCGCTTCGTTCTTCTCGACAAACGCGTCGTGTCCATCTTCGCTCAGCAACGAGCTAACCACCGGAACAGAACGAGAGGCGTCCAGAACGTGCACCACCGAGTGATTGTAGTGGGGGGCGATTTTGATCGCGGTGTGAGCCGGGCTTGTTGTGGCTCCACCAATGAGGAGCGGAATGTCGAATCCTTCGCGCTTCATTTCGGCCGCGACATGCATCATTTCGTCGAGCGATGGTGTGATCAATCCGGATAAGCCGATGATGTCCGCGTTTTCTTCTTTGGCACGGGCAAGAATGTCGGCACTCGGAACCATTACGCCCATGTCAATCACATCAAAGCCGTTGCAGCCTAACACGACACCTACGATGTTTTTGCCGATGTCGTGAACGTCGCCTTTGACCGTCGCCATGATGATCTTGCCGGCCGACTTCTGGTTCGGGTTCGCCTTTTTCTCTTCTTCCATCAATGGCGTCAGCCAGGCCACGGACTTCTTCATCACGCGTGCAGACTTCACCACTTGGGGAAGGAACATCTTTCCGGCGCCAAACAGATCGCCGACGATGCTCATCCCATCCATGAGCGGACCTTCGATGACCTTGAGCGGACGCCCATATTTTGCGAGCGCCTCTTCCGTGTCTTCATCGATGAAGTCGGTGATTCCCTTCAAAAGTGCATGTTCAAGCCGCTTCTCGACCGTGTCCTCACGCCACTTCAGGTCGACTTCCTGTTTCTTCCCGGCCTGCCCTTTGAATTGCTCCGCGTAGTCGATGAGGACGTCGGTTGCACCGGAATTCCGGTTCAAAAGCACGTCCTCGACTTTCTCGAGAAGATCTTTTGGAATCTCGTCGTAAACCTCCAGCATTCCCGCGTTCACGATGCCCATGTCCATTCCGGCTTTCGTCGCGTGATAGAGGAACGCGGAATGCATGGCTTCACGAACAACGTTGTTGCCGCGAAAACTGAAGGAAATATTGGAAACGCCGCCGCTGACCTTGGCGCCCGGAAGGTTTTCCTTGATCCAACGCGTCGCATTGATGAAGTCGACCGCATAGTTGTTATGCTCCTCCATCCCGGTCGCGACCGTGAGAATGTTGGGGTCGAAAATGATATCCTGCGGATTGAAACCGACTTCATCGACGAGAATTCGGTAGGCGCGTTCACAGATCCGGATCTTCTCTTCGTAGGTTGCGGCCTGACCTTTTTCGTCGAATGCCATCACCACGACAGCGGCGCCATATTTCATGACCTTGCGGGCCGATTCCCTGAATTTTTCTTCACCCTCCTTGAGTGAAATGGAGTTCACGATTCCCTTTCCCTGAAGGCATTTCAGACCGGCCTCGATCACTTCCCATTTCGATGAGTCGACCATGATGGGGACCGCCGCGACGTCAGGTTCGCCCTGAAGGAGCTTCAGGAAGTCTGTCATCATTTCAGCCCCATCGATCAGGCCTTCATCCATGCAGATGTCGATGACCGGAGCTCCATTTTCGACCTGTTGGCGAGCCACACTGACCGCATCTTCGAGTTTGCCCTCTTTGATGAGTTTGCGAAATCTCGGGGAGCCGGCAACGTTCGTGCGCTCACCAATCATGAGGAAATTCTTGTCCTCGGTGTGATTGTAAACGTCCGAGCCCGCCAACCGGAGAATGGGCTCGGCTTTCGGCAATGGTCTCGGGGCTCTGCCTTCAAGGGCCTTCGCAATTGCTGCGACGTGTTCCGGAGTGTTGCCGCAGCAACCGCCTGCAAAGTTCAGGAAGCCGGAATCGGCAAAGTCCGTCATGCATTCCCCCATATCGTCCGGGAGGAGGTCAAAGCCGGTTGGTGCCAGGGGATTGGGCATTCCGGCATTGGGATAGGCTGAAACATAAGTTTCACACCGTGAACCCAATTCTTCCAGAAATGGGCGCATTTTGTCCGGGCCGAGAGAGCAGTTCAACCCAACCGCCAGCGGCTTGACGTGGGCAACCGAGTTCCAGAGTGCTTCAACGCGTTGCGCGGAGATCATGGTCTCGCCTCCCATTCCGACGGCCGCGGAAACAATCACGGGCAGTTCGATGCCGTCCTTGTCGAAAATGTCTCGAATCGCGACCAGCGCGGCTTTCGAATTCAGGGCGTCAAAAATGGTTTCGACCATCAGAATGTCCGCGCCTCCCTCGATCAGGGCGCGGATTTGATGCAGATAGCTTTGATAAACCTGGTCGAACGTCACGGTCCGGAAGCCCGCATCCTCGGCATCGGGTGAAACCGACAACGAAACCGTCATTGGACCGATGGCGCCCGCTACATACCGCTTGCGCCCAGTATCGGATCCAATCTCGTCGGCCCACTTTCGGGCCAGCTTGACGGATTCGACATTGATTTCCCAAGCGAGGTCATTGAGGAACTGGTCTTCAATCACCTCCTGATAAAATTCGGGATCTTTCCGGCCTCCGATCTCTCGGGGATCCTGTTTGAAAAACTCGCTCTGGGCGATGGATGTTCCCGAGAAGGTGTTGGTCTCGACAATGTCCGAACCCGCCTCGTAAAACCGTTTGTGGATGTCGCCGATCGTCCCGGGTTGGGTGAGGCTGAGGATGTCTCCGTTATTCAGGAGGTCTTTGGGCGCGTCCTTGAATCGAGCGCCTCTCGCATCCGTCTCTGAGTGTCCGTAGCCCCGAATGGTTGTTCCCATGGCCCCGTCCAAGATGAGAATGCGTTCATCGAGAGCTTTTTTGAGTTCCCGGGTGATATTGGATTCAGCTTCGGACATGGATATGATGTTAGATGGAAGTATTTGCCCTAAAAAACGCCTTCCTCAAGATCAAATATCGACATATCAAGATATCTAGATATGAAAATTTGGTTCAATCTGCGGGTGTAACCGCGGAAAAGATCTAAAAAATTAAGCAATTGACATGCGCATTACTTCTTGCGCTATACTCTCGGCCTCTTCCCAACCTTTTATTTTAATTCGCACGAATGAGCGACTCCGCAAACCAGCCGCCCCGCCCCACAAACAAGACTTCGACAGTTCCTCTCAAAAAGGAGACTGTGCGGATTACGCTAAAGGCAAAGCCCGGTGAAGGTGC
>TARA_R110002096_G_scaffold108848_1_pt1 | contig 12012 bp, 6 predicted proteins | sample TARA_R110002096 | Tara Oceans TARA_R110002096 (sample SAMEA4397295) | marine metagenome | biome: Polar Biome; feature: [DCM] deep chlorophyll maximum layer (ENVO:01000326); material: water (ENVO:00002006), including particulate matter (ENVO:01000060) such as... | depth 35 m | reverse complement strand
CCCATTTATTATCATCATGAGGATCTAATCCATCATAAGCAGCCACTGTTCCTGCTTGGGTGTATTTCTTCATAAACGTTTTAACACCTAATCTATATGCGTCTTTAGCATGTTGTATTTCATGTAGTATAGTAATATAAAATTCCTTTGTACTGCTGTAAGATGGTCTAAGTGTAATTGTATCCGTTTCAGGGACATATTCCCCCGAATTCTTACCACTTGTTATTTTTACTTTAGATTTTAATTTATACTTTTTAACTAATTGCTTAGCAGTCTCTACATAATCTATCCTTTCCATCAGAAAAGAAGCTTCCATCATTTTTTTAAACTTGCCCATTATACATCAAACCTCACATTTATACCTAAAGCTAATTCCTTTTCATTTTTTATAGGATGAGATAATTGTCCAATAGCTATCAGTTCATTAAAATCATTATATAAACCAACTTTAGTAATATAAGAAGTAAAATTAGAATGCGTTACAAAGTTATTATATGTAGTTGCTTGACCATAATAATGTTTATAAGAACCCGACTTAGCGGATGCATGGCCTGGTGGAAAATACCTCCAACTATCAGAACCCGAGACAGTTATACTCCCACTTCTATCAGTAGTTACTGATATGTTATTAGTACCGTTCAGCTCACCTTCGCCAACAATACACGTATAAGAATGTTCTCTAATTGTTACTTGTGACTTATATTCTAAATCATAACCATCAGTACCTAATCCTGTTCCAATATCCACAAACTTAGAACCTGTATTTGTAAATACTAATATTCCTTGTTCATAATATACATTACCAGCAAAACTTCCAGTAGATTTTATTATATCAGAATCATTAAAACCACCAGAAGCAAATGAAGCAAAGCTAGCTGAGAAATCATTATCGTATAGATTACCATTTCCATCATCTACAATCGTAACTGTAGCAGATGTGCTGTCATCTTTTAATATAATAGATTTTGGTTTTATTCTTTCTCCATACAAATCCTTAGATACAGAAATAATAGAAGCAGATGGTTGTAAATATCTGTATTGTTTTCCGTTATTTTGACCAAAGTTATTGAAGTTATTTTCAGTATCACGATAATACATCTGATTAACCATAAACCAAGAAGGAATATGAAAGAAGCTAGCAGAATCAAAAGTTGTTTTGGTTGCTGTAGCTGGATTGAAATCGTGTAAGCTTGAACTAATCGCTCTAAAACCATAAACGCCACTGCCGCTGTCTATATTAGTGACATTAAACTTTTTATAAGCCTTAAATGGTGTTATATTTATGTCTCTTGGGTCTAGCCTTTTAAACATGACCTACATCTCCCAAGGTTAAAAATCTAATTTAACTTTAATTATAGCTTCTCTTGAATAAGATTTCAGTAATGGTTTGCTCAGTTTAGCAATAGCCAATAGTTCATTATTGTCATTGTATAATCCAAGTTGTGTTATGAACGATTTTGGATTTTTATAAAATGTCGGTACAGTAAAAGAACCATCTGAGCCACTAGAAAATGTAGGATTAGAACTAAAGTTAAATTCCTTATTAGGTACTCTACAGAAATAGTGCTGTGAAGTTATTACTTCTTCTCTTCTTGCTTGAAAGTAATTACCACCTTCAATCTTTTCAAAAAACTTACCTACATTTCCACCTTCTGCATTTGAAGCAACTGACGCTGATAAAGAAGCGGATGACACGGAAGCAATCACGGGTCCGTTTAATATCAGTAATCCCATATCAGGATAAAATAACCCAATACCACCACCTGGTTGTGATGTCGCGGCAATTTTTGTTGATGCTGAACCACCAGCTATAGAACCACTAACGATGTTGAATACTCTACCACCCTGACCAACTAATGGATCTGTAGTAGCACCACTATCATCAATTAGCTTCATAGTTGATGTTCCACTACCACTTAAATGCAATTCCCAATTGCCGGGATCCATCTTTTCACGAAGTTGTTGTCTAGCAATTGATATAGCGTAAACATATTCAGGAGTTGTATGAGCACCATCTGAAGCAGCGAAACTAAATTTATCATCATTTGGACCCAATAACGTATTTGATAATTGCCTGTATATAGCAGCTGAAGCTCTGTTACCGGTAACACCTTTCGCACCAGCAGAACCACTTCCGTTAAAATGTCCATAAGCAACTGAAAATTGCGATTTAGCAGTTGCGTCTGTGGCTGGGTTTGCTGCGTAGACATCTAAATAATACTGATGATTACTGGAACTTTGAGTAGATGATGTATAAAATGCAGTTATACTACCATCCCCATCCTTCCACATTCCTGAAGAAACTGTGTCTTTTACGTTAGTAACTATATCACTTGAAACTAAGCTATTATCGGGTTGAATGTTAAAATCTTTAAAAATGGACATTGTTTACTCCTATAAATTATGCAAAAACATTACCGGCGGTTATTTAGCCGCTGCGGTTAAACTTGTAAGTGTTACCTGGTTTGTTATGGTTATTGAATTAGTAGCACCTGAGTCGTTACCTATAACAGTTAGTTGTGTAGCAGCTGTAGATTGTTGGGGAAGAACTCCAACTTTAACACTAGCTGCAACAATAGTTTTACTATTTGGTGCGTCATCATCACCCAAGAAAAATGGAGTAGTAGCACCAACCGAGCCCCCACCAGCATTTAGTACTGTCATACTACAAACTGATTGATCGTGTAGTATAAATGTATAAGAAGTATCAGTTATAGTAGAAGTGCTTGGTTCTACTGTTGGAGAAACTTGAGCTAAACCACCAGCCGTATTAAAAGTAACTGATAATGGACTTACAGTAACTACCGGCATCCTAAGACTATTTTTAGGAAGTGTGACGAGTTTATATCTCATGACGTGATTTTCATCAGGTATTGCCTCTAAAAGCGGCATATTTTCAATTACTGCGCCGTAATAGTCACTTCCATTTGGGTGTGTTACATCCCATAAATTGTAATCTACTTCATCATCAGCTAATGCGAACTTTGTAATGTTAAATGCTTCTGTACCCTGCGCTAATAACTCACGACCCTTCTTAGTTAAAATAGCATCTACAGTTACGGAAGTGTTGTTTAAAAATCCCATGATTTGCTCCTAATTAATTTTTGAACTTTGATATATAATTTGATTCATATATAAATATCATCGTTTCTACTTTTTATCAATTTTATTTTTTAAGTCTTTAATAATTTTCTCATTCACATCTTCAATAAGTTTATTTTTTGAAACTTCATCGATTTCATCGTCATTTCTTATATTCTTATTTTGTTTTATACCACCCTTTTCAATTTCCTTTTTAAATTGCTCTTCTTTTACACCCTTCTTCCTATCTTGATCTGTCTGCGGTTTGTCGGAAAGTTTTCTTAAGCCCCTATTTCTTTGATTGTTCTTTTTATTTCCATTCTTTTTTTGTTGGTTTAATATTTCTTTTTCTTCTTTACTCGCAGCCTCTTTATAATCCGATACTATACCATCTCCAGTTTTTAATGTAGAATCACCACCCTTAGTAGTTACTAACTTGGTAGGAGCAGATATAATTACTTCAACGGGCGATTGACCATCAGAAGTAGTGTTTGCGTTATTCTTAACTCCAACATAATAAGAATTAATTAATCCTTGTGTTAGGTGTTGGTAATTATCTAAATCTACATTATAATAAGATGAAGAATATGCAATTTCTAAAGAAGCACTTAAAGATGACGAATAACGTGACAACAACTTTTGATTTACACCATAAACTCTTGAACCAGTTATAATTGGTTGAAGTACTTCGCTGTATTTTACATCACCCTGTGTAATCGATGAACTTTTGTAGTTGCCAGTACCCAATCTCTGCCATATAGAAAGTTTAAAATTTCTATCCCTTACTTCAGATCCAGTTGCTTCAAACGTTAAGTATTCACCGCTTGATGATATAACAGATGAACCTGAGTCATAACTATACATATCAATTCTACCTGTGTAAGCATCATAATCTGTAATAGAATGACCTGTATTATATGAACCAGTTATAATAATTAACCCATCAACCACATTTCCTATATTTATAGAAGAACTATAATATTTATTTTCAGCATCGGGCTTCTTACCAACTACGACTTTTGGTCTTTCAAATATATTAGGTTCTATCAATAAACCAATACCAGGCTTTGCTCTAGCAGGTATTAACTTTCTTAATTGTGGATATAAAGATTGATCATAATATTTAATCATCCTCACGTAATCCCAAAAATTATTTGGAGCAGTATACTTCTTCCAATAGTTATCAGCTACAAAATTTAATCCATTATAACTTAGTTTTTCTTTATCTCTCGGGTCACCCAAATAATCTTCAAAATTTAAGTTACCAACAGAATTTATAATATCAGTATTTATAACATCAGTTGGAGCAAACCATATTCCAACTTTATTAGAATCACTTGGCGCAGTATCATAAGCACTTACAGTGGCTCTGTGTTCTGAATTTAAGTTAAAATTTGATTTTATTTTATTATCTTCAATTCTTATTTTATTTGTAGTTCTTCTAAGTGCGCCGATGCTTGGTATGTGAGTTTTTAACTCATCAACTACACTTCTAAAAAAGTTTCCTGTAAATCCACTATGAGATCCCGATACTGTTGATGTTTGGTTTGAACTAACATCACGAATACCTACTGTATCCGTATTTAAATTTTTATTATCATCCATTGAGTATCTTAAAACTAAATTGCTATAAGAAGATGATACAGTATTACCATCATAAGCCTTTGGATTAGCTATATGATTTTTAAATGAACCAGTATTTAATACTTCTGTCCAATGCCTGTATTCCATAATTGAACCAGTAAACTGAACGCCCACATCATCTAAAGAATCACTTCCACCAATATAAATATTACCACTTCCTGTCCAAGCATTACTAAATGAAGATGAAGCAGCTTGTGTAACATCCATAGTAGATGTACTATATAAATGTATCTTACTTCTACTGCTATCGTACTTACCAACATTCAGTTGATATGATTGTGATACTGCAGTATTACTACTTCCAGATATCCTACCAACCATAACAGAATAAAAATCTCCGTCATAAATCGGCAAAGAAGTTGATGTCATTTCTTTAAACTGACCAAGATTTTTACCAACGGCAGAACCAGACAGCATAAATGAAACTTGACCATAATTGTCTGTAGAGCCATTATCTTTTAATCTTATAAACCAATTTTGATTATTACTGTCTTGTTTTTCTACAAGTATTTGATTTGAACCACTAGCGGCTCTAAATCTAAATTCAACAGTATCAGGTTTTCTTCCCGAATCAGTATCATTGGCCCAAGCAACTCTCACATATTGAGCTCCTTTAAAATCTAATGCTTTTGTAAACTTTCTTGTTATTTCAAATTGTGGGGAAGCATCATCTGGTAAATTAGGTCCACCATATTCTTTAACTCTTAAAATAGTTGATGGTATACCATAAACATTTATTAATCCCTTTAATGCTCTAACAGTACCTTTGTTCTTTAAGAAGAATGGCATATTGTTTATTATACGACTCCAAATTTCTCTAGATATATCACGTTCAGATGTAGCTGAATAATCCGAGTAAGCAGAACCACTAACTTCTTTACCTAAAGCGTATTTTGATAAGCTAACTAAGTCTTTACCGTCATCTAAACTCCAACCTAAAGATTTAGCAACAGAATACAATAAGTCCCTTGAGACACCCTCAGATAAACTTTCTCTTCTGTCGGTAACATCTGTTATTGCATTTATATATTCCCAAATTTCATCAAAATGTTGACCTATCATATCTGTAAATTTTAAATATGTTTTATTATTCGTATCAGCTTTTATATGCTCTGGTAGTATACTACTTAATTTAGATGAATTTTCATCATCATATAATGATGCAGAATTTACTGCATTTATAAACCACGTATCAGCTTGTGATGATGTTGTGTGTGCTAAAACATAAGGGCTATTTAATGTCCCCGCCCCATCTGACTTGGGCCATGCGTTGTCGTGAAATATTCCAATAGAACTACTAATATAAGAAGAACTCTTAAAATACATATAGTTTTCAAATCTATCAAGTTTATTTTTTGTATCGAGTATTTTATGATGGTAAGTACTCATATCTCCTGACGAACCACTTACTCCTGCATAAGAAGCACTGTTTATTTTATATTGTTCTATATCTTCTAATTTTCTTTTAAAATTTCTTATTCTCACTTCAGACGAACCAAAATTTACAAAATTTTTAAATCTAGAATAATCCGTGTTTATTTCAGCACTATCTAAACTTTGACTTAGAAATTCATTTCTGAGCGCAGTTGATACTGTATTGTCGCTGGTTAAAATATCAGATTCGACCTGAAATTGCGTTTCTCTTCTCTGAACTGGACTTTCTACATTATTCAAATCAGGAGACCTAAGAACCAACTTGGGTTCTTCTTCATTAACAAAATCTATTATTTTTACTTTTTCTTCTAATGGATTTGCCATTTCTTTAACAACAATACACTCATCAAATTTTTCATAACTATCGGGTAATGGTTCATATAGTTTATATACTATAGAATATGGAAATGTAGTTACATTAACTTTGTCTGATTTAAAATTAGTTGTTAAAAATAAATTATTTTCAAATTTAAGATATGTTCTTAAATCTTTAGGATTAAAATTTGTATAAGTTACTTTAAAATTTTCAAAGCTTGCTAATTCATTGGACAAATTGTATATATCCGGATTACCATCTTCATCATCGTCATTGGCTCCTATTTCTAAAGCCTGTTCTCTTATACTTTTATCAACAGAAATTATACTTCCATCGCTATTTACACTTTGTATTTGTGCAGTAAAGGGTTTATAAACGGGTATAGTTTCAGACTGATCTTTGAGAGTAAAATCTATAAATACATTATCTACCCATACTATACCTTGGCTCATTGTATCATCATTACTTTTTCCATGACCATAAATAAACAAGTACCATTTTTGATCGAGTAACCAATCACTTGGTATAGGTATTTCTACATTCATATTTACCCAATCACCAGCTATTTCTGGAGCAATTATAGCTCTTGTATTCATCGGCGATTTGTAATTATAACTTGGCGGGGGCAAAACAAAATTTACCCACTCAGAACCATTCCACTTATATAAACCTGCTGGGCTTAGCGTACCGTTTTTAGTTGGATTCGCATCAAAACTAAAAATGCTAGTACCATCGTCATATACAGCAAATTGATTGTAATTATCAGCCCCTGGATTTCTTGAACCAAAAATTAAATCTACTCCGTTAGTTCCTACTTCACCAGCACCATATGCTACAGTTTGCATTTCGTGTGTTGCAGTAACATGAGCATCTCCTGTCGATAAATTATAAAATGTATCAACGCCACTGGAATTTTTAGATATCCAACCGTATGTATTCCACCAACTATTATACATATTGGCGCCAATGCCATCCACCAATCCTGAATTATCAGGCATATCCCTGAAACCTTCTGTTGTAAAAACTTTAGGATAATCTGTGTCAAAAAATTCAGTACCGCCTGCTTGTGCTAATTCAAAGAAATCGCCGTCACCGTCTGACATTCTCCAATACTTATCCACCCCCGGAACTACAAAATAGTGATACCACCTGTTATTATCGGTATGCTTTCGAACTGATGTTGCAAGATTTCCACCGTTGTCATTTATAAAATCATTTAGACTGCCGTCCAGATCTGCCATATATTTAATACCATCATCGATACCACCGCCACCTATTACTGAATTTCCTTTTTTTACCATAAAAGCTTTATTAGATCTTTCATCATCGGAGCCATCGGTGTAAAATATTATATAAAAATCCGTTCGCATACTGGTATTACTAGTTCTTGTTCTAGTTATACTTTGTATTCTGCCATTTTCAAATATATCTTGATATAATGTTTTACCATTGTCCATTATATGATTATGTAATGACGGAAACCACTGATCAATTGTGCTTAATATTACTTTTGAGTGGTTAGTTGTAAAATTATTTTTAGTTTCCCAAACTAAATCATCTTTAATTAATATAATATCTTCACTGTTAACAAATGTAGCAGCTTGCCATCCATCATTTTCACCCCGTCTAGTATTTCTTGCAAATATCGGAGTTCCTTGACCTTCTAATTGGTATGGGTGACCATTAACCGCATCTGGAAATTCTAAACCATTTACTGTATCTAATGGTGGGCTAGGATAAGGATTTGTAAATGATGGATTTGTTCCCCAAGCAGTTCCATCCCATAACCATTCCCCACCAGTACTTAAAGTACCTGCTTTAGAGTACTCAACACCAAATAGGTTTGGCGACCATTGGTATAAGCCTGGGCTGCCGGGAATAGTACCCTGGGTATAACTGGTTATTATCCAAGCACCCGCACCCTGTATCATATCTCCATCATTAGTATCATCACCTACAGCGCCATCATAGAAAGTTAAATCATACATGGCTAATATAAGACTATGTTTATTTGGTGGCTGATTTTCTATTTGTTGAGCATTTCCTGAAGTATTTGCCATAAAACCTTCTGGTACACCCGGAACTGGTTCTCCAGGCGGTGGATCATTTGGATTGAAATATCCAACTGGCGGTGAAGTTGGAATCTCTTCAGTTGCCATTTCGCTAGTATATCTTAAAGAAACCTGAACTCCTTTATTAGCAACTGTACTTCTTATATCTAAATTTATATTAGCAATATCTAAATGCTTAATACCCTGTCCTAATAAATTTGGCATTTCTTGTGAAATACCCAACCAACGATACCGTTGTTCATTAGGCCATTCAGGTAAGTCCATAAACATCTCATTTTGGTCTGGAAACTTAATACAATTTCCACCATTTGTACCCTCACCTTCAACCCAATGTGCGTGATAACCTACGTGTGCTGTTCCTCCAAATGTTCCACCGTTAAAGTAATGAAATCCATCAGTCCAATTTATTGCTCTAACAGCATCAGCATGTAATGATGTATCCCATCCTCTTAAAGTTGAAGCATTTACTACATTACCAAGATTGTCCATTTCAAGCGCATCACCACCACCGTTGTCAACTATATTAAGATTAGTTTTTACAGGAACATCTATTTGATTTACCATAAATATATTTGGTATTGTTATTGTACCATCCACCATTTTCGGTGTAAACAAAAAACCACCAGCCACAGTAGTTAAAATTAAATCTTTAGTATCATATATCTCCCCACCTATAAAACTAATTTGATTTACAACTTCTCTTAATTTTACAGCAGATTGTATATCAATAAAATCATCATGATAAGTACCATTTATTTTTTTAGCACTCAATCTCAATTCAGTTCTGCTTGGGGATATTTCGTGAATTTGAAATGCCAATTCTTCTATTGCTAATTGTTCTGTGGTGGTTGGGTTTAATTTATAATTTTCTTCAGTTGCTGCATATACTATAGAATCTTCCGTTACATATATAGCATTTATATTAGTATATACATCACCAATCTTTGTATCATTTTTATTTAATGTGTGCAATAAGACAGGAGATTCGTCACCTGCTAATTTTCTTAAAAAGTTATATCTTATATTAAATACACCACTTTGATAACCTAGAGTTCTAATGTGATTTCCAGGATAAAATTCTATATTATTGTTATCAGTATTTACAATAAATTCAGATGATGGGATATTTTCAAATTGAATAAGATTATTGCTCTCGTCCAATAATTCAAAATAAACAAAATCCCTATTTCCTTGAGATCCCCACAAACCATCTTCATACGTCTTTAATCCTATTCTAGTATTAAGATTAGCATCGAGTAATTGTTTTTGTTTTTCTGTTAATTTACTAGCCACTATAACTCCCCAAAATCCCTATCCAATACTTCATCTATAATAGTATCAGCTGATGTTGTTTTTAATAATTTTACTGTAGTGTTGTGAATGAGTTTTGAAGAAGGATCTTCAACCAATGCATCGGTATAAGGATTTTCAAAAAGCAATACAGCACCACTCTTATCTCTAAAGACAAGATTTCCACTGTCAGCCGATCCAGAAACCAAAGATTGCTGTGTTAGAAGAGCTTTTCTTTGTAAATAATGTTGCTCGTCCTCATCAATTAAATTTTGATAAAAAGAAAGATTTTTTAATTCTTCTTGTGTGTATGGCATTTTTTATCTCACGACTTTAAATACAAATTCATCATCATAGTATTGTATAGTTTCATCAACTGTATTACTACCACTCACAACTTTAAATTCAAATTCATAAAATCTTTCAGATTGAAGTCCATTCAGCCAAAGGTTAAAATAATTTCCTGTTGAGTCGCAACTAACCATAGAACCTGTACCATAAGGTACAACAACATCTTCAGTTTGTGTATCCTTTACAGAATAATATGTACCATCGCCGCCTATATTTTCTACACTCCCACTAGGTAATGTTTTTACAGTTAAGTATTCGGAAGCAGTATTGGAATAAGATTTAGTAGGATACTTAGCTCTACCAACAATTCTAAATTTTACTTTTGATTTTTCTTTATATTCAGGTCTTAAGCTTTTCATATAAAAAGACAAATCTTCCAATTCTGTTGATGATAGTGCTGATAAAGAACCAGTACTCCATTTGGTATCAAACCACTCTACTTCTAATTTTGGTGGATATATCGTATGGGTATTTCTTGAAAAGAATCTAAATTCACCCAATCTTTCTGAACTTCCCTCATCAGTATTGGTATCTTCATTTGCAAAACTTCCACTTCTTTTAATTATAAAACCATCATTTGCATATGTTTCATCTAACCATTTATTTACAATAGGAGTAACATCCATTCTCATATCATCTGTTTCAAATGCAAACGACTGACTTGCATATACTTCACTATACCAAGCACCACCTTCAAGTTCGGTTGCTGAACCACTCCAAGAATTCGCATTTGTTGCGCCATCTCGGTATTTCCAACTAACACCATCCGTAGTTGCTGGACTGTCCGAGTAAGTCCCTTCTCCTTCAACCCAACTAGAACTTACAGGATAAGCATATAATTCTTGAGATGTAGTTAAATTTTGAGAATTAGCATCATACATATTTAAATAGAATTTTGGACTTGTAATAGTTCCATCTACAATAGAACCTGAAATTTCAGCTATGTCAAACTTCATTAAAACACGAGATACTTTTACATTACCACCAGAGTTACTCATAGTTTTTGTTACTTCTAATATCTCATCAAGACCGGTATTGGAACTACCGGTTGCTTGGTATATAGTTGAATCTGATTCAGGGAAAATAAAATAATTCATTAGTAAGATCCTCCAGTAGAATTACCAGGACTTCCACCCGAATTACCAACTACACGGCCTTCAATATTAGTATTCCCAAATTTTAATTCAAAGCAACTTGGATCTAATGACGGATATACCACCCCACCCTTTGTTGCTGAAACAATATCATAGACATTTCCAGAATAGCCTTCCGATTCTTTAAATTTATTAGTTATTAACACGGGTAACCCGTTAGGGTTATCAGCTTCGGGAGGAACTACAGCCGATACTCCATCAACCAAAGAAATCTGATAAGATAAATCAGCCAATACGATTGGTTGACCAATTTGCCATTTGTCAATGTCAAAGAAAGCTTTAACTTTTTGTATAGCTTTTAAAATTACTTCTTCTTTATTATATCCATTTTTAGTCAATAAACTAAACTGTACGCCTATATTGATTATAAAAGCATCTTTTATATTTACAGCATCAGTGACCATTCTGAATTGTGTTAGGTAGGTTTGTATGTTTTCTTTAACAGCTTGATTAACCATGGCTAATCTCTTACCTGCATCAAATCCTAAAACATATAAATTAAGTGCTAAAGGATTTATAACTCTATTGTCTGAATTGGCACCAGAACTACTATCCAATTGACTATCTTGCACTATATAAACTTTAGCTACGTTACCATATTTTGCAGGTAAAGCATAAACTCTTATAATATAATCTTCTTTAGTTACAGCTCTTGCTTGTGCTTGAAAGT
>TARA_R110002096_G_scaffold223386_10_pt1 | contig 12016 bp, 10 predicted proteins | sample TARA_R110002096 | Tara Oceans TARA_R110002096 (sample SAMEA4397295) | marine metagenome | biome: Polar Biome; feature: [DCM] deep chlorophyll maximum layer (ENVO:01000326); material: water (ENVO:00002006), including particulate matter (ENVO:01000060) such as... | depth 35 m | reverse complement strand
GCATCACCTTTGAAGGCGCGGCCCCGCCGCAAGGCCGCGTCGTGATGTTCCGCTTCCCGCACGAGGCAGCGGCCACCGCTTGGTATAATGATCCCGATTACCAGGCCCTGTCCGAACATCGCCGCGCCGGGACGACGCTGCAATTTATCACCATGGTGCACAGCATTCCGCCGCGCAATTAAGCCGCGGTCATAAATCCGCTTGGAGCGGACGCAGAAAATCTTGCGTGATCAGTGCGCTTACCGATGCTATCGCTTGCCCATAGCAACAACGGCCAATCCAAAAAGGAATGATCCCATGACCGACAATCTGCCCGATTACACGCCCCCGAAAGTCTGGAAATGGGACAAGGCCAATGGCGGCCGCTTTGCCAATATCAATCGCCCGATCGCCGGCCCGACCAAGGAAGTCGAACTGCCGGTCGGCAAGCATCCGTTCCAGCTCTATTCAATGGCAACGCCCAATGGCGTGAAGGTCACCGTGATGCTCGAGGAGTTGCTTGCGCTCGGGCACAAGGGCGCCGAATATGACGCCTATTTCATCAATATCGGCGAAGGCGACCAATTCGGCAGCGGCTTTGTCGACATCAACCCGAACAGCAAGATTCCGGCGCTGATGGATCACAGCACCGAGACACCGACCCGCCTGTTCGAATCCGGCTCGATGCTGCTTTATCTCGCCGAGAAATTCGGTGCATTCCTCCCCAGCGATCACAACAAGCGCACCGAAGCGCTGAACTGGCTGTTCTGGCAAATGGGCAGCGCGCCTTATCTCGGCGGCGGCTTTGGCCATTTCTATGCTTATGCGCCGGTGAAGATCGAATATTGCATCGACCGCTTCGCGATGGAGGTGAAACGCCAGCTCGACGTGCTCGACCGCCATCTTGCGGACAATGAATATATGGCGGGCGACGAATATAGCATCGCCGATATGGCTATCTGGCCCTGGTATGGCGCGCTGGTCAAGAATATCGTCTATGAAGCATCCGAATTTCTCGACACCGCATCCTACAAGAATATGAACCGCTGGACAGACATGATCGGCGAGCGTCCTGCGGTGCAGCGCGGAAAGATGGTCAACCGCGCCTGGGGTGATCTCGAAGGCCAGCTGCGCGAACGCCATGATGCCAGCGATTTCGAACTGCGCACCCAGGACAAGCTCGAACCGGAAGGCGAAGCGGCGGAGTAGAGGCCGCTACTAGCGCGTCAAACTCGCGTAAACGCGGCTGAGGAAGCTGGGCAGCATCATTTCATTAGCCTGAAATTCGGCGTCGAAGTCCGCCGTCGGTTTGGCGGCCATGATTTCCTCGAGGCTTTTGCCATCGTCAATCAGCGCCTGCACCCGCCCCTGGATGATCGTCAGCACCTCGATATAACGGGCAAGCTTCGCGCGGTCTGTCACCGGTCCGTGGCCGGGGATGACTTTCGTATCATCGTCGATCGCGTCGTGGACTGCCTGGCAGAAAGCGATCATGCCGGCCAGGTCACCACCATTGTCGGCGTCGATGAACGGATAGCCGGCGTTGTTGAACACATCGCCGAGATGGACCGCGTTGACGCCGCGAAAGATAACCGCCGCATCGCCATTGGTGTGCGCCGGACCGACATGCAGCAGTTCGATTGTCTCACCATTGATGTGAAACTGCATGGTCCGGTCAAAGGTGATGTCGGACAGCGCATGTTCGGGATAGGCTTTCTGCTCGCCGGCAAAGGGACCGAAATTGACGATGTGATCGTCCAGCATCATCGCCCGGCTGTTGGACTGGCTGACGATCCAGCTGCCCTCCTTGCCAAGCGTGATATTGCCGTCGGCATGGTCGAAATGCCAGTGGGTGTTGATCACGAAATCAACCTTGTCGCTGCCGATGTCCTTGAGCGCCGCCTTGATCTTGGGCATTAGCTGCGGGAACTGGTCATCGACGATCAGCGTGCCGTCCTTGCCGACCGACACCGCGATATTGCCGCCCAGTCCGAACAGGACATAGAGGCCGTCCGCCACCTTCTCGGTCTTGATCTCGGCCTTGTCAAAGTCCCAGCCGAACGCCGTATAGATTTGATCGGCGCTCATCACCGGCCCATGCGCCGCGTGTTCCGCTGGCGCGCTGCCATGAGCGAAAGCAGGTGATGCAACCGTTGCGGCGAGAGCCAGTCCCAGACTTGCCAAAGACCTTTTCATAAGCACTCCCCGTTTCGTTTTTCCGATTATTTCAAAATTCCCGCCATGATCAGGTCGACGGTCTGCTCGCGATAGGCGTCGCGCATCCTTGTGTCGAAATCATCCCGGCCATAGCAATATTTCCAGACCAGCTTGCCGGTAAAGAAGCGGTCGGCCGCGCCGGTAACGGCGGAATAGAAGAGATCGGGATCGACATCCCGAAACACGCCCGACTTGATGCCTTCGCCTACAAATGTCTTGTAGGCCTCGGAAAGCGGCTTGAGATATTTGTCGGCAATCTTGCGCGCGCCTTCGGGCGGCAGTTCGCGAATCAGGCGCATGGTCAGCCGGTTGAGATAGGGAAATTCATAATAGGTATCGATCACCGCGCCGATATGATGGCGAAGCTTGTCCTCCGGCGGCATGTCCTTTTTGATCAACAGACCGACCTGCACCAGAATATTGTCCATATCCCGTTCGAGAATCGCCTCGAGCAGGCCATCCTTGTTGCCGAAATAATATTTCACCAGCGCACTGTTGAGGCCGGACAGGACCGATAGTTCGCTGAACGAGATATCGATCGTATCGCCCTGCCGCATGATCTGGCTGGCCGTTTCGATCAGCTTGTCGCGGGCCCCCGCCTCATTCGCCTTTGCCGCCAATTTGTCGACGCCCATAGTCTTCCCCTAACCATTCGAATTCACATTTCTGTCACTTATAGACAGGTTCTTCCCACCAAGGGAAGCTGTCTGGCAAGTCACTCGACACTTTGTCCGGATAGTCCGGACTGCGCTTCTCGAGAAAGCTTGCAATACCCTCTTTTGCATCGGCTGATTTCGCCCGATTATAGATGATCCGGCTGTCGACTTTATGCGCTTCCATCGGATGGGCGGCAGCCGGCAATTGCCAGAGCATCTGGCGGGTTACCGCGATCGATACCGGCGCCGTATTGTCGACAATCTCGCGCGCCAGCGCATAAGCGGCGGGCAGCACATCCTCCGGCTCGTGGAGCGAACGCACAAGATCGCCGTCCAGCGCTTCCTGCGCGTCGAACACTCGACCGGTCATGCACCATTCCAGCGCCTGCGCCCGACCGACCAGATTGGGCAGGAACCAGCTGGCTGCGCCGTCCGGCGCGATGCCGCGACGAGCAAAGACAAAACCGAACCGCGCTCCCTCGCTGGACAGCCGCATATCCATCGGCAACAGCATCGTCGCACCGACCCCGACAGCAACACCGTTGATCGCGCCGATGACCGGCTTCAGACACTGATAGATACGCAGCACCAGCAACCCGCCACCGTCACGCACGCGCGGATCGGAATAATCTTTCACCGGTTCGGCGCTGGCAAAGGGTCCGCCGCCATGTTCGGGGGTCAGATCGGCACCGGCGCAAAAGGCGCGGTCGCCGGCTCCGGTGACCACCACTGCGCGGACATCATCGTCGGCATCAATCCGGTCGAAGGCGTCGATCATTTCCTTCATCATCGTGCCGGTAAAGGCGTTCATCTTTTCCGGCCGGTTGAGCGTGATCGTCGCGATATTGTCGGCGACGTCGTAAAGGATCTGCGTATATTCGGTCACGGGCTTCTCCATCAGATACAAAAAGGGCCGCGAGTTTCTCGCAGCCCTTGATGGTTGGGTTTTTTAGCGCGGTGCCATCCGGATGGCGCCATCGAGACGGACATCTTCGCCGTTGAAATATTGCGTCTCGATCATGCACATCGCGAGTGCGGCATATTCGTCCGGCTGGCCGAGGCGCGGCGGATGCGGGACCATTGCGCCCAGCGCATCGCGGACATTCTGCGGCGCACCAGCGAGCAGCGGCGTATCAAAAATGCCGGGCAGGATGGTATTGAGACGGATGCCTTCGCGGGACAGGTCGCGTGCGATCGGCAGGGTCATGCCGACAACGCCGCCCTTGGAAGCGGAATAGGCCGCCTGGCCGATCTGGCCGTCTTCGGCCGCAACCGAAGCGGTGTTGACCATCGCGCCGCGATCACCGTCAGCAAGCGGGTCGAGGGTCAGCATGCCGGCCGCCGATTTGGCGATGCAACGGAAGGTGCCGACCAGATTGACCTGGATGACGAAGTTGAAGGCATCGAGCGGGAAATGCTTGATCGATCCGTCTTCCTTGGAGCGGCTGACGGTCTTGATCGCGTTGCCGATCCCGGCGCAGTTCACAAGGATGCGTTCCTGGCCATTGGCGGCGCGTGCCTTTTCAAAACCGGCGTCGACGCTCTCGTCCTCGGTGACATTGACCTTGCAGAAAACGCCGCCGAGTTCGGATGCCAGTGCTTCGCCCTTTTCCTCGTTGAGGTCGAACAGGGCGACCTTGACGCCCTTGGCAGCGAGACGGCGGGCGGTTGCCGCGCCGAGGCCGGATGCGCCGCCGGTGATGACCGCTGAAATATTGCTGTTGAGTTCCATATTCTTGTCTTTCTTCTTTTATTCGTCATCCTGAACTTGTTTCAGGACCCCTCGCGGGCCTGCGCCATGCGGCACGAGATCCTGAAACAAGTTCAGGATGACGAGATGTTTAATTTAACCGAGACGCTCGATGATCGTTACGTTCGCCTGCCCGCCGCCTTCGCACATCGTCTGCAAGCCGTATTTGCTGCCGCGGGATTCCATGGCATTGAGCAGGGTCGCCATCAATTTGGTACCGGACGCACCAAGCGGGTGGCCAAGAGCGATCGCGCCGCCATTGACGTTGATCTTGTCACGGTCGGCACCGACATGCTTGAGCCATGCAAGTGGAACCGGTGCAAAAGCTTCGTTCACTTCGTAGAGATCGATATCGCCGATATTCATGCCGGCGCGCTGCAGGGCGCGGTCGGTCGCGAACAGGGGCTCTTCGAGCATGATCACCGGATCACCGGCGGTAACCGTAAGGTTCACGATCCGCGCGCGCGGGGTCAGGCCATGGTCTTTCAGCGCCTGTTCGGAACAGACCAGCACCGCGCTCGACCCGTCGCAAATCTGGCTGGCATTGGCAGCGGTAATCGCGCCGCCTTCCTGCAGCACTTTCACGCTGCCGATGCTTTCCTTGGTTGCATCAAAGCGGATGCCTTCATCGACCTTATGGACGTCGTCGCCTTCCGGTGTCTGGATTTTCACGCCGACAATCTCGTTGTCAAACGCGCCGGCTTCGGTGGCCCTGATCGCCTTCTGATGGCTTTCCAGGGCGAACTGGTCGAGATCGTCGCGGTTGAAGCCGTGCTTCTTGACCAGCATTTCGGCGCCCATGAACTGGCTGAACTGGATGCCAGGATAGGCTTTCTCGAGGCCTTCCGACTTGTTCGAGCCGAGTCCGGCGTCCTTGAACAATTTGAACGTCGATCCCATCGGGACCCGGGTCATGCTTTCGATACCGTGTGCCAGGACCATATCCTGGGTGCCGGACATGACGCCCTGCGCCGCGAACTGGATCGACTGCTGCGAGGAACCGCACTGGCGATCGATCGAAACCGAAGGAATGCTGTCCGGGAGGTTGGACGCGAGAACCGCATTGCGGCCAACGTCGCCGGCCTGCTCGCCGCCCTGCATGACGCAGCCGGTGATCACGTCTTCGATCGCGCTCGGGTCGAAATCATTGCGCTCAGCAATCGCGTTCAATGTGGCAGCGCCCAGATCCACTGCATGGATTCCGGCCAAACGACCACCGCGACGGCCTCCAGCGGTACGGACCGCATCTACGATATAAGCTACTGCCATTTTATTGCTCCTTCAGCAAAGTAAGAATCCATAATTTAACTGACCGATTAAACCGCCGGGAGCTTAGCGTCAAATGAAAAAAGCCGGTCATCACCATCGTGATAACCGGCTTTTTCAATTCTGGTGGTGTGCCGGATCAGGCAGGCACATTGTCTTTCTTGACCGTGATCACCTGTGGATAGGTGAACTCGAGCAGGCCTTCCTTGCCATATTCGGCACCGAAGCCGGACTGTTTATGGCCGCCAAAGGGAGCGAACGGCGACAGGTGGAGAAATTCATTGACCCACACGGTGCCGGTTTCGAGCTGTTCGGCAACCCGGACACCCTCGTCGGGATTGGCGGTCCAGACAGCGCCGGCAAGACCATATTCACTGGCATTGGCGCGGCTGATCGCTTCGTCGGTGGTGCTGAATTTCATCAGCGGCATGACCGGGCCGAATTGTTCCTCGGCGACAATCCGCGCATCTTCCGGCGGGTTGTCGAGGATCGTGATCGGCACATAATAGCCAGGAATGCCTTCCTCTTTCTGATCGCCACCGACCAGAAACTTATAGCCGTTATCCTTGGCATCCTGCACCAGTTCGAGCACCCGCTCATATTGCTTCTTGTTCTGGACCGGACCAACCGCGGTACCCTGCTGGGAGCCGTCACCGACCTTTACATTCTTGGCATAGGCGGCGATCGCAGCGCTGAGCTCGTCATAAATATCCTCGTGGATATAGATGCGCTTCGCCGCGACACAGATCTGTCCGGCGTTGGTAAAGCTGGACCAGAACAATTGCTCGGCAACCTTTTCCACATTGGCGTCGGGCAGGACGATCGAGGCGTCATTGCCGCCCAGTTCCAGCGTGATCCGCTTGAGATCCTTCGATGCGCCTTCCATGATCTTCTTGCCGGTCGCGGTCGAGCCGGTGAAGGTGATCTTGTCGATATCGGGATGTGACGTGATCAACGGACCGAGGCTGTCTTCGCCGGTAATGATGTTGACGACACCAGCCGGAGCGACATCCTTGATCAGTTCTGCCAGACGCAGGGTGGTCAACGGCGTGAACGGGGACGGCTTGAGCACGATCGTGCAACCGGACAAGAGAGCCGGAGCGATTTTCTGCACCGCCATCATCACCGGAAAATTCCATGGCACGATGCCGCCGACGACACCGACGGGCACCCGGCGAGTACGGCTGAGCCGCTGTTCCGTATCCTCGTTGATCTCGTCGTCCATGTCGAGAGTCGCCTGCGAACCGGCCATATAGGCGGCACCGGCAATCTCGCCCTGGGCCTGCGCATGGGGCTTGCCCTGCTCTGCGGTGAGCAGGCGGAACAGCTCGTCATTATTCTCGTTGATCACGCCGGCGATGGCCTGCACAACTTTGCGGCGATCCTCGATCGGTGTTTTCGACCAGGTCTTGAAAGCAGCGCGCGCAGCAGACACCGCATTATTGAGCTCCGCTTCGCCGCAGGCGGGAACCTGGCCGATGACTTCCTCATTGGCCGGGTTGATGACGTCCAGCACTTCAGATGTGCCGACCATCTCGCCGTTGATCAGATTTTTATATTGGGTAACCATTTCGCTCTCCTTTGGGACTGCCGTTCGTTTCTACTTGAGTCGTCTATACGCTATTACAAGGGCACGCGCTTCATTCATTTTGACAGGCTGAAGCGGATCGGCAGGGTTTTCAGCCCGCCGACAAAGGTTGATTTTGCACGTTTCGGCTCGCCTGCCAGTTCCAGCGTCTCGATCCGGTCGAGCAGCTCGTTGAACAATATCTTCATTTCCAGTCTCGCCAGATGCAGGCCAAGGCACTGGTGCGCGCCCGCGCCGAAGGACAGATGCCGGTTGGGCGAGCGGCTCGCATCGAACTTGCGCGGCTCGGGGAATATGCTCTCGTCATGATTGGCCGCAATATAGCTGATCATCAGCCAGTCGTCCTTGGCGATCTTCTGGCCGCCCAGTTCGGTGTCTTCGGCTGCGGTGCGCATGAAATGCTGCACCGGTGTGGTCCAGCGGATCGCTTCCTCGACAATGCCGGGCAACAGGTCGCGGTCGGCCTTGAGTCGGGCAAATTGTTCGGGGTCGCGGGCCAGTGCCAGCATCGCGCCCGCGGTGGAGGCCGAAGTCGTATCATGGCCGGCAGCGGCCAGAATGATATAATAGCCCGCCATGTCGCGGTCGCTGAGATGCGCGCCATCCACTTTCGCATTGGCGATCACGCTCGCGACATCGTCGGTAGGATTGGCGCGCTTTTCCTGGGTCAGCTTGGCAAAATAGGCCTCAAAGTCGGCAACGGCACCGACCACCAGCTGCATGACCTGCTCCGGCGTCATATTGGCCATGCCGGACTTGTTGAGATCCTCGTCCTGTCCGCCGAACATCTGCTGGGTGAGAAACAGCATCCTTTGTTCGTCGGCTTCCGGCACACCCAATATCTGCATCACCACGTGCAGCGGATAGGGCGCGGACACCAATGGCACGAAATCGGCCTCGCCGCCCGCGTCGACCAGCCGGTCGACCGTGACCTTGGCCAGTGCCCTGATCTCGTCTTCCATCTTGCGCAGGTTTTTCGGCATGAACCAGTCTTGGGTCAACCGGCGATACTGGGGATGGATCGGGGCATCAAGCGCGACCAGCGAACGCACCAGATTCGGGTCGCCGCCAGTGATCGATTTGACAAAAGCGCCGCTGTTCTTGTCACTGAATGTGATACTGCGCGGACTGTTGAGGAACAGCTTGTTATCCTTGCTGACCCGCATCACGTCGTCATAGCTGGTGACCAGCCAGAACGGATCGTGGACTTCGTCATTGACCACCCGCACCACCGGCGTTTTGCGACGGAGCGCGTCAAAGCGGTCGAGCAGACTGTCCCAGTCGACATAATTGGCGGGGTCGACAATCGCCAGCGCCTCTTCACCCGTCAGTCTCGGTTCTGCTTGTGTAGCCATCAGACTATCCCGCTTTCTGCTTATTCCAATATTCATCGCGCAACAGCCGCTTGTAGAGCTTGCCGGTCGCGTGACGCGGCAGTTCGGCGCGGAAGTCGATCCGCCGCGGAATCTTGACCCCGGAGAGCGACTGGCGGAGGAAAGCTTCCAGTTCCTGCGCAAGCTCCGGCCCGGCATCGGCCATATCCATCGGCTGCACCACGGCTACCACCTTCTCGCCCATATCCTCGTCCGGCGCGCCGATAACCGCTGCGTCCGCGACCTTGTCATGGGTGACCAGCAGATTCTCGATTTCCTGCGGATAGATATTCACCCCGCCGGAAATGATCATGAAGCTCTTGCGGTCGGTCAGATAGAGGAAACCGTCCTCGTCCAGTTTGCCGACATCACCGAGCGAGGTCCAGCCCCTGGGGTGGGTCGCCGCCTTGGTTTTCTCGGGATCATTATGATATTCGAATTTGGAGCCACTCTCGAAATAGATCTGGCCTTCTTCACCGACCGGAACCTCTTCCCCGTTTTCATCACATATATGGACCACGCAATTGATCGGCTGACCGACCGTACCCTTGTGCCCCATCCAGCCTTCGCTGTTGCAAAAGACAAAGCCATTGCCTTCGGTCCCGGCATAATATTCGTTGAGCACCGGCCCCCACCATTTGATCATCGCTTCCTTGATCGGAACCGGTACCGGGGCAGCGGCATGCACCGCGCTCTTGATCGACGACACATCATATTTGGTGCGAACTTCTTCGGGCAGCTTCAGCATCCGGACAAAATGGGTCGGCACAAACTGGCCGACATCGCATTTATACTGCTCGATCAGTTGCAGCGCCCGCTCGGGATCAAATTTTTCCATGATGATGCTGGTACCGCCCAGCGCCTGTACCGCGACATTCCAGCGCAAGGGGGCCGCATGATAGAGCGGCGCGGGAGACAGATAGACACAATCTTCATGAAAGCCGAAAATCATCTGCGCGAGTCCGGCGACGCCGTTCGGCCCTGCGATATCCTCGTCTTCCGGTAAAGGCAGTTTGACGCCCTTGGGCTGGCCGGTGGTACCGGACGAATAGAGCATGTCGATACCCGCGCGCTCATCGGCAATCGGCGTAGACGGCATCGATGCTAGCGCATCATCCATGTTCCGCTCGTCCCCGGCACCAAATACCAGCTGAGCGACATCGGGATTCGAAGTGCGCACCTGATCGAGTATCGGCAGCATCTGCTGGCTGCCGATCAGCAGCTTGGCCCCGGAGTCCTTCAGGATATAGCCGACTTCCTCGGCGGTCAGCCGGTTGGAAATCGCGACCTGAAACAGGCCGGAGCGCTGCGATCCCCAGGTGACGGGGAAAAATTCCGGGTGGTTTTCCATGCAAATCGCGACGGTATCGCCGATCTGCAGGCCGCGGGAGCGGTAAAGCTGGGCAACCTGGTTGGAGCGGCTGTCGAGCTTACCATAAGTGATGATTTCGCCGGAGCCAGCCATGATGACGGCAGGTTTGTCGGGGTTTTTCTGTGCGTGCAGATAAGGATGCATAGTTCAGGCGCTCTCCAATTGGACGATCGCCTTGTTCTGGCGATTCGCAATTGCAGCACCATGGTTTAATCGAACAGTTAAATCAATCGATAGTCACAGCGACCAGCGATAGAAATCGGCAACACCCTCTAATTTTCGACGTAAATATCCACCGGTACGGTCAGATCGGCGAAAATCCGGCCGATCGGGGTCATGCTTGTCGCGCCCTGTTCGATTTCCTGCTCGAGCAGCGTCTGGTTGGCAGCGCCCTTGAGCAGGACCATCACCGTCCGCGCTTCGCAGATGGCGGCCTTGGTCAGCGTAACCAGCGGCGTATCGCCACCTTCGGGGAGCAGGCCAACCGCCAGTCTTTCCGGCGGGCCGTCAAGCGCTTCTTCCAGATCGGCGCTTTCCATGATGCCGGCGGTGCTGCCGCCCTCACCCATGCCGAGCCAGACGAGATCGGCCGGCCATTTTGTGTCGCGCAGCCGGGCATCGGCAGCGGCGCCGGCCATATGATAATCGTCGTGATCGGGCGCCAGTGGCAGCACCCGCGCGCCGCGCGTCAGAAACAATTGCGCCAGCTTCTTGGCATGGCTGCGCGGATCGTCGAGTGGAATCAGAAGATCGTCGGTCGGGATGATTGTGACATATTTCCACTTGATCGGCTTTTCTGCCAGAGCCTCGAGGACCGGCAAGGCTTCCTCGCTGGCGGGCAAGGCCAGCAAGGCGTCGCCGCGCGCATCAAGCGCGCTCTCGATGATGAACTGGATATCTCCGGCGACCGCATCGACCATCTCGTCGGCGTCATCGAAATCCCACCATTCGAGCATCGATTCCTCGTCTTCCGGCAGGTCGTCCAGGTCAAAATTTTCCAATGCGTCTTCGAGTTTGCTCATCGCGATATCCAGATCTCTATCAAGTCTTCCGCGCTTCTAATCGCTGCAGACCTCAGCACAAGGGTAAATCCCGCTTTTAAAATTCTCCACTTTGGGCCAATTGGGGGCCGAAAAGGCGATATCCATATGACAGAAAACTATATTCTTACCTTCACCGCAGAAGACCGGGTCGGCCTGGTGGCCGCCGTGGCCGGATTTCTGACCGAGCATGACGGCTTCATTCTCGACAGCCAGCAATATGCCGATCTCGAGCAGGACCGTTTTTTCATGCGAGTCGAGTTCCAGGGCGCGGGCGAGAGATTTCCGGCCGGCCTCGATGCGCTTCGCGAGAGATTTTCGCTGGTCGGAGAGCGATATGCGCTCGAATGGACTCTGGTCAGCGGGGCGGAAAAGCCCAATGTCGTGATCGCGGTATCGAAGGGCAGCCACTGCCTCAACGACCTGCTCCATCGCTGGAAGACAGGCGGATTGCCGGTCAATATTGTCGGCGTGGTCAGCAATCACGAGAGCCTACGCGACCTGACCGAATGGCATGACGTGCCGTTCCACCATTTGCCGGTAACCGCCGGCAATCGCGCGGAACAGGAACAGGCTATCCTGAATGTGATGGACGCGGGAGAGGCCGACTATCTGATCCTTGCCCGCTATATGCAGATATTGTCCGACGATCTCAGCGCGAAACTGGCCGGTCGCTGCATCAACATCCATCACAGCTTCCTCCCCGGCTTCAAGGGCGCAAAACCCTATCACCGGGCGCATGAGCGCGGCGTCAAGCTGATCGGCGCGACCGCCC
>TARA_R110002096_G_scaffold125900_4_pt1 | contig 12018 bp, 15 predicted proteins | sample TARA_R110002096 | Tara Oceans TARA_R110002096 (sample SAMEA4397295) | marine metagenome | biome: Polar Biome; feature: [DCM] deep chlorophyll maximum layer (ENVO:01000326); material: water (ENVO:00002006), including particulate matter (ENVO:01000060) such as... | depth 35 m | reverse complement strand
GGGTTTATATTCCTTTTGTAATTGTCCATCCTCATATAATTCACAAGGGACATTTTTGTCTACAAATTGTTGGTAGTGGTTATTTGCTTCTGCGTGAGATGGATAAAGTGTAGAACCAACTTCAGTTTCTACTTGATAAGTGGGTAACTGTATGCTAAAGGACATTGGGGAACTCCTTATGATTATGGTTACATCTTAAATTCTAATACAACTATTTATGAAAATAGAAATGCCAACTCCATATACAGTTTCCTAAAAAAGAAAACTTTCGTGTATACTTGTTGAGCGGATGACGAGTTTCCGCCGAAGGTTCGGTTTGAATTAACTAGGTGGTCATCCTAGTGACGATACCTCACAACACTTCTATAGCCTGACTAATATTCGTTTTAAATTCTGAAATTGATCCCTCTGTATCTCTCCTAACCCTAACTGATTTATCATCAACCCAAACATCGTAGAATGGTTTGAATACAGCCACATCGTTATACTTAACTCCCCAAGAATCCAATTGAGCTCTGGTTTCTTTAAGTTTGTCAATTCCCGAAAAACACCCTCGTGCAGTCCAGTAGTGTATATAGTGTCCTTCATCATGGAGAGAGTTTAAATACTCAATTCGTTTTGGGAATGGTTCAGCTTTCAAGAATTCTTCTGGACTAATTGGTTTTCCTGGGTCGCCAACCTGAGTACAGATAGTTCCATCAATGTCTACCATAATTACTTTCTTACCCATTTCATGAGCTTTATTGGATAGAAGAACACGATGTTGAATTCCCTCCATGAAATGGTCAGCCATGTCTTTTTGTAATTGAACTTCTTTTTCTTGGTTTTGGTTGTCGATTTCTTGAATTGCTTCAGTTTCACTCATTTTTCTTAACTCCCTCTTATTATTTTAAGATTCAGATACTATGGTTGGATTCTCATTTTTAAATCCTTTTCTCAAAATTACCTGTTGTTTTTTTCTTGCTGAAGATATAAGAACTCTACTCACTTTATCTAAAAAGGTTTTACCTACCATATGATCCATTTCATGATGGAAAATTCTTGCAGCTAATCCTTCAAACTGAGAGGTTATAGTTTCACCTTCTACATTTTGATACTCCACTGAAATTTTCTCTGGCCTCTTTATGTTTAAATATAATGCGGGAAAACTCAAACACCCCTCTTTCATCATTATTTGTTCTTTTGATTCTTCAGTTATTTTTGGATTAAAACAGACAATCGCATCTGTTTCTGAAACTCTCATAACAAATACTTTAACGGGCATTCCTATTTGATTAGCAGATAAACCTAGACCAGAATGTGCAACCATATTCTCCAACATGATATTATACATTAATTCAGGATCTGCTTGTGGGGGATCAAACACCCATTCAAGTGGTTCTTTTTTTAGAATAGGATCTGATTCATCTAATAATGTAAATTTTCTAACTCGAATTTCATTTTCTATTGTGGGTCTAATTATTTCAACCATTATACCATTCTTGAGAAGTTTTTATGTTTATCAAATTTAATAGTACTATCGAATCTATCATATAGAACATCTCCCTTATGACTTATCACAAATACATTAACATCACCCGCTAAATCATATAAAATCTTTAGAAATTCATCTGTTCCCGATGCGTCTAAAGAAGAATCAAATACTTCATCTAAAATAAGTAGATTTGTGTTTACACTATTCTTGAGTTTAGCTATAGCTCTCCAAGTGAAAAGTAATGAGAGATCAATTCTCATCTTCTCCCCTTCACTAAACGACGCGTAGGTGAACTCGTCGCGGTGTCTTGACCTTATGGTTTCATTGAAACCCTCATCAAGTTCAAAGGATACATAGAAGTCCATTTTACCAAGATGAACATTTATATACTTATTGATAATGGGTAAATACTGCTTTATGATTCTACTCTTAATGCCACTATCTTTGAGGAGAGTACTTGCCATTTCATAAAGATATTTTTGATTTGACAGTTTCTCTTTCTCTTCATTATATATATGAATATCTTTTTTAATTGTTTCAAGTTCAAGTTTCTTAGATTCTATATCTTCTGATGTTTGAGATATTTCATCAATTTGATTTGAAACCTTATTGATATATTGAGTACAAGCTTGAATTGAATTTTGATTTTTAGCTATCTCTCCTTGACACCCCTTCACAGAACTAAGAACTTTATTGATATCATCAATTCTCATTTGTTGATCATTTAATTTGTGACCCAATTGAATTAATCCTCCACTCATTTCATGCATCTTACCATGAAATTGTTCTATCATCTTATCACGATGTTCTTGTGGGATTTCTTGTTCACAAGTGTCACAATGAGAATTTTGTTCATAAAATTCCATGTCCTCTTCATACTTAATTATGCCCGACTCAATACCTTTCTGGTAATCAAGTAATTTGCTAATTTCAGTTCTGACTTTGGTTTCATCCGATATGGATTCAGTAAATCCTTCAATTTGAGTAGTAATTTCATTAATAGATTCTTGATAGTTTTTGAGATAATTTTCATGTTGATCTATATCTTTTTTATTTTTGGAAATTTGTATTGTTTTATTTTCTTTAAGTTTTTCAATCAAATGTTTAGATGAGGTCAGTTCTGCATTAGATAATCCAAGTGAGACATCTACTTCTCCCATATCATCTTTATTTTGTGATACTCTAATCTTGAGCAAATGATTCATAACTGAGAATATTTCAATGTCAAGAAGATCCTCAATGATTGTCCTACGGTCACTCGCTTTCAATTGCATAAAAGGTATAAAGGTGGAACTACCAAGAACTACGATCTGAGTAAACGATTTATAGTTTAACTTTATGATCGTCTTTTCCAAATATTCTTGATAATCTCTGATTGACGCATCTTGATTAATCATCTGACCATTTTGCCAGATCTCAAAGAAATTCTTCTTGATCCCTCGTTTTACTATGTAGTTTTTTGAACCAATAGTAAACTCTACCTCAACTACAGTGCCACCTTGATTTACTGAATTGATGAGTTGATTTTTATTGACAGAACGAAAAGGTTTTCCAAACAATACGAATGTAAAAGCATCAAGTATAGTAGATTTCCCTGCTCCATTATCTCCAATAATAAGAGTAGATTTTGTCTTATTTAATTGAATTTCAGTGAATGCATTTCCAGTACTTAAAAGGTTCTTCCATCTGATTTTTTCAAATACTATCACTTATCCTCATTTGAGAAAGGATGACCAACCTCATTAAGAAGTTGAGGTCTATTATCATGTTCAAATATATGTCCTGTAGATCGTAGACCATCCTTCAATATGATTGCTACCATTTTATTGATAGTAATATCTCTTTCATGTGCATGAAGAGCAACTCTTCTAAAATCCTCATCTGTAATTTCTATATCAACTACTCTTTCGGGGGTTTCATCCTTGCCAATTTTAACTGATTGAGTCCGATTTCGTTCTTTAGTGAACACATTCGCTCTATCAGCTCGTTCCTGTCTGTCTCGTCTTCTTTCATCTTCATCTTCTGAATAGTTTGTCATTAAATTGTCTCCACAGTTAGAGATTCAGTATATAGGGATTTCATTAAGGTATCAAGTTCTTTTTTATTTTCTAATTCTAGAGAGTTCACATATTTAGAAAGTATAGTAATAGTATCTTCTGCTTCATCTATCACTTCTTCTCCCTCTAATACATCCAAGTCAAAAGTTTCAGCAATGGAAATATCCGCCACATCCACCTTATACAATTTGTCAATCAAAGTGTCAAACCAAAATGGATTCTTTCGATTTACAATAATCACTTTAATATAACAATCTTTTAACAGAGTAACATCCATTTCTTGGATAGATTCCAGAGTCATCTTTTCATCATCATAATAAATCTTATGAAACATTTCATGAGGATTCACTATATATTCTAATTCTCTTGTCTCTGTATCAAATATATGGAATCCTTTTGTATCTTTATAATCAGACCATGTTATTTGATATTGAGTACCAAGATAATAGATGTTTCCATTATCAGATTTGTGATGGAAGTGACCACTAAAAGCCATGTCAAACTTTTTGAACATACTTGCATCTACACCTTCCTGACTATACTGACCAGTATGCATTTCAAATCCTTTAATTTCAAGATGACCAAACAATACTTGAGCAGTTGTCTCTTCCATAGCTTTGATGGAGTGTTCTCTATTTTCATCACATATCCAAGGCTGCATGAAAAACTTAGTTCCATCCAATTCAATTTCTGTGGCTTGTTCATAAATGTGAAATTGGTCATTGGACTCTAGACGCAAACCATCCATCGAATTGACTATATTTGTGTTCTTATAGAATACATCGTGGTTTCCGATTATGACATGGAGGTTTATATTTTTCTCAGCACATCGATCAAAGAATATATCTCTCATCTGATACAAAGTTTTCCAGTTGATATATTTTCGGCGGTCAACAACATCTCCCATGTGGATAATTGTGTCTATACCTCGATCTTCTAGAGTGGGGAAAAACTCTTCTTCATAAAACTTCCTAATTTGATTCATGAATACTTGATTATCATTTCTGCAACCATAGTGAGAATCCGAAACTACCGCTACCTTCATTCTGATTTATCCAAGTTATTCATAACCAATTTGTTTAATACTAACTTAATATTATTCAACTCATCCTTTAATTCCCCTTCTACTGCATTAACATGAGCAAAAAGTTCTTCAATTGTATGTTCTTTTACTTCAGTTTGTTCATTTTCTGACATATTACATTCCCATAAATAATTCAAGTGATGTAGCTTTCTTTACAGCTACTACCTTTTTCTTTTTCTTAGCCTCTTCAAAGTTTGAAATAAACTCATACATATTTACTTTTTGGTCACTAGTCATAGTTTCAAATACATAATTTTCAGGTTTATCATTAGTAGATAATTCAACATTATCGCCAAGAGATGCACGACTATCCATAGTTTTGTATTTTATGTATAATTGTTTCTTTTCTTTTTGAATTCTTCTAATGAAGGCATAGTAGATAATTTGAGTAAAATATGCGAAGGGGTTCTTAGATTTCTCTGGACTAAAATTACTCATATACTGAATACAATTTTCTATTCCATCTGAAATCATCTCTTCACGAAAGGCATAATTTATGAAGTTAGGTCTAAAGGAAAGTCTCTGAGCAATTTTTAAATAACATTCTCCAATGTACTCTGGACATTGAGGTAACTCTGTAGAATTCTTTTTAGCTTCTACTATAGCCGCCTGAAAAGCAACCATTTCTTCAAGAAATCTTTGATTATCTACATAATTGGCCATAACTTCCTTTTTCTATTTGTAATTTTTGAATACTATAATTATACCACAAAAGGTGCAGTTTGTCAACCCCCCAAATCAGTCGCTTGACAAACGCTTGACCGTATGGTATAATGAAGTGTCAACGAAATAGGTAATAACTGTAGGCATTACTGCTTTAGCTGAACATGAAAATTAGTAACTGCGAATTTCTCTTCCTTGTAAATTTTCATCCTCTCATAATAATGATTTAGAGTATAATTATCTTTATCATTACACTTCAAATCATCTGCGATGTCGTAAAGAGTTGCTATTTTCTTTCCCTTTATTTTTCGGAGTCCGCGACCGATACTTTGTAAATTTCTTATACGCGACTTAGAAGGGCTAGAAAAAATGATGTTAGAGAGATTCCTAATATTGACGCCAACACTATACACGCCATAACTCGCAACGATAATGGCATTGTGTTCCGACTCCACAGCATGTCTAATTTGTTCTCTGGTGTCAGCAGGTGTTCCTCCATAAACGAAGAAGATTTTTCTATTTCCACTTGATCCTTTCTTTATCATATCGTAGAGTATACTTCCATGTTTTTCTACAAAACGAAACAATAAAAGTGTGTTACCATTCATACTATTAGTCAGATTTACTATGAATTTATTTCTAGATTCTGACCCTATCAAATACTCAAGTTCCTCTTGGTAGCTGATGTTTTTTAAATCAAAACAAATGGAAGCAGGATGTTTTAACACTATGGCATTTATTTGAAATGCTGATAGGTGTTTATCATCAATAAGTTTTTTGGTAGACGTTACCTTATAAACCTTACCAAACAGACCTTCAAGTACTAATTTGTGAGTTTGAGTGCCGTCAAGTGTTCCAGTTGTTCCTATTCGATATTTTGCATTGACACATTTGGTCATTATGGAAGTAAGAGATTTTGACTTAAAGCCATGAGCTTCATCTCCAATCACAAGTTCATATTGTTCAAAATATTGTTGTTGCATTTTATAAATTGATTGCCATGTTGAAATGATAACAGGCAGTTCTGAACCCTTATCTCTTCCAGCAATTACAGTATGACAGTTATTTGCTACATCCCATCCATATTCTCTAAAATCAGTATACATTTGTGAAACAAGAGATGTTGTTGGAACAAGTATTAACGTCTTCAACTTTAAATATCTTACTAATATATAGATAATCAAAGATTTCCCTGAAGCGGTAGGAGATAGTAAAAGAGTTCTTTGATTAGAGAGAGCATGATTTACAGCATCTATTTGGTATAATCTTGGTTTAATAACCTCTGGAAGTTTGGGTAAATCTGCACTTGTAAGTTCAATCTGTGGAGTTGTAAAGTTAGATTCAAATTGAACAGTATATTCTCTAAGGTATAAAAACTTACATAGGTGTGGTAGAAGTCCATGATAGAGCATATGATTCATCACATTATACATTCGGATCTTCCCATCCCATAATTTTTTACGGAATGCAGGAATGAAGGTATGTCCTGGTACAAGAAAAGTGAAATGATCTGAGATTTCCTGAGCAATAGATTGGTCAGCATCAACTCTAATATAAACTTCATTAATCTTGGTTATAGTTACATTAGACGATTCCACTCTTATACTTTATCCAATCTATAGCACCCTTAATCTGAAACCCACGATTGGAAATCATTTTTATGATTGAATCCAAATAGTAGCATTTTTCTTCTATGAGTACAATGTTTTTCTTATGTTTGATAATATCCGAATCAGATTCTATGTAAGTAGATATCTCATTTTTAAGGAGTCGTTGTAGAAATTGCTCCCATCCTAATTTTTCCAACTCTTCTTGAGTTAGTTTTCCGGCATAGTAATCCGTTTTAAGTCGAACCAGTTTGGTTAACTCAAATTGTAGACCTTTAAGCCTTATACGTTCATCTATGTAGATTTTTAGATACTTATCGTGTATCTGAGGAATTCTTACAGATTCAGTTGCTAATTCTGTAATGTCAATTTCACGATCTGCATTCCAAAACTCTTGAATTTCTTCAAGTTTCAATTTTACTCCTTAGCCCCTGTTAATAGGAAGTCCAGAAAATGTAGTTTCATTATTAAGTAAGTTTTGTATTTCATATACATCATATTGAAAAGAAACATCCGCTGTTGCATATTCAATATCTGTTAATGTAGAATCAAAGTTAATACCCGAAAGAGATACTGGCCACATATCATGGAATTTAATATTTATTTGTGGATTCATATTACTTGTTAGTACAGTTAAAATAGCTTCTGATTTAAGTTCTCCCGCGGTTCGGCGTCTTCCTTGTTCTTTAGATGTTATATCTGTAGGTGCACCCAAAACATTAATCCAATCCCATATAGATAACCAATTTTGTAAATTTTCATCAATAATCATTCTAATGGATAGTTGTTCAAACATAACCTCATCGCCCGGATCTTCCACATTTTTGAGTGGAGTGATAAATGGAATTGTACTAATACTAACCCCAGGCAAGTTGGCAGTTTGACAGAAATAATTTACAGCCGGATATCTTCCAACAGCAAATTTAAAACTTACTGGTGACAGATAACTTAAATTAGATGGGAGAGACTGCAGAGCCGACATATGAAATTTACCTTATATATTAAGAAATACCAAACTATCTATTATCTATATTTAGTAAGCATAAAAAAAGGGGAAGATCAGTTTCCCGACCTTCCCCCTCAACGGCCCCCTAGTGTAGCGAAAAACTAGGAGAATTTCTTACATAAGATTGTCAACTCGGACAGTCCTGTAATAAGCGTTTGTACCAGTTGCAACTGCACCTGTGAATGGGTCAATAGCACTGTTACTAAATGGATTTGCAACCATTCCGTAACGTGTTTTGAATCCAATCTTAGGTTGGAAGGAATTCTCACCAACCGCACGAACCATTTGCAATGGAACGTAAGGACAGTAGAAAAGACCTGCATCATAAGCAGATGAACCTTTGTATCCAACAACGAAGAAATTTGTTGCAGAAGCACTGAAATAAGGATCGATATAAACTTTGAATCGACCGTTAAGTGTTCCAACAAACGTATTTCCTGAGTCATCAATTCCAGATCCGTCCATTACTCCACTCATTGCGAGTGCAGATGCTACGTCTGAGGATGTGATGATGATGTTACCCTTACCGCGACGTGTGGCTTTTGCGACTGCATTAGCTTCACGTTCAATTTGGAACATCAAACCTTTAAACTTCTCAACAGACCAACGTCCGTTAGAATCTGTGTCAAGGTCAAAAACACCAGCTGTTGTTGTGTTATGTTGTGCACCATGAGCAGCACTAAAATAAATTGTGCGGATAACTTCACGGTTAATTTCAGCCAAAATCTCAGCAGAGATTATGTTAGCCAATTCTGTTTCAGCATCCAAACCGTGAACGGCTTTAAGATCCTGTGCTAATTCCATCGAGTACTCACCCTTGAGTGCACGTGTCTTAGCTGTTACTGTAACTTTGTCGATTGAGAAAGCCATTTGTTGGAAATCGTCCCCAGCAGTACCGGCAGTACCGGCAGTTCCGAGTTGTTCACCAATTGCAGCAGTATTACCAACATCGTTCAATGCCAATGCGGGTGACCCACCTTGTGCACCAGCGACACCAGCTGTACCAGCTGATCCTGCATCTCCACCAGCATCACCTGAATGTGTGGATTCTGGTTCGTTGTACATTGTGTCTGTACCATTTTGAGTGTCATACTTGGAACGCATTGCGAAAATGAGTCCAGTAGGTCCAGTCATTGGTTGTACACCACAAACATCATAAGCAATGAGATTAGGCATTGCGGAACGAATCATTGAGATCATAACTGGATCTTGATACGTTATTGGTGATGGATGACTTGAAGTCGCAGCTGTTACGTTGGTTGTTTCACTCATCATACCAAAAGATCCACCACCAGATTCGGCGGTTTCTCTCATAGCAATTTCTTGGTTTTCCAGAAGAACGGCGGTAACCGCTTTCCTGTAGGAATCCTTAATCTTTGGCAGGTCTGCGTGCTCTAAGATGGGAGCCCATTTTTTCTGTAGTCCTTCAGCTAGATACATATTTTATCTCCTAAAAAATGGATGTTGTTAAAAGTTAGTTGTTAATGTTATGCCGGGTTAACGCTTTTGCGTAATAATCTACACCTGCATCTGATTGCTCAACAACATCATCTGTTTCAGTATTTTCTACTTCTTCAGTTAAGGGTTGAACAGTTTCTTTTGAACTTTGTGGGAAGTAGTTCTCTTTGATAACAGCCAATTTTTCTTTATATTGGACATCATCTTCATAGTCTACACCTTCAGAAAGTTTTTCTAATTTTTCTCTTTCAGTATCAGCCAAATCTTCAGAAACAGTTCTTATCGCTTCATCTTTTTTGTACTTTGAAAGTTCTTGTTTTGTTTCCACATTGGAATTAACTGACTCATCAAGTTTCTTCTCAAGTTCTTCAACTTTCTCGAAAAGATCATCTACGAGGTCAACTTTTTCTTCTGGAATGTCAATGTAATGCTCAGTAAATAGATTTTTGAGCCCTGACATGAAATCTTCAACTAACTCAGAACGAACACCTCGTTCTACTGCTAGTTCATTTTCTTTCATCCACTCTTCTACAACATAACTGAGATATCCATCAGTCTTTTCTGTCAAGGAGCTTGTCATTTCTTCTTTTGCTTCAGAAATTTCTTTTTTGTAACTTGTTTCTAATTCATCAACCCTTTGATTGACTTCAGAAATTACTTTAGCTGTAACTGCTGCTTCAAATATTGTGGAAGCTTTAGTCTTAAACTCTTCAGAAAGATCTTCACCACTTACTAGTGCAGCCATGTCTTCTTTGACATTGATATCAAGATCTTCTTTCTTGAGTTTTTTATTTTCCATCTTATAACCAGATTTTACTTCTTCTTCATCATCATCATCAGACTCTTCTTCCTCTTCTTCAGCAAGAGTAGAACCCATGATTTTTGAGAATGAGTCAGAAAGATCGGCCTTCTTCATACTGTTTAGTTGGTTATAAAGTGCCTTAATCATACCAGCTTTAGTTTTAGGAGTGGAAACGGCTTCTTCAACCTCTTCCTCTTCCTCATCTTCTTCTTCAGATTCTTCTGATACTTCTTCTTCCTCGTCACCTTCTTCTTCTTCATCTTCTTCTTTTACTTTAGCTTTCGCTTCTTTTACCTTAGCTTTTGACTCGTCTAAGATCCCTTCGCCCGAAGACATCGCAACAGCTTGTTGCTCTTCTTCCAGTTCTCCAGCCGTTTGTTCTAAAATTTCTTCAGACATTGAAAATCTCCTATTATTAGTAGTAATGATAACTTATTATTATTTATAAAAATTTATATTTAGAGTTTAGAAATGAAATCTTCAAAAGATTGAACAAGTGTCTGTTCTCGTTCTTTTCTAGATGATTTTTCAATTTGGGTTTTATATTCTTGAATTTGTCGTTCTTTTAACAAACCATTGTCCCAAATCCATTCTTTACCCTCCATGATTCCAGCTACAAATGCATCTGGAGCAGAAGGATCAGCAACAATATCAGCTGCAGTGGCGAGATAAAAATCACCCTGCACCTCTTGAATGCCGTCCTTTGTAGGTTTCAATGAACCCATTCCTCTTGATGAAACGCCTAAACGAGCACCTTCATCAATGAGATTCTTTACTATCTTTCCGTATGGAGTATCTAAAATTTTAGCTCTACCCATGAAATTTTGGTCAACTTCTACAAGTTCCTCAATCATGTGAGAAACTCTTTCCAGATTGACTGTTGGCCCGTCTGGATGTCCTAATTCACCGAAAGCTCTTTTCTTTTCGATAAATTCTGTATTATACCGTTTAGCTTCCTTTTGAAGAATACCTTGTGGATAAATCCTACCATTTCGGTTTTTAGTATTTGCTTGCATGAAAATACCTTCTATAAAATAACTCTTACCTCCGGTCTTATTGGCCTCTGTAAGAAATTCTACATTGGTAACTTCTTCGCTAATTAATCTCATATACTTCTCCTAATTTTCGTCATGGTGGACTGAATCTGAACCTTTACCCATTCTGGACTTAAAGGCATCTTTCATGTGTTTTCTAATTTCTGGTTTTAATTTCTTAGACCAACTGGCCGATTTTTTTGCTGCTAATTTCTTTGCTTTTAATTCTATCGTAGCTTTTTTCCCAGCACCCGCATTTACATATTCTCCTGCTTTGTCAACTATTGCAAATGCTTTCTTACTTATTGCTCGAGTAACCGCTGACTTAACTTTATCTTCAGATGGTGCTTTCTTTGCAGCACGCGCCCGACCCCTTGCCGCTTTCTTGGCATTTCGTTTTCCTCTAATTGAGGCTTGAATTCTCTGTTGAACAGTCAATTCAGACAATAGGTCTTTAAAAGATTTCATTATTTCCTTAAATTCTTTTGAAGTTCAGATCGTTTCTTTTCAGAACCAGAACCACCCTTTACAGAAATATCTCTTCCAGTAGCAGTTTTACCCATCTTCTTCATTTTAGCTTTCTTTTTTTGAAGCATCTTAAATCCTGAAGATTTTTGATATTTCTTCTGTCTCATCTTAATTTTATTTTTATTCTTACGATAGTTCATTTTTTGATCTCGTTTATCAGCAGCTGAAACTTTTGCTCGTTTAACTACCTTCTCATCCAGATCTTCATCGATAAGTATATCGTTTTTAAATTCGGTAAAAGTTTTCATTTATCCCCTGTAGTTATATCCTAATATACTGTTACCTTCATAATTAGGAACATTATA
>TARA_R110002096_G_scaffold126707_1_pt1 | contig 12022 bp, 4 predicted proteins | sample TARA_R110002096 | Tara Oceans TARA_R110002096 (sample SAMEA4397295) | marine metagenome | biome: Polar Biome; feature: [DCM] deep chlorophyll maximum layer (ENVO:01000326); material: water (ENVO:00002006), including particulate matter (ENVO:01000060) such as... | depth 35 m | reverse complement strand
TTCTAAAGTTTGAACAGCACTCATGATCCAGTCGCCAGCGCCATCCAAACCTCCACCAGTTGTTAGTGTTGGATTTGCTACTGAAGGATCTATTCCTATACCACTGACAGTTGAAACGTTGTTAATAATACCTTCTCTATCCGCGACAGCTATCGTTGCGTGAGCACTAGTTGCCTCAGTTGTTGTTGTGGTTGGTGCGGTTAAAGCAATAGCTAAATCTGTAAATTTAACCTCCCAACCATACACTCTTAATATTTCACTTTCTCCATAGCCACCAAGTTTTAAGGTATCTCCAGCTAGGGCTAGAGCCTGTTGTTTGTCAAAAACAATTTGCCCCTCTTGAACGGTAACCAAACCTTTTACTACGGTTGGTTTTTTAGCTAAAGTACTTAGCCCTGGTCTTTCATTTTTAATTATTGTTTTTGCCTCTTTAGTTCCCTCAAATAAAGTTATAGTATCCTCGTAAACACCTACAGATGTGTCTGCCGTAACGTTTGTAGCGGGTACAACTATCATACCTTCTTTAAGTACGTTAACGTAGTTATTTATAGGCCAACTAAAGTTCATTCTATTACTAAAGCTCAAAGTCACGGCGTCTGCTATGGCTATAGCTTCAGACAATGTAAAAGCGTATGTAGAGTCAAGAGAGACAACTGTTGCTGTAGTTCCATCGAGAGCAGGGTTTCCAGTCACCCTATCTCCAACTTTCATTTTACTAGCCACAGCGGTATCCATAGTAACAGTGGTACCACTGGTGACCGCTCCGTTAACCGTATCTGTATTGTTAACACTTGGGTATATATTTTCTCCTGGTAAATCAATAGGCGTAGATCCAACCACTGGTCCTACAAAAGCTAAAACATCATTTGCTACTGGTTGCTTTAAAAGCCTGTAAGCAGCTGTCGTTGCAGCAGTTGTTGTGAAACTAAAAGCTGTTTTAGCTTGAGGTTTACCTCTATTTATAGATATAGTGTCTGACCCACAAGGAACACACCCAACGCTTCCATTTGGTGAGTAACCTTGTAGCGTTAGTGTTAAGGCCGCATACTGATATATAACTTTTTGCATCATCAAAGAGCCAGATCCAGTAGAACTGTTAATATCTAACGAACCATCTGCAAATCTAACCTCGTTGTAAGTGTCATGTTGGGTTGATTCTTCTGGAGTAGAAGAAGGAACTGCATATAGAAATATATCATATTGATCGTCACCACCTGTTACAGCTGGGAACGTTATAGTTCCAATGTACGGGACGCCAGAAATCTCCTCTTGCAAGTTGGAAGTGTTGACTTGAAAAACATTGGTTACAAAATTGTAATAGTAACCAGTGGTGTTATCTTTAATTTCTAATTTAAACTTTGCTCCTTTATCTCCAGATATTGTAAACACCCTACGTTCGCTTGTTGCGGGTAAATCAGAAAAATCTAAATCAAAAGTTCTTATTGTATTCATGTATTGTTATTTTTATTTACTACTTTCTGAAACCTCTGAGCCAATGGCGAATAACTCAACCTTACCTGTAGAGTCGTTAACAAATTTAACGTCAGCATAATATCCTAATATACTAGATGTATTTACTCTCTTATCTTTTGCGAACGAAATAAAATCATTTTTTCCAGGTAGTGAAGATATTGTATTATCATACTCAACTATAATCCTAGTTGTACCGTTACCAAGTGGCGTTATACTTAATATTGGACCCAACATTAAAGTATTCACCAAAGCCCCTTGCGTAAAACCGCCCTGTGGCGCTATGGGCGTGTAATAAATAATATCACCAACCTGAACTGATATGTTCATATTATTAAAAATTAGTTGAGCGTTTAATATAGCCATTTGTTGAGTTTAATATTAATTATTAGAAGTACCTAGCAGCACGGTTGGAGCTACTTACGGTTTTACTAACACTACTGGTGGTTCCGTCAACCATAAAAACAACAAAGGCATTGTCTACAGAGCTTTGACTAGAAGACCAATAGTTTGCGCCGCTAAAACTTCCGATATTATTATTTGTAGTACCACTACTATTAGTTCCTGTCGCGCCATTACCAATCCCATTTTGAATTTTCACTAACTCATCTTTTGATGGTAAGAACCAATCCGCGTACAGTCCTATCGATAAATTGTCAGCTCTATAAGCAGCGGTAGAAGCAGTAGTAGTCGAGTCCGCCATTATAGCGGCTGTTGAAGTGTCACCAGTACCTATGATAGTACCCGTACCGACAACGTTATGGTTTGAAACTCCCCACGTCTCACTACTACTCGAATCGGGGTATTCAACTATAATACCGTGTTTTTCGCCAGCAACATACCCAATATCTCCAGTATTAAAAAAATATGCTATAATCCCACCTTGAAAAGTATCACCTACTTGAGGCGCACTAGAAGGGTAAGTACAAGATCCATCATCTGAATTTGCATTAGGATCATAGTTATTCGCAGTAGGGTCAGTACATCCTAAAATTGTATTAAAGAAAGTACATGAACCATCATCAGAATTAGCAGTAGCATCATAATTAGTTGCAGTAGGATCTGTACAACCATAAGCAAATGGCTGACAAGATCCGTCATCACATGTTGCATTAGGATCATAGTTAAACTGAGTAGCATCAGTACAACCGTCTACACAGTAAGTACAAGATCCATCATCTGTAGTAGCTAATGCATTATAATTCAATGCAGTAGGATCTGTACAACCAGTAACTGAAGCTGGTGGACCAGGATTCACCGTTAATAACGCATTAAAACTAACCAAACAAGGGTCAGTTTGGTTTCCAACATAACTATTAGACCCCTGGGTAATTGTTAAATCATAAACACCGGGAGGTAAACTACTAAACACATGCACCTGCCCAAAAATCATAGTGCTAGAATAGGAGACGCCATTACTATGAGTAAGTGTTGGTACGCCGTTATCTCCATACGGAGATGTTGCTGAGATATTAATGTTAATAATACCGTCGTTAGCACTTGGAATTGTTTCGTCCGACACTACGCTTGCTATAAAATAAGTGTTTGTAAGAGTTGAAGCGTTATTAGCATCAGGTGTAGGGGATGGTGAGGCAATGTTTACACAATACATACAACTGCCATCATCTACGGTAGCTGTAGCGTCATAGTTAGATGCTAAAGAATCAGTACAACCAGAATCATAAGTACATGTTGCGTCTAGTAGTCCATAGGCACTAGTAAAAGGTTGGTAGTTATTAACTTCGTTTACCCACGTAGCAGTTTCAATATCAATGTAGTAATTATTCGCGGTAACATCTTGACACCCATACCAGATACACGTCCCATTATCTGTTGTTACTGAAGAGTCGTAATTACTAGCGGTTGGAGCTGCACACCCGTTAGTCATCGCCGTGCAACTTCCGTCATTTGTATTTGCTGCTGGGTCGTAGTTAAGAGCCGTAGGATCTGTACAGCCATACTCCAAAGCGGTACAACTACCATCGTCGCTTATTCCGGGGAACGGAGGGGTTGTTGGCATTACGTTTGGTAATTGGTAATTCACCGCTTCCATTGGGAAGGTTGTTGTGTTAGTACATCCATTCGGGTAAATTGCAACATCACACGTACACCCTGTCCAAGTGCAATTTCCGCTATCTGTATTCGCGTTAGAATCGTAGTTATCCGCAGACGGGTGAAGGCAACCAAAAACAAATGGAATACATGAACCATCATCATTAGTTGCGTTAGGATCGTAATTCGAAGCGCTAGCATCCGTACAACCTTGCACGGCTGTATTAACTGGAATATTACTTAATCTTCCAATCCCCTGGATTGCAAAACTCGCGTGGTCGAAAGTAGAACTTCCGTCTGGATTTACTATTATTTGATCGAGGGAGTGTTGTATGTTTTTACCTTTTATATAGTTAAACCATTTTCCTTCTTTTTCTATAAACTCATCTACGCTTCCAGACTCTTTATTTGTAATCAATGAATCAACGTACCAACCTGGTTTTGGTGATAAATTATAATACTGGTCATCCAATAAGTTAGCAACGACCCTTGAGTCGCTACCCTCGTAGTTTATAGTGTTAAAGGATTTAACGCTTCCAGGTAAGTCGTTTAAAACAGCGGTAAAAGTAGAGTAGCTATTACTATTATGTATACCGTAAAAGGTGTTCCTATTAATCTCCTTACCAAAAGCATCATACTGCTCAGCGTGGTGTTTCCATAACTTACCATCTTTAAATGTGTAATACTCACTAGCACAACTAATAGCATTTTCAGGTAAAAAAGATTTAAAACTTACCCAACCCTTTACGTCTTCTCTAAAAGTAACCGTTTTTCTAGCTGGATTTGCAAGAAGAATATTGTACTCGTCTTTTTTATCATCATAACTACCCATTAGCCCATCACTTAGCTTTAGGTGGTCTCTAAACCAATCTTTCATACCATGATTTGATATAGGTGTCAATCCATCCATAGATAACCTCATAACAGCACCTCTAACTTTATCCGTAAAATAAATTCTATAAGCTTCAGATGCAAATGATTCTGGATTTCTAGATATACCGTATTCACCAGAGTACGGAATAGCTTGACCTAAAACATTATTTGTTGAAGTTACATTTGTGTTACCATCAGCATTATACAGGGCGTCTTTATTTGCTAGTATTTTTAATACTCTATCTTCACAAAGCGTTATTAAATCACCGCCCTGTCCCCATCCAGCATATAACTTTTGAATACTACCATAAATAGGGTTTATATCTTTTGTTATTTTTTCTGCCGCTATAAATTGATTAAGATTGTTTACACCAGAAGTAGAGTTGTATATACCAGAATAAATCAACCCATTCTTCCTTGTTTCTTCTTCTTTCAATTCCTCTGTAGAGGAAGAAACGGTAACACCGTTAGCTATATAAGGTTTGTTATAGGTGTCACCAATTCTATTAGACTCAACGCCATTGTTAAAAGACCAGCAATTAAACCAATTTAAACCAATTTCTTCTCTAGGTGTTATCTGTAAAGAGATAGCGAGCCCTGCATTGTTAACGTCATACGCGGCATTAACTTTACACGAAACTATTTCGCCCGTATCTTTTTCTATATAAGTAATTGGCGCCGTAAGCAGTGTTAAAAGATCAGCGCCTTCTAATGGTGCGGAAAGATTAATAACATAAAGTGGTGAAAATGGATTTATACTTTCCCAAGAAGTGATAAATATTCCTTCTGGAAAATCAGTATTGATTGGTGGAGTTATTGTAGACCCTATAGGTATAAATAAATGTTTATTTTTATCTTTTAAAGGTAGCGTTGGAAGGCTAGAACTAGCCTCGTAGTATATGTCTATATCAACCTCTTCCTTAGGTTCTGTTTCAAATATAGCTGGATTTTTACTTATAGGGTTTTCTCCTTCAACCATAAAATCCGTTAAAAATTGAATGGATACAGAATCACTACCATTAGGAGTTATACTATTCATAGGTTCACCAGCCGCGTCTAAAGTAGAGACAAACCCCGCATCATACGCGTCCTTGGAAAAAGTCTCACTTACTTCATATTGTATTCTATACGTTATTCTACGATTAGTCTGTCTTCTCATCTCTTTTACCTGGGCTGTATGAGTGGTGTTCCAAAGAGTACCATGAAGTGGTATAGTGTTTTTAGAAACTTTAGCAAGCCCTGATCGTTTTGCGCCGTGATAATTGAACAACCTATGTTTGTGTACAGCTAGTATCTTATATACAATATCACTTCCGGTTACTCTAAAAAGACTTTCAGGTAACAATGCTGAAACAACCTCGGATTCTTGATCTGTACTAGAGTTACCATTAACACCAATGCGCCAATCTAAATCATAGTCTTGTGTTTTCCCATCACTACCAGGTCCGTCAGGTCCAAACTGAGAATATGCAAGATCAATATATTTTTTACTGTTGTGCGTGTGTATTCCTCTCATTGCCACCAACCCATTACTTTTACCATCTCCAACATTTTCACTGTATGTATTTATTCCAAGGATTTGAAGGGCAGTAAATGAATATGATACCCCCTCACTACCTCCAAAAAGATAAGGAGGATAGCGAAGACCAGTAACTTCTTGAGAAACATGAGTTGTTGTGTTACAAGTACGTCTATCATCCCCACCTCCTCCTCCAATATCAAACGTGACATTGCTGTATGGTAATTTACCTCCAGAAGGTAGGGTTGGAGATCCATTTTGCTTACTGGCAAAAGTAGCGTTATCAATAAACCATCTGGATTTTATAGAGCTACTACCAAACTTCAATAAACTCTCCCATTGAGATCTGTGATGTGTTGAAACTCCAAAACCAGGAATAGCTAAATTTACATCTGTGTGAAAAAGATACTTTCCATTAGATGTCGCGTAAAAAGTGTTGTCAAGCACCTTATTGTCTGCTATTTTGTAAACACCCAAAGTTGTTAGCTCCATTAATTCGTTGCTTGCGGACGGAGACTTTATTAATTTGTTGTCGATAATAGTGTCTTGCTTTATTTTAACAAAAAATCTACCATCAAACTCAGGTTTATTTATTATTGTCTTTTTCCAAAAATGAATATGTATACCATCAGACGTTAAAGTCGCACTGTCTGTTATAAAACCATCTTTTATCACTATTGGTCTATCTAAATGCACATAATAGTAGTTCGTACCACCCTGGTTAACCTCATCGGTGTCAACATTGATAACATGATATCTATCGCTGTATCTTGGAACCGCGATTCCATCGGCATTAAGTTGATCTTGTGAAAAACTAACATATAACTCATCAGTAGTAGAACCACTAGTGTTACCACTAACTTCATCTAAAAGGGTTTTAGGAGAAGTCAAAGCCATTCCAAGGGATTGCACGCCCTGGATATAAACCGTCTCATGAACGTTCTCCGACCACCGCCCTGCATTGATACTAAACCCTTTTCTTCCAGGTTTTGGTGCGTTAGCACCACCTGGAAAATCACAAGTAGCACCTGGTATTGTTCCGCCGTACAAGTTGCAAGAGTGGTCGCCTTTAGAGCCATCAGTACTCGAGCGCATTAGTCTTTCGTAAGTTGTTTTTATATACTCAGGAGCTTCATTTTCTATCGCCACTATCTTATACCTAGCCTCTTCATTAACAAGATCAGAATCTAATCCTTTTTTTAATATAATATACGTATCTTCATCTACTTTGTTTCTATCCACAGAAGGGAACGAAACCCAGACATTTCCATCCGCCGCGTCATATACTCTATCAACCGCTAAGTTATAATATTCATTAGAAGTTTCTTTAATATAAAACCTATAATAATCCGCCCAATCAGGAGAGTTTTTTAATTTAGCATTAATGTAACTGCTATTAACAGACTTAGACTTCGGTACCCTAATGGATTCCCCAGATGTTTTAACAGGCGTTTCCCTACCGTACTTATCACCCCAAATAACGCCAATATCATAGTCTCTAAGCGATTTAACAGATTTTTCACCTACATTTGCTGCTGTATCAATACCTCTAGCTCCAAGCCAAGCTTGTATATCTGGCTGTATTGTATCGTATCCTTGGGCATAGTTACCATAAACGATTCTATTTCCAGTAATCTCTTGTGCTAAAGCTTTTTTTGGAACATTATCCCAAGCTCTTAAACTTTGAGAAGAAGGGAGTGTTAGTGTTATATTTTCAGAAGAAACCTCATAAGAACCTTTGCTAGCCCCGTTCATGAGAGAACTACCAGGTGTGTTCCAATAGTTTTGAGTTGCTCCTCCCAGGGCAATATCATTTGGAGAAATACTTTTTAATAAGTAGATGGAAGGATTTGTTTCGTTTTTATACAGTAAATCAACACTAACAACATCTAGGGGTGTGTCTTGCGTTATGAAGTTTTGTATCTTTAAAGATTTAATCGAGTTAACTACACCTTTGTTAAATGCCTCTATAGGTTGGTAGGAAAAATTACCGGGTAAAAAAGCAACCTCAGTAAACGGGCTAAAAGAAGAGTACTCCCCGTCCTCATATTTGTATCTATAGGCAAATCTTGGTAGTTTACGTTGAAAAAGAGATTGTTCTTGTTCTAAATGCCCAAACCATTCGACCGCAAAAATATTTGCAAGCAAAGGGGCCATTGCCTCAATTTTAACTATAAATGTTGAAGTTCCTCCTGAGGAGGTTATTGATTCGATGCTAGCTCTAATTTCCCAATCATCAGGTAGATTTTCAATATCACTTGATAAAAGTATTATATCACCCTCTTTAAACCCAAATGAGTCATCAGGATTGTTAAAAGTTAACGTAACTAACTCACCTTCAACAGCATCGTCGAACGGTGGCGTTGCGTTCGTAGTTATAACCTCAGTACCACTCGTAACACCCTCCCCTGCTGTGGTTTTTATTTCTAAATAAGGCGGTTTTAACGGCGCTTTACGTATAACTGTTATGTGTTCTTCTTTGACAGGGCCTTTGTCAACACCTTCAACCATTAAACGCGTATGCCCCGCGCTCCACAAGCCGTCAGCGTCAACAGAAAGATCTTGCGTACCCTCAACGCTACGTGGTATATTTATTTTTTTAGGTTCTGTTTTTCCATCAGTCCAAAACAACATATCATCTATAATGTTAATACCAGTGATATAGTCATTATGATCAAAATTTAGAACTCTAGGTTTTTCAAAAACTAATGATTCGTGAAGCGGGAAAACTGTGTTTAGGTTTAAATTTGTGTTGAGAAGTGCAATGGTTTGTAGTGGGAGTGTAAAACTGAAGCCAAAGCTCGGAAGCTGTATTGGGGTTGGTACCGTGTTACCAATAGTAGAGCAGTCTACCATAGTGAATAAAGTTGAGTTATTAACATACCCAACGCACCCACTACTACTACTCCCAAAATTAATTGGATCACCCGGTTGTAAGACTGAGGGAACAGTGTGGTATACCAAGTTATGAGGAACTAGCTGGAAATCAATTTGACCCCAAATTATAGAACCATCATAAGTGCGCGATAAAGTATCACCTGAGTCGTAGGTTATTGAATCAAAATTTCCACTCTGAGCAAACACGGTCATGTTAGCAGTGAGCGTTAGTTTTAGGTAAGTATCTGTAGAACTAATTGATGGACTATTTTGAAAGTATATAGTCCTTGTAAAAGTAACTAATTGAGCGCCTCCCGTAGCGACAGTATTCATCTGGTTGTCTGGATGGTTATTTTGAAATAACCCTATAGACATACCATCATAAGTACCCATACTAATAAGTGGGTCGTAGTCAGCCACATATAAGACGTTACCCGCTTGCATTGCGCCAGAACTGTCTAAAGGAACAATAAATTTAGAACCGTATATATTAGGGTGATAATTATGATTTGCAGTATAATTAGGAGAAGGTGTAACCGATACAATATCAACGGTATTACTAGTATCACCACCATCCGTTAAACCAGTAACAGTCCAACCAGGTTGTATTTGACTTGATACCTCTACTGGTAAAGCACTTATTTGGTTAACAGAGCCAAAATTGTTACTAGTATTGTTAGTTGTTGTAAAGGCGTGTTGATCAACAAGAACCCACTCGCACTTGGTCGGGGTTTTTCTAATAATCATATCAGAAACAGAGGAAAACTGATTCCAATCTACAGAGCCAACCCCTTCATATTGTCCAGAAACCAACCAGTACAAAGTGTCATTTTTCTCATCAGCAACAGATCCCACGGTAAATGACGACGGTGGTATAAGTTCATAACTACAACCCTCAATATTTCCTAATATATTTTGAACAGTACCAACCTCGGATCCTTCTGAAGTTGAAACCTGTATATTCATCGCGTCTCTATACTCACCTTTGGGAACGAGTCTTTCATCAACATCCTTGTTCATTTTACCACCGGTAAACTGATTCTTAATCTCTGGCATGTACTAGTGTTTTATTTGCTTAGATTTGCCTCTAAGTATTTGAGTTAATTCTTCTAATTTAATATTAGATAATCTTAACTTTGCAGTTCTAATAGCTGCAAATCTTTCTTTTTTAAATCTTCTAACAACATTTTCTCGAGCGTTTGCTCTAGTTGATAGTATACCATACAAGATCCATTTATACATTGCTTCTTCAGCAAATTTATGAACTTGCATTTCTTCTTCTGTCCCAAGACTGTCACTTATATAATCTAAGATCACAGTTTTTCCACTAATATTAGAGCTAAAATGTATTTTTCCAGATACACAATCTATATAAAAAGAACCGTTTGCTTGAGCGTGTTGAGGGTCTAGCCCGTATCTATTACCGTTCATCTTCCAATAAGTATCATCTTGATAGTCGTCTTGATTTTCTGATGGTGTTGCTGATTTATAGTTTGACCAAGTGTCCGTGTCTGCGTTTGGAGAGATGAAGGTTATTTCACCTCCAGAAGGCACCGCAGCGCTACCAAATACTGGTAGTTTATCTAAAACTATCGTAGTTGTGTAAACGTTTGTTACAGTTGTACCTACTGGAAAATCATCATGAGAAACTATCATACCAATTTCAATGTCTTCTAATTCAGAAGCAGTACCTGTTATTTTGTAATCAGTAAGATTCCATGATAAATTTTCTACTATATGAGAAGATTTTTGTGGTAACAACAAGGAGCCATCAATTGAACTTTCAAAAGTCAACGTTGTTCCGGTATTGCTAATAACACCTGTTCCATCTGTAGGAAAAACCGCATTTCCAACAGCGTCTTTCATGCTGATGGTTGTTATACTACTAGAATTTGAAGTGGCACTAACGATTGTTCCCAATGGAATATATGGCCCATTAACGGTCATCCCAACTAAAATATCTTTATACTCTGCATCTAAAACTATGTCACTTGAAGTACCAACTAAAGTACCCACCGCTTGTAATTTAAAATCACCATCAGAATCTTGCAATGGATTGGATGACGGGTTTGATGTTTTATTAGTAGGATACAGTGGGTGTTTTATTCCAGACGAATCTACCCAACTAATTTTAGTATAATTAACGTAATCTTGTGGTAAGATCATTTGAAGCGAAGCGGGCACCGTAATCTCCTGTGCTTTACAAGATTTGAATGTGTCAAAAGATAATTCTGCTAAAGCCCTTTGCGCGTGAAACGCTACGTCAACTCTTTTGGCTTTAGATATTATCTTATCCTCTCCCACATAAGCAACTATAAATTGATTTATTATATTATTTAAAGACGTGAACTGATAATTACCATGATCACTTCCATTGTAATAGTCTTGTTGGGTTTGATTTAATAAGTAATTTGCCATTTGTTATTGTTTTTCTTGTTGAGTTAGTAACGATTCTAGTCCTTGACCACCTTTAGCAATATCATCTCTTTTCATAGACAAACCAGCATATTTTAATATTTTATAAACAAGTTCAGTTTCTTCTGACGCGTGAAGTTCAAAATCAGTAGAATTTGTGCCACCGTCCCAAAGCGCTTTTGTTCCAACCACAACATAACCCCACGTGGGTCTCGCTGGTAATCTTATAAAAGTATAATTTACACCACTAAGTGCGACTGGAGTCACGGCTATAGCGAGGGGACCTGTTCTAACGTAGACTCTTCTACTGTTAGTTGGTCTAGAAATCGCAGAATTATTCATATATAAAAGTTCGTTTGGTTGAACTTCCTCAACCTCACGACCGTCAGCCGTAACAGTACCTAGTCTATAAATATTTGGCGCAAGACTAAGACTGGTGCCAATCGCTTCAAATGCTGCTATTTTTTCGTTTATGTTGTCTACAATATCACTGTATTCACTTGAATTTCCTGGAACTCTAGAGAATTGATTTAAATCATAAAAATATTGTTCAAATATTTCTCTTTGTGCTTGGTCGGCAAATAAGTTAAATTCTTGGGGTGTTATGTAACCTCTTTGCTCTTTATTAGCAAATGCTAAAACTTTTTGATAAACATCATCTACTCTTACCATAATTTCTTTTTATTTATTATAAGGAAACAATCTATTTAAAGTATCTTTTCTTGCTCCACATCCACAGTCTTTTTTAACAACTTTACTAACCGTATCCACAACCTTTTTTATTCCCGTTGCTTTTGTAATTTTTTCTATTGAGTC
>TARA_R110002096_G_scaffold152487_23_pt1 | contig 12025 bp, 11 predicted proteins | sample TARA_R110002096 | Tara Oceans TARA_R110002096 (sample SAMEA4397295) | marine metagenome | biome: Polar Biome; feature: [DCM] deep chlorophyll maximum layer (ENVO:01000326); material: water (ENVO:00002006), including particulate matter (ENVO:01000060) such as... | depth 35 m | reverse complement strand
AGCCGGCGAACAGGGCGTCGAGCGCGTCCTTGTCCGGGGCCAGCTCTCCGACGACGTTCGAGACGATATGCATGACATGGCTGTAGAATTCGACGGTATAGCTGTCGGTCACCTCGACGCTGTGCGCGCTCGCCACGCGGCCGACATCATTGCGGCCGAGATCGAGCAGCATCAGATGTTCGGCCCGTTCCTTGGGATCGGCGAGCAGGCTTTCCCTGTTCGCCTTGTCCTCGGCTGCATTCCTGCCGCGCGGCCGGGTGCCGGCGATCGGCCGGATGGTGACCTCGCCATCGCGCGCGCGGACCAGGATTTCCGGGCTGGAGCCGGTCAGGGCAAAGCCGGGCAGGTCTAGGAAGAACAGGAAGGGCGAGGGATTGATCCGGCGCAGCGCACGATAGAGTTCGATCGGCGGCAGTGTGAAAGGCGTGGTGAACCGCTGCGCCAGCACCACCTGGAAGATATCCCCGGCCTCGATATATTCCTTGGCACGCAACACCATCTCGCCATATCTTTCGGCTGGAATTTGCGGTGTGAACTCCGGTCCGCCCGGGCTGATCCCGGCCTGTTGAGCGCCTGACAAGCGTCCCTCGATAAGCTCGGGACGAACGGGGTTGGACAGTCCGCGCTGCGCCTCGTCCAGCCGCTCCTCCGCCGCGATGATCTTTGCTTCGCTATCGCCCTTGGTCTCGGGCCAGACCGGCGCGACCAGAAACAGCTCGTCGGCCAGCCGGTCGAAGATCAGGATCACCGTCGGCCGGACAAACAGCATGTCGGGCAAGTCCAGCTCCGATTGCGGCGCGCGCGGCAGCTTCTCGACCAGGCCGATGGTTTCATAACCGAAATAACCGACCAGACAGGCAAGGGCGCGGGGCAGTTCCTCCGGCACATCCATCCGGCAGGCCTCGACCAGATTGCGCAGGGCGGAGAGGCTGTCGCCGCTTTCGGGCGCAAAGGCCTCGCGATCCTGCAGCCATGTGCGATTGATCGCCGCTTTTGCGCCATCAGCGCGAAACACCAGATCGGGCGCGAGGCCGATCATGCTGTGTCGCCCTCTGGTCTCGCCGCCTTCGACCGATTCCAGCAGATAGTCGCCGCGGCCTTCTTCCATCAGCTTCAATGCAGCGGACACCGGTGTTTCGGTGTCCGCGACTTGGCGTCGCCAGATCAGGGCCGGCTTGCCGCTGTCCAGTGCCGTGCGCGCATTTTCTGTGCCGAAACTACCCGCCATGATTGCTTCAGTTGGCGCCCAGCAGTTGGTTTCTAAGCGCGGTGAGCGTGTCTTCGTTGCGCTTTACGCCGATGTCGGCCTTCATCGCATTGATGAACTGCGCGGTATATTCATTGCCGATGACCTGCTTGAACTGGGTCTTTGTCGCCTGCAGCAAGTCGTCGCGCTTCGAAGCATCGCCACGGTTGAGCTTGTCGAGAACGACCACAAACCAGCCTTGACTGCGCGGCGCTTCAAGGGACTTCGCAGTACCCTGCGCCATGCTGAACATCAGGCTGAGCGGCGCGGGCACCTGGCCCTGCTGGCTCTGGCGGGCGAGATCGGCCCGTGTCGAGCTGATCTGTTCGGGGCGGGGCAATTGCACGCCGGCATCGGCGATGGCCTTGGATAATGACGTTCCTCCGCTAACCGCCTTGGCAATCTTGTCGGCAACGGCCTTGGCCTTTTTCGATCCCTCGCTGAGCATATAGTCGCGGGTCACCAGCTGCTCGATCTGCGCCAGAGGCGGCGGCGCCGCTTCGACGATATCGGTCACATTGATCGCGGCATATTTTTCGCCGGGAATGATTTCCACGATCTGCGGATCGGAATCTTCCTCCACGGCAAAGGCGATCGGCAACAGACGCTGCATTTCGGGGATCGGTTTGTAATTTTGATCGTTGGGATTCTGGCCATTGGCGAGCAGGGCAGGGGTTGCTTCGATCTTGAGCTGTTCTGCCTTGGCGATGTCGCCAAGCGTCGCTCCGTCGGCAAATTCGTCCTCAAGCCGGATGGTCAGGTCCGCGATGGCCTCGTCGGTCTTGGTCCGGGTCAGCTCGCTGACAATCTCGGCGCGGGCCTGTTCCAGCGTGCGGCCAGGGGTTTGCTCGATATCCTGGACCATTACGATGTGCCAGCCGAGCGCGCTCTGTGCCGGCCCGGCAACCGTACCCGAACGCGCGGCAAATGCGGCGTTGGCTACGGCCTGCGAAGCGCTGTTGACAAAGTCCGCCTTGGTCACCGGTCCGAGGTCAGCGGCCGACAGGCCGACCGACTGGGCCGCTTGCGCGAGGGACGTGCCACCGCCGATCTTGTCCGCGAGAGCCTTGGCAGCCGCCTCGGTCGGCACGATCACCTGGCTCAGACTGCGGGTCTCGCTCGCCGAATATCTGTTCTTGTTGAGATTGTAAAAGCCGGCAATTTCCTTTTCGGTCGGCTTGATCTTTCCTGAAAACCGCGACTTGTCGAAAATTGCGTAGCGGATCGTCCGGCGTTCGGGGATCGTGTAGCGCGATGCATTCTTGGCGTAAAAGGCCGCAACCGCCGCTTTGGCTGGCTTGCTCTGGTCGATGAATGCAACCGATGGGATTGTCGCAATCTGTCCCTGGCGGGATTCCAGCAACAGCGACGCATAGGGAATGACGAGCTTCTGCGGTACTGCAACACCGAAGCCGGCGGGCGTCAGCAATTGGTCAGCCAGCAGATTGCGGGTAAAATCATTGCGCAATTGCGTTTCATTTATGCCCTGCTGCTGCATCGCGCGGCGGAAATTCTCTTCGCTGAACTGGCCGTCTGCGCCTTGGAAGTTGGGAATGCTGGCGATTTCGCCGTCGACCAGCCGCTTGCCGGCCGTCATGCCATATTTGGTGCCGAAATCGGCGATGGCAAAGCTGTTGATCAACCGTTCGAGCACATCATCGAAGCCGCCGCCGTTGATATAGGTCTTGAGATCAAGCGCGGTATTTTCGCGCTGCTCTCCGCGAAAGGCGTTGTTGACCGACTGGCTGAGCTCGGACGTGGACAGCTTGCTGTCACCGACCTTGGCAGCCGTACCGGAGCCGGTAACCCCGCCAAATGTGCCGCTGCTCGAGACGTCCGCCGTGGCGAAGGCAATGGCGATCAACCCGACGAAACAAAAGGTCAGAAAAAGGCCGAGTTTCGACGAAAAAATGCGGCGGAAAAAACTGATCATAAAAGAGATGTTCCATTGCGGGAGTTGGATTTGCGCTTGCTTTAGGCGGCTTGGCTGTGTGGTTCAAGCAAAAGACTTCGGAAGAAAATTGGCAAGCCGCAGGATATTTGATAGCGAGCGGCGATCACAAAATAAGAAAAGGCAAGGGGCATCATGGCAAATCGCAAATATATTGTCGGCAATTGGAAAATGAACGGTCTGCGCGCGCAGCTTTCCGATATTGCAGACATAGCGGCGATTGCCGCCAATCATGAGGGCGCCGATGTCGGCATCTGCCCTCCGGCCACCCTGATCTCCGCCGCTGTCCAGGCCAATCCCGGTTTCGCGATCGGCGCTCAGGATTGCCATTTCGCCGAAAACGGCGCGCATACCGGTTGCCTGTCAGCCGCGATGCTCCGCGAAGCGGGCGCAACCTACTCTATTGTCGGGCACAGCGAACGGCGTGCCGACCAGCAGGAAAGCGATGCGGAAGTGAAAGCCAAGGCAGAGGCGGCGCATGCGGCGGGCATGGACGCGATCATCTGCGTCGGCGAAACCGAAGAGGAGCGCGATGCCGGACAGGCGATTGAAATAGTCACCGTCCAGCTGGCGCGATCCTTCCCCGCCGACGCCAGCGCCGACTGGCTGACGATCGCCTATGAACCGGTGTGGGCAATTGGCACCGGCCGTGTGCCCGAGACCAGCGATGTGGCGGAAATGCACGCGGCGATCCGCGACAAGCTGGAAGAATTGATGGGGCAGGGCAGCGACTCCGTTCGCATTCTCTATGGTGGATCGATGAATGGTGGAAACGCGTCAGAATTGCTGGCGGTTCCCAATGTCGATGGCGGACTGGTCGGCGGCGCAAGCCTGACCGCTGCGAAATTCGGGCCGATCATCGAAGCCGCTGCCGCTGCATGATGACAGCCGGCAATTGTCATCGGGGCGAACGGTTTGGTTTGATATATGGCGCCCGTGAGGTGAGGGATTATTCAGGACAGAAGATTTCCAACATTTGATATAATCTATCCAACAGCACGCATAATAAACCTTCCTTGGCCCGAACTTTGACAAACTTTGGCTGTTTGGGGCGACGGATCATCGCTTGAATGTCGTTCGATCAATCGCTATGTGCGCTGCACGTCGGAGCGCATGCTCTCCTTATCAGTTCGGAAAATCCATGTTTCTATTTCTTACCGTCCTTCAAGCCATTGTCGCCGCCATGCTGGTCGGCATTATTCTGATGCAGAAATCCGAAGGCGGCGGACTGGGTGTGGGCGGTTCGCCATCCGGGATGATGTCGGCACGCGGCGCCGGAGACTTGCTGACGCGGACCACCGCGACATTGGCGGTGTTTTTTGTCTCCCTGTCGATCGCGCTGGCGGTTCTGGCCGCTTCCGAAGGCAAGACCGAATCAATCGACCAGAGCCTGCAGCGCGATAACAGCGCGCCCGTTTCTGCCCCGGCCGATGATGTTCCGCTGGTTGGCGACGATCCGTTGGCCGCTGCCGCTGCTGCTGCCGCCGAGAATCCGGCACCTGCCGCGAGCGCTGACGGTGATATCCCGCTCGATCAATAGGCCGTTTTCCAGACAAAAGCCCGATTTCATGTCGAACATTTCGACAGGCGCCTTGCCGTGCCTGATCGCCTGTTGCGCAATGCGTTCGCTCTGACCGATTCACAATAATATTTATTTTGTCTTTCCGGATTCGCGGGATTGCCAGATGAGGGGTTAACGGCTTAAGCCTTTTCTCCCATGGCGCGATATATTTTCATTACCGGCGGTGTGGTTTCCTCTCTTGGCAAAGGTCTGATGGCGGCGAGCCTCGGTGCTCTCTTGCAGGCTCGCGGATTTTCCGTGCGGATAAGGAAACTCGACCCCTATCTCAACGTTGATCCGGGCACGATGTCGCCCTATCAGCACGGCGAAGTCTATGTCACCGACGACGGTGCGGAGACCGATCTCGATCTTGGTCATTACGAGCGGTTCACCGGCGTTCCGTCGCTGCAGTCCGACAATGTCACCTCGGGTCGAATCTATCAGTCGATCATCACCAAAGAGCGCCGCGGCGATTATCTCGGCGCCACCGTGCAGGTCATTCCGCACGTTACCGACGCGATTCAGGAATTTGCCGAAGACAAGCTCGACGGTATCGATTTCGTATTGTGCGAAATCGGCGGAACGGTCGGCGATATCGAAAGCCTGCCGTTCATCGAGGCGATTCGGCAGCTCCGCAACAAGGTCGGCCGGGACAATGCGATTTCCGTGCACGTCACGCTGGTGCCCTATATTGCCGCTGCAGGCGAGCTGAAAACCAAGCCGACCCAGCACAGCGTCAGGGAGCTGACCTCGCTGGGGATCCAGCCGGACATTTTGCTCTGTCGCTGCGAACATCCGCTGCCCGATACCGAGCGGGCCAAGATCGCCCAGTTTTGCAATGTCCGCAAAGAATCGGTCATCCAGGCTCTCGACGCGAGCAATATCTACAACGTGCCGCTGCAATATCACAATGAAGGTCTCGACACCGAAGTGCTCCGCGCTTTCGCCATAGACGACGCGCCACCGCCCGACTTGTCGCGCTGGTATGATGTCATGGAGCGGATCGAGAATCCCGAAGGCGAAGTCATCGTCGGCGTGGTCGGCAAATATGTCGGCCTCCAGGATGCCTATAAATCGCTCCAGGAAGCCCTGTTTCATGGCGGCCTTGCGAATCGGGTCAAGGTACAGGTCCGCTGGCTGGACGCTGAATTGTTCGAGAATGAAGAGGATCTTGCCGCGAAGCTGGAACCGCTTCACGCGATTCTGGTGCCCGGCGGCTTTGGCGAGCGCGGCAGCGAAGGGAAGATCGGATCGGTCAAATTCGCCCGCGAGAATAATATCCCGTTTTTTGGCATTTGTCTGGGCATGCAAATGGCCTGCGTTGAAGCTGCGCGCAATCTCGCCGGCATTGATACCGCATCGACCACCGAGTTCGGGGCAACCGAAGAGCCTGTCGTCGGTCTGATCACCGAGTGGATGACCGAAGAAGGCCTGCAAAAGCGCGAAGCTGGCGGGGACATGGGCGGCACGATGCGCCTGGGTGCCTATGATGCCGTGTTGCAGCAGGGGTCAAAAATCAGCGAGATTTACGGCAGCCGGGACATTAGCGAGCGCCATCGGCACCGCTATGAGGTGAACAAGGGCTATGTCGAACGGCTGGAAGCAACGGGCCTCATATTCTCGGGCATGTCACCGGATGGCGAGCTGCCCGAGACGGTCGAAAGGCCTGATCACAGCTGGTTCGTCGGTGTGCAATATCATCCTGAACTCAAGAGCAAGCCGTTTGATCCGCATCCGCTGTTTGCATCATTCATTGCCGCAGCGTTGCAGCAAAGCCGTCTCGTCTGAGCTTTAAAACGCGCAAAATCCGATAGTTTTGGGCGAATGTCGATTTTATCCAATTCATTTTACCAAATGTGACTATTGTCACACGCACGCCGCACAAGAAAGCTAGCTAAAGCTTCTGAACAGGGTCGAGGGAACAGGACAGTGAAAGCCGAGGAACTGGCAAATCTATTGGCTGAACACAGCCTGTTTGCTGATTGTGACGAAGCCGAACTGTCGGACTTGATATTGCGGGGGCATTTTGTGCAATATAAGAAGGGGGATGAATTGATCATGCAAGGCGATCCGGGCAATTCGCTCCTGATATTGTTGTCGGGCAATGCACGGACCAGCATGATCGCCAGCAACGGGCACGAAGTCGTTCTGGATTACGCGGAGCCGGGGCAGGTCCTCGGTGAAATCGCGCTTCTGGACGGTGGTGATCGAACCGCCAGCGTGACAGCCATCGAACCGACCTCCGCGCTTTCCATCACCCGCGCGGCGTTCGAAGAAATATTGAGCACGCACAAGAATATGGCGCTGCGGCTGTTGAAGGTCATGGCAAGCCGTATTCGTATGGCCAACAACATGATCGAAGGCGATCGCGCTTATACTTCAGGCCCGCGTCTGGCGCGCTATTTGTTAAGGCTTTCTGTTGTAGGGGCCGAAGAAGGACGACTTAAACTGGACTTGAGCCAGAGCGAACTCGGCAACTTCGCCGGAATGTCGCGCGAACATATTAATCGGCAACTGTCCTCCTGGTCTGAAAGCCAGATCGTGGCAGTGGAAAGCGGGAAGGTCCGGATATTGGACCACGCGATGCTTTCCCACATTGCCGAAGCAGATTCTTGACGAAAATTGGCCATTTGCGACCCGGGCTAATTATCGTCAAGAGTGACACCAAGCGGGTGTCAGGGGCAGTCGGATCCTCATCCGGCTGCCCCATTTCATTCTGACATTGATAAAAAAAGGCAGCCAGATTGCTCTGGCTGCCCGATTGTTAGCGGAAGAGGCCCGGATCAAGCGGCCTTGTCTTCCTTCTTTTCCTTTTTATGCGCGATTTTGGTGACATTATCGGCCTGGTTGATGGAGATCTTCTGTGGCTTCATCGCCTCCGGGATTTCGCGCACGAGGTCGATGGTCAGAAGGCCATCTGCGAGCGCTGCATGGTCAACCCGGACAAAATCGGCGAGCTCGAACCGCCGTTCGAAGCTGCGGTTTGCGATACCCATGTGCAGGAATTGCTTGCCCTCGTTTTCATCGGTATTTTTGTTGCCGGTAACGAGCAAGAGATTCTGCTGGGCGGTAATTTCGATTTCTTCGTCCTTGAAACCGGCGACGGCCAGCGTGATCCGGTAATGATCTTCGCCGCTGCGCTCGATGTTGAACGGCGGGTAGTTCTCGGACTGCTGCGCGCGGGCATTATTTTCAAGAAGGTCGAATAGCCGGTCAAAACCTACGGTTGAGCGGCGATAGGGGGTAAAGTCAAAACGGTTCATATCTAAATCCTCTTAAATTGAGCAATGTAAATGTGGACCCGCAGTTGCGGCATCCGGTTCGTTGATGTGAAACCCGAAAAGGCGCCTCACATCGATAAAGATATGCTCAAGTCAGCAGATTTCAAGAGGTGTAAAAGGGCAAATTACCAACGAGTTGCCAATTTTTTTTGGATAAAAAAACGCCCGGATGCCAATGAGCACCCGGGCGAAAATGGTGACGAATTAATTCGCCCCCTGTTTTCCCGTCCTATTCAACGCCGCATGTCCCCCAACATTTGGCGGAACCGGAAGGGATCCCTGAACCATGACCCGTTAACCGAGATATTTGATTCTGTGACTATCTCTGATCGAATGACATAAATTTGTCATGACAATTTTGGCAGTTTTGACAGATTGACGATCTCTTGTGTCATATAGGCAACAGCAAATTGTCCACCAAGCCACTTGCTTGCCCCGACCGGCGACCGTAAAGACAAGGGCAACCTGATCCAAGGAAGTCTTCAAAAACCATGCTCCTGTCCCGTTACGAATGGGTTATCGCAAAGCGCTATTTGTTACCCGGTAAAGGCGAGGGATTCATTTTCCTGGTTGCCAGTATCTCGCTGGTCGCGGTCATGCTGGGCGTTGCCGCGCTGATCGTGGTAATGAGCGTCATGAATGGTTTCCGCGCCGAACTGTTTGACAAGATTGTCGGCCTCAACGGCCATGCGGTGATCCAGGGCTATGGCGGTCGCTTGCCCGATTGGCGCGACTTGCTGGAGGATACCCGGAATACCGAGGGTGTGGTCTCGGCTTCGCCATTGATCGAACAGCCCTTGCTGACCACGTTCAACGGTCGCGTCGAAGCCGTGCTGGTGCGCGGCATGCTGGTTCCGGATATATTGAACAATGAAACGCTCGACGGAAAAACAGTAGCCGGTGATCTGGCGCGTCTCGAGCCGGGGTCAGGGCGGGTCGGCATCGGTAGCCGTCTGGCAACGACATTGGGCGCGCAAGAGGGAAGCCGTATCACAGTGATCAATCCGCAGGGGCGCTCAACCCCGTTTGGAACGGTTCCCAGAGAGATTGCCTACGAAGTCGCCGCGATATTCGAGGTCGGCGTCTATGATTATGACAAGGCCTTTGTCATCATGCCGATGGAAGATGCCCAGACCCTGCTTTTGCTGGGCGACCAGATTGGAATGATCGAAATCAAGACCAATGACGCCGACAATGTCGGAAATATCATAGCGCCTCTGATCCCGAAAGTAGCGGATCGCGGTGTCATAACCGACTGGCAGACGATGAATGCCTCGCTGTTCGAAACGCTGCAGGTCGAGCGGGTAGTGATGTTCGTGATCCTGTCGATCATCATATTGGTCGCGGTATTCAACATCCTGTCGTCGCTGATCATGCTGGTGCGAGCCAAGACCCGGGACATTGCGATATTGCGCACGATGGGAGCCTCGCGCGCGTCATTGCTCAGGATTTTCGTGACCGTCGGGACCTCGATAGGGATGCTAGGCATTGCGGCGGGTATTGGCCTCGGCCTGATTGCCATATTCTTTCGCCAGAACGTGATCAATTTCGTCCAGATGATTACCGGGCAGAATTTGTGGGATCCGTCGATCCGCTTCCTGACCGAACTTCCGGCACGGACCGATCCGATGGAGGTCGTCGGCATAGCCGGACTTGCCTTGCTGTTCAGCTTCCTGGCCACGCTCTATCCTGCCTATAAGGCCGCCAGTACTGATCCGGTTCAGGTGCTTCGCTATGAATGATCCAATGAACCAGAAAACGGTAGAATTGCGAAATGTCCGGCGCAGTTTCGTGCAGGCGGATGTCAGGATCGAGGTGCTTCGCGGCGTCGATCTAGATATCAATGCGAACGAAATTGTCGCGCTTGTCGGCCCCTCCGGCTCGGGAAAATCCACGCTGTTGCAGGCGGTCGGACTGCTCGAGGGCGGGTTCGAAGGATCGATCAAGCTGAACGGCGAGGAAACAGCACAATTGCCAGCCAGCGGTCACACGCGGATTCGGCGCGATTTGCTGGGTTTCGTGTATCAGTTTCATCATCTGTTGCCCGATTTCTCCGCTCTGGAAAATGTCGTGATGCCGCAGTTGATCGCAGGGGTTGGACAGAAAGCGGCAGAACAAAGAGCCGAGACGCTGTTGCGCAGTCTCGGGCTCGGCGACCGGCTCAACCACACGCCCAGCAAATTGTCCGGCGGCGAGCAGCAAAGAGTTGCGGTTGCCCGTGCGCTGGCCAACGCACCGAAGCTGGTGCTCGCCGACGAGCCAACCGGCAATCTGGACGAAGCCACGGCCGAACTGGTTCTTGCTGAGTTTATCAGCCTGGTACGCCAAGAGGGCAGCGCCGCGCTGATAGCGACGCATAACGAGCGGCTGGCGGCCAAAATGGACCGGGTTGTCCGGCTCCATGAGGGAATATTAAGCTAGTCAATTCAAGTCGAAACGAGAATGGCTTTGACTTTTCCGGTTCGAGTATCAAACTGTAAGGCCAAGCCGAACCAAGAAAATCAAACGATGCGGGGCGCATATGACGGTTACTGAATTTCAGGTAAAACAAGCGGATGGATCCATCCAGGACTTGTCCGCTCATAAGGGCAAAGTGCTGTTGATCGTGAACACTGCCTCGAAATGCGGGTTTACGCCGCAATATGAGGGGCTGGAAAAGCTGCATCAGGAATATAAGGACCAGGGCCTCGAGATTTTGGCATTTCCCTGCAACCAATTCGGTAACCAGGAGCCTGGTGACGCCGACGAAATCAAGAATTTTTGCTCGCTCAACTATGATGTAAGCTTCCCGTTGATGGAGAAAGTCGACGTCAATGGTGATGACGCCGACCCATTGTGGAAATATCTGAAGTCCGAAAAATCGGGCTTGCTAGGGTCCCGGATAAAGTGGAATTTTACCAAATTTCTGGTCGATCGCGACGGCAATGTCGTTGGACGTTATGGTCCTGCGGTAAAGCCGGAGCAGCTCAAAAACGAGATCCAAGCTCTTTTGTAAAAGCCGCCTTCCAATCTGATCTGCCGAAATAGCTGTGGACAAATGGTCGATAGTTCTGCGGTTGGACGCCGTACCCATATGCAAGATCATATTGCTGCGTTAGTCTGAATTCATGGCCCTTGTTCCTTTCGTCCATCTTCGCGCCTTTTCGGCCTACACGATTCTGGATGGCGCCATGGAGCCGTCAGCCATTGGCCTGGCTGCGAGGGAACGCGGATTTCCGGCGGTTGCCCTGTGTGACCGCATCGGCCTGTTTGCTTCCATGGCATTTGATGATGGCTGCCGCTCCAATGGCGTGCAGCCGATTACGGGCGGTTTCCTGAGGGTAGCGCGTCCCGGTGGCTCGGAAAAAGACAAGCCGACCCTGGACTGGCTCGCGCTCTATGCGCAGGATGCGGAGGGATATGAGAATCTCTGCAAGCTGGTTTCCGCTTCCCACCTTGATCGACCCAGCGAACTGGACGCCCATGTAGGCATGGACATGCTGGCAAAGCATAGCGCAGGCTTGCTCGCCCTGACCGGCGGGGGCGAAGGAGCGCTCGCGCGACTGATTGCTGAAGAACAGCAATCCGAAGCCGAAGCCTATCTGACTTCGCTCCAGACGCTTTTCCCGGACCGGCTTTATATCGAGCTTTCGCGCCGCGAAGACCCGGTCGAAATAGCGGCCGAAGCCGGCCTGATCACCATGGCCATAGATCGCGATATTCCGCTGATTGCGACAAACCCGAGCTGTTATTCCGAGGCCGGTTTCCACGAAGCTCACGATGCAATGAAATGTATCGCGCAGTCCGCCTATGTCGAAAATGACGACCGCGATAAGCCGTCCAAGCATTTGTGGATGAAAAGCGCGCTGGTGATGGAGGAGCTATTTTCCGACATTCCCGAGGCCCTGGAAAATACGCTGGTTGTTGCGCAGCGATGCGCCTTTTCTCCACCCAAAAGAGATCCGATCCTGCCCAGTCTGGCCGGCGATCTTGCGGGTGAGATCGAA
>TARA_R110002096_G_scaffold41333_1_pt1 | contig 12028 bp, 10 predicted proteins | sample TARA_R110002096 | Tara Oceans TARA_R110002096 (sample SAMEA4397295) | marine metagenome | biome: Polar Biome; feature: [DCM] deep chlorophyll maximum layer (ENVO:01000326); material: water (ENVO:00002006), including particulate matter (ENVO:01000060) such as... | depth 35 m | reverse complement strand
TAATGACCAATTTATTACAAATATGTTTACAATGGTTGGTGAATCTCGTTATTTCCAATTCGTAAAAGAATTAGACAAACAAGCGTTTATATACGATGATATTGCTACAGTAAAAGCAGCAATTACAGCAGCTGCATAATTATTAATTTTAATTTTAAACAATAAACAATGGCAAAACCAAAACCAATAACATCGAAAAGTGGAGTAGTTAAAGTAAGTGCAGAGGAAATTAAAAAAGGAAATGTAAAAATAGAATTTTTAAAAGAACTTGGTAGTTACAAAAAAGGTGATATTGTAGAATATCACGTTAGCACCGCAAATTCTTTAATCGGTAAAGGACTTTGTAAAGAAGTTAAATAATTAATAGCAAGTGATATGATAACACAATCTAATTTTTATAAAAATGAAATTTATTTACCTAACGCTAAAAGTGACATAAGTGAGGATGTTCTAAGTATAAATAGCGAGTTAAATGATTTTATTATTGAATACGAGGAAGAATGTCTTATCACTTGCCTTGGTTATTTATTAGCTAAAGAGTTTATGTCTAATTTAGATTCAACAACGGCAAATGGTTTAATTGTTGGCGCGGACACTAAATGGGATAGATTATTAAATGGTCATCAATACACTAATGAGGATGGAAACATTGTTCAATGGAAAGGTCTAAGATTCGCATCGATAAGCGGTGGTTTAATAGATAGAAGTCTATTGGCTTATTATGTGTATTATTACTATGAAAGTAATTCTTACATAACTCGTTCAAGTGTAGGAAATCAAATACCCGTTGCTAAAAACTCTGAGACCGTAACTCCAACGCAAAAAGTGATTAAAGCTTGGCGCAAATTTGTTGAAATGGCACAAGGTGGATATTATGATTATTCGTTGGCGCGTTGTGACTATCCGCATCCTTATTATATTTATAACAGTGATGGATATATATTAGGTGTTGATTATAAAGTTAAAGAAAAAAATAGGGGGATTAGTTTTTATAAGTTCATTGAGGATATGAATAAAGCCAATGGCGATACTTACTATAATAAGTTTGAACCAACGGAACATATTTTAAATGAAACCAATCAATTCGGAATATAATGTCAAATACTAAAAACGTAATTAAGGTAGAGGAAAGGTTAGCAGAAATGTTTAAATACCTACCACAATCTGTTTCCGTTAATGGTAATATAACATTAACTCCAATTTTTGGTTATGGGGATAAGAAAGAGTTAAATGCTTTTTTGAAAATTAAACATACCGATAGAACACGAACACCATATCCTTTAATTTGGCTACTTTATCCTTATGGCGAAAATCATAGCAAAACGAATGTTACCGTTAATGGATTAAGTTTAATCTTAGCAACGCAAACAAACGCGTCTATGGGAAACGTTGAAAGGATGAATAAAACTTTTAATAAAGTTCTTTTTCCTTTATTAGATAACATTAATAAGTTATTTATAAGGGCAAACATTACAAGTTACAACGAGGAATTCGAACTTACTAAATATCCTAATTATTCGGATAACGAGTCAGCCGATGAACACGCTGGAATTTTTATATGGGACGCATTAAAAGTGGATTTAGATTTAACTATAACTGATAATTGTTTAAAAAATATAAGATTTTAATTATGAAAGAACAGAAAAGTAAAATTAAAATAAACGTAAAGAAAAAAAGTAAATACGTTGGGATTGTTTTAAGTGACAATTTTAAAAAGAAGGATAAACTTATTCCAAAAGGAAGCAAGTATGATGCTATCGATAAAGATAGTTTTGAATATTTAATTAATAAAGGGATTATAGAATCTCTTATAAAACAATAGAAATGGACATAGTAAATATAGCTAATAAAATAGCTTGTGGCGGTACGGATACCGCTAATACAGGAAAATTAGGATGCTTGTCGTTATTTGGCACACCTACTAATGCATTGTTGCTTAGAAAAGGAACAAAAATACCAGCAACAACAACTTTTAATGTTGCCTATTTAACTCCTTTAATTCAACAAGGAACAATTGTGCCTTTAATTGGTGCATCATCTTTCGAGGATGTGTCATCCGAGGACGCGTATTCAACTAACGCAAGTGGCGTTAAAAGACTAAACCTTAAAGGTTTACCAGAATATAAATTAATGTTTGAAGAAGGACACGAATTTTATCGTCAAATGAATAAATTACAATCTTTTAAAGGTTGGGATTTAATCATAGGTGATGAATCTGGAAACTGGATATTATCTACAAACGCGGATGGTTCTTTTGGTGGATTTACGGCAGGTCATATTACACCTGAATTAACAAAAAGAAAAGTTCAAGGTGGTGATTCTGAAATGAAATCAGTTTTAATTCAATTTACAAACCGTTTACAATGGGATGTTAATTACGCTGTTTTAAACGCTGATCAATTGGATTTTTACGCGGAAGATGTACCAACGGTTAATGGTGTAGATTTAGACTTTACAGTAGCACCATCTAATGGTGACACTACATTATCTGTTACTGCTTTATTAAATTCTGACCACGATACTAAAGTGATTGGATTATTAGCAGCTAATTTTATACTTAAAGTTAATGGCGCAACGGTAGTGCCAACCGTTAATGAAACTCCAAGTGGGACTTATGTACTTACAATATCTTCACTTAGTACTGGGGATTTAGTAAGTCTTGGTTTATGGGATGCGTCTTTAAATGTTGATGTAACGGATTTAACAAATATATTATACCGTGCAACACCTTTATTAACTGCAACAGTAGTAGCTTAATAATTAATGTTTTAATATCTAAATCCACTTGATTAATTTCAAGTGGATTTTTTTTGTACTTTTGCATATATGAATATACAAGAATATAATAAGTTATTAAAAGATAATATAAAAGATATAGACAAAAAATTAAAAGACTATATTTATTTAAAAGGCGGTATTCTTAGGGCTGTTAAATTACGTTTATATAGGGGTATTGATGGTTCTGGCTCATCCCTTGGAACTTATGCTCCCGCTACAATAGAAATGAAAAAAAAAGGGCGTGATGGTAGGGATACAAAAACATCAAACGTTACATTAAGAGATACTGGAAAATGGTATAAATCTCTTTTTCTTAGATGGGAGGGTGTTAATTTATTATTAGATTCTAAAGACCCCTCTAAAACACAATTACTTATAGAGGGTGAAAAGAAAATGGCGGGTTATGGAGATGATATATTAGAATTAAGTCAAGATGAGGTAGTGATGGCGGATACTATTACTGAAAAATTTATGGAAGAATTGGTAAGTAAAATTAATAAAATAGATATTAAACAAGAAATATGAGTTATTACAAAACATTAAATGAAATACCCGTTTTAAATTTTTTCAAAATATTATCAGATTCAAAAAAAAACATTAAATATTTACACAAAGAATACTATACTTTAAGCGAAATTGAAATAAATACCAAAGTAAGTTTGCAAAAGAACAATTTACTTACTACTTTTACAGACATACAAAACGAATACTTAGCTTTATCTTTTACAAAAGAACAACTACAAGACGAAAAGTCTAAAGCAAAAGTTACCTATCTGATGGGCAAAAAACAATGTATAGATAGTGCATTGTTAGTTTTTTCAAACACACACGACGAAGAAGCTATATTGGTCTTAAATCAATTCAATGATTTTAATTATAAAAGTCCAATCACACACGAAAATATAAAACAAATAAAAACAAGAGCAACATCTTTAGTTAATAAAGCAAATATTGAAATTGCAAAATTAAAAAGAAAAGCTAAATTAAATAACAAAACATCGGACGAAAGTGATAACGATAATATTGAAAAGTCACTAGATAAGCAATCTTTATTACTTGAAACTGGTTTAGAATTAGGATATAAAATTGAACCAAAAACAACAACAATGATTAGATGGTTGAATTTAAACGAGGCATATAAGCAAAAAGCTGATGCAATAAATAAAAATTAATATGGCTAAAATTAGTGTAAATGCTGAATCTGCAATAACATCAGTAAAAACCTTAATCAAAGAAATAGAACGATTAAATACATCAATGTCTAAAGTTGGTAAGGCTAACGCAACTGCTTTTACTTCTCTAAAATCCGATATAAACAGCTTACAAAGAGCTATTAAGACAATGAGCAAAAGGTTTACCGCTCTTAATAGTGAATTAAAAAGAAATTCAAGTATAACTAAAACAAATTCAAAAAGATTAACCGTAAATTCAAATACAATTAAACGTAATGCGGATTTAACAAAAACTAATTCAAGAAATAAAAGAGCAAATACAAGAGCAATTAATAAAAACACTACCGCTTTAAATAAACATACAAATGCTAATAATAGAAATACGGCATCTAAAAAGAAAGCAAAAACAGCATCGGTAGGTTTCTTTGCATCTATGCAAAAGGGAATTGGTACAATTATGGCTGCTGTCGCAGCTTTATCCGTTTTTATAGGTATAGCTAAAAATATTTTTAATTTAGCTATTACTTTTGATTCATTAAAGTTAGCTTTAGAATTTACATCAACGGCAACTTGGGAAGCGGCAAGGTCTATGCAATTTTTATTAACATTAAATCAAAAATTTGGTGCGCAAATTAGTGTAACAGCAGAACGTTGGTTAAAGTTTAGAACCGCTGCAAGATTATCGGGACTTACAATGCTTGAAACAAAAGCTATATTTCAAAGCGTTACAAAAGCAAGCGCATTATTAGGATTAAAAACGGATGAACTAAAGGGTATTTATTTGGCATTAGAACAAATGTTAAATAAAGGAAAGGTTACTACGGAGGAATTAAGAAGGCAATTAGGTGAAAGGTTGCCAGGAGCGGTAGGTATTATGGCAGCATCTATGGGGGTTGGTCTTGAGGAATTAGATAAAATGATGAAAAAAGGAGAGGTTCTTTCGGCAGAAGTTTTGCCTAATTTTGCAAAAGCATTAGAAGTTGCGTATGGTATTGATAAAAGGGAAAAAATAGAAAATATGCAAACATCCGTTAATAAATTAAAGGGTGCTTGGGATAGTTTAATACTTACGATTGTAGAGGGTGATGGTGTGTTTTCAAAAACCGTTAAAGCAATAACAGATACTCTTACAGGTTTGTTTAATAGTCTTAATATGGCTTTTGGAGATGATGAACAAACCATAAGAATGTTACAAGGTCGATTTAACAAAGAAATGATGGATAAGTACGAGGAGGATGCTGAAAATTTAATGGGGACACAAATGCAAAAAAGAAGGCGTCAGATGTCTTTTGTAGATAAATTAAATAAGGATTTGGTAAAAAAACAAAAAGAAATATCCTCTGAATTAAATGAAATAAAAAGAAATGAATTAAAAGAAGAATACAATATTATAGAAGACAATATTAATTTAAGAATGGCTCAAGTTGTTAAAATTGATAAAGAAAAGGCTCGAATAAAACACATATTAGCGGTAGCAAACTTAAAGCAAGACGAACAAGATGTTGAAGACGCAAAAGCTGTTGTTGAAAAAGAAGGTTCTTTAAATCTTACAGCCTTAGCAAAAGCTTTAGAATATTTAAAAACAGTAAGACAGGGGTTAAATCCCGCAGGTATTATTGCAGAAGCTGTTTTTGGTCAAACAAGTGAAGAACAATTTGATAATTTTTTTAATAACCTTTCGGGAGGTATGCAAGACCTTATTAAGAAATCAGAACAATTAGCGGTTACACAAGAATTAGCAGAGCCAGGTGGTATTAATAGAAAATTTGATGATGATTCTGAAACTGATAAATCCAAAAAAACTGCAAAAAAAGCAAAAGATTATATTTTAAGTTTAGAAAAAGCTATACTATTAACTAAGCAACAAATAAAAGTAAATAAAATATTATTAGACAATGAACTAACGGGTTCAATTGTTAGGGAAACTGCTCTAAAAAATCTTATTGAAGATAGAAAAGCTTTAGTAAAGTTAGAAATGATTCAAGCGGGGATTAAGGCAAAAGAAAAAATGACTAATGAATTAGCTACTTGGGAAAAATCAAATTCAAGATTTGATGATGTTGAAGAGGGTGATGTTAATTATAGTGTTAAGTTAGAACAACTTGCAAACTTTAAAATAGCACAAAAAAATATATCAAAAAAATACAATGATGACCTTGAAGCTATTGAACAAAAATATCAAAATAAATTATTAGATATAGACAATGATAAAGGAGTTATTCAAATTAATAACGCTAGAGCTCTTGGTAAAATAGAACTTGACCAAATAAAGCTTGACAATCAAGAAAAGGTTGTTGCAATAGAGAATAGAAGAAAAAAAATAGCCGAGGGTAGTAAAGAAGATATTATATTACAACAAGAATTATTAGTTTTAAAAACGGAATTGGCAAATGCTGAAATTGATAATCAAATTAGAATTTTAAAAGCAATTCAAGAAGTCCAACGTGCGAATAAGAATTTTGACGCTGTTGATTCAATTCAAAAACAAATAAAAGCTTTAGGTGGTATGAAACAAGACCCTGGCTCTATAAGACCTAAAGAGGATTTAGAGTATTGGGCGAAAAAAGGTCAAGAGGTAATGAATGCTATTGGCGATTTAGGTGATGCTGTATTTGAACGTAGGATTGATAACATTCAAAAAGAAATAGATGCGGAAACGGAAAAGTATGATAGATTATTAGAACTTGCTAAAGATGATGAGGAAGAAACAAAAATAATAGAAAGGAATAAAGCTTTAAGATTAGAGGAATTAGAAAAGAAAAAGAAGAAAGAACAAGTTAAACAAGCTAAGTTTCAAAAAGCTTTAGCGGTACAAAACGCAATAATAAATACATCTTTAGCCGTATCATCTGCTCTTACGGCTGGACCAGGTACTGGTATAGCGCTTGCGGTAATTACCGCTGCGATAGGAGCTCTTGAAATAGCTACAATACTTGCAACACCTATACCAAGTTTTGCAACGGGTGGTATAATGGGTCACGATGGTCTTGCGTTAATAAATGATGGTGGTAATAAGGAATATATTGAAAGAAATGGTAGTATATTATCAACGGATAATCCAAACGCTTTTGTTAACCTACAAAAAGGGGATATAATACATAAGGATTATGACGATATGATGAAAAAGTCTATGTTAATGAATTTATACACGGGTGGCGCAATTATTGAAAATGATGCTAATTACGATGGTATAGAAAAGGCAATAGATAAGGGTTTTAAACGTGCAAAAATAAATAACAACGTTTCGGTACTAAACCAACAAAATAGTTATAAGGAACAATCATCAACTTGGAATTAGATGTCAGATAGTAGAAATGAAAATAGTGATTACGTAAGATTTGTATTGCAATACGAAAATCAAGAAACATTGGTCTTAGATAAAAGTCCAGGTGGGTGGGATGAGGATTCTTTAGAAATTGTAAGAAATACAAAATATCACGGTATTACAACGCAATTCACTAATGCGCTTAAATTTACAAGAGAATCAAAAGACTTTATAAATAGTTCTTATGAAAAGGGTGGTTTGAATACTAATATGTATTTAATAAAATATACATTACGTGAAAACAAAGTTTACAACACAAGTCAATATACATCTGATATAAATGATATTGCTTGGGAAGAAAGGTATAGGGGTTTAGCTGATTTTAACACATTAAAAGAAAAAGATGGTATTGTTGAAATAAATTTTAAATCGGATGAATTAGAGGATGTTTTAAAATCACACGAAAGTGAAGATTTTGAATTAAATAGAAAAGAAAGTATTGGTTATTCTGGGTTTAATCTAGAGGGAGATTTAAGTTTTTTTGGTCAACAAGAAATGACAATAAAAGGTCGGGATATAAGCGCAAATGGTAAAAGTTTTAATTTAAATTCTTCGGAAGAAGCATTGCTATATCCAAATGATACAAATGGAAGTAGGTATGATAGAAGATGGTCAATACCAACACAATTTGTGACAAAAGGATTTAAAAGGCACGTTGAGATTAATGATGTTGTATATGATTTTTCAGATAAATTAGGAGTACAATCAACTTTTTTTTATAACGATTCATTAGATAGATTATTGTTTGCAACAACAACACTAAAAATAACTATTGATAACTTACAATTTGATTTTTTAGATAATTCATTCCCATACGCATTATCAGACCAAAACTTATATCTTATTGTTCAAAGATGGAAATTTGATGAATCAAATAATGAATACGTTAAAGATGGTGCTTTTAACGTAAACAACACAAGTTATGCTATGCAATCACCTATTAATGATTATAAGGAAATTAACCTTACGGCATTAGACGAAAATGATTACAAAACCGCTTGGTCTTTACAATTTGTAATGACACGCAAAGATAACAATACTTATGGCGGAGCAGTTCCTTTACTTAGGTATCAATTACCCGCTAATGGATATAAAATAGAGCTTGAAAATATAGATTATTATCAAGATTATGGAACAAAATATAGATTTTCACATTTAAATGACATAGGCTCAAGGTTGTTAGAAATAATGACTGGTCAAAAACAAAAGTTTTATTCTAAGTTTTTAGGAAGAAACATAGATAATTATCCAACTCCAGTTACGGGAGTTACTCCTATTTACCAAGATTACAATTACAAGGTAACGGGTGAAGCTGGTAATACGGGCGTAATTCACGGGTTTGCTTTAAGAAATTTTAACGAAAGTAATTTATTATATAAATCAATAACAACAAGTTTTAAGGATTACATTAAATCATTACAATCAATATTTAATGTAGGATTAGGAATTGAATCCTCCCAATACGGACAAAGAGTAAGGGTTGAGGAATTAAAGTATTTTTATCAAGATTCTGTATCCGTTAAACTACCAAATCAAATAACTAATGTGTCAAGAGTTATAGAGCCTAAAATGTTTGTTTCATCAGCAACAATAGGCGCAACAAAGGGTGGTGATTATGAATTAGGAATAGGTTTAGATGAACCTAATATTAAAGCTAAATACACATTACCCTTAATGAAAACCGACAATAAATATGACAAAGAATCAAAATATAGGAGTGATGATATTGGAATGGAGGAATCACGGAGAAAACTTTGGTGGTTAAATGAACAAGAGGATAGTAGTGGGGACAATAATCTTTGGTTGCTAGATTTAAAAACACCTTCTCTTGACAACAATTATATATATGAACAATTAGATTGGCAAGATGTTTTAGCACAAGCACCAACGGGAATAAGCAACCCAGATAGTTATAGAAGTTGGAGGTTTACACCTAAACGTTGCTTAAAACGTCACGAATGGGTTTTACGAGCGGGACTTGAACACGATATATATATGTCACAAAAATTATCTTTAGCATCTAGTAATTCTAACGTTAATTTATCTACACAATACATTGGGGAATCACAACCAGTTTCAGAAAAAGAACCTATTATTGTTAGGAATATGGAAAGAGCAAGGTTGTTACCCGAAACAATTAAGTTTACACACCCTATTGATGATAACTTACTTAATTTAATATTAGGTAAAAAAAGAGTTTTTATTGGTGGGGAAATGGAAGATGTTCCTAATTGGTATTTTAAGTTTGAATGGACAAATGAAAAAGGTAAACTTGAAACGGGTTATTTAAAATCGTTTAAACCAAAGAATGATGAGTTTGAGTTTTATAAAGCTAACGAAAAAATAATATTTAATTAAAATAATAATATAAAGTATGTCATTATCAATAAAGGCACAAATAGTTATAACATTCACAAGGGATGCGCTAAACGGAGAAACAATTTCATTTAATAGAACCAATTCTGGTTTAACCGCTAACATACCTATGACATCAACTTTTGTTAGCACAACAAGAAAAACAAACGGACAAATACCTTTATCAGCTAATACGGGAACAAACGGTGAGGCGGAGGCTATATCTTATCAAAAATATTTTGACATAGATTTTAATCAAGGTGGATTAATGACCTTAACAAGGAATTTAAATGTAATTACTATTAATATTGATGTTCCTTGGAACTTTACGGACATTACAACTACGGTAGGCGCTACAAATACTAAAAGTGATTACACACCAGATACTTTTCAATTAGACGCAGCATCACTTTCAGTAAACCCTACAACGCCTTGTTCTAACGTAGATGTTTATGTTTTAATGGATACACAAGCGGATAGTTATAGTTTGTCTTATGGTACGGGTCTTGCACCCGAAACGGATGTAATACCCGTTACTACACTTGGATTTACCGTACCTATACAAAGAGTTTTGCCAACAAAAATTTTCGTAAATAAAGCGGGAAGTAGAAGTATAAATATTTCTTTAGAACAATGGAATGAAAATTATTTTTATTTTAATAAAATTAGTGATGAAAATGTTGATATTCAAATAACACCAAATGCTTTTAGTGGCGCAACTATTATTGTTTACGTTGATTATTTAAATCAATTAATAAGAAGACCAGACTTGGGAACTTTGCAATATAGTTTAGATGGGGTTACATATTCAACTTCATTTGCTTGGGTTGGTCAAACGGGTGGTAATTACACGGTTTATATAAAAGATTCTTTTAATTGTATTTACCAAAAAGACTTTGTAGTACCTACAACTATTGAAGATAGAAGTGCGTTTTTTGAAATATCTGAACGAAATAGTTTATCTTTTTCTAAAAATGAAACTTGGAATGGTTTGCAAGGTGGGATACATAAAAACGAAAACAATGTTTTAGCTCTTACTGGTGTTCAAGATATTTTATATGACGAAAGAGTTATTCTTAGAAGTTCAGATAATATTAGAATACAATTTAAATCTAATTACACAAATCATAATGTATATGTTTTGAATTGTGAGGATACTGGAACTAGCTATACTCCTACAATATATAAAATGTCAAATAATTTAGATAGATTTGAATCCTTAGACTGTAAATTAATTAGCATTGATTATTCTAATTCTAGGGCTGGTATATATTTTGATAGCGGTAATAGGTATGATATAAACGGGGTTGATATAGGGGATTATGAGTTAAATGGAAACTTACCCGATTCGGCTATAATAGGCAACTATATTGATTTAGGTATTGCTTATGGAGTTAGAGAAGTTGTTGATTTAATATATGATAGTTCATTAAACAAAAGATTAATTGTATTTAATATGCAAGTAACAAATACAAGTCCAGTTTCTATTGTAATGAAAGCTTATTATGATTTGTTGCCGTTTGAGGTTTATGAGTTTGATTTAGATATTGGCACACCTATTTTAAAACCAAAAGATAATTCTTTTAGGGTAAGAATCCAATGTTTACACAATTCATATACCGAAATTAACTATTATTCCGAATACGTACACGTAATTGAATCTACCGATACATACGACTTAGATAAATACGTTGCTATTGATTATTACGGAACTAATAATAGAAAAATATTTTATAATTACGGAATTAAGCATTTTATGAGAGCGGAAGTATTGTCTATTAATTCTATAATAGATGACACTAATGAAATTATAAAAGGTGATTTAAGCACATATTTATCCGAGTCTATTTTAAATAAAGGAATAGAAATTAAATTTGCCGAGGTTACTTATAGGGTAATGATGAAATTATCTTTAGCTTTGTCAAGTGAAAACTTATTTATTAATGGTTTAGGATATGTTAAAAAGGAAAGTTTAACTATTGAATCAATTCCTAATACAAATCTATACCTTGTTAGTTGCCTATTACTAAGCACTAATAAAAACTTTAACATTGAGGCTAATGACCAATATGGGGATAGCGAGGGATATAGCACATCTTATATACCTAAGATATTAGGAGCAAATAATACAAATATTAAAATATAACCAATGAGTGATAGAATAAATGAACAAGTAAAACAAAACGCTGCGTCTATACAAGCTATAATTGATAATGCAAAAGATTTAAATGAATTAGCAACAATTACGGGAAACCCCGTTTCCGCTGATTTGTTTCTTATACGAATTGCATCAACGGGTCAAAGTGTAAGTATTACTTATGCGGAATTACTTTCGTTGTTTAATACGGTTGGGGCAACTTCCTTTATTAATTTAACCGATACACCCGCAAATTACACC
>TARA_R110002096_G_scaffold26518_12_pt1 | contig 12031 bp, 1 predicted proteins | sample TARA_R110002096 | Tara Oceans TARA_R110002096 (sample SAMEA4397295) | marine metagenome | biome: Polar Biome; feature: [DCM] deep chlorophyll maximum layer (ENVO:01000326); material: water (ENVO:00002006), including particulate matter (ENVO:01000060) such as... | depth 35 m | reverse complement strand
CCCCGCCGATCTGAGACCACGACGCCAACCCAGTCGTTGCTGCTCATCAACAACTCGTGGCCCCTGGGGCGGGCCAAGGCGTTGGCGAAATCGCTGCCATTCGATGGGGAGTCGGAGCGGAGACAGGCCATTGCGGAAGCCTATCGGCGTGCCTTGTGCCGTCAGCCAAGTGAGTCGGAAATCGACAAGGCACTGATCTTTATCGACTCTCTCGCCGCTACCCGGAGCAGCGTCAAACCGGTGCAAACGGATGAGGAAACGGGTCGTCGTCCCAACTCCGAAAAGTTTTCGGCGGTGCAGGGCGTGGACATCGGGACTCATGCGATTCGGCTTCAGCGATCGTCGCAATTCGAGCAGTTTGAATCTGCTGTGCCGCTGGAGAGAGACGACGACGCCTTCACCATTGAAGCGGTGGCGCAACTCGATACGATTTACCCGAACGGAACCGTCAACACCCTCATACACCGATGGGACGAGAACCGCTCTTCCTCGGGATGGTTTCTCTGTGTCACGAGCACCGGGTCAAGCTACCAGCCTCGAAATATTCTCTTTGTCATGAATGGCGTCGATCAGGCGGGAGCGCCAAAATATGAAGTCGTAGCCGCAGATTTGCGGGTTCCCTTGGGAAAACCAGTCTACATCGCGGCGTCCGTCAGTGCCCAAGGCAATCAGCAAGGTGAAGTCACCTTTTATCTGAAAGACTTGTCGGACCCAAAAGCGCCGATGCAGACCGCCACGGTCAAGCATTCGGTGGTCGGGAAGCTGAATGACTCCTCGTTTCCGGTCACGGTCGGAGGCCGGCGGAAAACCGGTCATCTCTGGGACGGACAAGTGTCGCGCCTGACGATTTCCAAAGGGTACCTTGCCGAGAATCAGCTCTTCCTTCACGAGCAGCCCGTCGCGCCGGAACGAATCGTCGATTGGAACTTCTCTGGTCGCATTGACGGAGGAATCCCCGTTCCGAATGCCAATTGGATTGGGCGCGAAGTCGTCAACCCGCGGCTCGATTCGATTACCGACTTTTGCCACCTGCTTTTCAATTCCAACGAGTTTCTCTACCTTTATTGAGATCGATATGAATCCTTCACGCCGAAAATTTCTCTCCACCGCCGGTGCCGGCTTCGGAACCGTGGCGCTGTCTGCGTTGATGGGCGAAAATCTCATCGCCGGTTCCACGGCCGATACCAGCGCTTCGCGGAAAATCCCCCACCACTTCGGCAAGGCGAAGAGTGTGATCTTCCTGTTCATGGAGGGAGGGCCGAGCCATCTCGATTTGTTCGATCCCAAACCGCTCCTGCGGAAGTTGGCGGGCCAGAAGCTTCCCGACAGCTTTGAAACTCCGGTTACCGCGGCGGGTGAAGTGTATTCCCCGCTCCTGTCCGACAAACGCAAATGGGCGCAGCACGGAGAAAGCGGGCTCTGGATTTCCGATTGGTTACCCAACCATTCGCGCATCGCCGACGAACTCTGTATGATCCGCTCCTGCGTCACGGACGGGATCAATCACGCGGGCGGAGTCTGTCAGATGAATACCGGCGCCGTCTTTGCAGGGCGTCCTTCCCTGGGTTCCTGGGTGTCTTACGGACTTGGCTCGGAGAGCCGGAACCTCCCTGACTTTGTCGTCCTCAAAGACAGCAACTCCATGGTCGTGAATGGCGTCAACGCCTGGGGCTCGGGATTTATTCCTTCGACCCACCAGGGCGTCCTCCTGGAATCAAACGACCCGCCCATTTCGAACCTCAACAATCCGGCCAGCGTTCCCGGGGACGTTCAAAAGCAGAAGCTGGCGTTTCTGAACGAGATGAATCGGAGCCACCAGGCAAGCCGTTCCTCCCACAGCGATCTGGAGGCCCGAATCAAGAGCTACGAACTCGCCTTCCGGATGCAGGCCAACGCCCCGGAAGCGATCGACATCGACAACGAATCCGAGGCCACCAAATCGCTCTATGGAATGGACCATGACGAAACAAGAACCTACGGTCGTCAATGTTTGCTTGCGAGGCGGCTCGTGGAGCGGGGCGTGCGCTTCATCCAGCTCTACCACGGGGCCGGCAGCAAGTGGGATGCTCACAGCGGCATCGAGGGGAATCACTCCAAACTCTGTCGCAGCATGGATCAACCGGTTGTCGGCTTGATTACCGATTTGAAACGGCGCGGACTCCTCGACGAAACGCTCGTGATTTGGGGAGGGGAATTTGGGCGGACTCCGATGAGCGAAAAAGGAAGTGGGCGAGACCACAATTCGACCGGATTCACCATGTGGATGGCCGGTGGCGGCGTCAAAGGCGGCCAGACCATCGGGGCCACCGATGAACTGGGTCTATACGCGACCGAGGACAAGCTTCACGTTCACGATCTCCACGCCACAGTCATGGCGTTGATGGGCTTGGATCACACGAAAGTGATCTATCCCCACAAAGGCCGCCCTGAGCGAATCGACCTGAATGAAGGGCATGTTCACAGTGGTATTGTGAGTGGCGTTTAGGCCGTTACCGAGAGGTTCGGGTCATTTTTCTCTTTCGCCGAAGTCGGCGTTTGCTTGGGAGAATTTCACGCGATTCCAAGCGCATTCATCTTGCGAACCTGACGCGCCACAACTGACGCGCGTTCAGCATGTTGGCGCCGTTGAGCGGCGTCACGCGGAAGGGGTGCGATCCCTGCGCTGGGACGGGGAGTAGTTGCGATTCTGCAAAACCTCCCGGATTTGAAAGTCAGATTCATGGAACAGGTTGGCCATGGGTTTACGAACGAGGCTGGAGTGCGTGCGGTTGCTCATTGGAGAGAATTAGAGCATGGATGAACCGCTTATATAATTAAGGTTAATTAAATATATTGCTAGATACTATGTTAAGCTGGGCTAATTTGAGTGTTTATAGTTGTAAATATTAATAGAGTCATATGACTGATAGAAAGCGTTTCTCTCTGCGACAGCGACTTCGGAATCTTAAGAGCCGTCTGAAGGATGGTTCGGAGGAAGATCGCGTAAGGTTTGAACCCTTGGAGCCGCGGCTGTTGTTCTCCGCTTCTCCAGTTCCAACCGAAGTAGAGCCGGAACCTTCGCAAGAACCGCCTGCAGTTGAAATTGCTCCGGAAGGTGAGGCGGTGAGTGAGGATCAGATTCCAGAGAACGCTCCATCGGAAGTTCCGGAAGAAGCGGCCCCGGATCCAGTAGAAGAGACGATTCCTGATTCGGTTGCAGAAGCGACCCACTTTGAGATCGAGGGCGAAGCGGCTCTAGAGGACTTGATCAATCTGGAAGGCGGAGAGCAGGGAGTTCCCGAAAAAATTGTCGTATATGGAAGCGATGAGACCGACGACTTTCTGCGGATCGACCTGGGTCAGACCGATCAGATTTTGGACCTGACCTATCATGGCGGCGCCGGGGGCTACGATACGATGGAGATCACCGGGGTGGCGATTGGCTCATACACGCCGGGCGCGGTTTATGGCGACGGGATCATCACGGCGGGCAAGAGCATTTTCCGGTTCACGGGGCTCGAGCCAGTCATCATCGATGGATCGGGATTGGCGGACAGCTCCTTCACGTTTACCACTCCAGGTGGTGCTGATGATCTGGTGATCGACAACCCGGCGGAGGGCCAGAACCGGATTCGCGGCTTGAGCGGAGGAACGCCGTTCGAGGAGATCATTTTCAGCAACGTCAAGAATCTCACGATCGACGCGGCGAGCAACGACGTCGCCGGAGACCAGGATGATTCGATCACGTTCAGCGGCCCCCTTGTGGCGACGGGCCTGCAGACAGTGACGGTCCAAACCGGGGCGGGGAATGACACGATTACGGTTCAATCTGATTTTGTGAGCGCGAACGGAAACACCGTCGCGGTCACGCTCGATGCCGGTGACGGCGAGGACACGATCCTGGGGCCATCGCTCGACACGGTCTGGACCGTGAACGGCCGGAACGCCGGCGAAGTGGCGGGAATCGAATTTTCAAACGTGGAGAACCTGACCGGCGCGGCGGACAACGAGGACGTCTTCGTCTTCACCGAATCCGGGAGCCTTTCGGGCGTGATTGCCGGGGGCGATCGCGGATTCGACACCCTGGAACTGGATGGCGGCACCTTTGATTCCGTAACGTTTACCGCGTTCAGTCCGGATGCGGGAACCGTGGAACGGGACTCGGACCTGATCACCTACGTCGGTCTCGAGCCGATCACTGACAACACCTCGACGACCGATCGCGTGATCGGAATGAGCAACGACGCGGACACCGACGCGGTGCTGACCGGAACCGCGACGACGATGACGTTGGATGGATCGACGTTCGAAGGAATCACCTTCCTCAATCCGTCCAGTTCGTTGACGATTCAGGGGCTGGACGGCGAGGACACCATCACGATCAATTCGTTCAGCAGCGGGTTCATGGGCGACCTGACGATCGAAGCTGAGCACATCGTGGTCTCCTCGGCGGCAACGATCAACACCGCAGGCAACGTGACCTTGCGCGCCGCGGCGCAGAACAGCGGCAGCACGGTGATGTCAGCCAGCGTCAGCGTGGAAGGCTCGATCACGGCCGCCGCGCTTGAGATCAGTGCCGCGACCGATGGCAGCATTACCCTTGGATCCAGTACCGATCTTGTGGCGACCAACACCTACGCCGAAAGCGCGACTGCGACGATCAGCGGGGGGACGATCAACGCGAATTCGTTGGTGCTCAGCGCGACAACGAGCACGGATTACACCGCAACGGCGTTCGCCGCGCAGAACGTCATCACCGGTGCGGTAACCGCATCGATTGAGAACAGCAGTAGCGTCACCACCAGTGGCGCGGTGAGCGTGAGCGCGACGGACGAATCCTTTCTCACCGCTTCGGCGCCGGAACGCCTCATCGATGTCAGCGGCGGACTTCCCGCTTCAGTTGAAATCGCTGCGGCGCGCAACAGCCTGACCCGCGATGTGACCGCCTACGTTTCGGCGAGCACGGTGACGGCCAACAATGGCGACATCACGGTCGAGGCGACGAAATCCGCGAAAGCCAGCGCCAAGGCGGAGACGATCGCGCTTTCCTCCGGCGTCCCGGTCGTCATCCCGGATTCGCTGAGTTTCGGCGGCACCTATTCCTCCAATACCCTGTTGGGAGACACCAAAGCCTACGTCACCCTGGGTTCGACCCTGGAAACGACGGTGGCGGGCGACATTGCCGTCAGCGCCCGAGACGAATCCGCAGCCGACTCGCGTTCCGGAGCCAGCGCCACCGCGCAAACCGCGAGCGTCTCCCTTGACGGAGTTGGCGGGTCGGTTGGCGCGTCGATTGCGTTTAACGCGATCGGCTGGGACACCGGAGCCGGGTTCATGACGCTGGACGCGTTGTTGGGAACCGGTCTGGGTACGGAATCGACGAACGAGGTCCAGGCTTACGTGACCGATTCCGATGTCGATTCGGCCGACGATGTTTCCATCTCCGCGGAGGCTGCGACCCTGATCAACGCCACGGTGAGCAACGCCGCTGAGACGACCGCGTCCTCCCTTTTCGGGTCGAGCGGATCCGCCACCAGCGCGGTTGTGGCCAGCAACAAGATCAGTATCAGCAGTGAAGCCTTCATCGCAGATCAAGTCGACGGCGGAACCACCGAGGTGGACGCGGGCGGCGATCTGACGGTTCAGGCGACCGACAATTCGGGGATTCTTTCCAACGCGCGAGTTGTTTCCTCATCGATCACCACGAGCGACGGCGGAGCGGACGTGCTTCAAGGCATGATGCGCGATTTGCTCGATGCCGATTTCGAACCGGTTTCTGCGCCGACGAATGTGCAGGCGATCGCGTTTGGCGAAAAGGTCAGGCTGGCCGACGACTTTGCGACGCCGGATTTTCAGAGCGACGCCTTCGGGTTGCAGAACGTCGAAGCGGGTGACGTGGTGCAGTTGGCGGATGATTTTGATGGAAGCGGAACCGCCGGTGCGACCTATCGCTATACGGGAACCACGGATGATCTGGATCTCGGCTCGGAGGATTACGACACGGCGAACTGGATCGGAATTTCCGGGACCAACAGCAGCGTTTACGAGTATCTGGGGCAGGACGCGAGCCTGGATTTGAACGGGCAGCGCTACACGAACCTGGATACCTGGAAGGAAGTGGTTGGCACGAACCTGATCCCACAGGGATTCAGCCTGACCGAGTCCAATTCCTACGCGATCGGCGGCCTGGTGGTGCTCAATGAGTTGACCGCGGAAGTTGAGGCTTACGTTTCCAAGGCCAGCGCCGACGCCGGAGGCGATTTCTCGATCACCGCGACGGAAAACGCGACGATTCGCGCCACGGCCGACAGTTCGGCTTCGGTGACCGGAGGAAGTGCGTTTGGTGGCGGAACGGCGATGGCGGTGAACGGGACGATCGCGACGAACCTCGTCCTCAGTTCATCGAACGCCTATATTTCCGAGGGGGAGGTGACGAGCGGAGGCGATCTAAGTATCAGTGCGAGCAATACGTCTGTCATTAACGCCATTACCAAACAATCGACTTCGACCGGCGCGGATGGAACGGGGATTTTGCTGGCGTTCAACACGATCGGCTGGGAAGCGCAGGACGTTTTCACGCGAACGCTCGACGCGCTCCTCCGAACCAGCATCGGCACGGAGGACGCGGCCGTTACATCGGCCTACATCGAAAAATCCGATGTCGATGCGACGGGCGATCTTTCCGTCACCGCGACTTCCGAGGCGCAGCTGACCGCCAAAGTAAGCAACGATTCCACTGCCGCAGCGGGAGCGCTGTTCGGGGCGGATGCCTCGACGGTCACCGGAGTGTTGGCGAGCAACATGGTTAATACCGAGGCAAGTGCCACGATCGACAACGACGCGGCCAACCCTGCTTTCGAGATCGGCGCGGGAGGGGGAATCACGGTCAGCGCGAGCGACGACGCAGAGATTCTGGCCAACACCGGGCTCAAGGCCACCGCATCGGCGACGAACCTGGGAGGAACCGGCATTTTGAACGACCTCGCGTCGCAGTTGATGGGCGACTATGACTACACCTCCAACTCCGGCTCTCAAAACGTGGAGTTCGGCGATTTGGTACGTTTGGCAGGAGGCGAGGGGGGCACGACCGATTACGCAGGAGGTGGCGAAGCCGGCGCGATTTATGAGTTCATGGGAACGGCGGCTCTCGGAACGGCGCTGAATCTGGGAACGACCGATTACACCAACAAGCGGCTCTGGAAGAAGTTGAACACGGACAACGTCATTCCGAAAGATATTGCCCAAACGGCGCTGAGAGCGGCGGGATTGGGAATCGGCGAAGCCGATGCCTTGAGCGGCTTGATCTCGCGCAACGACGTAAGAAGCGCCGTCACCGCCACGATTCAAAACGCGACCGTGAACGCGGCCGATGGCGATATCCAGGTTCTGGCCACGGAAGAAGCCTCCATCGACGCAACGGATACCAGCGTGATCCAGGCAAAAACCGGAAAGGGTGGCGTGATTGTGACCAACCTGGTTCTGAGCAGCGCCAACGCTTCAATCGTAGACTCCACGATCAACAACACCAGCACCGCCGGAGACGTCATCGTCCAAGCGGAGAATAGCGCCCGAATTGACGCCACCGCGACCAGCCAGGTTTCCGGCGCCAAAGAAACTGTGGGTTTTGTGGTCTCAATGAACACGGTGGGCTGGGAAGCCCAGGATTTGTTGACCGGCACCTTCGACACTCTCATCGGCAGCCCCGCAACTGCGACGTTGTTTGGGTTGGAAACGCCGGTCGAAGCTCGCGCGTTCGTGACCGATTCCACGGTGACGGCGACAGGTGATCTTTCAGTCACGGCGACGAACGAAGCCCAGCTCAACGCCACCACGGGCAACGAGTCCAGCACCTCCACCACGAACTCCTTCGCCATCGACGCAAAATTTGGCAAAAAGGGCATGGCTGCTGGCGGGATTTTGGCCAGCAACAAGGTTAGTAGTGGAGCCTACGCCTACATCAGCGAGACGCTTTCGGGAACGACCGTGATCAACGTGAACGGCGACGTGACGGTGAGTTCGCAGGATTTGGCCGGAGTCGATTCCAACAGTGAAGTATCGGTTCAATCAGTCACCACGAACAACCTGGACGCTCTCAGGGATGCGGCTGGAATCCTGGGGCTGGATGATTATCAATACACCACCGGTTCCGGAACCCAGACGGTCAGCGATGGACTCCGTGTCTTTGTCGAAGACGGATACGGCGGCGTTTCCGACGGAGAAGGAGTTTACGTTTACGTCGGAGACGATGTGGAATTGGATCTCTCCACCGCCGATTACGATGAGGCCTCAGGCTGGTCGAAAATGGAGCAGGCCGATTTCGAAGATCTCTTGTTCCCGAATCTCGGTAACCTGACTGACTCTGATTCCCGCGCCTATGGCGGCATGGTCGTTTACAACGAAGTTCGTAGCGATGTCGATGCCTACATCGCGGATGCGACGGTCACCACGCAGAATGGTGACGTTAGCGTTACGGCCACGGAAAATGCGCAACTCCGGGCGTTCGCAGAAACCAACATCCAATCTTCTGGCGGCAGTTTCATCGGAAGCGGCGATTCGATCGCGCGCAATATCCAGATTGTGACGAACGCGATGCTCAGCTCTGCGGATGCGCACATTTCCGACAGCGTGATCACCACTGCTGTTAGTGGTGATGTGATCGTGGATGCCAGCAATATTTCCGGTATCGACGCCACGATTCTCAGTTCCACCACCACCGGTGACGAAACGGAAAGCCTGACCGTGGGATTCAACACGATGGGTTACCTTCCCTTGGGAATTCTCTTCAATACGGTCGAGGCATTGATCGGCGACCCGGTTGTTTCCGATGCGTTTGCCCAGACTCCGGCCGAAGTGAAAGCGTCGATTACTGATTCCGACGTCAACGCGGCGGACGACGTCACGGTTACGGCCGAAGGCGCCGCGCAGCTCAATGCCACCGTGAGCAACGCCGCGACTTCAGAGGCCTCCGCGCTCTTCAATGCCGAAGGTAAAGGGTATGGCGGAACGCTGGCCTCCAACAAGGTGAGCACTTCGACCGAGGCCTTTATCGATAATGCGGATGCGCCGGGAGGTTATGCGATTGATGCCGGAAAAAGCGTAACGGTAACGGCGGAGGATAACGCCGGAATGTTCGCCAACACCAAGATTGTTGTCGCTTCCTCGACGTCCAACGATGGCGGAGCCGCCGTGATTCAGGAAACGATCAATGATGTCGTTCCCGCAGATTACGAATCCGACCCTGACGACACGCTTACGACGAAGATTCGTTCCCTGGAATTGGGCAAGCGGGTTCGGCTTGCGGACGACTACGGCACGGCGGATCTGAGCATGAGCGGCGACCCGGTGGCCGTATCTACGGGTAGCGTCGTTCAATTGCCCGACGACTTTGCCGGGGACGGAAGCCCGGGAGCAAAGTATCGCTATGTTGGTTCGGGAGATACCGTGACGCTTACCGATGTGGATTACGACACCGACGCGGATTGGGTGGAAATCAACGGAGATGCGGGAAGCGTCTACGAATATCTGGGCAACGAGGTGATCGGAGCGAATCAAGATCTCAATGCGCAGCGCTACGAAAACCTGGATATCTGGAAAGAAGTCCCCATCAGTAACTTGCTGCCACAAGGGAATAATATAACACCATCGAACTCCCGGGCAGTGGGTGGCTTGATCGTCGCCAACCAGGTTCGCGGCGAAGCCAATGCCTACATCACGGATGCCACCGTTAGTGCCGCGGATGGCGACATCACCGTTTCGGCGACGGAGAACGCCGAGATGATTGCGAATGTCGATAACACGGCAACGTCATCGGGCGGCAGCGCGTTTGGCGAAGGCGAATCCCTCGCGATCAACGGAACCATCGCCACGAACGTGGTTTTGAGCAGCGCGACCGCCCACATCACGGACAGCACGGTAACCGCGTCCGATGCTGACGCCGGTGACGGGGAAGCGCTCGGAAACGTCACCGTCAGTGCGACGCAAAGCTCCACGCTCGATGCGGAAACGATGAGCATGCTTTCGACCGGCGACACCGGCTATGGCTTCGTGCTCGCCTTCAACTCGATGGGCTGGAATCCGCAGAATGTGCTTTTCAACACGATCGACGCCCTGCTCGGTGATCCGCTGATCTCGGATGCGTTCGATGGCCAGACGCCGGCCAAGGCGAAGGCCTACATCACCAACTCCACGATCAACGCGGCGGAAGAAGTCGAGGTTTCTGCGGTGAACGTCGCGCAGCTCGATGCGGAAGTCGGTAACGAATCGACCTCGGCGGCTTCGGCGCTATTCGACGCCAGCGGCAAGGTCGTGGCCGGAATGCTGACCAGCAACAAAGTCAGCAGCGGCGCGGAAGCCTACATCGATCACGCATCGACCCGGGTGATCTCGGGAGGTGGTCTGACGGTAACCGCGGATGACAACGCTTCGATTGTCAGCACCAATTCCCTGAAGGCGCTGTCCAGCACCAGCAACGACGGCGGTCTCAGCATCGCGGCGGATCTGGCGCTGTCGATTCTGGGCGATTACAATTACACCTCGAACTCCGGAACGGTCACGTTGCAGACGGGCGACGAGGTTCGGCTCTCCGGTGGCGATGGCGGAACGGCAGACTATGCCAACGGCGGAAACGCAGGCTCGGTTTATCGCTATACCGGTGACGCGGCTTCGATCAATCTGGGAACCACCAATTACAGCACCGGCCCGTGGACGGAACTGATCGACTACGCCGCGATCATGCAGGAGTTCACGGATACCGTCGGCGAGTTTGTGCCCTTGAACGTGACGTCTTCCGATTCGGAAGGTTATGGAGGCTTGGTCGTAATGAACGATGTGCGCAGTGATGTGGTGAGTTACATCGAAAGCGCGGATGTCGACGTCGCCGGCATGCTCACGGTCGAAGCCCGAGAGCGGTCGACCATTGAAGCGACGAACAATAGCACGGTCACTTCTGATGGCGGCAGCATTACTGGCGAAGGTTCCTCAATCGCGGTCAGCGGAATTATCGCCACGAACGTGGTTTTGAGTTCGGCGGTCGCCCATATCGGAAACGGCGCGGATGTCGTAACTACGGATGGCGGAGACGTTGTGGTGGAAGCGGAGAACACGTCCACGCTGAATTCATCGGTCGAGAACATCACCGAATCGAAGGGAACGTCCGTTGGAGTCACCTTGGCGTTCAACACAATCGGGATCGAATCCCAGAACTTCCTGTTTAATACAGTCGATACGCTCTTCGGCACGGACATCGCTGAAGAAGATCCGGCAGAGGTCAGAGCCTATATCGACAACGCCAGCGTGGTTGCCGCAGGTGGCATTCGCATCGACACGTCCGCCGAAACCGACATCGATGCCACGACCGAAAACTCGGCAAGGTCGATTGTCGCCAGCCTGGGCGAAAACACGACGATCAGCATCGGCGCGGTGGTTAGCCTGAACAAGCTCAGCACGCTGAACCAGGCCTATGTCGATAATTCGGAAACCATCCAGGCGAATGGCGGCGACATCACCTTGAGCGCCGAGGATATTTCCGCGATCGACTCGACGGTGGAAGCGACGTCCATCGCCGTTGCCGCTGGCGTCGATTCTTCAACCTCGGTCGCGGTAGGCTTGAGCGTGGCGCGGAACGAAATCCGCAACGACCTGAGCGCGTTCATTGACAACTCGGGCACCGTGGGAACTCCCGTGATTGCCAGCGGCGGGCTTAGCGTAAGTGCGAATCAGTCGGCTACGATCGATGCGACCTCGAAGGCGACGGCAGTGGCGGTGGCGGCTAGTCTTTCAGATTCTGCGTTGGGCTTCAGTGCAGGAGGCGCCACTGCAGTTAACGTGATTTTGGGTGGTGGCAACGCCTACGTTTCCAATAGTTTTCTGCAGACCGCCGGCGCGGTTGGTCTCAGCGCGATTCATACCTCCTCGATTGATTCCAAGGTCGCGGCGACTGCCGTTTCGGTCGCTCTTGGAAGTGGGAACGCACCCGCGATTGCGATCGGATTCTCCCTGGCGCGAAATTTGATCGGATGGAGTGATCTCGACACCAGCGATCCTTTGGAAGTCC
>TARA_R110002096_G_scaffold52556_11_pt1 | contig 12041 bp, 13 predicted proteins | sample TARA_R110002096 | Tara Oceans TARA_R110002096 (sample SAMEA4397295) | marine metagenome | biome: Polar Biome; feature: [DCM] deep chlorophyll maximum layer (ENVO:01000326); material: water (ENVO:00002006), including particulate matter (ENVO:01000060) such as... | depth 35 m | reverse complement strand
ATCTTCGGTGCGGCGTCAGAGAGCTTCAGCCAGAAGAATATCAATTGCTCGATTGCCGAAAGCCTGGCCCGTTTTCAGCCAATCATGGACCGGGCGAAAAAGGATCAGATTGCCGTGCGCGGCTATGTCTCCTGCGTCGTGGGTTGTCCTTATGAGGGCTGGATTGATCCTGTCACGGTGGCCGACGTGGCGGCGAAAATGCACGCCATGGGCTGTTACGAGATTTCCCTCGGCGACACCATCGGCGTCGGTACCCCGAAAGACATCAATCTGATGCTGGACGCGGTGCTGGACAAGCTGCCGGTGGAGGTTTTGGCCCTGCATTGTCACGATACCTACGGTCAGGCGCTGGCCAATATCTACGCCGGACTGGAGCGCGGCATCACGGTCATCGACAGCAGCGTCGCGGGGCTAGGCGGCTGTCCCTATGCCAAGGGCGCCAGTGGTAATGTCGCGACCGAAGACGTGCTTTATATGCTGGACGGGCTTGGCATCGAAACCGGTGTCGATCTGGATCAGGTGATTGCCGCCGCCTGGGCCATTTCCGATTTTCTTGGGCGACCGCCGGCGTCGAAAGTCGCCATTGCCCGCCGGCCGCAACAACAGACATAGATTTAACCGCCAGAATTAACAAAACGAAAGGACCGCAGAAATGGTCAGCTATCCCTCATTGAATTTCAACCTTGGCGAAGACATCGACATGCTGCGCGAAAGTATCGCCAATTTCGCCGCCAAGGAACTCGCCCCGCGCGCCGAAGAGATCGACGCCAGCAATGAATTCCCTGCCGACATGTGGCGCAAGATGGGCGATCTCGGCATTCTCGGCGTCACCGTCGAGGAAGAGTTCGGCGGCGTCGATATGGGCTATCTCGCCCACACCATCTGTATGGAGGAAATTTCCCGCGCATCGGCCAGTGTCGGCCTCAGCTACGGCGCGCATTCCAATCTCTGCGTCAACCAGATCCGCAAGAATGGCACCGAGGCCCAGAAACGCAAGTACCTGCCGAAACTCCTGACCGGTGAACATGTCGGCGCATTGGCGATGAGCGAGCCGGGGTCCGGATCTGACGTGGTCAGCATGAAGCTGCGCGCCGATAAAAAAGGCAATCATTATGTCTTGAACGGCAATAAAATGTGGATCACCAATGGCCCGAACGCCGATACGCTGGTGGTCTATGCCAAGACGGATATCGCCGCCGGGTCGCGCGGCATTACCGCCTTCCTGATCGAAAAAGGCTTCAAAGGTTTCAGCACCGCCCAGAAACTTGACAAGCTGGGCATGCGCGGCTCCAACACCTGCGAACTGGTGTTTGAAGACTGTGAAGTGCCGGAAGAAAATATCCTCGGGGCCGAAAATGGCGGGGTTCGGGTGTTGATGTCCGGCCTTGATTATGAACGCGTCGTGCTCAGCGGCGGCCCGCTGGGCATCATGCAGGCCTGCCTTGATGTGGTGCTGCCCTATATCCATGACCGCAAACAGTTCGGCCAGAGCATCGGCGAATTTCAGCTGATGCAGGGCAAGATCGCCGACATGTATACCGAACTCAACGCCTCCCGCGCCTATGTCTATGCGGTGGCGGCGGCCTGCGACCGGGGCGAGACCACCCGCAAGGATGCGGCGGGCTGCATTCTCTATTCCGCCGAGCGCGCCACGCAAATGGCGCTGCAGGCGATTCAGGCCCTGGGCGGCAATGGCTATATCAATGAATTTCCCACCGGACGTCTGTTGCGCGACGCCAAGCTCTATGAAATTGGCGCGGGCACCAGCGAAGTGCGTCGCATGCTGATCGGCCGTGAACTGTTTGGCGAAACGGCTTAAAAGATTTTAGGGGGGCGCGCCGGATCATCGGGGCGTCCCCTTCTCACATCATTGTCACCCCGGACCCGATCCGGGGTCTGTTTTGATATCGCGCGATGATTGCCCGGAATGGCCGAGGTGAAATTGCTGTTTTCTTTAACTATCGGGTTTCCGTCCCATCGAACATTTAGAATGATTTGTTAACCAATTTACGCTATGCTCATTCATGGTGCAAAATGCGCCGGACGTTTTTGCAGAAAGCAGGAGTAAATTTCATGGCACCCTCAGCCATCGCATCTTATGCCGGATATCGTCCGGATTATGCCTCATCAAAAAGCCTTTATGGCGCAGCGGGAACCCCCGCGGGCGCGTCCGAAGCCACTTATGGTCCGGCGGTTTCCATTTCCCTGTCGATCAATGCCATTCGGGTGACCGGTGAACTTCTGACCACCGGGCAGCCGGAGGAAAACGTTGAGGATGATGCGACTGTACCCGCCAAAACCCGGGCCGGGGGGCTGGAAACGGCGCTGCAGAATATCTTGGCAGAAGTGAACGAAAATCAGGGTCTGACCGGTAAGGTCGCCAAGCGGTTGTTTAAAATTGTGAGCGCCCTGAATACAGCCCGTGGCACCGATACCAAGCTCGGTGAACTTGATCCGGAGGCCCGGGAAGAGGTGCGCAGCAGCCGTAAAGAGCTTAATGAATTCTTCCGTAAGCAGCATAGCTCCGTGCTGGTCGATGAGAGCCTGATCCATTTTATTGAGCTTTCCGCGCGGCTTGAAAGTTTGCGCGAATTCGCCCTGCGCACGACGGAAATTCTGGAAGGTCTGAAGAGCAGCGATACACCGGACACACCGGATGCCCCGCCGCCGGTGGACGAAGAAACGGAAACAGTGCCTGCAACTGATATTGAAGCCTGAAAATCAGCTTCTGGCTTTCAGGTCCTGAATGTCTTTTTGTAATTTACGCACTTCGTCGATCAGAATGTGAATTTCCTGCCGTTCCGCCTGGATTTCCTCTTCCGTGACTTTTTGCATGCTGTTGACGATGATGGCGACGAAGCTGTTGACCACGGCAAATGTGGTGATGATGATGAAGGGGACAAACACCATCCAGGCCTGGGGGTGGGTTTCCATGATAGGCCGCACCATCCCCATCGACCAGCTTTCCAACGTCATGATCTGAAACAGGGAATAGAGCGATGCGCCGATCGTGCCGAACCATTCGGGGTAGGCTTCGCCGAAGATATTGGTCGCCAGAACGCTAAAGACATAATAAATCAGCCCGAGGATCATCATCACAGACCCCATCGCGGGGATGGCGTTCATCAGGGCATAGGCGACATTGCGCATGGTTGGCACGGTTGAAATCAGGCGGAAGGCCCGGAAAATGCGGATGGCGCGGACCACGGTGACGCTGCCGCCGAACGGCATCAGGGACACCGCGACAATGGAAAAGTCGAACAAATTCCAAAAGGTCTTGAAATAAGACAGACGATAAACCGCGAGTTTCAGGATCACCTCTATGATAAAGATCGTCAGCGCCATGCCATCAAGGAATTTCAACACGCCGCCGATATTTTCCCGCATGGTCACGGAAGTTTCCAGACCGATCACGATGGCATTGAGGATGATGACGGCGATGATAAAGCGGTTAAAGGTTTCGGACTGGATCAGGTCGCGGAGTTTGCTCATAACTATTTAAAGGCCTGTTGTGAAGAATACAGCCTTACAAGATGTCTATCGCCGTGGCGCTTTTCAAGAGGGCACGGCGCCTGTTTTTTGGGGTCCGCACAGAGGAGCGGCGGATCAGGGCTAATCCGCTGTCATCACCGCATCCCGGGGTTTGATGTTGCCGTCTTGGGACAGCAGAATGGCGATCGGTTTGGTTTTGGGGAACTGGGCGAAGATGATCATGAGAATTACCGTGAAGGGGACGCTCAAGAACATGCCGGCAATCCCCCAGATGCTGCCCCAGAGCGCCAGAGACAGCATCACGACCAGCGGGCTGAGGTTGAGGGAGCTGCCCATCATTTTCGGTTCCAGTATATTGCCCATGGTGACCTGGATGGCGACGAGAGCGGTGATGACGATGAAAAATGGCGTGAAACTGTCAAACTGCACCAGGCTCAGCAGGGCCGGAAATAATACCGCCAGCATGGAACCGACGGTGGGAATGAAATTCAGCAGGAAAATCACGAAAGCCCAGAAGCTGGCGTTATTCACCCCGACCGCGATCAGCACCAGATAACAGGCCCCGCCGGTCAGCGCACTGACAAAGGTCTTGACCCCGAGATAGGTTTTGACGTCGGTGGAAATATGATCGATGATTTCAAACACCGTATTTTTCAGGGGCGAGCCTTCGACCAGTCGTTCGAGCTTGCCCGTGAAATATTTCTGTTCCAGCATCAGGAACAAGACATAAATCAGGATCAGGCTGGCGCTGCCAACCAGAGAGGCCAGCGTGCCGGCCACATCGGTGGCAAATGTGGTCAGATTGATTTGGCTGATGATCTCGTTGAAGCTCGGTTCCTGTTCAATGCCGATCATCTGATAGAGTTTGGCGGTCAGGCGGGTGAAATTTTCCTGATACAGCGGCGCGGCTTTCTTGACCTCAAGAATATTGTGATTGATCATGCCGATCAGGAAATTCAGCGCCCCGCCAATGGTCAGCAGAGAGGCGCCGTAGCTGACCGCCTTGGGCAGTTGCCAGGTGCCGATGCGGATTTTATGGTAGGTGTCGGACAGGATATTGATCAGATACCAGATCACCACAGCAATCAAAAAAGGCACAATCAGGTCGCGACCGATGACCATGATATAGACCAACAGGGTGATAAGCCCCAATCCTCCCGCATAGGATAACACGCCCATGTTCCGCTCTCTCCTGAATCTGTTGTGTTCGTTGTTTGACTGTGGCGATTGTCCTGTTTTATCCCCGGCAGGTCAAGCGGTGATTTTACAACCCTATCGCGATAGGTTTCGATGTTTTTCCATATTTGTTCTTGATATGTTCTTATTTTATCCTATAATAGGACCATTGAGTCGCGTTGAATGCACCACCGGGGTCGCAGTGTTTCCAGATTAACGCGCCCGCAACATTGAACAGGAAAACAAGATGACGACAGAGATGAAAATCATGTGTGATCACTCCTGCCCCCCGCCGGGTCGCGCAGGCCAGTCGTTCCGTAAAATCCGCAAGGCCCGTCGTCTGGGGCGCCTGCAGAACAGGCGGGATAAGGCGTTAAGGCCCGTGCGGCCCGGGCAGGGACCGGCAGAGCCGGGATCAGTGGGGCCGACACCTGAAACACGGGCCAAGTTGACGCCTGACCCGCTTCTGGTCATGGAACGCAGGAACATCCTCAACGACAGGCAGTTATGGGCTTTTCGATGTCTGCGGCGGGCGTTACAGATGATTACCGCAGGTACCCAGGTGCGGATTTCCCGCCTGGCCGACGTGGTGGTGCAGACCAGCCGCTGTGCCGATACGGGGGAACGGGATCATGAAATTCAACTGAAAGAATCCTATAGCGATTGGGTGGACCGGATGACGGCGGACCGGCTGCCGGTGGGGCCGATCCTTGACATCATCCTGGACGAGCTGTCGTTTAGTGCCGTGGACCGCAAATGGGCCCGGCGCAAGGGCTGGGCGAAATCCCATCTGCAGGCGGGGCTTAATCTGTACGGGGCGACTTATGGCCGAGTCAATAGGCATGAATAGGATTTTATCACCGCATTTCACCCTGCGGGAGCTGATCCATAGTCCTCTGGCCCGACGGCATGGGATGGACAATCGTCCCGGACCCCGGGAAGTTGCGCGGCTGGCCAGGCTGGCGACGCATATTCTGGAACCGGTGCGGACCCGGTTCGAACGGCCTTTCACGCCGTCCAGCGGTTATCGTTGCCCGGCGTTGAATGCATTGGTGAAATCGTCGCCGGCTTCTCAGCATATTCGTGGTGAGGCGGTGGATTTCGAGTTGCCCGGGATTGCCAACCGGGATCTGGCGGGCTGGATCCGGGACACTCTTATCTTTGACCAGTTGATTCTGGAATTTCACAATCCTGACGTGCCTGACAGCGGATGGGTGCATTGCTCTTACCGGCAGGGGAATAATCGTCAGATGAGCCTGATTTTTGACGGACGCAGCTATAGGGAGTTTTAACATGGGATTTTTGGGCAAACTGTTCGGCAGTGCGGCGGGGGATGCGGTGTCAGCGGTGGGCAAAGTGGTCGATCAGCTGTTCACCAGTGATGAAGAACGGGCGCAGGCGGCTTTGCTGATGGCGAAACTGCGCCAGAAGCCGCATCTGCTGCAGGCGGAAATCAACAAGATCGAAGCCGGGCACAGATCGTTGTTTGTTGCCGGCTGGCGGCCCTTTATCGGCTGGGTGTGCGGCATTGGATTTTTGTGGGCTTTTTTGTTGCACCCCCTGTTCGTCTGGACGGTGGTGGTCTGGGGGTTACAGGTGGAACCGCCGGTGATCGTTACCGACCACATGATGGAACTGGTGCTGGCGCTGCTCGGGCTTGGCGGATTACGCACGGCGGAAAAAATGACAGGACGCGCGAAATAAAAGCAATGATCCGGATATCGGGCGGTGATCATTCAGGGCGCATCCGCTGGTTCAGGAAAAAATGGACGCGGCCCACAGGCAGGGCGGCGCGGCGGCCGTAACGCCGTTTTTTCTGTGTGATGTGGGATCTGCCTGTTGCATTCAGGCGCGGAATGGGGGACACTCCGGGGGAATAAAATGTGAAACCTCAAGGGGATCAAACTTATGAAGAAAATTCTAATCGGCCTGGTGGCCCTCATTGTAATCGTGATCGGTGTCGTTGTTTACGGCGCATCTCAATCGGAAACCTTGATCCGCGACGCGGTTCTGGAATATGCCCCAAAGGCGACGGGGGCGCCGGTGACCCTGGACAAGGTCAATGTGGCCATTCGTGGTGGCAAGGCCGGTCTGTCGGGTTTAACCGTGGGTAACCCGTCCGGCTTTAAGACGCCTCATGCTTTCAAGGTTGATGATGTTTCCGTGGAGCTTGATGTGGGGTCCCTGCTGAAAGATGTCATCCGTATCAAGGAAATCCGTATCGAGGGCGCCGACCTGATCTATGAAATCGGCACCAAGGGCAACAATATTTCAAAAATTCAGAAAAATATTGAGGCCTATACCGAAAGCCTGGGGGTCAAATCCTCTGAATCGGAAAGTCAGGCAAAATTTATTGTTGATCATATCTATATCAACGGAACCAAGGTAAAGCTGGCGTCCGACCTGATGGCGGGGAAAGGGGCCGGGTTGACATTGCCGGATATCCATCTGAAGAATATCGGGACCGAAGACAAGGCCGCCACAGCCGGTGAAGTGGCGACAGCAACCTTTAGCGCCATTAATAAAGGTCTCGGCAAGATCATTACCAAGGATATGCTCGATAATGCCCTTGGCGATGTGAAGAAAAAGCTCGGCGATATCTTTAAGTAAGCCGGGATGGGGGATGTATTTTAAGGCCGTTGCGGGTTCCGGGTGGATTCGTGACGGCCTTATCCGTTTGTATTGTCAAAGAATATTTGGCACAGTCCTGTTTTAGAAAAAGACCCAAAGGGGAATTGATATGATTGTTTTTGCAGTTTTGGGCGGCCTTTTGCTGCTGATGTATTTTTGGTATGTGTCATTGGTGGGCAAGAAAAACCGGGCGCTGGAGGCGCTGTCGTCCATTGATGTACAGTTAAAAAAGCGCCATGACCTGTTGCCGAACATCTTAAAGATAGCCAAGAAATTCATGGATCATGAGCGTGAGGTTCTGAGCAAGGTGACGGAGATGCGCAATCTGGCGCACCGTAGTTATGACCGAACCAACCCGGATGACGTCAGCGCCCATCTGGAAGCCGAACAGGGCCTGCAATCGGCGATGATGCAGTTTTTCGCGGTGGCGGAAAATTATCCGGAACTGAAGGCCAACGAGAATATGATCCGGGCCCAGGAAACCTTTGAGGAAGTCGAAGGTCATATCTCTGCCGCGCGGCGTTTTTATAATGCAGCGGTGACGTCGCTCAATAATGCGGTGGAAATCTTCCCGGGCAATCTTATCGCCAATATGGCCAACATTACCGCCATGCCCTATTTTGAAATGGAAGAGATCGAGAAAAAACCGGTAGATGCGGCGGACTATCTTTAGGGAGCCTTAATGTGGGGAATTCTTGGCTAGAAGTTAGAATGAAAAACCAAGCTGCTCGAGAAAGTAAATTAAATTACTTTCTTGAGGATGCATCGTTTAAGAATATGCTAGCCAAGCTACATAAAGAAATAAACTTCCTTCTGGATAATCATTCTGTTCAGGAGGAGGGAACATTTTCTTTTTCGCATTATATTATGAAAGATGCTTTGAATACTATTTTTGGCAAGAAAATAGTTTTGTGGCTTTTAGTTATCTTTTTTGAAGTCAGTTTTTTTCTAGCCCTTCTTATTAGTCCTTTATACAGTGTTGTTTTAATCATATTCATTTTTTTGATTATCGGATTACTTTTTTATAGCCATGCCAAGAATAGCATCAATCATAAAGTAAAAGAAATTATACTTTCTTCAACCTGCATGCACCTTGGCCTGTCCTATAAACAGAGACCTCAGAAGTTTCAGTATTTAGATTTTTTAGATACGGGACTATTGCCTCCTTTTGCTCGTGCCGAAATAGAGGGCTCCAGCTTTCATAATGACCCAAAAAAAATATCGTATTATGAGGATTTTATTTACGGGACTTATAATGATATCCCTATAGAAATTGCTGAATTTGTAGGATTAGAAGGTAAAATATCACGGTCCATAGATAGATTTTTCAATGGCGATAACGCGGTATTCGGAGTAAATTCAAAACGCAATCCTCCTCCGAGTTATATATTATGCCGGTTTCAAATACCGCGCGTTGTTGGTGTTGGGAGAATTAGGATTGAGAATTGTCAGGGGTTAATAGACCCTTTTGTGTCCTCGTTCAGCGATGGCTTAGAAATTATTAATTTGGAAAGTCTCAATTTTACTCAGAAATTTACTGTATATGCGGAAAATCAAATTAAAAGTCGATATATTCTTACGCCATTGTTTATGGAGCGGTTTCTCGAATTAAATCAATATTTCCTTGGTGATAGGATAGAGGCAGCGGTCGATCAGAATGAATTATTAATATGTATTACAAGCAGAAGAGATCATTTTGAAGTGCATCCTGCAGTCATCAGAAGCCGAGATTATAGCTACATTATTAACGTTATTGATGATCTGTACAATATTCTAAAAATTACCGAGATTTTGAAGTTAGATAACCAAACAAGAATTTGAAAAGTCAAATAACGAGAAAATAATATGTCGGATTATCGTAAAAGGGCAGACGAAATCTCTACGGGAAGTCTTGAGGGCGCCCTGGCCGGGCTTGATGGTTTTGACCGGCATTTCGAGACTGTTCTGAAACCGGCTCTGGAAAAGCTTGAGGCCGATCGACCCAAGGCTGTGAAAAGATTTTTTATGGTGGCGGGGGGGGCGGCGGTGCTGTTCATTCTGGCAACGGGTTTTATTCTGGCGACCCAGGCAACGGAACTGCAGATGGTGATTTTTGTCGGGATTGGCTGCATCTTTATCGGCTACTGGGGGTATCGCCCCCTGGCGGCCCTGAAAACCAGAACCAAGATGGTGGTCATGCATCATCTGTGTGATTATCTTGGCATGACCTATCGATTAAAGCCGCTGAATGTGTCCTTGACACGACTTCGGGAATTGTCGCTGATCCCCTCCTATGATGAGAGTAAACTTGAAGACCAGATCACCGGCGCCGTCGATGAGGTCGGGTTCGACCTGTTCGAAGCCAGACTGATTAAAATCAGCCACGACAGCAAGGGCCGGCGGCGCAAGTCGACAGTGTTTCGCGGCCTGTTGGCGGAATTTGATTTTCACAAGAATTTCGCCGGCACGACGATCATCACCCGTGACTATAGCGCGTTTGGTAATTTTTTCGGGCAATGGGGCAAGCAGGGCGAACGGGTGGCGTTGGAAGACCCGACCTTCGAAAGCCTGTTCGAGGTCTATGCCACCGATCAGGTCGAGGCGCGTTACCTGCTGACGCCGACCTTTATGGAACGGCTGTGCCGGTTGTCGGGGCAGGTGGGGCGCGGCAACCTGCAACTGGCGTTTCATCGCGGTCATTTGTTGCTGGCGATCAAGAAGGACAAAAACAGCTTTGAAGCTGGTTCGGTCTTCGCCAATCTGGCGGATACCAAGCATATCCAGCAAACCATTCAGGAGCTGGCGCTGATTTACGATATCGTTCAGAAGCTGAAACTGGATATGGACAGTCGGGTGTAGTGCTGCAAGAGGGGTAATGAATGGTTTTTTTTCTTGGGAGTGTTCTGATTTTGTCCGGGGTGATCGTGCTTCTGCATGTCCGGGCCTGCATGCGTTTTGATCAGGAGATCGCGCAGGCCCTGCAGGATGTTACGGTAGCAGGGGACGGCGGCGTCAGGATAACGTCAGGATCAGAAGAAATATCGGTTCACCTTCCAGAGCTGGTGCGTCAATTCGCCCGGAAATCAGGAGCGTCGGATGATATTCCTGTTCGGGGAATATATTTAGAGCAGGATGCGGAATTGCGCATGAGGCCGGATAAACCCTGGCGTCGGGTCAGGGCGCGGCAGAGCATCGCGGTCTTTCAGCCGGGATTTGTCTGGGATGCGCGACAGGTTCTGGGGCCGATGACCATAATCCGGATTATGGACGCTTATCTGAACGGGGCCGGGGTTCTGAAGGCGCGTCTGTTTGGGTCAATTCCGGTGGCGGACCTGTCTCAGGGGGAGGCAGACAGGGATGAATTAATGCGTTACTTGGCGGAATTGGCATGGGCGCCAGATGCGGTATTGCATAATAAGGCGCTGGGCTGGCGCAGGCTTGACGAGCGCACAGTGGAAGTCAGTGCTGACAGTCGGGGAACGCCGGTATCTGTACGGTTATATTTCAATGAGGCCGGTGATATCTGCGAGATTCAGGCAGATGCCCGGGGCGGGGCGGTAGAGGGAGCAACAGCGCGTCCCTGGGTCGGGCGTTTTTCCGCGTATGAGATCAGGGATGGTCGGCGCATTCCGACCTGTGGAGAAGTAGGGTATATTTATGATACGGGTTATGCCGCATATTGGCGGGGCCGGATCACAACATATAAAATATTGTAATTTGTGTCCGGCCCGGACCACTGGTGCGGTTAAATAAACGTCGCGATTTCTTCCAAGGACTTCTTCCATTTGGCGTGTTTGGGCACGGTGGCGTCTTCCGCCGGGTGGCCGACCACCAGGATCATTTCCGGTTTTTCCGCATCTGGTCTGCCACACAATTTATTGAGAAACTTCATCGGGTTTGGCGTGTGGGTCAGGGTCGAGAGCCCCGCGTTATGCAGCGCCGTGATCAGCATGCCGGTGGCGATGCCGACGGATTCCGGCACATAATAATGCTTGAATTTCTCGCCCGACGGCGTGACGCCGTAACGCTGGGCGAAAATCACGATCAGATAAGGGGCGATTTCGAGAAAAGGCTTCTGATCGTTGGTGCCGATGGGTTCCAGCGCCGACAGCCATTCATCCCCGGCGCGTCCGGCATAGAAGGTGCGTTCTTCTTCCTCCGCCGCCGCGCGGATCTGTTTCTTGGCGTCGGGGTTTTCAATCACCGCGAAATGCCAGGGTTGATGATTGGCGCCGCTGGGGGCGAGCCCGGCGGTGAGCAGGCAATCCTCAATAATCTGACGCGGCACAGGCCGATCCGTATAGTCGCGGATGGTGTGGCGTTTTTTCATCAGATCCAGGAAGTTCGTGGCGCGTTCGGCCATTTCCGTGTTGGTCAGGGTCCAGCGATGCGGCAGGGGCAGCGCTTGATACTCTTCGCCCTGGGGCATGGTGGAGGGGGCGTGTTTGCGGTCGGTCATCAAGCGGGTCTTTCCTTAATATAATTGAATATTCAATCATTATGTAGCAAACGGATACCGAAAAATCAAGACCTGTTCGTATCGGGGGAGATTTTTTTTGTCAGGCGGCCCGGGCGGGGTCGCTTTCTTCATGACCTTTCGGCTGTGATATGCTAATGCCCTGTCATGACGACACGTGGTATGCAACATATTTCAAACCAGGCGATCCAGACCTCCAGTCGGGTGCGGGCGGTGCTGGGGCCGACCAACACGGGCAAGACCCATCTGGCGGTGGAGCGGATGCTCGGCCATCAGACCGGCATGA
>TARA_R110002096_G_scaffold101770_10_pt1 | contig 12047 bp, 10 predicted proteins | sample TARA_R110002096 | Tara Oceans TARA_R110002096 (sample SAMEA4397295) | marine metagenome | biome: Polar Biome; feature: [DCM] deep chlorophyll maximum layer (ENVO:01000326); material: water (ENVO:00002006), including particulate matter (ENVO:01000060) such as... | depth 35 m | reverse complement strand
CCGGCTTGCCCGCCAATGTCAGGCTGCGTTCCTCGTCAGCCATGGCGTCAAGCGCTGCATTATCAGGAACACTGGCGGCGTTTTCGTCGCCACGGAATTTGACGTATCCGCCCAGCGGTATCCAGCACAATTTCCAGCGAGTGCCATGCTTGTCGGTATACCCAACCATTTCACCGCCAAACCCAATCGAAAAAGCGTCAATTCCAACATTGCACAGGCGTCCAACAAAATAGTGGCCAAGTTCATGAAAGAACACCACCGCTGTAAAGACAAACAACGCCGGCAATGCATATCCGAGGAACCCGGAACCAAGGCCAGGAAGGCTGGTCAAAAAATCCATATGTCACTTTTCCAAAAATATAAACGTGATGCTACGAATCCTACCACACCATCTGTTCAAGGTATGTGTTGGCGCGTTGGCGCGCAACAAGATCGCTCTCTATAACCTGATCAATGCTTGAAAACGCGGTCAAGCCTGACTGCCGACCTGTGTCCTGCAAAACCTTGTCAACAATATGCGCGATGCCGCCAAAAGGAATCTTTTTGTCGAGAAAAGCGGCAACCGCCACTTCGTTTGCCGCATTGAGTGCGCAGGTCGCCCATACCCCGGCCGCCATCGCATCATAAGCCAGTTGCAGGCAAGGGAAACGCACCAGGTCCGGCGCCTCGAATATCAGGGCATCGATTGTGGAAAGATCGAGTTTTTGTGCCGGAGAGGGTCCGCGTTCCGGCCAGTTCAGACAATACCCCACCGGTACGCGCATATCCGCACAGCCCAGTTGTGCCAGCACCGAACCATCTTCATAATGGACCAGTCCGTGAACAATCGACTGGGGGTGGACAAGGACACGCAGCTGTTCCGCGCCAAAGCCAAATAGATATTTGGCTTCAATGAGTTCCAGTCCCTTATTCATAAGTGACGCGGAATCGATCGTGATTTTTGCACCCATTTCCCAAATGGGATGATTCAGCGCCTGTTCCGGCGTCGCCGAAGCAATCGCTTCTTTCGTCCATGTGCGGAACGGCCCGCCTGACGCTGTAATCGTAATGGCTTCCACGGCGCTCCGGTTCGCAGCTTCGAACACCTGCCAGATGGCATTGTGTTCGGAATCCATCGGCAGGATCGGCTTTTTATGGCGGCGCGCGGCTTCCATGAACAAATTGCCCGCAGAGACCAGACATTCCTTGTTCGCCAGTGCAATCTGATTGCCGGCCTGCAGAGCGGCCCAGGTGGGCCGGATGCCTGCGGCTCCAACAATCGCAGCGACGACGAGATCGACCGGATGCGCGGCCGCAGCTTCAACGGCCTGCGGGCCAGCATCGCACGCTATGCCGGTTCCGGCCAAGGCATCCTTCAGCAAAGGCAGTTCTTCCAGCTGCGCCAAAACAGCAATCCTGGCACTTCCGGCAATGGCGATTTGTGCAAGTTTTGACGCGGAGCGGTTGGCGATTACGGCGTGAAGCTGAAAGCGGCCGGGCTGATTGTCGATAACACTGAGAACACTGGCACCGACAGATCCTGTGGCGCCGAGCAGCGTGATGGTCTTGACCTTGCGCTGCAACGTCATTCAGAGCGGTCCAAGCAGCAGTGTTGTTGCCGGCTGATCGAGATTGCCACTTGTCAGCCAGACCAGCAACAATGCGGCAATCAGAGCAAAGACCAGCCCGTCGACACGATCCATAACGCCGCCATGACCGGGGATCAGATGGCTAGCATCCTTGACCTTGAACCGCCTTTTGATCCAGCTTTCAAACAGATCGCCGCATTGCGAGGCTATCGACAGCATCAGTCCGGTCAGGATCAGCCGCGTCAAAGATACAGCGTCGATCAGGCCGTAAAACGCGGCGCTGGCTGCGATTGCCGCGCACAGACCGCCAAGCGCCCCTGACCAGGTCTTGCCGGGCGAGATCGCTGGCCACAGCTTTGGCCCTTTGAGAATTCGACCGACAATATAGGCAAAAATATCGGTTGCCCAGACAATGGCGACGACGAACCCGAGAGCCGTCAAGCCGAGGCCGGGATCGTTGCGGATCATCAGCAAAGCGGCACCCAGCAAAACCGCATAGGCGAAGCCAGCTCCCAACCAGAGTTTCAAGTCCAAAGCATAGCCGGCGACAACAATGCCGCCGAACAGCAGAAACACCGGCCAGAATGCTGTCTGCAACGAGCTGACTGCAAACAGATAGAGACTGGCGAGGACAAGGCCGAGCATGAGGATTACGGCCAGCGGCGTGGCACCCGGAACGATGATCCGCAGCCATTCGAAGCTGACAGCCGCAGAGACGGCCAGCACCAGCAGCATAAAAGGCCAACCGCCGAGCCAACCGGCGATCAAGACGACAGGTGCCAAAACCAGCGCCGAACAAATCCGCGCAAACAGATTGCTCTTCATAAAGCCGGGCTGCTCAGATGGCTGGGGCTGCATCAGACAACACTTTTGGTGGCACAGACATTGCCGAACCGCCGGTCCCGCTTGGCATACATCTGCAGCGCATTGTCAAAATCCTCCTCGCAGAAATCCGGCCAGAAGACGTCAATAAAGATAAATTCGGTATAGGCGTTCTGCCACAGCAGGAAATTGCTCAGCCGATGCTCACCGGAAGTGCGGATCAGCATATCCGGATCCGGCAGGCCGGCGGTGTCCAGTTCAGCGGAAATAGCCGCTTCATCGACGTCCTGTGGTTTCAGCAGGCCTGCGGCAACTTTTTCCGCGAGCCGTTGCGCGGCACGGCTGATTTCGTCTCTGGACCCGTAATTGAAGGCGACGACCAGTGTCAGACCGGTATTTGCTTCCGTCGTGTTTTCCGCCTCAACCAGATAATTGGCGACATCCGCAGGCAGGTTCTGGCGAGATCCGATAATCCGGATACGCACATTTTTTGCATTGAGCTCAGCAAGGTCGCTTTTGACGAAGCGGCGCAGCAGCCCCATGATTGCATCAACCTCAGCGGCAGGTCTTGACCAGTTTTCTGAGCTAAAACTGAACAGCGTCAAATATTTCAGTTGGAGTTTGAGCGCGTGGGCGATGGTCTTGCGCAAGGATTCCACACCCGCCTTGTGACCGGCAATGCGGGGCAGTCCGCGCTGTTGCGCCCAGCGTCCGTTACCATCCATGATGAAGGCAATGTGATGCGGCATGATGCAGTGGTCTTCATCAGGTAGTGCCAGTGAGGAGGAAGTCGCATCACGCATTGCAGATCCTTTGGGCGAACAAGACAGGCGGCTGTGAGGCCGGCCTAAACCTGCATAATCTCCGCTTCCTTGGTGCTGAGAGTATCATCCACATTCCTGATTGCCTCGTCCGTCAATTTCTGGACCTGATCGGACAGAGTTCTTGCATCGTCCTGGCTGATGTCGCTGGCCTTTTCAGCCTTTTTCAATTGATCCATTACGTCACGCCGAATGTGGCGCACCGAAATGCGGGTCTTCTCAGCGTATTTATGGGCGACTTTCACCATTTCCTGACGCCGTTCTTCGTTCAACTCGGGAATCGGGATGCGGAACAGATTTCCTTCAATCACGGGATTGAGGCCGAGATTCGACTCCCGGATCGCCTTTTCAACCGCTGAAGCCATGCTGCCATCCCAGACCTGTACACTGATCATGCGCGCTTCAGGTACTGACACGGTCGCGACCTGATTGAGCGGCATCCGCGAGCCGTAGGCTTCGACCTGGATTGGGTCCAGAAGGCTGGCAGACGCCCTGCCCGTGCGCAGACCGCCCAGATCAGACGACAAGGCTGTAATGGCTCTATCCATCCGACGCGATATATCATCAAAATCGATAGGTGCTTGTTCGTCCATTTTTCTTCTCCAGTGTGTTGCTGCAGGCAGCGATCTTGTCCGGTCAGGACACCGAAACCGTGGTGGCTGTGCCTTTGCCCTGAGCCACTTCCACCAGACCACCCGGCTTGTGAATCGAGAAAACAACAACCGGTATATTATTGTCCCTGGCAAGGGCGACTGCCGCCGTATCCATAACCTGGAGGCCGCGTTCCAGAACCTCCTGATAGCTGATCGAATCAAACCGAACTGCATCCGGATGGGTTTTCGGATCCGCCGAATAGATACCATCCACCTGTGTGGCCTTCAACAAGGCATCGCACTGCATTTCCACGGCCCGCAGCGCAGCACCGCTGTCAGTGGTAAAAAACGGATTGCCTGTTCCGCCGGCAAAGATGAGAATGCGATCTTTTTCCAGATGCTTGAGGGCTTTTCTGTGAGTGAAAGTCTCGCAGATCGTCGGCATGCCGACTGCTGACATGACTCTGGCGTTGCAACCGGTATTGTTGATTGCACCTTCCAGCGCCAGTGCATTCATGACTGTGGCAAGCATGCCCATCTGATCGCCGGTAACCCTGTCGGCACCCTTGGCGGCCAACGAGACACCGCGAAATATGTTGCCGCCGCCGACAACCACGCCAATCTCAATACCCAGATTTGCAACTTGCGCAATTTCGTCCGCGATGCGCCCCACAACGGCATTGTCTATGCCAAACGCCAAGTCGCCCATCAGAGCTTCGCCGGACAGTTTCAGCAAAATTCTGCGATAAGGCAGCGTCATGGAGGGGGACTTTCAGAATACAGTGAATCACGCAGCTCATGCGTCGGATACACGAAGGGCGGCCGCTTGTCACGGACGCCCTTCAATTTTGCGCCTGAAGGCTTTTGTTTTTGTGTCAGCCCTTGACTGCCGCAGCAACTTCCGCTGCGAAATCAGATTCTTCCTTTTCCACGCCATCACCGACTTTGAGGAAAATAAAGGCCGAGATCTTGACGTCGCTGCCAATTTCCTTGGATAGCCGCTCCAAAGCACCCTCTACAGTGACATCAGGGTCGATAACAAAGGTCTGCTTCAGCAACGTTACTTCTTCGTAGAATTTGCGAATCCGGCCTTCGACCATTTTCTCGACAACGTTGTCCGGCTTGCCGGATGCTTTTGCCTGGTCGATCAGAACATTGCGTTCGCGCTCAACAACGGCTGGGTCCAACTCGTCGGGACCCAGAGCCAGCGGATTGGAGGCCGCAATATGCATCGCGATCTGTTTGCCGAGAGTCGTGATTTTTTCAACATCACCAGCAGATTCCATACCAACCAGCACGCCGATCTTACCAAGATTCGGGGCTACCGAATTGTGCACATAGCTGGCCACGACACCCTGAGACACAGAGAGCTTGCCAGCTCGGCGCAAATTCATGTTCTCGCCAATTTTTGCAACCGCATCGGTAATGGTCGCTTCAACGGATTTGCCGCTGGCAGTTGATGTGGAAGCCAGAATGCTCTCAACCGTGCCATCAGACTTCAGCGCATTGGAAGCTACATCGCGAACAAGCTGCTGGAACTGATCATTCCGGGCAACAAAATCCGTCTCTGAATTCATTTCGATGATGGCAGCTTCAGTTCCATTGACCGATACGGCAACCAGACCTTCAGCAGCAACGCGAGATGATTTCTTGGCGGCTTTCGACAGGCCCTTCTTGCGAAGCCAGTCGATTGCAGCATCAATATCGCCGTCATTCTCCTGAAGCGCGTTCTTGCAGTCCATCATGCCAGCGCCAGTCGATTGGCGCAGTTCTTTGACCATTGCAGCTGTTATCGCCATTTTACATACCTTTTTTAAATCGAACGCCGTCGGAGGGTCCGACGGCGGGTGTGCGATTGGTGTTGTCAATTCTTCAGATGATGTCTGCCGGGTGCAAAGTCAACGCATGGCACCCGTACAGATCCTGGTGAGGTTCAAAAGTTACTGGGAAGCCAGAGTCGTTGCCTGCTCCACCCAATTGTCGCGATCAATGCGGCCTTTGAATGCCAGCGCATCATCAACCTTGGTGATGTCATCAGCGGAGAAGTTGGCGATCTGCGAGAATTTGCGGATACCGATTTCGTGCAGTTTCGTTTCCAGAACGGGGCCCACACCGGAAATCTGCTTCAGATCATCCGGTTCACCTTCAGGAGCCTCGAACAGTACAACCTGTTCAGCATCCGCCTTTGCATCTGCATCGGGTTCCTTATCAGGAGTGGCGGCTTCCGCGGCAGGTGCCTGATCAGCGGCAGCGTCGGCAGCCGGTTCCGCAGGTGTTTCCGCTGGAGCTTCGGTTTTTGCTTCCGCAGGTGCTTCCGTTTTCACTTCAGCAGGTGCTTCCGCTTCAGCCGGCTCGCTCAGAGCAAGTTCAACAGGAACCTCTTCCGAAGCCCCCAGATCGATGCCCATATCTGTCTGACTGCGTGACAGGCCATCGATGGCTGCCCGTGCAATCAAATCGCAATAAAGGCTGATGGCGCGACCGGCGTCATCATTGCCGGGAACCGGAAAATCAATGCCGTCGGGATCGCTGTTGCTGTCGATAATTGCCGCGATCGGAATATTCAGCCGGCGGGCTTCCTGCAGGGCAATGGCTTCTTTGTTGGTGTCGATCACGAACAACAGGTTCGGTATACCGCCCATGTCCTTGATACCACCAAGCGCGCGTTCCAGCTTGTCCCGTTCGCGGGTCAGTGAAAGACGTTCCTTCTTGGTCAGGCCCTGCGCCCCTTCAGACAGCGTCTCTTCAACCGTGCGCAAGCGCTTGATGGAATTGGACATTGTCTGCCAGTTGGTCAGCATTCCGCCAAGCCAGCGTGCATTGACATAATATTGTGCTGAACGGCGCGAGGCATCGGCAACATAATCTGTCGCCTGGCGTTTGGTGCCAACGATCAGCACCCGGCCGCCCTTGGCGACAGTATCGCTGACAGCCTGCAAAGCCTGATACAGCATCGGCACCGTCTGGGCCAGATCGAGAATATGAACATTGTTGCGGGCACCGAAGATGAATTTATCCATCTTGGGGTTCCAGCGATGTGTTTGGTGACCAAAGTGAACGCCTGCTTCAAGCAATTGGCGCATAGAAAAATCGGGCAGAGCCATGACTCTGTTTCTCCTTTACCGGTTTGTCCTCCGGAAAGCAGTCCACGCTGTTTTGCCCTGTTCAATTGAAATGAGCGAATTCAACGCGACCGGACGGGTTGGCAGAAGCCAAACCAGCTTTCCGTGTGTGATGGCGCGGTACATAGCGCCAAGCTCGCTGCATTGCAACTGGCTTTTGCTGGTAAGTGTGTGTTTGGTCAAAGTCAGGCTCTCCACATCAGGCCAGATCAGGCCGAATGTGGACCAGCCAGCTTAATTCAGGGTCACATCCACCACACCGTCGATGGATTTTACCGAACCGGCAATTTCAGGGGACAATTTGAAACTGCCATCCAGTTCAATCACCACATCCCGGCGTCCGCCGTCCAGAATCAATACCAGAGACACGGTTCCGCCGCCGCTGCGAGTTCGCCCTGGTGAAGCGGCAGTGGCATTTTCAGGTGAGCCTTTGATCCGCCGGGCAATAGAATTCAAAGGCTGCAGATCACTGGCGAAAATCTGCATGGTGGAAAACCCGTGCTCGGCTATTTCTTCCAACGGTGCCAGGGATTGAATGCGCACACGCACTTCATCTGTGTCGTCATCCAGATCGGCTCCTATGGTAAAAATGAAAGAATGGCCAAGTTCCAGACGCTCACGAAACTCTGTCAGTTTTTCCGAATAAAGTGTGGCTTCAAACTGCCCGGACGGGTCCGACAGAACCAGAATGCCCATTCTGTTGCCGTTGCGTGTTTTCCGTTCCTGTTTGGAAATGATGGTTGCAGCCAGTTTGCCGGCACTTTTGCCCTTGCGGGCCAGGCTCTGAAAATCCTCCCAACGCGGGATTTCCATCTTCTCCAGAACGGTTTTGTATTCATCCAGCGGGTGCGCTGTCAGATATAATCCAATGGCCTTGTGCTCACGGATCAGCCTGTCAGCGGTTTTCCACGGATGGGCCTCAGGCAGAATGATCTTTTCTTTCTGCAGCCCAGCGCCGCCAAACAGTTCATCCTGGCCGATGCGGGCATTTTCACTAATCCGCTGGGAATGAGCCATGACCCGGTCCAGCCCGGCATCAAGCTGGGCGCGGTTATCGACGAAGACATCAAACGCTCCCGAGCAGACCAGCGCGTCAAGGGTCCTCTTGTTGAGGACTTTCGCGTCCACGCGCTCGGCAAAATCCGACAGATCGTCAAACGGCTTTTCCTCCCGCGTCTTGACAATCTCGTCAATGACATGGCGCCCGACCCCTTTCAGCGCACCCAGGGCATAGATGATCTGCCCGTCGGCAACCTCAAACTCGTAACAGGATCTGGCCACGCTGGGCGGCAGAATGGCAACGCCCATGCGGACTGCCTCCTGGCGGAAATCCGACAATTTGTCGGTTTGAGCCATATCCAGGGTCATGGTCGCGGCCAGAAATTCGACGGGATAATTCGCCTTCAGATAGGCCGTGTGATAGGCCACCAGCGCATAGGCTGCAGCATGTGATTTGTTGAAGCCATAATCGGCGAAACGGGCTACCAGATCAAAAATTGTATTGGCCTGGCCTTTATTGATCTGACGCTCGACCGCGCCATTGACGAAGCGCTCGCGCTGAACGTCCATTTCCGCCTTGATCTTCTTGCCCATTGCGCGGCGCAGCAAATCCGCCTCCCCCAAAGAATATCCAGACAGTTCCTGGGCGATCTGCATCACCTGTTCCTGATAGATGATCACCCCATGCGTCTCTTTCAGAATTTCTTCCAGCGAGGGATGCATGTAGTCAGGCTCTTCCAGCCCGTGTTTGCGCCGGTTATAGGTTGGAATATTTTCCATCGGTCCGGGCCGGTACAGTGCCACGAGCGCAATGATATCCTCAAATCTGTCAGGCTTCATGCCTGCCAGCGCCCGCCGCATCCCCTGACTTTCCAGCTGGAATACACCGGCAGTTTCGCCGCGCGACAACATGTCAAAAGTCTTGTTGTCTTCCAGCGGAACAGCGCTGAGGTCGATGTCAATGCCCCGGCGCCTGATCAGCGCAATGGCGCGTTCCAGAATTGTCAGAGTTTTTAGGCCAAGAAAGTCAAATTTGACCAGACCGGCCTGCTCAACCCATTTCATATTATATTGAGTGACCGGCATGTCCGACCGCGGATCGCGATACAGCGGCACAAGCTGCTCCAGCGGACGGTCGCCAATCACAATGCCCGCTGCATGGGTCGAAGCGTGACGGTAAAGCCCTTCGAGCCGCGTGGCGATGGAAAACAGCCGCGCCACAACTTCCTCTTCTTCCGCAGCTTCTTTCAGGCGCGGCTCAGTGTCGATAGCTTCCTGAAGGGTCATCGGATTGGCCGGGGTGGACGGCACCATCTTGCAGAGCCGGTCGACCTGACCGTAAGGCATCTGCAGAACACGCCCGACATCGCGCAGCACCGCCCGTGCCTGCAGCGTTCCGAATGTGATGATCTGCGCAACCTGCGCCGCGCCGTAGCGCTTCTGCACGTAGCGGATGACGAGGTCGCGCTTTTCCTGACAAAAATCGATGTCAAAATCCGGCATCGACACACGGTCGGGATTGAGAAAACGTTCAAACAGCAGGGAAAAGCGCAGCGGATCAATATCAGTGATTGTAAGCGCCCACGCCACCAGCGAGCCGGCACCGGAACCGCGACCGGGGCCAACCGGTACATCATTCTGCTTGGCCCATTTGATGAAATCGGCAACGATAAGAAAGTAACCGGGATATTTCATGCCGACAATCACGTCCAGCTCGAAGGCAAGCCGCTTGTCGTAGGTTTCCCGGTCCACGCCGGGAGCAAGGCCCAATTGCTTCAGCCGTTGTTCCAGCCCGAGCTGTGCCTGCTGGCGTAATTCATCGGCTTCTCTTTCCAACAGCTCGGCCGTGTCTTCTACACTGCCGGCCGCACCCTCGCCTTCGCCGGTAAAATTCGGCAGAATTGGATCGTGCTTTTCCGGCCTGAACTGACATCTTCTGGCAATTTCTACGGTGTTTTCCAGTGCTTCGGGCAAATCGGAAAACAATTCACCCATCTGGCGCCGGCTTTTGAAATAATGTTCGGGCGTCAGTTTGCGGCGGTCATCTTCCGCCACCATCCGTCCCTCAGCGATTGATATCAGCGCGTCATGGGCATCAAAGTCGCTCTGGTCGGGGAAGAACACTTCATTTGTGGCCACAAGCGGTATGCAGTGCTCATAAGCATAACTCACCAGAAAGCGCTCGGTGTAGCGTTCATTGGGATGTTCATGCCGCTGAATTTCAATGTAGAACCGATCGCCAAATATGCCGCTCAGTGTCTGCAACCGGGTGGCGGCCCGAGTCTCATCTCTGGCAACAATCAGTTGATCCACCGCACCTTCCAGGCCACCAGACAGGCAAATCAGACCTGCGCTGAGTTCCTGCAGAAGTGTGACATGGGTGTGAGACCGGGTTGAAGCGTCGGTATCCAGAAAACTTCGGCTGACCAGTTTCGACAGGTTCAGAAAACCGGTCTCGGTCATGGCCAGCAAGACGACATTACCAAATCCGGCGTCCTGCCGATTGCGGGCGTCGCGGGCGCGTGGATCCGCTTCAAAATCGTCGAAATCCACTGCCATCTGGCAGCCGATGATTGGCTGGATGCCCTTTGACTGTGCCTTGTCGGAAAATTCCAGCGCTCCGAACAGATTGCCTGTGTCGGCGATACCGACCGCAGGCATCTCATCTGCCCGGGTCAGATCCAGAACTTTTCCGATCTGCAACGCCCCTTCCAGAAGGGAATAGGCCGAGTGAACTCTCAGATGAATAAAGCCCGGATCGGACATGCAGCGACTCGCGGTTGGAAACCTGATCTGCGGCCATTATTGCTGCTGGTCTGCAGCCGGTCCAGCGCCAAGGCCGGCTTTCCACATTTGTACACAGCCTTAAGTCGCCTGCCTGCTCCGGGTTTTATACTGGCCTTCAAAAGCCGGAGAGAACAGCCCAGTCGCTCAAAAAAACCACCAGAACTGAAAACATGATCAATGTGAAAAAGGCTGTTATGTCTCTGACGGGAAAAGGCATTATTGATCTCCTTTGAATTTGAGATCACATCATGTTCTATTTTTGTTCTCCATACAACACTGAGAACAAAAATAGAACGAACACGGTAAACGAGATCCTAATGCGGCGCGATGCGCTGGTCGCGTATGGTGATCATCCGGTCCATCCGAGACGCAAGATCGAGATTATGGGTCGCCACCAGAGCGGACAATCCCGACGCCTTGACCAATTGCGACAAAGCATCAAAGACGTAATCTGAGGTTTTGGGGTCGAGATTTCCGGTCGGCTCATCGGCCAGCAGGATTTTCGGGCTGTTGGCGACCGCTCGGGCTATCGCCACACGTTGCTGCTCGCCGCCGGACAATTCAGCGGGCCGATGGCTCCCACGGTGGTCGATATGGAGATATTCCAGCAAAACCTGAGCCCGTTTACTGGCCTCGGCCTTGTTAAAGCCACGGATCATCTGTGGCATGGCAATATTCTCAATCGCGGTGAACTCCGGCAACAGATGATGGAACTGGTAGACGATGCCGATCTCCGTGCGCCGCATTCCGGTCAGCGCTTTGTCATCCAGCTTGTGACAGGCAGCTCCCCCGACATAGACTTCGCCACTGGTTGGCTTTTCAAGCAGACCGGCAATATGAAGCAAAGTTGATTTGCCGGTGCCCGAAGGTGCCACCAGGGCGACCATTTCCCCAGGCATCAATGTCAGATCGGCATCTTTCAACACTGTGAGGGTGGAATCGCCCTGCCCATAGGTTTTCTCGATTCCGATGAGTTGCATGGTCGGCTGCTGGCCGGCTTCTTTATTCATAACGCAGGGCATCCACAGGATCGAGACGGGCCGCGCGCCAGGCCGGATATAACGTTGCCAAAAACGACAGGACAAGAGCCATGATCACAACTGAAGCGACCTCCGAGGGATCCATATCCGCAGGCAGACGGCTGAGAAAATACAATTCCGGAGAAAACAGTTCGGTCTGGGTCAGACGCGACAGAAACTGGCGGATATTTTCGATGTTCAGGCAAACCACAGTCCCGAGCACAAAACCGGCGAGTGTGCCGAGCATGCCGATACTCGCCCCGGTTATGAAGAATATCCGCATGATCGCTCCGCGCGTCGCACCCATTGTGCGCAG
>TARA_R110002096_G_scaffold158592_4_pt1 | contig 12059 bp, 14 predicted proteins | sample TARA_R110002096 | Tara Oceans TARA_R110002096 (sample SAMEA4397295) | marine metagenome | biome: Polar Biome; feature: [DCM] deep chlorophyll maximum layer (ENVO:01000326); material: water (ENVO:00002006), including particulate matter (ENVO:01000060) such as... | depth 35 m | reverse complement strand
ATGTAATTAATGTAAAAACTCAACTAAAAAATAAACCTACAGCTAAGATTGAATTTGAATACGAAATTACCGATGAAAGGGGTGAAGTTTTAACAACAGCCTCAACAGTTTTAGTATTTGTTGATATGAAAACTAACCGACCAACTAGGGCGCCTCAATATATTTTAGAGCTTTTTGATGCTAATTTATAATGTTTCTATATTAATTTCAAACAGGTGATTGAAAGCTTCAAAAACAGTTTTTGCTTCATTTTTTCTTACAGATATGGTTATTTGGCAATCCATTTCTAATTTTTGATGCGTAATATTCAGGTTTCGTTCCTTTATAATTCGCATTACCGTATTCATGTTTTTGTAATCAAATGAAATAAGATAAGCTACATTGATTGTTTTTTGTACAATTTTAGAATTCTCTAAAGCTAATTGAGCGGTGGTTTTGTAGGCATTTATTAAGCCACCAACGCCTAATTTTACGCCGCCAAAATAACGCACTACAACCACTAAAATATTAGTAACTTCAAAAGATTGTATTTGTCCGTAAATTGGCATTCCTGCGCTATTATTGGGTTCGCCATCATCATTTGCACGATAACTTATAGTTTCAGTTCCAAATTGATAAGCATAACACCAATGGCGCGCTGTATGGTGTTCTTTTTTAAGTTGCTCTAAATTTAATTTAACATCATCTTCATTTAAAACTGGAAAAGTATAACCAAAAAACTTACTGTTTTAACTTTAAACAGTACAGGTTTAGTTGGTTTTGTAATGGTTTTATAAGTGTCTTTCTCAGTCAAAAGGTTTAGAATAAATTATTTTTTGTTTCAAATAAGGTTATTATATCTTCTGTTTCTGGATTAATATGCCAAGTTTTGAAGTTTAAATTATTAGCAGTTTCAATATTATCTTTATTATCATCAATAAAAAGACATTCGTTTGCTTTTAGAGTATTTTCTTTAAGAAGAAATTCAAAAATGTCATTATTTGGTTTTCTTAAATTTATTTCTTGTGACAAATAAAAGGCATCAAAACAGTTTTTAAAATCTTCAAAAAATGAGACGTTCTCTTTAATCCAATTGATGTGAAGTTCGTTGGTATTACTCAATAAAATAAGCTTAAATTTTGAAGATGCTTTTAGTTCTTTTATAAAATCTAATCGATACTTTGGAAAATCCTTCAGTATAAGATTCCAAATGTAGATGAGTTCGTCTTTCGATAATTTAGGAAAATTTTCAGAATAGAATTCTAAGAATTCGTCAGTTGTAATTAAACCTTGCTCATAAAAACTATTAAAAGCAATTATTTCTTCAGAAAACTCTGTGATGTTAAGGGTTTCAAATGTTTTTTTTAGAGCATTTTCTATATCAAGATTAATAAAAACGTTTCCAAAATCAAAAATTAGGGTTTTAATCATTCTTATAAATTTTTAGAGTATCGGTAAGTATTTTTTCTTCTGAAATTAATTTACCAGTAAACATAGGTGCTTTGATACCATCTTTAAATAAATTTTGCCCAATAAAAATTCTAGCTTCATCCCATAAATTTTCATCAATAAAAGTTTGAAGTGTTTTTGAGCCACCTTCTATAATTATAGATGTGATATTTTTTTCGAACAATGTATTACAAATTTGTTTTGCTAAAGGTTTAGAGAAATCGTAGTCCGTTTTATTAATAACAATTGTTTCTGCATTGTTATCAAACACGTTGTAGTTATTTGAAAGTTTAGAATCTTTATCAATAACTACTCGAGTTGGGTTTTTACCAGTCCAATTTCTAACTGTTAATGAAGGATTATCTTGTAACATGGTATTTGTGCCAACTAAAATGGCTTGTTCTTCTGCACGCCATTTATGAACTACCTGTCTCGAAAATATATTAGTAATCCAAACGGGCTTTTGTTCATTTTTAGTTTTCGGAGCAATAAAACCATCAAGAGATTCTGCCCATTTTAATATAATATAAGGACGCTTTTTATTATAAAACGTAAAAAATCGTTTATGATGGTTTTTACAATCATCTTCCAAAACACCAACAATAACATGGATTCCAGCATTTTTTAGTTTTGTAATACCTTTTCCAGCAACTTTTTCATTATCATCAATACAGCCTATAACAACTTTAGGGATTTGGTGTTTAATAATAAGATTGCTACAAGGTGGTGTTTTTCCGAAATGAGAACATGGTTCTAAAGTCACGTAAAGCGTCGCTTGCTTTAATAAACCTTTGTTTTTAACTGATTTTATGGCGTTAACTTCGGCATGATTTTCGCCATATTCACTTGTAAAACCTTCTCCTATAATTTTATTATTATAAACAATAACACTGCCAACCATGGGGTTTGGTCTTGTAACTCCTAAGCCATTTTCAGCAATTTGTAAGCACCGTTTTATGTAAATCTCGTGTGGGTTCAAAACTAGAATTTAATTTTCACATCTTCGGTTTTGTCTATATTATACGTATATGAAAAGCCTAAAACTTTATATTTTATATCACCTTTGTATTGCACTTTAACTTTTTTACTGAATAAGCTACCAATTAGGCTACCAATACTTTTATTACTAAATAAACTATCTGTTGGAATATTTGTTTTTAGTGGAATTGAGAACTCTTTTTTTGCTGGTACTTTAAAACTTTCTGTGGAAACAGATGCCAATTCATTATCATTTACAAACACTTTTATGTCGTCGGTTTTTAATTCGCCACCAATATCATTTGGATTTAAAAATAGTGCATCAGCAGTAAATGTTACATATTTAGAATTAGATTCTAGAACCTTAATATTTTCTAATCCAATAAATTGAGGTTTTTCATTTACAGAGCAACTTATCAAAGCGATACAGATTGTTGATAAGATTATGAGTTTTTTCATTTCAGATTTTTTCGATTTGATGTATCTTCACTACTTTAAAACAGCAATTAAAGTGAGTAAAGATACTATAGTTATTCGAGAAATTGAACCCCAAGATAATGCCCAATTAGAGCAAGTTATAAGAGCGTGTTTTCATGAGTTTAAAATTCCTTTAGAAGGCACTGCTTATGCAGATGCTGAAACACCTAGAATGTACGAATCTTACCAAAACTCAAATGATATTTATTTTGTAATAGATAAAAATGGCGAAATATTAGGTGGCGGAGGTGTTAAGCCTTTAAAAGACTTTGAAAGGGATGTTTGTGAAATTCAAAAAATGTATTTTTCACCAAAAGTAAGAGGAAAAGGCTTTGGGAAATTATTGTTTGTAAAGTGTATGAAATCAGCGCAAGCTTTGGGTTACAAACAATGTTATTTAGAATCGGCACCACAGCTTAAAGCAGCGATACATATATATGAAAGTTTTGGTTTTAAACATTTAGAAGGCGCTTTGGGTAATACGGGTCATCATTCTTGTAGTGTTTGGATGATGAAAGATTTATAGTTTACAGGATACATTTCACAGAAAAAACAATAAAATTGAAGTTAAAAGCTATTCAAAATAAATTCCATGAAGTATTAGATTCTATTTATGTTTCTGAGGAAGTTGATAGTTTTTTTTATATACTTATTGATTTCTACTTTAGTATTTCCAGAATTCAATTAGCTATGAATTCTGATTTAGAAGTTTTAAAAACTGATGTTATTTTTGAAGCCTTAGATGCGCTCAAACATCAAAAACCAATACAATATATAACAGGAGAAACAGAGTTTTACGGTTTATCTTTTAAGGTAAGCGCCGATACTTTAATTCCGAGGCCAGAAACAGAAGAATTAGTTGATTGGGTTATTAAAGAGTTTAAAACTCATAATTCAGAATTCAGAATTTTAGATATTGGAACAGGAACGGGTTGTATTGCTATTTCATTAGCTAAAAACTTACCAAACGCTAAAGTTTATGCATTAGATGTGAGTAAACAAGCCATAGAAGTTGCTAAACAAAATGCCGATTTGAATACTATTGAAATTAAATTTATTGAAGCAGATATTTTAAATATGGATCCTAAATTCGACTTAAAATTTGATATTATAGTATCCAATCCGCCCTACATAACAGAACAAGAAAAGCAGCTGATGAAGCCTAATGTTTTAGATAACGAACCTCATTTGGCTTTATTTGTATATGATGAAAATCCTTTATTGTTTTATGAAGCCATAACGCAGTTTGCGATTCATAATTTAAATGAAAACGGACACTTGTTTTTTGAAATAAACGAGTATTTAGGAAACGATATGATTCAATTGCTGTTAAAAAATAATTTTGAGAATATTGAATTGAAACAAGATATATTTAGAAAAGACAGAATGATAAAAGCGAGTTTAAAAGAATGATAAATACGGAACAACAAATAAATGAATTACGTCAAGAATTACGCCAGCACAACTACAACTATTATGTTTTAGATCATGCGACGATTTCAGACTTTGATTTCGATATAAAATTAAAAGAACTTCAACAGCTTGAAGCTAAACATCCAGAGTTTTTTGATGCCAACTCACCAACACAACGCGTAGGCGGAGCGGTAACAAAGAATTTTGAAACCATTCCGCACGAGCATCGCATGTATTCTTTAGATAATTCATATTCAAAAGAAGATTTGCAAGATTGGGAAACGCGGATTAAAAAATTAGTAGATGGGAATATTCAATATACCTGTGAGTTAAAATATGATGGGGCGTCTATTAGTTTAACTTACGAAGCTGGCAAATTGATTAAAGCGGTTACCCGTGGTGATGGATTTCAAGGGGATAATGTAACGGCTAATATTAAAACCATTAAATCGGTGCCATTACAGTTAAAAGGAGATTATCCACCAAAATTTGATATTCGAGGTGAAATTGTATTGCCTTTTGAAGGCTTCAATAAAATGAACGAAGAGCGTATTGAAATAGGAGAGGAGCCATACAGAAACCCCAGAAATACAGCTTCGGGGAGTTTAAAATTACAAGATAGCGCTGAAGTAGCAAAACGCCCGCTAGAATGTTTGTTATATAATTTAACAGGTGCTAATTTAGGAGTTACCACCCAATTTGAAAGTTTAGAAAAGGCAAGATCTTGGGGTTTTAAAGTACCAAACGTGGCTAAACTTGTAAATTCTATTGATGAAGTTTTACAATTTGTTGATTATTGGAATGTTGAGCGTCATAATTTACCTTACGAAACAGATGGTGTTGTTATTAAAGTAAATAATTTACAACAGCAAGAAGAACTTGGTTATACAGCCAAAGCGCCACGTTGGGCAATGGCTTATAAATTTAAAGCAGAACAGGTTTCAACACGATTAAACACCATTACTTATCAAGTTGGTCGTACTGGAGCCATTACACCTGTTGCAAATTTAGAGCCGGTTGAGTTAGCAGGAACTACTGTAAAACGAGCTTCTTTACATAATGCAGATCAAATTGAAAAGCTAGATATTCGGGTTGGTGATGAAGTATATGTAGAAAAAGGCGGAGAAATTATTCCAAAAATATTGGGAGTTGATTTAAGTAAACGTCCTGTAAATTCTAAACCTACTGAATATATTACACATTGTCCTGAATGTGAAACAGAATTGATAAGACAGGAAGGTGAAGCACAACATTATTGCCCGAATTATAATGGTTGTAATCCTCAAATTATTGGACGTATTCAGCATTTTATTTCTAGAAAAGCCATGGATATTGATGGTTTAGGAGGCGAAACTGTGGCACTTTTAGTAAATGAAGGGCTCATTAATAATTATTCAGATTTATATGAATTAACCAAAGAACAGGTTATTCCATTAGAACGTATGGCAGAAAAAAGTGCTGAAAACTTAATTGAAGGTATCGAGCAATCTAAAAGTATTCCTTTTGAGCGTGTTTTATTTGCTTTAGGAATTCGCTATGTTGGAGAAACTGTTGCAAAAAAATTAGCAAAACATTACAAAAGTATAGAGGCTATAGCGCAAGCTTCTCAAGACCAATTAGTAAATGTAGATGAAATTGGAGTTAGAATTGCCGAAAGTGTTTTGGCATTTTTTTCTTCCGAAGAAAACATATTAATTATAAATCGTTTAAAGGCTTTTGGGGTTCAATTAGAAATGTCGGCAGAAGAACTTATTGGGCAAACCGATAAGTTAAAAGGAGATATTATTGTAGTTACTGGAGTTTTTGAAAGTATTTCTAGAAACGAACTTAAAAAACTAATCGAAGATAATGGCGGCAAGGTAAGTAGTTCTATTTCTTCAAAAACAAGTTATATAATTGCTGGCGATAATATGGGGCCGAGTAAGAAGGAAAAGGCAAAAAAATTGGAAATATTAATTATTAATGAGTATCAATTCTTACAAAAAATACAATAAATGATGTAAATCATCGATTAAATGTATATTTTAACGATAAATAACAAAATTAGTATATATTTGTATCTGAACAATAATATACAATTATGTACAAGTCGAAAGTCTTGGTAAGTTTTGTTTTAATACTTTACGTTTTATTCGTTGTTTTCGAATTTAGCGGAAAATATGATCTCTCATTTTACTTTGATTCATTAATTATACCTGCAATAACATTAATTTATTTGTTATTTGTTAAGAAGAAAAATACATACTTTTTATTATTTCTAGTATTCTATACTATTGGTGATTTATTCTTTTTATTAATAGACTTTTTACCTGTAGAAGATACTTTTATGGTTAAAAACATGGATTATTACGTAGGTAACTCAATATTTATAATAGCCTATTTATTTTTATTTTTTAAAATTATAAAATCGGTTTGCTTTTTTCATATTATCAAAAATCATAAAATACATTTGTTGGTTTTAACTGTGCTTAATATTTACTTAATATATGTTTTACAGGTTATTGTTAAACCAAATGTACTGCTAAGTATGGGTTATTATTTCGAGCTAATTTACAACATTGTTACTCTTTTATTATTAACAGTAGCATTGTTAAACTACTTCTACAGAGATAATAAAAAGGCGTTGTATCTATTTTTAGGCGTATTATGCCTTGTTTTTTCTGAAGTTATAGACATTGCATTTATATACATTGCACAAAGAAGTGTATTAAGTATTATAGCAACCTCGTTATCTCTTGTGGCTTTCTTATTTTTATTTGAACAATCTAAATTGTTAAATAAATCAAGAGAAGAAGAAAATTATATGGCAGTAGAATAGATATCTATCTTTTATTAATAAATGGAATATCTTTTCTGTACAAAAATAGGATACAAGCAGAAAGCACAAAAGTTAAAATAGCTGTTGTAAATAAAACACCACCATCATTATTTATTTCAACACCTAATTTTGTTAAGTGCATAAAAATGGCACCACCTATTACACCTAAAGTAAGCATAGCTCCAGCCCAAACCGTTTTTGGGATGAGTAACAGTATGCCTGCAATAAGTTCTAAAACACCAATACCAATTCTTCCATAAGGTTCTAAGCCTACAGTTTCAAAAATATAAACACTATCCGGATGGGCGGTAAATTTAAAACGAAGCGTTTGAATGAGAATAATAGCAACAATTATTCTTAAAAGTAGAGGGAAGTACTTTTTCATAATTTTTGGTTTAGTTAATTTGTTATATTTTCCTTATTGACGTTTAAATTTTAAATAACTATCAAAAAAAACTAAACTATTATTGAAGTACCATTAGCTGATTTATTTTTATCACTATCAAAATAAAAATCTATTTTACCAAGGTTTATACCATAACATCCTACTTGATTAACAAGTGTATTTTTTCCTTCAATATTCTTAACTATGGTTGGCTTTGGTAGAAAGGTATGTGTGTGACCACCGATAATTAAATCGATATTTTTTGTTACAGCAGCTAATTTTAAGTCGCATATTTTGTTTGGTTTCTTTTCTTCATAATACCCTAAATGTGAAATACATATTATTAAATCGCATTTTTCTTCTGTTTTTAAAATACGTGTCATGTCTTGAGTGATTTCAATAGGATCTAAATACTTTGTTTCTTTACTCAAATCTGGCAGAACTAAGCCATTTAATTCAATACCTAAACCAAAAACACCTATTTTAATACCGTCTTTTGTAAACACTTTATAAGGTTTAGTGTGGGTGTCGAGTATAGTGTTTGAAAAATCATAATTTGCAGTTACAAATTCAAAGTTTTTGTAAGGAAATTGTGCAAATAAGCCATCAATACCATTATCAAAATCATGATTACCAATAGTTGCAGCATCATATTTTAGCATGCTCATGAGTTTAAATTCTAGCTCGCCACCGTAATAATTGAAATAAGGTGTACCTTGAAAAATATCGCCAGCATCAAATAAAAGTGTATTAGGGCTTTCTTTTCTAATAGATTCAATTAAAGTTGCACGTCTTGCAACGCCACCTTTATTAATATATTTTCCGTCTTCAAAAGTATCGATATGACTATGTACATCATTAGTATGTAAAATCGTGATTTTTTTAGTTTTTGGAGATGCTATAAACGACTGCAAACCTAAACTACCCATAGTTATTAATGCTGTTCCAACAGTAGCGTGTTGTATAAAGTCTCTTCGTTTCATTTTAATTTATAATTTGAATAAATCTATCATCTCTAACTGTTTGCAGGGTGTCAACCTTTATAAAATTATCAATCAAAGCATTTCTAATTTTATAATTTAACACATATAGACTGTCACTAGGTTTAAAAAAGGTCATGCCATCACCACCATTATATAAATAATAGTTAGTTGCAACATAGTAATTTTTATCAGTTTCAACTATATTTCCGTTTATTCTGTAATCAATTAAATTAAAATCTTTATCAATAGATAATTTAAGTTTAGATATTGGATGCGCTTCTTTAGACTTTACTAAATAAGAAATAAGATTTTTAATTTGAGATCCTTTCATTGTTACTACAACTATACTATTTTCAAAAGGCATTACTCGATAAGCAGTATTAATTGTAATATTTCCCTTAGAAATGGATGAGCGTATACTACCATAGTTTAACATAACCATATCAATATCTTTACCAGTTCTCTTTTTAAATATAGGATAAGATTCTTCAAAAACAGCATCGGCTATAAAGTTGCTAATTACGGTATTAAATTTGTTGTCAGTCTTTGAATATTCTTCTTTTGAATACGCTAAAACGCTATCTATTTTTTTTTGAAGATGATTTCTGTAAGGTCTGATGAAATCATCGATTTCAGCGTCAATGTTTAATGAATCTGTAATTTGAATTTGAGAGCCTTCAATTTTGGTAAGCTGTAGTTTTTGTTCCTTACAGCTAAAAAAAATAAAAATATATAACAAAAAAAAGAAATGTGTAAACCTCATAAATTAAAAGAATTTTTTGAAAGTACTTTTGTTACCTTTGTCGAAAGCATAAAGGTAAATGATTTTAAAGGGTTTTAAAGAAAAATCTATTAAAAAGTACTTAAACAAATTGTTATCTGAAAGACAAGTAAATATTTCGGGTAATAAGGTTGAAAGTATGGGCGTGATTATAAATATTGATGAGATTAACGATTTTGAAAGTTTCAGATTAATGGCTGATTACGGTAAAATACGTCCAAATAAATTAAAAATAATAGCCTTTTCTGAAAACAAAAAAGACGATTTACTTTCATGGGATAATTGCTATAATCCAAAAGATTTTGGATGGAAAGGCACTATTAAGAACCCTGAATTAGATACTTTTTTAAACACAAAATTTGATGTTTTAATTAGTTATTACGAAAAAGAAATTTTAGAATTAAAACTAATTACTGTACTTTCAAAAGCAGAATTGAAAGTAGGTATTTTACAAACCGATGAGCGTATAAACGATTTAATTATAAAAACTAAACTAAAAGAATTTGAGGTATTTAAAGAAGAACTTTTTAAATACTTAACGATATTAAACAAGATTAAAAAATGAATAGTAAGTTTCTAGGAACTGGAGTGGCGTTGGTAACACCTTTTAAATCAGATTTGAGTGTAGACCATCAAGCGTTAACAAACATTGTTAATTTTAACATCGATAACGGTACAGATTATCTTGTAATTTCAGGTACAACAGGCGAAAGTGTTACCATAACTAAAAAAGAAAAACAAGACATTATTGCTACCATAACAAAAGCGAACAATAGCCGTGTGCCTATGGTTTTGGGGATTGGTGGTAATAATACTATGGCTGTAATTGATGAAATAAAAAACACAGATTTAACAAATATCGACGCCATTTTATCGGTGTCTCCTTATTATAGCAAACCAACTCAGGAAGGTATTTATCAACATTTTAAAGCTATTTCTGAAGCTTCTCCAATAGATATTATTCTATATAATGTTCCTGGGCGAACTTCAAAAAACGTTGAGGTTTCTACAACTTTACGGTTAGCAAACGATTTTGATAATATTATTGCCGTAAAAGAAGCAGGAAATAATGTGGCGCAATATTTAGAGTTAATTGAAAACAAACCAAGTGATTTTTTAATAATTTCTGGCGATGACGATTTAGCTTTAGGTGTTGTTTTAGCTGGCGGTGCAGGCGTGATTTCTGTTATTGGGCAAGCATTTCCAAAAGATTTCTCAAACATGATTCGTTTAGGTTTAAATGGGGAAACTAAAGAAGCTTATAAGCTTCACTTTAAGTTAATGGATGTGATTGGTTATATTTTTGAAGAAAATAATCCAGCAGGAATTAAAGCGGTTTTTGAAGTTTTGAATTTATGTAAAGACACGGTTAGGTTACCACTTGTGCCAGCATCAAATCAATTAAAACAAAAGATCCAAAGTTTTGTAAAAGCGTATTAGGATGTTAAATATTACTTAAACCTTACAATTACAGAGTTTAAGCCATTATTTTAGCAAAACACAAATTAAGCATTAAAAAATCTATTTCATGCTAAAATTACTTCAAAATACATCGTTTCACTACTTTTTAAAATTTTAAAGTAGCGATGCTATGTTGAAATTTTAAAAAAAAATATTTTATTGTAATTTTAAGCCTTCATAACGAAGTTTTAATCCTTAATTTGTGTTGAAAATAATATTTTTAAAATCCATATTAATAACTTAATTTTGCAGCCTCTTTTATATTTATGAAACATCCATAACTAAAAGTTCAATACCTAAGGACAATGATTATATGGATGCTACATGTGACAATTAAAAAAACAATAAATATAAACACATGAAACATTTTTTTTACATACTAATTACATTCGTAGTTTTAAGCTCTTGCAGCGAATACCAAAAAGCTTTAAAAGCCGAAGGTGATGATGCCATTGCAAAGAAGTTTAAAATGGGTGAAGATTTATATAACGAAGGTAAGTTTGCTAAAGCAAATAAACTTTTTGCACAAATAGTTCCTAATTATAGAGGTAAGCCACAAGCTGAAAAGTTAATGTATTTGTATTCTATGTCGTATTATAAAATGCGAGATTTCTATATATCTGGTTATCAATTTGAGCGTTTTGCAGCGAGTTATCCAAAAAGCGAAAAGCTAGAAGAAGCCTCTTTTTTAAGTGCTAAGAGTTATTACATGTTATCGCCGGTGTATTCAAAAGATCAAAAAGAGACCAAACAAGCTTTAGAAAAAATACAAACGTTTATAGATTTATTTCCAGAATCTGAATACTTAGCAGAAGCTAACGAATTAACGAAAGAGTTGGATTTTAAATTGGAGAAAAAAGCGTTTGAAACAGCTAAACAATATAATAGAATATCTGATTATCCTGCTTCAGTAAGATCTTTTGATAATTTCCTTTTTGATTTCCCAGGTTCAACTCTTAAAGAAGAAGCACTTTTTTACAGGTTAGATTCCGCTTATAAATTGGCAATGAATAGTGTAGAAAGAAAGAGAACATTGCAGGGTATTGTCGACTTAAAAAAGCAACGTTTAGAACAAGCAAAAGAATTTTATATAGCTTTTAAAAAAGCATTTGTGAATTCACAATATTTACCTGAAGTCGATAATATGGCATTAGCAATTGAAGAAGAATTAAAAAATAACACAGCACAATAAGTTAAATAACAATAATAATGGATTTAAAGAAAACCAATGCTCCAGTTAATACGGTGACTTACGATAGAAACCAAATTGATGAACCAACAGAGAATATCTATGAGTCAATTTCAATTATCGCAAGACGTGCAGAGCAAATTAAT
>TARA_R110002096_G_scaffold141459_1_pt1 | contig 12064 bp, 6 predicted proteins | sample TARA_R110002096 | Tara Oceans TARA_R110002096 (sample SAMEA4397295) | marine metagenome | biome: Polar Biome; feature: [DCM] deep chlorophyll maximum layer (ENVO:01000326); material: water (ENVO:00002006), including particulate matter (ENVO:01000060) such as... | depth 35 m | reverse complement strand
ATAGCACCTAAGGAACAAACAACTAATAAAACTGGAGGTAAGTAGATATGCAACAACAAAGATTTAATGCATTCGCACCTCCTGCTGGTCAACAAGGGAAAGGACCTCAATTTCAAGGTGTTCAGGCACCTAACGTACCTATGCAACAACAACAGAGTATGATGAGCCAACTAGCTCCAGCGGTTGCAAGTAAAGCAATGGACACAGAGGTTGCAGGTCAGATGGGAACTGCTGCTCTTGAAGGAGCTAAAGGTTTCTTTGCTGCTGGTGCACCTGCTGCGTCTTCTAGCCTTGTTGCTGATGCTGCTATACTAGGTGGTGAGGCAGGTGCTTCCTTATTAACTCAAGGAGCTGCTGGTGCTGGTGGTAAAGGTGCAGGTGCAGCTTCAGGTTTAACTGGTGCAGCTGCGGCATTAGGACCTTATGGTATCCCTATTCTAATTGGCGCTGGATTATTAGCAGCTAGCTCTTAACAAAGGAAAGATTATATGAGTACTTCATTACATGGGCAAGATGCTCTCAATATGGCACGTAAGATACTTGGTAGAGAGTTGACCCCTCAAGAAGCTCAGATAGCTCTTTCTGAAGGGTACAACCCTCAAAAATACGTGGATGCCGACACTCACGCTATTGGGTTTGGTCAGACAGGCGAATTTATGAATATGCCTTTTGATAAAGTAGTTAACTTCTTTGAAGACAGAACTAGGAAGTTAGTACCTGATTATGACAACTTACCACAAGACTTACAATTACGATTACTTGACTCTACATATAGGGGTGGTTTATCTGGAAGCCCTAAAACATTAAAGCTTATTAACTCAGGCAATTGGGATGAAGCTTCAAAAGAGTTCTTAGATAACAACGAATACAGATCATCTAAAGAAAATGGTACAGGTGTATTTGGTCGCATGGAAGACACTGCAGCTGCAATGAAATCTTATGGGTCTCAATCAAAACAAGTGGAAGCTTTGAAAGAAGTACCACCGAATGACATCAAGGACAATATACCTAAGATTACTTTAAAGGACCCTATAATGAAAAATACTATAGCTGATGATTACTTTTCAAAAGATCCCGGCCAAGAACTAGAACTACTACAGTCTCAACAAGCAGTGCAAGATGTATCTCTACCCCCTAAGCTTGAGACTCCCTATGGTACTGCACCTAGGTTTGTTAGTCCTGTTATGGAGACTTCTTTTGTACCCCCTGATCTTGGTGGAGTGCAAGGTGGTATATACCCAACTGCCCCACAAAATGGTGGGCCTGATATGGGTGGGAACGCCAATCGTACTCGACTACCCTACAACCCTAATGCTACCGCAGGTGCAATGGGTGGTAATGTATTACGAGATCAGTTTGGTAATGCAATTCAAAGCAGCACAGGTCAAGCTATAGGTCTTCCGGGACAAGTACGTGTACCTAAAGGTGCCACTGGTGGCGCTAAAGGAGGAGGTAAGTAATGGATCTTAAATTCCTACAACAACTATTATCAGGTCCTATAACTCAAGGAACTGGAATACCTGAGGGTCGTGAAGCGGCAGCTACGTTTAAAACCCCAACAGCTGAAGAAAGACGTGCACAGTTTGCTGCTAGATTTGCACAAGCACCTGCTCCCTACGATCAAGTGGATCCTAATCTTGGTGGGTTACAGTACACACCTGAACCTGTACCTGCAAAGAACTACCCACCATTGAGTGGTTCAGGTTCAATGAATGATCAATTATTTAATAGCTTACAACAGGCATCAGGTTTTGTAGACCCTGATCTTGGTGGAGTGCAAAACTTTCCTGTACCTCAAAAGAACTACGGACCGTTTGATGTTCCCGGTTCGATGGTCAGTAATGATCAACTAGCTTTAGATACTTTTGTAGACCCTGATCTTGGTGGAGTACAATACCGAGATCCACTTCCTGTACCTTACGGACGACCGTCTGCTTTAAGTGGTGCTGCACAAGCAGCTCTATCTAATGTCCAAGAAGCACAAGCTTTAGAGGAAGAATCTGTACCTTCTAATCTTGGTGGAGTACAAAACTTTGGTCCATCTCCGTATGTAGCAGCTGCTCAAAAGACAGTTGCAGATAGTCGTGCAGATGCTTTAAGTAAAGCTACTCCTTTCTTTTCACAGGTTGGTAAAGCTGTTACAGATATAGGTAAAGCTACAGACTATGTCACTGATGGTGTATCTACTGCCGTTGATATGGTTGCTGACACTGCTGATTATGTTGGGTCTAATATTGCAGATGATTATACTAAAGGAGCAGAGGGTGGTACGCCTAATAAAGAATGGAAAACTGTAGCAGAACTTAATGCTGATAAAGAAACAGTACCTGAACTTGCTGCTGCCCCTCCAGAAGTTGATGAAGAAACAGATGATATAAACATAAGTAGCCAGACACAAGAGACTCTTGAGGTTGCAGAGGAAAAGTTAATAAAAGTTAACCCTGAGGCTAAAGAATTAATAAGCGCTGCTAAGACTGTTGATCCTGAGTCTTTATCTACTATTAGCGAATCGGATAACCAACTTATTGAAAGTGAAGCTATTAAAGCTGCTACGGATATTAAAGATCCTAGTGTTAAAGAAGACCCTAAGACTATTATGGAAAAAGCAGGTTCTATGCTTGGTGAGATATTCTCTGACCCTGCAGTTAGAAGGGCATTGATCTACTATACAGGTTCAAGACTTCTTGGATTTAGTGGTGTTGGCTCTGGTCAGATACTTGTTAGTGGTTGGAATCAGCAATCTAAAAATGAACAAGCAATGAAGATAGCTAAGATGGAAGCTGCTATTCGTAAGGAAACTGGTGATGCTAGAATAGAAGCTGCTAAAGTATTGGCAAAGGCTAAAAAGGAAGAGTCTGATTCTGATAAGACAGATGCTAAAACTAAAGCAGATAAATTATGGACTACTCCAAATCTAGATAGCACGGCTACTTTCTTTGATGAGCTTAGTAATGTAAGATACACAGGTAATGTTGCACCTAATGGAGACTTGTATTACTCTCAAGGTGGTAAGCAATACGTAGTTAATGTTAACAAAGCTGGTCTGGTTTCTAATGACAAGTCCGTTCATAAGACTCATGGGGAACAGAAGATAGAGTTGTTGAATTCAACTACAAAATCTATGGAGGCTATACTCAGAGACTTACCTGATGATGGTGAATTTACTCAGGTAACAAGGGATACCTTTAGGGATGGTGTTAACGTATCTGAAATGGTCAATAACATTGCTCGTAAGTTTAAGAATACAAACCTTGATATGAATAATGCTGAGTTCATGATGGTTCTTAACAACTCTGTTATTAAATCTGTACAACGTATGGCAAAGCAAGGTCCAAATGAAAACAGGTTACTAAGTGGAGATCTTTCATCTATGGCTGAGTCTATGATGATACAGACTAATGTACTTGGAGGTGATAAAGTACCTCAGTTTGTATTTAACAAAGCAAGCTCATGGAATAAGGGTAATCCAGAAGCTAAAGTATCTGGATTCTTAATGGACCCAGTACTAAATACAGACATGATGACAACAGCTAAGAATCTTACTATGAGTCAAATAACAAAGGCACTAGGTAATAATCCAACTGAAGAACAAAAGGTTAATGCTTATTCAAATATTACACCAACTAATACTTTTGCTAGGCTAGGTGCTATGTTTAAGAAGAATGTAATGTCTGACCCTAAGGCTTCTAAGTATTGGAATAGTAAAGCTGGTAAAGACACTAATGCTTTTGGTGCTTGGCTAACAAGTGGTAGAAATAATGTTAAACATGAGCATAAGTACATGGGTTTTAATAGCCCTAAAATGTTAAAGATGGTGGACAACCTCTATAACTAACTTAATAAGTAGGAGAGAACTATGGAAACTGAGTATCAGTATTCAGATGAAACAAGACAGATTATGCAAGGGTTACCTTCAAATACACCTGAGGAAAACCCTTTAAAGTTAGGTGACTCAGGTTGGTCTTTCATAGATGCTGATACTTTAGTTGATTCAAAAACAAACACTTCTGGTAGGCTTCGGGGTATTAATGCGCTAGAGACTAACAAGTTTATAGAGTCCTTAGGTTATGAGTTTAAGCAGGGTGAAGTAGGAGGTGACGCAGCAACTGCTCACTTCTGGAACCTTGCAAACAAACATGGGTTCACCAATGTAGTAACAGATGGTAAACAAGGTAAGCATGATCGTAGTATGATTGATATGCTAGATAATGATGGTTATTCTTTTGTAGATACTACCTTAAAGTCTGGCCTTGCAATACCTTGGGGTTATTCTGACCAACAAGATCAGGAGCTAGCCTCATGGGGTAGCGTTGAAGAATCCTTAAGACCTGCTGGTACACCTCTTAATGATTTTGAAAAGGCTAGGAAGTCTATTCAAGATCTTAAGAATGAACATTACAATGGGTTACCTATACAGAAGTTTATGGCTTTTAATGCTGCAGAGTACAACTCAAACCCTGAGTTTTACATGGGTATGAAGACTCGTAATGTTGATGCTGATTTTGAAGGTAACACAAGGACTCCTTTTGGTACTGGTTGGGACTTAGCTTTTGGTACGTTATGGAAAAGTTATAATCAAGTTGGACAAAAGATAGCTAACTCATGGGGTCTTGAAGATTGGGAAACTGACTTTGCAAGAAATGCAACGCAGCACCAAGAGTATATTAACTCTCTACCTAAACTACAGATGGATGTTACTGAGATTGATTGGGGTAGCTACGAGGAAGTCACTACGGGCATACAAGGTATGCTTGGTATGTCTGTTCCTTTCATGGCAGTTACTATGGCTGGTATGGCAGCAGCTCCTTTTACAGGTGGATTGTCGTATGCAGCCCCTGTATCTCTGTACACAGGTATGGTCCTTGATGAAATGGAAGGGCAAGTTGAAGATAAGAATTTTGGTATTGCTCTTTCTGCTGGTGTTGCTATGACTGTGCTAGATAGGCTTGGTATTAAAGGGCTTATTACACCTAAGATGATGATGACTGCTGAGGGACGTACGATAGCTATTGATGCTATTTCTAAGTCTCAAATGTTTAAAGGTCTTTCACCAGAGGTAGCTAAGAATTTAGCTAGTAGATACTTACTTACTCAGTCTAAGAAACAAATCTTAGGGTTTGTTCAAGGTGCAAAAGCATACGGCCAGAATCAAATAGCAAAGGGAGTATTGTTTAAAGAAGGTGTCAAGCGTTTATCTAAAGCTTCTGCATCTGAAGGTACAACTGAAGCTATGCAGGAACTCACTCAGTACACTGCTGCTGTTATTGGCTCTGAAAAAGAATGGGACTTTGATGAAGTTCAACATTTAATGACCAATGCTATTGTTGCTGGTGGTCTGATGGGTGGTCAATTTGCAGCACCGGGTTTTGCAATGGAGATTGGAGGCTGGAAGTCTGCTGTTGATTGGGTTTCAAATGATGACGGTAGGTTTGGAACTAAGAACACTCACTTTGAAGATCAGTTAAAGGCAGACAACAAAAGAAATCCCGGAGTAATACCTACTCTGGATGAAGTTAAAGAAGACTTACAGTACGATGATACTTCAGAGAGAAATGCTCAGGCTAAAGGTTTTGAAATTGATAGACCAGAACACTACTCTGTTGGTGCTGATGATCACATACCTCCCGGAACTACTCTTGAAAAGATATGGGCGTTCATAAGGAACCCTCTTGTTTCTGTTAAGGCTGGTGTAAATGAAGCAGAGGAGAAGGCTAGTGGCCTTTCTGTTGGAGTTGTCAAGCTATCTAACTTACTGGGTTCCACTCGTAATCGTTTGTTTCCCGGACCTGATATGATGACTGATCAGCGTTTAACTGTTGCTGAGATTAATGGTAAGTTGCGGGATCAAGAGCTTATTGAAGCTGACTTTAAAACACCAAGGACTTTAAGTTCTGTTGGTCGGTCTGAATATGTAAGCGATCTTGCTAACAGGTTTATGGTTCAAGTCCTTAACCCTGCTATGAAGTTAGTAGAGTCTAAGGATGGTAAGAAAGTTAGTGTGCAAGGTCCTCTTGATTGGAGTAAAGCAGATGCTGACTTACTTGAACATAAGGATGCTTTACTGGCTCTTGATAAAGACCTTCAAGGTATGTCTGATTTTATCCTTCAACTAACTAACAAGACTAGGGATATTACAGGTGAGCCAGCAGTTCAGAGGCTTTACAATTGGGCTTACAGACATAAGAGTTTTAGGCGTGAGTATATATCAGCTAATCGCAAAGAGTTTTCTATGCTACTCAGCAAGGAGTATGGGTTTACCCAGAAAGAAGCTGATGGTCTTACTGATAAGATAATTAACAGTGAGTCTATTAACACTATTGAGGAAGCTTTTGATATTACAAAGGGTGGTGTTAACCCATCGTTCCAAAAGAAACGTCAACTACACATATCAGATAGACCTGCTTTTAGTAAGTTTGTAGAGCAGAATATCTTTAAGAATATGGCAGACGCTTCAAGGGAAGCTGCTAGGTTTAAGGCACACAGGGAGTTCTTAGGTAAGGATGGAATCAATGTTAGTCGTTTGTTCCAAGAGATTCATGGGGAGTTACTAGAAACTTTAGAACCTGCAGAAGCTAGGAAACTTCTTAATGAGTTAAAGTTTAACTTTAGAAACCTTATAAACGCTGAGTCAGGTAACTATAAACCTATTCAGAACCAGCTTATTAAGTCTATGCAGAAGTATTTAACAATGCTCACTACGTTACAGTCCTTAGCTATGGCTGCTGTATCCTCTGTCCCAGAGGCAGCGTTGTTAGTTGAAGGTGTACCTAAGGAAGTTATTGTTAAGAACGCAGCATCTTCAGGGTATCTATTTGGTAGTGCCATTGGTGCTTACTTAAGGAACTTACAAGTGATCTCAAGGACTACTAAGCCTAGGGAAAACATGGACACTTACTTGGACACCAAGCTAGCAGAGCTTAGGTCTAAGGACAATACTGATCCTAGGTTTGTACTGTACACTAACTTAAAAGAAATGCTTAAGCAAGCAGGATTTAAGTCTCAGGAAACAGGTGCAGCTACATCTACAGGTGTTCAGGATACTAACGAACTAACCCGTGGTGTTGCTGATGCATTCTTTAAGGCTAACTTCTTACACGATCAACAAGACATGCATCGTACTATACGCTTATCATTCTTTAATGACTTCTTAATTAATAAGTTAGACATCATAAAGAATGCTGAAGGTGTACCTGATACAGTTGGAGTTGCCGAAGCTAAGAGTATGTTGCGAGAGTTAGGTGTCCCTGTTAATGTTATGCTAGACCTAGGTAAGAAACTACAGAACCTTAAAGAAGGTGAGTTCTTATCTGATAAGGATGCAGCACAGTACAAGAGGCAGTTCCTAAGTGGCGCTGCTAACTTTGTTAACCAAGCAATACCACTACCCAATGCACTTAACAGACCCCTGTACTATAGTGATCCTCACTTTGTAATGTTAACTCAGTTCAATGGTTTTACTTCAACCTTTACAGCCAACCAGATTCCACGTTTGTGGGACCAGTTGAAGGGCAATAGCTCAAAGGGTTTACAGTATGGAACAGTTGCAGCCTTGAGTAACATGTTGGTACTTGCATTCCTCAGTCATGGAATTAAAGATGAACTTAAGTATGGTGAGACTAGCCCATACCTTACAGATGCCCAGAAGATACAACGTGCTATTTACTCTTCGGGTCTACTCGGTACAACTGAAAGGGTTATAGGAAGTAATTTCTTATTCCCTCTTTATGGTAGCGATACTTATGGCACTGGTGATTTCTTATGGGAAAATGTAGCAGGTGAGGCAGCAGTCTCGAGTACTGTTGCTAGGTTCTATAATATGATTGAAGCTGGTACTGAAGGTGATGGTGCTAAGTTTGAAAGGAACTTCTACGGAAGTCTGCCAATAATTGGTCCATTTAAACACAGATTAATAAACTATACGTGGGATTAGGAGGAGTTTTAAATGGCTAAAGTTAGTGTTGGATCAGGATTTAATGTTGATAATACTGAGTACCAAGATAGTCAAGCTGCTACAGCAGAGATAATGGCAGGTAGGGTTACTGACTTACAGGATTACGATGATTACATATTAAACCCTGTGGGGGAATTACAATTGGCAAGGCCAGTTGAAGCCCCTACTACAGAGACAGCTGTGGAAGCTCCTCTTTACAATGAAGATACTCGGAGTTCTAATCAAGAGGGAGATACATTTACCCAAGAAGGTACACCAACAGCCGAAGGTGAGGCAGTGTTAGAGAGACAGCAAGAAGAATCTGAGAGGCATGTTGCAATGCACTCGGGTGCTGATATGACTGAAGACTTTGATATTGGTGATATTGTTGGGGATGAAAACGTATCCCGATACATAGATGGTTATACTAACACTCTTAACTTAGATGATGTTGGGTTGTCAAAGAAGTTTTCATCTAGGCTTGAAGAGTATCGTGTAATGAACGGTAAACGTCAAGATAATTCTGTGGCAGAGGGAGAGGTTGATAGGTCCAACTATGTTGATAGGGATAACACTATTAAACTAAGCAACCCACAGTTGTTTGCATTCTTAGATGCCACTACTACGGCTGGTAAAGATGTAGATGGCAATAGGGATAAGAGGGATTTAGTTCTTAAGCCTATGTTTAAGATCATATCTCTTGCTATTGTTGAAAGTAAATTAGCAGACATGTATAACCAAGAGTCCTTAATGCCTGAAGGTATTACAGAAAACTTCTCAAAAGAAGAAGCTTCTGAGATACTTGGTGTGTCAGAAACAGAGCTACCCTCACAAGAAGGTGAGAGTGCTATAGGTAAAATGATTCAAGAGGAGTGGGCTAAGCTGATACAAAGGGGTGAGGTAGGTCCTGACCAGCAGTTAGATGCTCACTTAAACCCTGATAAAAAGCTATCTAAAGAAGCTCAAGAGATGCTTGGATTGTGGGCTAAACAGCAGTACGCTGTTGCTTTCCCTCATATGTTTAAACAACACAGCACTGTTAACAAAGCTGGTAATAAAAGAAATGATTATCTATTGACTGCAGAAGGTCATGATATGATGGAGAAGAAGCTCTATGCAACAGTTAAGAAAGCACCTAAAGTTAAACCTGCACAGACTACAGGTAACAATGCTAACTCAGTAAACGTACCCTTCTCTACTACAACTGGTACTCATTTTAATGACAAGAAGATAGGGAGGAAGCCTGAGTTAGAGGGTCAAAAGAACCTAGCGGCAGTGCCTCACATGGCTACATTAATACGTATGAAAGTAGGTATTCTGTTTAGCCTACTTGCGTTGGGTAAGTCCACTGGTTACACTATGGTTGACAATAAGGTTGCACTTAATGTTGATGAAAGCAATCCTCATAAGCTACCTTTAGATATCTTAGACTTAGGTCAAGAAGCTGTTGATAAGATTAATAATGCTGACACAGTTGCTCGTTTGAAAGCAGAGGCAATTACTTATCGCTTACTAGATATGAGTCCTCGAAGTCCTATGTATGAGATACTTTCAAAAAGACGTGAAGAGTTGCTTAAGTTTGCAGAGATTGCATCCGCAGTGCCAGTAGGTAAGACACTCTCTTGGAGAGAGAGGATGTACAAGCAACGTGCAACTAATCAGTTAGCTATGGTTCAAGATATTGCAAGCTATCATGAGACTGCTATCAGGTTTCCAAACTATGTTCAAGAAGCTACAAGCCGTATCAGTTATAAACCTACAGTTATGAACCCACAGAATCATAAGTTTGCAAGGCAGATGTATGGTAGTTCAACTAGGTATGATGTTGTTCCCGGAAGTGGAAGTGAATATGAGAGATCAATGTTAATGACTATGGGCGCTCACTTGTTTGCAGATGGCTGGTCTACACCAGATAAAGTGTATCGTAACATGAGAGATCGTATTAACGATAGCACTCACAATGACCACCCAAAGGTCCTAGCTATTGCTACTGTAGGTCGTAAGATTTCAAATATGCTTGGACAGTATGAAGTTGAAACATCTATTGAAGCTTTAAAGGCTATGGAAACTACACCAGAGAATGTAGTTAAGGGTACAGGTGCAGCCTTTGTAACTATACCTGACATGGATATGGACGAGGATGTTAAGAGCTTTATAAACCACGCTCTTGATCATCCGAATGAGTTTGTCATGTTAGTTGAAGAGGCTGTTGAGTTAGGTCGTTATATGGATGCGTCAAAAGGTAAGACTTTATTCTCATCTACAATGGGCACTGTTGAATTTGATGGTATTCAAAATGGATTAGCAGGTATTGGACTTGACCTTGGTGTGAAAGATATGATGTATCGTGTTGGTGTTTTAAGTGAGGATCCTGATAAGGTCTTTGCAGATTATGAAGGTGTTCTTGGAACCCTTCGTGATGAGTTTAAATACAACATGCAAGATATGTTAGGTACTATCCTTAATGGTGTAGACTTTAAGAGTGATTTTGGTGATGTAGATATTGAGACTATGTCTGGTTTCTTAGAAGCTGCTACTGATAATAGTTCTGAATTCTTAAAGCCACCCTTAATGACCTTTGCATATGGCCAAGCAACTTCTAGTATGATTGGTATACCTTTGTCAACAATCAACTCAAGCCCCGTACTTAAGGGTTTAATTGAATCATCCCCTTATGAAACTATTCAGGTAGCAAGAATGCTTCATGTGTTTATAACACAAGGACTCACTGCAACTTTACACCCTGATGTTATAGCTTACAGTGAAGCTGTTAAGGATATGACTATGGGTGCTATGATGGCTAATGAGGAGATAAGATACCCCCGTCCTACTGGATCAATGACTTCTTTAAATAGTGTTGCATGGAAAACTCATGATGAAAGACACAAGATTAATCAGACTCTTTTAGATAAAGATGACAACCCTGTATTTCGTACAGAGTTACATCCTACCTCTCGACAGATTTCTGGATTAGCTGGTGAGAATACATCAGGATCTACTGTGACTACTAGTGCATTAGCATCGGTTGCTATGGCTAAGGATGGTGGAACTATCATATCTTTAGTTACAGGAGATCGTTATAAGAGGTTGCAGAAGAGAACTAATCAAGATGTTCCTTACATAACTTCTATTTATGATGCTGTTAAAGGTGACCTAGGTTCTACTATACCTATGATTGAGATACTCAACGAGGCATGGAAGGATACTATAGGTAACTATGATATGCTTATGGAAGTACATAACGGTGCAAGGGATGCAAACAAAAGAGGTCTAGATAAGATGTCTAAGTTAGCTGAGAACAACCCTAACGGTCTTGTGTTAGATAAAGATCAGGCACGTTATATGGTTTCATACATGCAAAGAGTTATCAGTGATGATACTTTTGAGACAGAACAGAATCCTTCTACTGAGTTTAATAAAGTCTTTTCAGCTGTACGTAAGAATTCTAGCACTAGACTAAAGCAAATTGAAAGAGATTCTAAATTCTCTGCAAGAGAACTTCAGAAGTACCAAACTTGGGCTGACTCTTTAACTAACCATGAAGTATTTATGTTGTATCAAGTTGTTCTTCCAAGGATGGAAAAGAAATTAGCTGTGTTTAAAGGCATTGCTCATAAGGCTAACAATAAGAAACAAGCATTACTAAAAGAGCTTGAAGGGTTATCCTTAAATCAGTATGCTATGGACAACCTTAAGTACTTTAACTTCCACTCACCTAGTGTAGCACCAACAGGTAGGAAGGTAATTCAAAAATAAACCCCCTCAAATCCATTAGGATAAGAAGGGGTATTACTAAGACCCTTGGGTTCCTTACGGAACTTGAGGGTTATTTTTTTGATTTAGCTTGACCAACTGTTCGTTTACCTATCTGCAGCTGCTTGTTGGCTTTCATCTGTGCTTCCTCAGGGGTATCCCCTTCAGCTACATAGTGTGCGATGTTATCATCATACACCTTGTGTAGTATAGCGTCATTAATCTTAGGGGTATAAGCTACTGCTGGATCTAAGTTGAACATTTCAACGTACTCCATGTCGTCTATCCCCGGAACAATATTGTGTGATACTTTATCTTCACTCATCTTTTACAAATACTCCGTCTATCATATGTCCAGTTCGGACGTTAATCTTATTGTAG
>TARA_R110002096_G_scaffold13722_1_pt1 | contig 12066 bp, 11 predicted proteins | sample TARA_R110002096 | Tara Oceans TARA_R110002096 (sample SAMEA4397295) | marine metagenome | biome: Polar Biome; feature: [DCM] deep chlorophyll maximum layer (ENVO:01000326); material: water (ENVO:00002006), including particulate matter (ENVO:01000060) such as... | depth 35 m | reverse complement strand
CGCCCGGTGACGCTGCTGTTCGACGACTACGCCAATCGCAAAGCCTATCACATTGTGGAAGAATTTCAGAAGCCGGCCGAATGCATCGGCCGCATGGCCCGGTTCGAAGTGAAGCCGCGCCAACCTGATGCAACCGAATTTGGCCGCTGGGTGGCACTCATGCAGCGCCCGCTCTAGGGCGAAACAGCGCGGATAATACGAATGAAGAATGAGGATAAAATGCTGGAAATCAAGAACCTGCACGTCAAACTTGAAGAAGAGGACAAGGTTATCCTGAATGGGTTGAACCTGACGGTCGAGGCGGGAAATGTCCATGCTATCATGGGGCCAAACGGCTCTGGCAAGTCCACCCTGTCCTATGTCCTTGCCGGTCGCGATGGGTATGAGGTGACCGATGGTTCCGCCAGGCTGGAAGGTGACGATCTGCTGGAGATGAAACCCGAAGAGCGCGCCGCGGCGGGCTTGTTCCTGGCATTCCAGTACCCGGTTGAAATTCCCGGTGTCGGCAATATGACCTTCCTTCGCACGGCGGTGAATGCGCAACGCAAGGCGCGGGGCGGCGAAGAACTGTCGGCAGGCGACTTTCTGAAACTGGTGCGCGCAAAGGCGAAGGCGCTCAAAATCGATGCCGAGATGCTAAAGCGCCCGGTCAATGTCGGCTTTTCAGGTGGGGAAAAGAAGCGCAACGAGATCCTTCAGATGGCGATGCTGGAACCGAAGATGTGCATCCTTGACGAAACCGATTCCGGCCTTGATGTGGACGCGATGAAACTGGTGTCCGAGGGTGTCAACGCGCTGCGCGACGCTGGGCGGGCTTTTCTGGTTATTACGCATTATCAACGACTTCTGGACCATATCAAACCTGACGTCGTGCATATAATGGCGGCAGGGCGCATCGTGCGGACCGGCGGGCCGGAACTGGCGCTTGAAGTCGAGAAGAACGGCTACGCCGACATCCTGTCCGAGGTGGTTTGATGGCGATTGCACAGACAAGATTTGCGCAGGCAAGACAGGATGCGCTGCGTGCGCGGATCGCGGGGCTTGAGTTGCCAAAAACCGGATGGTCGGCGACGGCGCGGGCGGATGCGCGGGCCAGGCTGACCGAGATGGGCTTGCCACACAAACGCGATGAGTATTGGCGTTATACCGACCCGACGCCGCTGAACGGTGGCGTCGAGACCGCGGAACCGTTTACCTTTGACGATGAAACGATGGTTTTCACCGGGATCGACCGGCTGCAACTCGTGTTTGTCGATGGTGTGTTTGATGCCGGGGCCTCGGACCCTCTGGCGCTGGCCGGGGTTGAAATCTCGCGCCTTGCAGATACCGGCGCAGACATTCACTGGGCACGCGATCTTTACGGTGTGTTGGAAGCGCGCGGCCAGACCCCGGTGCAGCGACCGTTCGCCACGCTGAACACCGCCTTTGCCAATGATGGTGTGATGATCCGGGTAACCGGAAAGGCGACCAAGCCGATTTCGTTTATTTATCTCCATAATTCAGATAGTTCTGACGCTGTCTTGCATCATTGCATCAAGGTTGAGGCCGGCGCGGAACTGACTATTCTGGAGAACGGCCCGGCAGCGGCACGCTTGAACACGGTGATGGAGGTCGAGATTGCCGAAGGCGGCAGGTTCCACCACATCCGCACCCAGGGTCGCGACCGGGATCGCAGCGCTGTCACGCATCTGTTCGCGCGTCTGGGGCGCGAGGCTTTGTTCAAAAGCTTCACGCTGACGGCAAACGGTCGTCTGACCCGCAACGAAGCGGTGATCGAGCTTTCGGGCGATGATGCGGTTGCCCATATTGCCGGGGCGGCGGTCGGCGACGGTGCATTCCACCATGACGACACGGTGTTCGTGATCCATGACGCGTTGCGTTGCGAAAGCCGCCAGGTGTTCAAGAAAGTGCTGAAAAATGGCGCGGTGGGTGTGTTCCAGGGCAAGATTCTGGTCAGGGACGGTGCACAGAAAACCGACGGCTATCAGATCAGCCAGGCGCTGCTGCTGGACGGCGACAGCCAGTTCCTTGCCAAGCCGGAGTTGGAAATTTACGCCGATGACGTGATCTGCTCGCACGGGTCTACCACCGGGGCGATCGACGAAACCGCGCTGTTTTACCTGCGTTCGCGCGGGGTACCCGAAAAGGCCGCGCAGTCGTTGTTGGTTCTGGCGTTCCTGGCCGAGGCGCTCGATGAGATCGAAGACAGTGCGCTGGCCGAAGACATCCGCAGCCGGATGGAAAACTGGCTGTCACGGCACGGCGGATAGTCGCGGGCAGTAAGGCAAGAGCGATAGGCAAAAAATGGCGGTTACTTCAGATATCATTGCCAGTTGGCGCAATCCGCGCCGCGTGATGCGGGCGCATCTGGCGCGTGGGCGGTCAGAGCCATGGGTGTTCAGCCTGCTGGTCGCGTTTTTGATTGTCGTCTTTGTCGCGCAATGGCCGGCGGCCAGCCGCAGTAGCTTTTACCAGCCGGAAGTGCCGATTTTCCAACGCCTGTTCGCGACGGCGCTGGGATTGATGGCGATGATTCCCTTTTGGTATCTGCTTGCCGCCGCGGGCCATCTGATCGCTTGGGTGATGGGCGGGCAGGGCGATTATTACGGCGGGCGACTCGCGTTGTTCTGGGCACTGCTGACAATCAGTCCGGTGATGTTGCTTCAGGGTCTTGTCGCCGGAATGATCGGGCCCGGGCCTGGCCTGACGTTGGTGTCCACGATCGCCGGGCTGGCGTTCCTGGGCTTCTGGATTTTGAATCTGAAAGAGGCGGAACGCTGAGTTATGGAATTTTCGCTGAAGAACCTGCTTTTACTGGTGCGTGAGACGGTGATCGCGCCGCGCCAGGGCGCAAGAACGGTGATGAACCTCGGGCTATCGATCTCGTTCGGCTGGCTGGCGCTGTTGCTGATGGCCATTGGCTCTGCCCTGTTCACGCATCTGACGCTTGCGCTGCTGCCGATGGAAGAGATGCAGATGCTGGGCTCGGCGGTCAGCAGCCCAATCCGCACCGCCATCCTGCAATGGGGGGTGATGCTGCTTTCGGTGCAGGCTGTTTACCACATCGGGCGCTGGAGGGGGGGCATCGGACAGTTACGCGATGCCGTGCTGCTGATGGCCTGGTTGCAGTTCATCCTGCTGTGCCTTCAGGTGCTGCAACTGGTCACCCAGGTTTTGCTGCCGCCGCTGTCAGAATTGCTGGGTCTGGTCGGTCTTGCGCTGTTTTTCTGGTTGTTGACGAATTTCATCGCCGAGTTGCACGGTTTTGGCTCCTTGGTGAAGACCTTTGTCGCAGTGTTGATCTGCCTGGTTTTGGCGGCCTTCCTTCTGGCCTTTGTCGTGGCCTTGATATTCGGCAGCGTATAGGAAATCTGAACATGTATGATATCAACGAGGTCCGCGCCGATTTTCCGATCCTGTCGCGCAAGGTGAATGACCGGCCGCTGGTCTATCTCGACAACGGTGCCTCGGCACAGAAACCTCAATGTGTGATTGATGCGATCACGCATGCTTACACCCATGAATATGCGAATGTTCACAGAGGCTTGCACTATCTTTCCAATGTGGTGACGGAAAAGTACGAGGCCGTTCGCGGTATCGTCGCGCGCTTTTTGAACGCGCCGTCCGAAGACGACATCGTCTTCACCACCGGCACGACCGAGGGCATCAACATGGTGTCCTATGCCTGGGCTGCGCCGCGGTTCCGACCCGGGGATGAGATCGTGCTGTCGGTGCTGGAGCACCACGCCAATATCGTGCCGTGGCATTTTTTGCGCGAACGTCAGGGCATCGTGCTGAAGTGGGTCGAGTGTGACGCCAACGGCGATCTTGACCCGCAGGCGGTGATCGATGCGATCGGGCCGAAAACCCGGTTGGTGGCGATCACCCAGATGTCGAATGTGACGGGCACGGTGGTAGATGTTGCGACAATCTGCCGGGCCGCGCATGACAAGGGGGTGCCGGTGCTGGTCGATGGTTCGCAGGCCTCGGTTCACATGCCGGTGGACGTTCAGGCGATGGGCTGCGATTTTTACACCATAACCGGACATAAGCTATACGGACCAAGCGGTTCCGGCGCGATCTTCATCCGGCAAGAGCGAATGGCTGAAATGCGGCCCTTCCTCGGCGGCGGCGATATGATCCGCGAGGTGAGCCGTGATCTGGTCACCTACAACGACGCGCCCATGCGGTTCGAGGCGGGAACGCCGGGCATCGTGCAGCAGATCGGAATGGGGGTCGGGCTGGAATATCTGATGCAGCTCGGGATGGCGGATGTTGCCGCACATGAACGGGTTCTGCGCGACTACACCCGCGACCGGCTGGCGGGGCTGAACTGGCTGAATGTGCAAGGAAATTCAGCCACCAAGGGCGCTATTTTCAGTTTCACCCTCCAGGGTTCGGCCCATGCACACGACATCTCGACCATTCTGGACAAGCGCGGCGTGGCGGTGCGTGCCGGCACCCATTGTGCCATGCCCTTGATGGAACATATGGGGGTTGGAGCCACCTGCCGTGCCTCGTTCGGGCTCTACAACACGGTGCAAGAGGCCGACGCGCTGGTTGATGCGCTTGAATTCTGCCATGAGCTTTTTGGCTGAATTAGGCCATTGCAACCGCGCCTTTCATTCGGTATCGAACGCTTGAGGCACCCATAGCTCAGCTGGATAGAGCGCTGCCCTCCGAAGGCAGAGGTCGCAGGTTCGAATCCTGCTGGGTGCACCAATCATCTTATTGATTTCCTTTCGTATTTGCCTTTATGGGCGTTTCAGGTTGGATCGTGGTTTGCATCCGGTCTGCAAAACCCGTTTCAGCGGCGTTCTTAAACAGGTGAATTGCTGCCCGTGAAAGCGCCTCTGTCATTGCCGGTTATTTGGACAGAATGCGGGTTGCCGATTGCAAGCTGTGACCAGTGATTGCGCACACCCTTCCGCCCGCCGTGCGCGAGGGGTTTGTGGCCATGCACGCCAAGGTCGCGGGCCTTGAGGCCCGGACTGAACCTCAGGATTACCTGATCGTTGAACTGCGGCACGCGCTCTACGGCAAGCGATCCGGGCAATTGGACCCCGACGAGCGCCAACTGGCTTTCGGGGATCTGGAAACTGCTGTCGCCGAGGCCGAAGCAACCCGGGATGCACTGATCGAACACAACGCCGATGGCAAATCCAGACGCCCGGCCGCCAAACGCAACCTTGGCCACCTGCCAGACCATCGGCCGCGCATCGAGCAGGTGATCGAGCCTGCGCGACAGGTCTGCCCCCGGGCGCGCATGGCCTCGCTCATTGAAACCTGCAAGCTGAACGCCGTCGTTCCATATGCCTAAACCTCGTGGTCTTATCCTGAAAGCCGCAGTCAGCCTGAAGATTGCCGCATTGAGGCATTGCCCTCGCCGGATGACACCCTACAAGGAAGCAAAAGATTTAAGGGGGTCTCATGACCGAAGACGCACTTGTCATTTTTACGCCTTCGGGCAAGCGCGGCCGCTTTCCGATCGGAACGCCAGTGCTGACAGCGGCGCGACAACTGGGGGTCGACCTTGATTCCGTCTGTGGCGGACGCGGCATTTGTTCCAAATGTCAGATCAGCCCCGGATACGGGGAGTTTTCCAAACATGGCGTTACCGTTTCCGCCGACGCGCTGAGCGCATGGAACGCGGTCGAGGAGCGCTACAAATCAAAACGCGGACTGATCGAGGGACGACGTCTGGGCTGTCAGGCGAAGGTGCAAGGTGACGTGGTCATCGACGTGCCGCCCGAAAGCCAGGTGCACAAACAGGTGATCCGCAAGCGCGCCGAAGCGCGCGAAATCGTCCTCGACCCTTCCGTCACGCTGCATTATGTCGTTGTGGCCGAGCCCGATATGCACGAGCCATCGGGCGATCTGGAGCGTCTGGCCGAGGCGCTGAACGTGCAGTGGAACATCCCGCAGGTCCGCGCCGATCTGGCCGTGCTGACCCGCCTGCAACCGGTGCTGCGCAAGGGCGAATGGAAGGTCACTGTCGCATTGCATCAAGAAGACCCGGCGCAGCCGCCGCGCATCATGCATCTGTGGCCGGGCCTTTATGAAGGTACGGTTTACGGCCTGGCGGTCGATCTTGGCTCGACCACCATCGCGGCGCATCTGTGCGATTTGCGCAGCGGCGAGGTTCTGGCCTCTGCCGGGCTGATGAATCCTCAGATCCGCTTTGGCGAAGACCTGATGAGCCGTGTCAGCTATTCGATGATGAACCCGACCGGCGCGGCAGAGATGACGGCGGCCGTGCGCGCCGGCATGAACACGCTGTTCGACAACATCAGCGCCGAAGCCGGCATCGACAAGGGCCTGATCATGGACATGGTTCTGGTCTGCAACCCTGTCATGCACCACCTTTTCCTCGGGATCGACCCGTACGAGCTTGGCCAGGCCCCCTTTGCGCTTGCCTCCTCCAACAGCCTGCATCTGACGGCACGCGAGTTGGACCTGCGGCTGCACCCTTCGGCCCGCGTCTATATCCTGCCCTGCATCGCGGGCCATGTCGGCGCGGACGCGGCGGCGGTTGCCCTGTCGGAAGCACCCGAAAAATCGCAGGATCTGGTGCTGGTGGTCGATGTCGGCACCAACGCCGAGATATTGTTGGGCAACATCGAGAAAGTGCTGGCTTGCTCCTCGCCGACCGGTCCGGCCTTTGAAGGAGCGCAGATCAGTTCAGGTCAGCGTGCGGCCCCCGGTGCGATCGAGCGGGTCGAAATTGATCCGGTGACCAAAGAGCCGCGGTTCAAGGTCATCGGCTGCGATCTGTGGTCTGACGAGCCTGGCTTTGCCGCCGAGACCGCAACCACCGGCGTCACCGGCATCTGCGGATCGGGCATCATCGAGATGGTCGCCGAAATGCGGATGGCGGGCATCGTCGACGGCCCCGGCCTGATCGGCTCGCCCGGACAGACCGGCACGGCCCGCGTTTTTGCCGACGGCCGCACCCATTCCTACCTGGTCTTTGATGGCTCTGGCGTTGGCGGTCCGGTGATCACCGTGACCAACCGTGACATTCGCGAGATCCAGATGGCAAAGGCTGCACTTTATTCCGGTGCGCGCCTGTTGATGGACAAGTTCGGCGTCGACAAGGTTGACCGTATCGTGCTGGCAGGCGCTTTCGGGGCGCATATCAGCCCGAAGCACGCGATGGTGCTCGGGATGATCCCGGACGTGCCGCTCGACAAGGTCTCCTCCGCCGGAAACGCCGCTGGAACGGGCGCGCGGATTGCGCTGATCAACCGTTCGGCCAGAGGCGAGATCGAGGAAACCGTTCGCAATATCCACAAGATCGAAACCGCGATCGAGCCACGCTTCCAGGAGCATTTCGTCAATGCCTCGAACATCCCCAACGCGGTTGAAGATTTCCCCAACCTGTTTTCCCTGCTGACGCTGCCGACGGTGAACTTCAACAGCGGTGGCGAGGGTGATGGCGGCGGGCGACGGCGGCGGCGGGGGTAAACCTGAATCCCGCCCGCAGGCCAGCCAAAGGGTCCGGGCGGTTTTTTCTGGTGGCGCCAGAGACATCGGCCGCAACCTGCTTGACGACGGACGCGGGCTGGCTTAACCCATCTGCAACGCGGGTGTAGCTCAATGGCAGAGCAGCAGCTTCCCAAGCTGAATACGAGGGTTCGATTCCCTTCACCCGCTCCATCATCCCCCCGATCCCGTTTGTTCATTGATTGAATTGCTCTCCGCGATTTTTGCGTGTGCGACGTCAGGGAATACCTTGCTCAATTTCAGTCGTGCTCGGTTGCCTGTCTCGCTTGATCCATTCACCTACGCCGCAGTGTGATCGCACCTTGTCATCGGGCCGTGTCATCGGGCCGCAACTGTCAAAGAACGTTCAAATCCGACCGGACTTCAGCCTGTCAAAGGTGACCCGAGGATGAAGACATAGAGCGGGCAGGCGGGATGACCCGGAGCGCGCGATCGTCTGCGGGCTTTGCCGCGCTCCGTTGTATTCGGGTTTCTTGTTCCGAGCGGAGCGGAAAGGTGTGTCCCGCCTATCCGCGATCGAGCATTGGCGCGTCATCCCGTCGAGGCGCGCCGCTGTCGTCCCGGTATCGCCGATAACCAAGACCCGTGCACCCAACGCCGGGTTGGTGGGGATGTGGCGTTCGGAATTGCACTGTCAGCGAGTCAGTACCATTTTATCGCCAGCAATTTCGATGCGAAAGCGGCGCAGATACTCCATCCCCAGCAGCGATATGTCCATGTTTCCGTCATTGACATAGGCGGTGATGGAGGCATCCCGGATCGGGCCCAGCGATACGTCGTTCAAGGTGATACGCGCGGTGCGCACGACGCCATTGGCGGTGCTGGCGCTGCCCAGATAGACAAGTGCGGCCGGGTCAAAACCCAGCTTGCGGGCGTCGGACTGGCTCAGCACAACGTTACTGGCGCCGGTATCGACCATGAATTGCACGGCCTTGCCGCTGATGACCAGAGTCAGGTAGAAATGCCCGTCGGGCGCGCGGGGCAACTCGATACCGCCACCCGCCATGACTGCCTGACGCGGGTTAATCTGGGTGCGCATGTCAGTCCACAACCCGAAACCCGCCATGACGCCGACAAACAAAAGGCCCCAGGCCATCAGGCCGCGTGCCATCTGGCCAAGGCGGCCACGATATTCGACAAGCAGATAGCCGCCGACCGCCACCACCAGAATTCCGAGGTAAATCAGTCTGCCAAAGCTTTCGCCGTCCATCGCTTGCTCCTTCGGGAATGATATGGGGCAGGGGGTGTCAGAGAACAAGCCCCCGGGCGGGACTAGCCGATCAGCCCGGTCTGCCGGATGCCGTCGATCACGAACTGCACCGACAGCGCCGCCAGCAACATACCCAGCAGGCGGGTGATGACGACAGTGCCGGTGCGTCCCAGCATCTTTTCCATCGGGCCGGCGATCAGGAACATCATGAAGACAAGAAATACCACGAAAATCATCACCAGATGCACCGCGATTACGCCTTGCCAGCCACCCGACTGCCCGACCAGCAGGATCATTGTGGCAATCGCACCCGGCCCGGCGATCAGCGGAATCGCCATCGGAAAGACCGACGGGTCATGGTCATGCACTGTCGCCTGGCCTTCGCGGCGCTGGGTACGGCGTTCGAACAGCATGTCGAGTGCGGTCAGAAACAGCAAGATACCGCCTGCGATGCGGAAAGCCGACATCGAGATCCCGATGAAGTTCAGCACCGCCTCGCCCAGCAGACCGAAGGCCGTCAGCACGCTGATGGCCACCAGGCAGGCGCGCATGCCAATGGCGCGGCGCTTGTCCGACGACATCCCCGGCGTCAATGCGATGAACATCGGAATCATGCCCGGCGGGTCGATCACCACGAACAACGTGGCAAAAGCCGTGATCACGAAAGCGGTTTCGATTTCAAACATGTCGTGCCCTTTTTGCGGGGTGAGTGTCGACGCGCGGTGTTGCCTCAGGCGACGCTACGCGCCTGCGGCCCGTTCGCGAAGTAAAATTCGCCTAGGCTGCCGCTTCGAGCTTTTCCTGGGCCTTCAGCCACATCGCCTCGGCCCGGTCGAGGGCGTCCATCACTTCGGAATATTTCTTCTGCCAGGTTTCCATCTCACCCAGACGCTCCGGCTCGTACAGCGCCGGGTCAGCCAGTTTCTTGGCGAGTTTGTCGCGCATGACGTTCAGCTTTTCGAGGCGTTCTTCGCATTTGCGCACCTCGGAGCGGATGAGGGCGACATCGTCGCGGCTGACCTTCTTTGGTTTCGGGGCGGCTTTGGCGGGTTTGCCGTCGTCATCGCCCGACAGCAATTGTTTGCGGTAGGCCTCCAGATCCTGGGTGTAGGGCTCCACCGCTCCCGCCTTGACCAGCCAGAGACGGTCGGCGACGAGGCCCAGCAGGTGCATGTCGTGGCTGACGAGGATCACCGCGCCGCTATAGGTGGTCAGCGCCTCGACAAGGGCCTCGCGGCTTTCCATGTCAAGGTGGTTGGTCGGCTCGTCGAGGATCAGCAGATGCGGCGCATCCAGCGTTGCCAGCAACAGCGAAAGCCGCGCCTTCTGCCCGCCCGACAGGCGACCCACCCTGGTCTCGGCCTGATCGGCCAGCAGGCCGAAACCGGCAAGGCGGGCGCGCAGCCTTGGCTGGCCCTCATTCGGGCGCATGCGTTGGATGTGTTGCAGCGGGGTTTCCTCGATGAACAACTCATCGACCTGGTGCTGTGCGAAATAACCGATCCGCAGTTTTGAGCTGCGGGTCATCGTGCCGCCGGATGCTTTGAGTTTGCCCGCCAACAGTTTGGAAAGTGTGGATTTTCCCTCGCCGTTGCGGCCCAGCAGGGCGATGCGGTCATCCTGGTCGATCCGCAGGCTCAGTTTGCGCAGGACCGGCGGGCCGTCATAGCCGACCGATACCCCCTCCATCGTGATGATCGGCGGCGAAAGTTCTTCGGGTTCCGGGAAGGTGAAAACCTGTTTGCGCGCCTCTTCGGGCGGCGTGATGGTCTGCATCTTTTCCAGCATCTTGACACGGGACTGCGCCTGCACCGCCTTTGAGGCCTTGGCCTTGAAGCGGTCCACGAACGATTGCAGATGGGCGCGGCGGGCCTCTTGCTTCTTGGCTTCGGCTTGCAGCACGGCACGGCGCTCGGCGACCTGGCGCGCGAACTGGTCATACGGGCCGTTCCAATAGGTCAGCTTTTTCTCGTCGAGGTGCAGGATGCCCTGCACGGCCCGGTTCAAAAGCCCGCGATCGTGGCTGATGATGATCACGGTATGGGGATATTTTGCAAGGTAGCTTTCCAGCCACAGCGCGCCTTCGAGATCAAGATAGTTGGTCGGCTCGTCCAGCAGCAGGTAATCGGGTTGCGCAAACAGCACCCCCGCCAGCGCCACCCGCATCCGCCAGCCGCCCGAGAAATCGGAACAGGGGCGCAACTGCGCCTCGGCGTCAAAGCCCAGGCCCTTCAGGATAGAACTGGCGCGGCCCTCGGCAGACCAGGCGTCGATATCGGCCAGCCGCGCCTGGATTTCGGCAATCCGGTGCGGATCGGTCGCCGTCTCCGCTTCCCAAAGCAGCGACTCGCGCTCGGTGTCGGCCTGGAGCACGGTTTGCAGCAGGCTGGTGGAAGACGATGGCACCTCTTGCGCCACGCCGCCGATGCGCGAGCGGGCCGGCATCGAAATCTCGCCGCCCTCGAGCGCAAGCTCCGCCCGGATCAGCCGAAACAGCGTGGTCTTGCCGGAACCGTTGCGCCCGACAAGGCCAACCTTGTGCCCGGTGGGTATCGTTGCGGAAGCGCCCTGCAACAGCGGGCGGCCTTCGACGGAATAGCTGATATCTGAAATGCGTAACATGGGCCACGCCTTGCCTGATAGATCCGCCAAGGTCAATCCGTCTGCGCAGCAGTCATCACGGCTGACGTCAGGCCGCCTTGCCGCCCTTCCAGGCGACGCAACAACCCTGAAACCGGGTTTTCAACGCATGCGGCGCATGGTAGCAGGGCGCCAGAAACAATCCGGGGTCCGCCCCCGCAACTTATGTGAGATGAAAATGGCCGTTGAGCGCACCCTTTCGATGATCAAACCCGATGCCACCAACCGCAACCTGACCGGCAAGATCAATGCCAAATTCGAAGAGGCGGGTCTGCGCATCATCGCGCAAAAGCGCATTCACCTGACCGAAGCCCAGGCCGGTGCGTTTTACGCCGAGCATGCAGAGCGTCCCTTCTATGGCGAATTGTGCGAATTCATGTCGTCCGCGCCGATCGTCGTGCAGGTTCTCGAGGGCGAAGGCGCCATCCTGAAAAACCGCGACGTGATGGGCGCGACCAACCCGGCCAACGCTGCGGATGGCACGATTCGCAAGGATTTCGCGCTGTCGATGGGCGAAAACTCGGTTCACGGCTCCGACAGCCCCGAATCGGCGGCCCGCGAGATCGCTTTCCACTTTTCGGGTCTTGAACTGGTCGGCTGATTGCCCATCTGTTGAACGAACCGCAAAAGCCGCCCCCCGCGGGGCGGCTTTTGCGCACGGGGCCCTCCGGCCCCCGAACCTGAATTTTCAGCCCATAAGGCAACCTCAT
>TARA_R110002096_G_scaffold4493_27_pt1 | contig 12069 bp, 14 predicted proteins | sample TARA_R110002096 | Tara Oceans TARA_R110002096 (sample SAMEA4397295) | marine metagenome | biome: Polar Biome; feature: [DCM] deep chlorophyll maximum layer (ENVO:01000326); material: water (ENVO:00002006), including particulate matter (ENVO:01000060) such as... | depth 35 m | reverse complement strand
TATCGAAGTGTTGGAATACAGCGACATGCCGGATTCCATGTCAGAAGCCACCGACGACAAGGGAACGCTGCTCTACCAGGCCGGCAGTATCGCGATCCACATTTTCAGCCGGGATTTGATCGAGAAGATTGGCGAGGGCAAAGACGCCTCGGTCCGCCTCCCCTTTCACCGCGCCGACAAGAAGGTTCCGACCATCGATGAAGCCGGTCAGCCGGTGAAACCCGAGACGCCCAACGGCGTGAAGTTCGAAACCTTTGTCTTTGATGCGCTTCCGTTCGCGAAGAATCCGGTCGTGATCCAGACCGCTCGCGAAGACGATTTCAGTCCCGTCAAAAACGGGGAAGGCAATGATTCGCCGGAAACATCGCGCCAGGATCAGCTCCGGCAGTTTGCCCGCTGGGTCACAGCTGCTGGGATTAAACTCGAAGTCGACGAAACGGGATTGCCGGCCTTCGATTTCGAGATCAGTCCGCTGTTCGCCGATTCAGAAGCCGCGTTTTTGGCTCGCAAAGACGAGGCCAAGATTGAGCCGGGCGCGACTCTCAGTTGATCGGCGCCTTTCCTCGTCAGACGCCCCGCTGTTCGCGCTGCCGTTCGACGGCATTGGCCATGCCGCGAGTCGATACTGCGGGGAAGCTTTTCGAGAATCCGCGCCGGGACGTTTGGCCTTTCCTTTTCAACCTACCACCGGTCCGCTCCTGGAACGCAGCCGCTCGCCGACTTCCTCCAGGCTATCCGGCATCCCCGCGGAAAACGTTTGGGCGTCATCGCGGGAGCGTTTCCCGCGCAAGGCGCGGCGCAACGCGTGCTCCAGGTTCTGCCAGAACAGGATCGGCTCGAAGAGGTTGCCAATGCGTTTCATGTAAAACGGGACACCGGCCCGTTCCTGCGGACGACGTGCCGGTCAATCGGCGGGAGTCTGCGCAGGAACGGGCCGATGTCCCGTTTTACGCGTTCAGCACCGTGGCATCCCGTTCCTACGCCGCTTCCAAAATCTCCATCACATCTTTCCCAAAGCGCTCCGCCATGTCCGCGCCCACTTTTTCAATCTCCCGCAAGGCCGTCGCATCCTTGGGCCGCTTCTCCGCAATCGCGACCAAGGTGGCGTTGTGAAAGATCGAAAACGGCGGGACGCCCTCTTTTTCGGCCAATTTCTTGCGCCAGTCCATGCCCAAACGTCAAGCGGCTTTCACCGCTGTTCGCGCTGCCGGTCGACCGCATTGGCCATGTCGTGCGCCCCGAACAGGGACGTTCCGGCGACCATGACGTTGGCACCGTGTTTCGCGGCAATGTGAACGGTTTCGCCGTCGATTCCTCCATCCACTTCAATGTGGAAGTCCAGACCTCTGGCGGTTCGCTCCGCAACGGCGGCATCGATTTTGGGCATGGTTTCCGCCTCCATGAAAACCTGACCGCCAAAGCCGGGAACGACGGTCATCACGAGAAGCAGATCAATCTGATCGAGAAACGGAACCACATCCGCGAAGTCCGTGGCGGGATTCAGAGCCAGTCCACAGGTGCAGCCAGCCTCGCGAATCTTCTTCAACGTATCCGCGACATCATGCTGCGCCTCGACATGAACCGTGATGTTGTTGGCGCCGGCTTTGACGAAGCGGGGAAAGTAGTGATCGGGGCGATCAATCATGAGATGCACGTCCAGCGGTAACTCGGTGCAATCCCGAACGTGCTTCACGAAGTTGGGGCCGAACGAAATGTTGTCGACGAAGTGGCCATCCATCACATCGAGATGAAGCCAGTCGCCACCCGCTTTTTCGGCGCGGACGACTTCTTCACGAACTCGGCTCCAGTCAGCAGCCAGTAAACTTGGGCAAATGACACGCTGGTCGAATGAGTTGCTCATAACTTGAAATAAGCAGCATTCTGCAATCCGTAAATCAATTGCCTGCCAAACTTCCCCATCAGCGCTCCAAAATTTTGCAGGAAAACCCGTTCGATTGCGGCGATGCTGCCCACCGCGCCCGATTTGGGCCGCTCGAAACTCCCCAACATCATGATTCGAACCGTTCTTTCCCTCATCGCCATTGTTGGAATCTCCTCCTGCATGACCAGTTGCCAAACCGTTGATAACGGTTGGTCGCAGAATGACTCCAAGCGCGCCAAACAGCAGAAACGCCTTCGCCAAATGCGCCAACAGATGATTCGTCGGGCACATCAACGCCGATCCCGCAGCGCTTTTTTAGATTTTCGTCAGGAAAACCCCAGCGAGTCTCAAACTTTTTTCCAATTTGAGACGGAACGAGCGTCTAAGCTCTCATGAAGAGTATTGTCGTCGGTTTGGGCCTCTGTGCCTTGGGTTCGAGTTTAACCGCTCAAACTGAAAATCCCCCCACCGCGAGAGACATCGTTAAAGATGACGCGGATTGGAAAATGCTGGAGCAGGGCGAAGTCGTTCTGCTCGTCGATGTGAATGAGAAGGTCAGCAAACAGGATCGTGGGAATCCGGCCTTTTATCCGACCGGAGCGATCCTGATCAACTCACCGGTCGAAAACGTTTGGAACCTGATCAATGACAAGGAAGCCGCTCCAGACTATGTCCAATCTCTGGTTCGCTGCCGAATTGTTGGCAAAGGCGCGGCCCACATGATGGTGGAGCAGGAAATGAAGATGAACGGACTCCCCGGCACCTTTACCTACATCGTGAAGCACGTGATGAGACCGTTCGAGCGAGTGGATTTTGAGCGGGTGAGCGGGGATTTGCGCGATATTCGAGGCTCGTGGCAGTTTGTTCCCGTGGAGGAAAACACGAAAACACTTTTGATTTACTCCCTCCACGTTGATCCCGGCAGATTCGTCCCCCAGGGCCTGGTTCGCAAAGGGATGGCGAAAAATCTGCCCAAGTGCCTGTTGGGCATCAAAACGCAGGTCGAGATGGCGCCCGAAAGTTAGGCTAGCCCTTGGTTTTCTCCGGCGACTTCGGGCCTTTGCGGGCGAAGTGAAACAGGAACTGCTGCGCCAGGCCTCCGTAGTCGCCAAAATGCTTGAGCGCCCATTTCTCCAACTCTTTCTTGGAGAGCGGCTTCCGACGCCGTGGAAAGTAGCGTTCCCGCAAAATGCGCTCGATCCAGACATCGACGGGAAACGCGCTGAGACGATCAAACCCGAAGAGCAAAGCGCAGTCCGCGATTTTGGGGCCGACGCCGTGCAATTGGCAGAGGAAGGCTTTCGCCTCTTCGTTTCCAAGCGTCCGGGCCGCTTCCAGATCGGTCGCTCCGCTGGCGATCGATTCGGCCGCGAGATGAAGGCTTTTCGCCCGGTAGCCCAATCCGCACGTTCTCAACTCCGCCTCCCCGGCATCGGAGAGTGCCTGCGGAGTTGGGTAGGCAAAGACCTCGTGGCCATCGATCGATTGACGAACACCAAACCGTCTTCGCAGCTCCAGGGAAATCTGCCGAATATGGGCCACCTGCTTGAGCGAAGAGGTGATGAACGTCGCCAGACACTCCCAGGCGGGTTGACGAAGAATCCGCAGGCCCGAGCAGAAGGACATCGCCTCCTGTAACGGCTCGTCATTCGCGGACAAGGAGGCGATCGCGTCATCATGCGTTGGATCGAGCCGCAGATAATGTTGAATCGCTTGTTTCTCCAGCGCACCTGAAGCGGTCAGGGTTTCGCCATCCTGCCGAAGGCTGACCGGAACATCGCCGATGCAGCCGACGAAGCTGCCATTCGCCGTTTCCAACCAGTGAAAGACCTGGCCGGAATCGAGCGTTTCAGCCAAATCAAAATTCCGGACTTTCATCCTCAAATTGGCGGGTGATCCCATCGCGGAATCTGGACTTGAGAAGGCAACCTGTCGAGTCGGCTAATTGGTTGCATCGGACAAAAGGTAGGGCGAAGGGAGCCAAGATGTCCCCAAGCGAGAGCCTAGCCGAAATCACGATCCAGCGGTGTCTGGAAATCGGGATTAGCGAATTTGTGGTTTGTGCGGGATCGCGAAACAGCCCGCTCGTTTTGGAAGTCTTGCGCCACGACGTTCAGGTTTGGTCGTTTTTCGAGGAACGGAGCGCGGCGTTTTTTGCCTTGGGACGTTGTCGCGATTCGGAAGCACCCGTTGCCGTCATCACGACTTCGGGAACGGCGGTTGCGGAGCTTCTCCCTGCTGTCATCGAGGCGACGTATCTTCGCGCCCCGCTCCTCTGCATTACGGGGGATCGCCCAAAGGCCTTTCGAAATTCCGGAGCGCCTCAGGCGATCGAACAAGCCGGCATCTTCTGCATGTATGCGCGGGACAGTTGGGATGTGCAGGACGATCGATTTGACCTGACGCGATGGGATGGATGGGGACCGGCACACCTCAATATCTGCTTCGATGATCCGCTCCTGACTTCCGGGGACGAGAAAAGCCCGGCCCCGGGGAAATCGCCAACTCCGAAACCGCTTGTCGAGCCGGCCTCAAAGTCCCGCCACACGAAATTCCCTTTCGCGCCCGATCTGGTGTTGTTGGGGGCGGTTCGCCGCAGGGACCGGCAGGCTGTCCGCGAATTTTTGGCGGAATTGGGATCTCCCATCCTCGCCGACGCGACCAGTTGCCTGCGGGAAGCTCCCGACTTGAACGCGCTCATGCTGCAATCCGGGGAATCCATCCTTTCCACCAGCCCGCCAAGCACGGTTTTACGGATCGGCGGAGTCCCCAGTTGCCGATTCTGGCGCGATTTGGAGAACCTGCCCGGCATTCAGGTCATCTCCGTTCTCAGCCGGGGTTTTACCGGATTGGCGCGAAAAAGCGTCATGTTTGAATCGCTTCGGTCGCTTTGCTTTGAGGGAACCCCATCCCCGAGGGAGATCCTCAAAACGGACCGGAAACGCATCGCCGGATTTGAATCACTCTTGAACGAGTTCCCCGAGAGCGAACCGAGCCTGATGCGAAGCCTGTCCGAGCGAATCCCCGCCAAATCGAGCCTTTTTCTGGGCAACAGCCTCCCGATTCGAGAATGGAACCTCGCGGCGACATTTGAGAACCGGCAATTCGGGGTCTGGGCGAATCGCGGCGCAAACGGCATCGACGGAAACGTGTCCACGTTTTTGGGGCTTACCGCCAATGCTGCCGAATCATGGGGAATTTTCGGCGATTTGACGACCCTCTATGACCTTGCCGCACCGTGGATTCTGCGGGAACTCCCCGCCAAAAAGCGGCGATTCGTGGTCATCAACAATGGCGGCGGGAAGATTTTTTCCCGGTTGCCGGTTCTCGGTGAATTGCCGGAATCCACAAAACGCATTACCGAAAACACGCACGAGATCCAATTGGAGCATTGGGCGAAAATGTGGGGACTGAGCCACCGGTCGATCGAATCGAATTCGTTTCCGGCTCGATTGCCCAAGGAAGTCGTTTTGGAGATTCACCCGGATTCGGCCCAGACCGAACAATTCTGGAAGGAATTCAAGCAACTCTAACCGACCATTCGCAATAGCAGTTGCGAATGGTCACGAAATGAACACAGTTCGGCGCAGCGTTGTCTGCCGTAAAACTATGCCAACCTACGAATACAAGTGCCACAAATGCGATAATGTGTTCGAGATCTTTCAATCGATGAAGGCTCGGAAACTCTCGAAATGCCCAGATAAAGAATGTGGCGGCAAAGTGGAGCGATTGCTGGGAACTGGCGCAGGGCTGATCTTCAAGGGATCGGGATTCTACGAAACGGATTACCGGAGCGAATCCTACAAGAAGGGAGCCAAGGAAGCCGAGTCTGCCAGCAAGCCGGCGAGTGATTCCTCGAAAAAAGACTCCTCTTCGAAGTCAAAAACTGATAAGCCGTCCAAGAAACCGAAGACGACCAGTTCGAAAGACTAAAGCGTTGGCTTGAATTGTGTCGCGATTTCTATAGTTCTAGAGGCGTTCAAAGAAACGCCCCCTCCTGAAGCATGGCAAAGAAGATCGCAGTAAAGAAAAAAGTCCGGAAGAAAAAGGTCGCCAAGTCGGCTCCTCCCGGAAGTGTAGCGGCAGCCGGGGAGCCGAAACCACCAAAACCTCCGGCCATGCCGGGCGAAGGCTTCGGAATCGGAGGCGTGATCATGTTTTTGATCACCGCAGCGCTTTTGGGGTTTGTCGTTTTTATCTTTTTACCGCGGGATCTGAGTCACGTTGGTGGATATCCCTACTCGGATTCGAAGGCACCCAACCCTCCCAAGAATCTCCTGAAAATCGCTGAGGATCAGCTGGTGAAGGATGAGGGTTCCGTTTCTTTCAGCGAAGAAGAGGTGAACACCTATCTCAATCAGCGCCTGAATGCGAAGCAGCGAGGAGCCTTCGGCTCATTCGTGAAGATGAACGGCGTTTATCTGGATTTTAAGAAGAACGAAGCGACGATCTTCGTGGAACGCAAGGTTTTCGGTCTTCCGTTCACCATTGCATCCAGTTGGGATTACTACCTTTCCGATGGGAAGTATGTGAGGGAATGCAAATCCAGCAGCGTCGGGCGGTTCTCCTTCAGTGGAGCGATGTTCCGTCCCATCATGGCCCCGTTCTTTCGAATCGCCCAGGCCTGCACCCGTGAGCAAGCCGTTCTTTCCGACGAGGACGTCACCCGGGTGAAAATCGATGAGGGAAACCTCACGATTGAATTTTAGGTCTGTTCTCGCGCCGGAAGGTTAATCCGTCTCGGAACGTGGACTTCGGGCGAAGAGTTGCTGTGCCGCATCCTTCGGAGAGACTTGGTTGTTGAGAACCGCGTGAAGCATCTCGGTGATGGGAGCCCGAATTCCGTTCTTCTGAGCGAATTGATAAACGCTCTCCGTATTCGGAACGCCTTCTGCAATCATGTTGGTTTGGCTCTGAATCTCTGCAAGGCTGCTGCCTTTGCCGAGCAATCTGCCAACCCGGGTATTCCGGCTATAATCGCTAAAGCAGGTCACCATCAGATCACCGACTCCGCTGAGTCCCATAAACGTTTCCGGGTTGGCCCCTTTGGCCACGCCCAGACGAACCATTTCCGCCAGACCACGGGTCACCAATGCCGCCTTCGCATTGTCGCCCAGCCCGAGCCCTTCCACGATTCCGCCGGCGATGGCCGCAATGTTCTTCACCGTACCGCCGAACTCGATTCCGACGACGTCGTTCGAAGTGTAGCTTCGGAGAAACGGTTGAGTGAGGAGCCCTTGCAGCTGCTTTGCAATCGCCTCATCCGCACACCCCACAACCAACGCCGTGGGCAGCTTTCGAGCGAGTTCCTCGGCGTGAGACGGGCCGGAAACCACCGCCGCGACATTCTCCGGGAAGATCTCGCGAAGCAGCTCCGTCATCCGCTTCCCACTGGATAGCTCGATCCCCTTGGTCGCGGAAAGCGTCACGCAATGGGGTGGAATTCCGTACTGAGCAGCATCCTCACAAACTTGCCGAAAGAATTTCGATGGGATCGCAACAATCAACAAATCGGCATCCTCACAACAGGCGAGATCGGTCGTCGCCTTGATCCGTTCGGGCAACTCGATGTCGGAAAGGTAGTTGTCATTGCGATGGTGCTCATTGATTCCGCGGACAACCTCTGGATCCCGTCCCCAGAGGGAAACGTTCAGCCCACGCTCGGCAACGACCGCGGCTAAGGCGGTTCCAAAACTGCCGGCTCCTAAAACGACTACATTCTTCATAGCATGGGTGACTTCTTTTTGACTGACTATTCTACGGGGATAGCCGATGGTATCGCAAACTTGCAGATGTGGGCCTTTTTCGCTCCTAATTAGTAGTTCTGCTAGCGAAAAAGCCAAACCTCCCTTAACTAAATAGCGAGACGCTGTAAGGCGTCTACTCATTCAGACGACCACGATTCTGCCTTCGGGAGGGTGCATGACAGCAGCCGACAAACAAACCGCTTTCGACAGCGATGCTTTGAAGACGCTGGTGGCGATCATTGGATCGCTGCTGGTGAATTTCGCCGTGTTGTATGCGATCGGCTGGTTTTTGCTCTGGCAGATCCAAACCCGCAAGAGCTCGGAAAAGGCCGAACCCAACGAAGTCGTCATCAAGTTGGAGGAACTGATTCCTGACGTTATTGAAGTTCCCAGCGAAGAAAAGGGACCAGCCCCCTATATTGACACCTACGCCAATCAGGAAAGCAGCGTCGCCCCGCTCAAGCCGCAGTTCGAAAGCGATCGCAATACCCTGGCGGCGACTGAAATGCTGCCCAGCGAAAAATCGGACCAGCTCACCCCGACACAGGATGGCAAGGAGGCTCCCATTCCCGTCATTGATTTGCAGGATCATCAATTTGTCGACGGGCCCGAAGGCGAAATTCCGGACTCGGCCGCCGCACCTGCGGGAATGCCCGCCCAACCATCGGATCAACTGAAGATCCCCCAGGAGGAGAGCAAAAATCCCAAATTGATGGCGGATCTGAAGCCCGCAAAAGCCGCCCCGGAGGAATCCGAGGTCATGGATCCCAATCAGACGGATTATCAGGAAAACTCCGCGGAATCCGAGACCAAAGATGCTCAGGTCACCGATCTGCAACCCGGAGAAGCAGGCGGAGCGGCAACGAACATGGAGATGGCCAAAGTCGACTTGGAGAAAACCAAGTCAGCGTTTTCGGACGAACTTCAAATTGTCGACGAAAATATGCCGATGACGGAGGATGTGGAAGATGCGATGCCGGAACGGAATCCTGAAATCGTGGATCCGGTCAATCCCATGCTCCAGGCGCCGGCACCAAGGCCCAATGCCCCCATCGTCCCAACCCCGATCGCCAAACCCGTGATCGCAGCAGTCCCCATCCAACCCGGAATGCAGCCAACCACGCAAACCAACGGAGACGCCGACTCGATCGCCTTCAGCCCGGAACGGATCAAAAACAAGATGTCGGGTTCGATCGACAATCTGGGCCGAACCGCAGCTGTCGATGCCGAAAAGACCCCGCTTGGGGAATACAAAAAGCGCGTCAGTATGGCGATTGAGCGCCGCTGGCATGCCCTTCGCGTGCAAAACGCGACCTTCGTCACCTTTGGAAGCCTAAAAATCAGCTTTCTCGTCGATCGCAACGGAAACGTTGCCCCTTCCCAGATCAATCTGGTTCATCAGGACGCAAATTCGCGCCTGACCGACTTTACGATGCAGGCTCTCATCGAGGCCGATATTCCTCCCATGCCCGAAGAAATCATCACCCTGCTAGGCGGCCAACCGCTCGAAGTAACCTACGACATCATCATCTACTAGCTCGGCCCCTTTCGAAAAAGGCAACTTTGAAGTGATTGAAATCGCACTCTGATCACTCCAAGGAATGGGAACTCCCCGCTACTCGATCCCCACTTTATGGAACGCATTTCTGTTTTTACGATTCTCGCCCAAGCTGAAGCCCCTCCTTCGCCAGCTGATCAACTCGGCGCCTTCGTCCAGGGTGGCGGGGTTTTCATGCTCTTCATTTTGCTCTGTTCGCTGGTCGCGACCGGATTGATCATCCATCGCTTTCTCTCGCTTCGCTGGCACAATGCCATCCCCAACGTGATGGACGTCCTCATCAACCAAGCCAAGGAAGGCAAACCTGAGGCGGTCAAAAGCTTGGAAAAAGAGGCCGAAAAACAGAGATCTCCGTTGGCTCGCACCGTTTCAGTGGCCTTCGGGCTCCGCGACCAGAATTCTGACTCGATCCGAAGCGGAGTGGAAGCCGCGGCGCGTGAAGAGATTGTGAAACTCCAGAACGGCCTTCCGGCAATGGAAGTCATTATCACCATCGCTCCCTTGCTGGGGCTGCTGGGAACCGTTTCCGGATTGATCAGTGTATTTGGCGTGTTTGGAGGCTCGCAGGCGTTGGAGGATCCCGATCCCGCCCTGATTGCCGCCGGAATCGCCGAAGCGCTCTACACCACCATTGGCGGACTGGCGGTTGCCGTGCCGGTCGTCATTGCCCATAGCTATTTCAACAAGAAGATCGAGCGAATGGCCGTGCGAATGGAAGTCCTGCTCGGTGCCGTGATCAACGGCCTTGCCCGATCCAAGGGAAAACCCGGCCCCCTTACCGATGTGCCAATTCCCTCCCCATTGATCCCGCCACCCAAACTCGGTTCCCACGCCAAACCGCCATCGGGTAAAAAGTGAACATTTACTCCAAACGCCGTTCGCTTCCCGCCGTGCCGATCATTTCCCTGATCGACATTCTGGCGATTTTGCTGATCTTCTTCATCGCAACGACGACCTTTAAGCAAAAGAAGACGATGCTGAATATCTCGCTCCCCAAAGCGAGTAAAATGTCGGGAGCAGCCGTCGTTGAACGCCGAATGACGATTTCCGTAACCGCGGAGGAAGAAATTTGGATTGAAGACGAACTCGTCGCCCTCGAAAACCTCGCACCTGCGCTGATTCAGCTCAAACAGAGTGAGCCCGACCTGAAATTGGAGCTCAAAGCGGACGAAGAACTGCCTCTCGGGCTGCTCGTGGGAGTTTGGGACGCATTTAACCAGGCAGGAATCGCAATCAAGGACGTACCAGCAAGGATTCTGTTGCACAAATAGCCAGGATCGCCAAATTCGGCTTTTTAGCCTAATGATTCGAGAAATTGTGCTTTTTGGAGATCCCGTTCTTCGGGAAAAGGGTGCCAGGATTGACGAGGTCACCGATAACATCCGTGCCCTTGCCGAGGATATGGTCGAGACGATGGAAGACGCGGAAGGGGTTGGACTCGCGGCACAACAAGTCGGTCTTCCCTTACAACTGGCGGTTGTCGATGTTTCTGAGGCAACCGACGCGGCAACCTTTGTGAAAGTGAATGGGGAAGAAACCGAGCTGACGAAAATCATGCCCCTGATCTTTATCAATCCGGTGATTCACGGCGGCCCTGAGCAGATTTCCGACACGGAAGGCTGCCTGTCGTTCCCCGAGATCCGCGCGGAAATCAAAAGACCAGGCACCATTCGCGCAACCTTGTCGACCCTTGAGGGGGAAACCCTTGAATTGGAAACCGACGGTCTCTTCGCGAGAGCCATTCAGCACGAAACCGACCACCTCAATGGCATCCTGTTTATCGACCGGATGAGCACCGCCAAGAGAATGTCGCTGAAAAAATCGCTGAAAGCTCTGAAACGGGAAAGCGAAGCGAATCTCAGGAAGCGAAAATCGTAGGCAGGATTTCGCGATTTTTTCCTGACAAAAGAATTTACCTTGTATTTACAAGGTATTCGAGATAGAAAATTCTCGGAATCATTCTCCCCGTAGAATTTTTCTCTTGTATTCACAATGTATTTCAAACAGAATGCATCGTAAATTCAGGAATCTCGTTCCTTGACCCACCAAAACCAACCATCTCTTGCCATGAAAAGCCCACACATTCCCGTGCCAGAGAAAACGACCAAAGAACGCGGAATCGCGCTCATCACAGTCCTCAGCATCCTCATGCTCATGGCTGTTCTCGTAATGGCGTTTTTCTCGATTTCTCAAAATGAACTGGCCGCCTCCACCAGCTACTCCCAGGGGCAGCAGGCTCAGGCATTGGGCCAAACCGCCACCAATTTGGTGATCCACCAGCTGCGCGCCGCAACAGAAAAGGTTGAAGTCGCCTGGGCCAGCCAACCGGGACTGATCCGAACGTGGACCGAAGCGGGCTTCAATGGAGCCTACAAATTGTATTCGGATGAGGACATGGTCGAGAAATCACTGGGCGATGTTCGAGAGGATGAAGTCGATCTTCGGAACTGGAATAATGCCAATAACAAGAACACCTACGTTGATCTCAACGAACCGGTGATTCGAGGAGACGAGGTTTATTATCCCATTGTGGATCCAAGAGCCTACCCGGAAGGCGCGAAAGCCCAGAATATTTCCCGTTCGAGCTGGAAGGCCCAAAACTGGAAAGACGGTTTTGAGGAGGATCCTGAGAAACGCCATGTTGAGGGATTCTATTTCGCCACCGACCAGGTCAAGCGGGCATCGAATACGACGGTCGGCGATCACGTGGTGGGCCTACCCATGCCGGTAAAGTGGATCTACCAGTTGGAAGATGGAACCATGGGAACGCTGGAGAACGAAAAGTTCGAACCCCTGCAGGTAAGTGGAAGTCAAGCCGGACAAGGGATTCCCTCGGCGAGCAACCCGATCGTTTCGCGGTTTGCCTTCTGGACGGACGACGA
>TARA_R110002096_G_scaffold434360_2_pt1 | contig 12071 bp, 11 predicted proteins | sample TARA_R110002096 | Tara Oceans TARA_R110002096 (sample SAMEA4397295) | marine metagenome | biome: Polar Biome; feature: [DCM] deep chlorophyll maximum layer (ENVO:01000326); material: water (ENVO:00002006), including particulate matter (ENVO:01000060) such as... | depth 35 m | reverse complement strand
CGTAAGCTGGGGGCATAATAATTACACCAGAAGCAACATATGCGCCACGACGAACAGATGAACCTCCAGGTACCAATCGAACTCCATCTTCGGGCGTAAAATAGCGTGGAGGTAAATTGTGTTTATCTACAAAGCCTTCGTAAATACCTTCAAACGAGGTATTGGTTCCGTTTTTAAAAGCTTCCAAAATAGATTGTTTAACCTCAATGTTGGCTTCCCATCCATTCTCGGTTTTATTAGCAGATCTAAGTTCGCCAGTTTCTAGCTTATCTAATACTTCTTCGTAATTCATATTCTTTTTCAATTTCAAAAACGACGAAATCTCATCGTTCTTAATTCTAATTAATTAAGTTTTAATTATTCAGCGAGTTCTATTGTTCGATTAGCTCTTCATACCATTCATTAACTCGTTTATCAGCTTCGAGTAGCCCTTCTTCTGTTCTAGAATCTAAATCATCCAAGGAAAGTGGGCTTCGAACTTCGTCACAACTAATCCAACCTTTGTGTTCAAGAAGTGCTTTAACCGGAACTGGACTTGGCGCATCAAAAAATAAATCTGCACAAGCAACCCAATCTCTAAAAAGGTATTGTGTACTTCCTACTAAATTCAATTTCAAGAAATGCATTGTTGCTTTTGGCCAAGCGTTAGATGCTACAGAAACGTGACCAACTGCACCTTCTGCTACAAGCTCTGTGATCAAGTTATCATCGCCACAGTAAAGTTTAGCACCGGGTGCCGAATCTCTATATTTTTTGAAATCCTCTACGCTTCCACTCGCTTCTTTCATTCCCATATAATTTGGAAAAGCTTTGTTTAGAAAAACGGGAACATGTGGATGGATTTTAATTCCAGTACGCGATGGCACATTGTAAATCATACACGGCGTTGTAGTTTCTTTCATTAGTTCTGAAAACCAAGACAGCTGACCCTCCATACCTGGTTTCGCATAAATAGGAGCCACGAGTAAAAAAGCATCCACTCCAACTTCATCGCAGAAATGAATAAAAGCCTTTTGCTCATCAATTAGAAAACCACCTAAACCTGCCATCATTGGCACAGACAGTTTTAAGGATTTTACGAACTTAACAAGTTCTTTCTTTTCCTCGGTATTGATATTTAACCCTTCCCCAGTACTTCCCAGAACCAACACACCAATCCCAGCTTCCTCCTGTTTACGAAGCATGGTTTCAAAACTAGTATAATCTATACTAGTATCTGCATTCATAGGGGTTACTACGGCGGTCCAAAGTGGATATTCTTCCATTATTTTATTTCCTCGGTTACTTGATCAAACAATGCATCAAAGGTATGAATACCTTTGCTCAATGTCATGTTATTGACTAGTTGTTCAGCTGCCCAAATAGCTCCTTCCGCAAATAGAGAGCGATCTAATGCTTCATGTTTTAGGAGTAATTCTTCAGTAGAAGTAGTAACACGCAATTCATGAATTCCGTTTACATCCCCTTCTCTAGCCGATGTTACATCAGCTTCTTTATCTAGCCATTCTTTCCATGTTAAAGCAGTTCCACTTGGTGCGTCTTTTTTATGAACATGATGCACTTCGTGAATTTTGAATATTGGATTTTTAAGAATACTTGAGCTTACTGAAATTGCTTGTATGCATTTGCGAATGACATTCATTCCCAAACTAAAATTGGTGGCAATTACCCATTTTGAATCTGCATCAATTATACGTTGGTTCAAATCTTCTGGCCAATTATAGCCTGTACTTCCCCATGCTGCAGGAATGCCCGACTCTACCACAATATCCAAAATTTCATCCACAGCATCACCTGGCACAAAAATGATTACTGCATCGCTTTTTTTCAATTTCGATACCGTTGGAGGATTACTCCCATCAAAAACTTGGTCAAGGGAATCACCTAGCATTTCAACTACTTTGCTTCCCGTTTTTCCTGCGCCTATTACTGAAATTTTCATATCAATCAATATTTTCGATAAATGCTTTGTGAAGCTTTTGAATAATTTCTTCGCCTTCGCCTTCCTTTACAAGAAAACACACATTGTTCGAGCTAGATCCATGGCACACTAAGCGAATGTTATAGTCTTTCAAATGCGTAAATAATTCCCCACTGATACCACTTGTTGCTGTTAAGTGATTACCAATGATCGCAACTAATGAAAAACCTTTTTCAACTTCTACTTCACAAAACTTCTTCAATTCGTCAAGTACGGCTAACGTTAAATCTACTTTGTTGGATGCATTACTTGCCGTATCTAACGTTAACGAGACACTTACCTCGCTTGTGGTAACCAAATCTACTGAAACTTTATGCTCTGCCAATGTTTGAAATAAACGTGCCAAAAATCCATGCTGATGAAGCATTTCTAAACTTCGTACAGTAAGCAATGTTTGATCTTTACGCAGTGATAGTGCACGAATAACAGGCTCTTTTTCTGCTTTATTCACAATAGAAGTGCCTGGTAAACTAGGTTCTTTACTTGAAAGAACTCGAACACTTGCACCACTTCTAATAGCGGGCTTAAGTGTAGCTGGATGTAGAACTTTGCCACCAAAAACCGAAAGTTCGGCTGCTTCATCAAATGAAATTTGGCTAATTGGGTGTGCTTCTTTTACTAAGCGCGGATCAGTAGTGTAGATTCCCGCAACATCTGTCCAGATTTCGAGAGATTCTGCTTTAACAGCTTCAGCAAAAAGAGCTGCAGAATAATCACTTCCACCACGCCCTAATGTTGTAGTATTCCCAAACACATCAGAGCCAATAAAACCTTGAGTAAGATAAATGATGTCTTCTGATAACAGTTTATCAGCTTTCTTACTGATCGTTTGTAATTCTGGCGTGGCATTTCCAAAATTGGAGTCTGTTTTTATGATGCTTCTCGCATCTAGCCATTCAGCATTCACACCATTTTCATTCAAAACCTGGATAAAAACACTCGTCGACATCAGCTCTCCAAAAGCGTATAGTGCATCTTTCCAGCGTTTATCGCGCCCTATATAATCTAGATGTTGGCGTAGCTCAGAAAGTAATTTTTGAAATCGAACTCGAGTCTCGTCCTTTTCCTTAAGCTTTTCAATAATAGATAAATGCCGCAACTCAATATCTAATAGCAATTTTTCTCTTACCGTGTAATCCATCTGACCTTGTGCAAGAGCTACTAAATCATTTGTAGTTCCAGAAGTGGCACTTATTACTACTAAACGTCGATTTGGGTTTGAAGCAACTATTTCAGCACTATGTTGCATCGCTTCAAAATTACCAACACTAGTTCCTCCAAATTTTGAGACAATCATCTTAAACTTTTACTAAACCTGTTATTGTGAGTGAGTTTTTAAAATAACACCTTCACAGCAAAAGCTTGCTTTATTTTACGTGTTTTATTCTGATTTACTTTTTTTGAAAATTAGAAAGTATCTCTATTATCTTATGCTGTAATTGTCAAACCTTTTGAATGCTTCTAAGCTCATAATTTTATGCAAAATAGTAATAGAATAGCTTTAAAAAGCTTTTTTCCATATTTCGGCATTCTTCTGTTCTTTTTTGGTTCATGCTCTCCATTTTCTAATGATAGAACGATTTCAAATTTAGAAAATGAGCTCGCAAATATTTCTGCAATTCAAGATTCAGAGCAACGTCAAGCCAAAACCGATTCATTATGGGCGGAATTGAAACTCAACAATCAGATTCCCTTTATTCAAGATACGGTAGCTATTTTTCTCTATAAAGGATCTGCAGAACAAGTAAACTGGAATGGAGATTTCAATAGTTGGTCAAGTGACAAAAAATATCCCAATAAAGGAACAAATATTGAGGGGACTGATATATGGATGCTAAAAACGCATTTTCCAGCTGATGCTCGACTAGATTACAAAGTTACTGTTGATGGAGACTGGATTATTGATCCAGAAAATCCAAATACTCAATGGAGTGGTTTTGGCCCCAACAGTGAACTTAGAATGCCCAAATGGAAGCCTGAGCCTTTGAAAATCCGAACCCCAGAAGCAGCACAGGGCACCTTATCTAAAAATAGAATTATTACTAGCTCTGAGTTCGGTTATACTATTCAGTACCAAGTTTATACTCCTCCAAATTATGCTGAATTGGGAGACTTACCCGTTCTATATGTAACTGATGGGCACGAATATTCTGACGACCAACTAGGTTCTTCAGTCGTTGTTCTTGATAACTTGCTTCATCAAAAAAAGATAAAGCCCGTTATTGTAGTTTTTGTGGATCCTCGAAATCCTGATGACGAAGCTATAAACCGACGCTCGGATCAGTTTGCGGTCAACGAAAAATACCTTGTTTTCTTTACGGAGACTTTAATTCCTGAAATTGAATCTAAATACAAGGTTCTGAAAAATGCTAACCAACGAGGAATACTAGGAACTTCTTTAGGAGGATTGAATGCTGCATATTTTGGCTTTGCGCGCCCAGATGTATTCGGAAAAATTGCAATTCAAGCACCAGCTTTTTGGTATAGAGAAGAAATTTACGACTTAGTACGAAACGCCAAAGCTAACCCTGATGATATTTATATGAGTGTTGGTTCTATTGGTGACAATTTGAACGACGCTGAACGAATGGAAACTTTATTTAAGCAAAGGAAAGTTCATTTTTCCTATCTTCAGGTAAACGAAGGGCATTCTTGGGGCGCATGGTCAGCACAAATGGATGATATTCTTCTTCAATTTTTCGGGAAATAAATACTTCCTCACAACCTAATTTCATTAGAGATTAGCTAATCGAATCAGTTTAACAACTAGAACTTAACATTTACACATGTATCTTGCTTCTGCACTAATCACCAACGACGCTGTCGTTTTAGGACTTCTTTTAGCCATTTTAGCAGCTATTTTTATTACTTCAAATAGCGACAATCCAATTTGGAAAAAATTCTACACCTTCGTCCCATCTCTCCTACTCTGCTATTTTGTTCCATCCATTTTCACCACATTAGGTGTTATTTCTGCTGAAGAGTCGAATCTGTACTTTGTGGCTTCTAGATATTTGTTACCAGCTAGTTTGGTACTTCTTACGCTCAGCATAGATTTTAAAGGAGTGTTAAATCTTGGTTGGAAAGCCGTTGCGATGTTCCTTGCAGGTTCTTTTGGAATTATAATTGGAGGGCCACTCGCTCTTTTAATTATCGGTGCTATCAATCCTGATATTGTTGGCGGCGTTGGCCCAGACGAAGTATGGAAAGGTATGGCAACTATTGCTGGAAGCTGGATTGGCGGTGGTGCAAACCAAGCTGCAATGCAGGTAATGTACGAGCCAAGCGACAAGCTTTTTAGTGCTATGGTAACCGTAGACATTATTGTAGCAAACATTTGGATGGCATTTTTACTTTATGGCGCGGGAATGAGCGACCGTGTAGACAAGTGGTTCAAAGCAGACTCTTCTGCAATAGATGCTCTCCGCAAAAGTATTGAAAGCTACCAAGCTAGTATCTCGAGAGTTCCTACCTTTGTTGATATCACGAAAATTGTAGCCGTTGCTTTTGTTATCACAGGGGTCGGACATATTGTAGGCGATTTTGTGGGACCATGGATTGGTGAAAATGCTCCTGCACTAAAAGATTTAAGTCTCGACTCTGCCTTTTTCTGGATTATCGTAACCGCAACAACAGGTGGCTTAATTGCTTCCTTCACAAAGCTTCGCACACTCGAAGGAGCTGGCGCATCTAAAATCGGTAGTTTATTTCTCTACATTTTAGTAGCAACAATTGGTATGCAAATGGATTTATCAGCATTTGTTGAGGTACCTGGCTTTTTTGCAATTGGTATTGTTTGGATTCTCATCCACATTATAATTTTGCTTTCTGTAGGCAAGCTTATTAGAGCTCCATTTTTCTTTACCGCCGTTGGTAGTCAAGCTAATATTGGTGGCGCAGCATCGGCACCAATTGTTGCTTCGGCATTCCACCCAGCCCTTGCCCCTGTTGGAGTTTTACTTGCAGTGTTAGGCTATGCTTTAGGCACTTATGGTGCTTGGATGTGTGCCGAAATCATGAAAGCTTTATACTAAGTTTTTTGCTTCATCCTTTTCTGATAATCGTTATTGGTTATTCGTATCTTAGTAAAGATTGAATATTAACCGATAACGATTATTGTTGTGAATAGAGCCCTCAAGTTTCTACTCGTTTTTGTTGTAGTAGTATTAGCCGTTTTTGCCATGGCTGGAATACCAAATTACTCAGCGTTTAAAACTCTTTTTTCTAACGCTGACGGGATGGCCGAAGGTAGCGAATACATAGAAAGCACTTACTCTCTAAAAGGCCTTACCGAGTTTATTGGAGAACACCCTGAGTTTTTCTCGGTGGTATCGTTTAATATAGATAACCCCGATTCTGGCATTTATTATCAAGCTGATGTCTCACGAACATTGGGTACACTATCAAACGTATTTTTGTTGCTTGAATATGAACGCCAAGTTGACGCTGGATTAATCAATCCCAAAAAAATTATTACTCTTAAAGAAGTAACTCGCTTTGCTCTTCCTGAAATCAGCGCTGGATCTCATAAAGAGGGTCTTGAGAAGCTTCAGGAAATTGATCCTAATGAAATCACTTTAGATCATGCCGTAGGAATTATGGTTGAAGTGAATGATTTAACCATTGCGGATTATCTTTGGTTTGAATTAGGGAAAGACAATTTAGCCTCTCTTATAGACACTTTAGGACTTAAACATACAGACTTACCACTTCCATTTTCTGGCTTGTATATTTCTATAAACCCAAATTTAGCGGATACTTCTAAAACCTATTCCGACGACGAAGTTATCGAGTTTGCAACACGTTTTAAAAACGATGAAACTTACAATGAAGAAGTGAAGTCTGTTTTTGAGGATGAGCGTATCGGCATTAGTTTTATTCAAGAACGAAACGCATTAGCGAATTTTCCGCAAACTACACCTCGTGAAATTGCTAATTTTATGATGACCATCCAGAAAAATGAAGTTATCTCCGAAGCTGTTTCAAAAAGAGTTCAAGAAAAAATGAGATGGGTTTTTGGTGGCGAAACCATCCCTCTTACTTTTTCAGATTATGGCGCAATCTATGATAATAGAATGGGAATGTTAAGCGGGATAGACTTTGGGACTTCCATTTATACAGGAGCTAGCTCAGCACAGGCGGTTTTCTTTGATCGTCTCCCAGTCGCTTTTTGGCTTCATCTTTCTGCAAACCACATGCAAGAAGATTATCAACAACGACTGATTTGGGATCCTGCACTTTTTGAAACCACTATGAAAGAAATTTCAAAAGGAGAGTAACATGTCAAAATATCGTTTTCTCTCACTTTTCTGGATTATACCTGCTTACTTAGCTTTCATATCATTTCAGCAAGGAATGGTGCACTTTGGCTCCAAAATTACATTTGAAAATGGGGATCGTTATATTGTTGAAGTACTTGATATGCAAATGAAACAAATTGCTGCTCAAAGCAACGGTTTTGTTATTTTTAAATTTACAACACCCGAAGATGATGTTATTACAAAAAAAATGACGCTCACTATTCAGATGGCACAGCAGATTATGAAGGTTAGCGAAATACCAATTAGGTATAGAAAAGGCGGCTATCCAGAAATAGTTTTAGAACCAACTTATGACATCCAATACGCTACCTCGCTGTATAACATGTGGGTAGCTATTGCCGCTTTAATTTCAACTATCATTGCAGCATTAATGATTCAGCGCTTCTCTAATGCTAAAAGTAAAACTGGCACTGAAGTGCTTCACCTCGAAAGGATTGATTAATGGCTAAAGGAACACTTTATTTAGTACCTACAACACTAGGAAAAACCCCTCTCAACAACTCAATTCCTGAGCATACTTTATCGGTTCTGCGAAGCTTAGACTCTTTAGTTGTTGAAAATATCCAGACATCCGTGAAATTTTTGCATTGGGTAGGCGATACTATTCCTGAGTACAAAATTGATTTCTATCATCTCAATAAGAACACCCCTGATTTAGAAATATTTAGCTTTTTAAAGCCATTGAAAGCAGGAAAGAACTTAGGTCTATTGTCAGAAGCAGGAGTTCCTGCTGTTGCAGATCCTGGCTCTCGTTTAGTGAAAATGGCTCATCAGAATGGTATTAGAGTAGTTCCTCTAGTTGGACCATCTTCTATTTTATTAGCGTTAATGGCTTCTGGATTTAACGGACAAGAATTCGCATTTCATGGCTACTTGCCTATCGATCTTAAGAAGAAAACTCAAATGATTGTTCAGCTTGAAGGGGAATCTCGCCGACATAATAGAACACAGATTTTTATGGAGGCTCCGCATCGTAATAACGAAATGCTTAAAGCCATCATGGATACCGCAAGCGATGAAACTCGTATTTGTGCAGCTACCGACATCACCTTAGATTCTGAGCAAATCATCTCCAAAACCGTTACAGAGTGGAAAGAATCTAAACTTCCAGATTTACATAAACGCCCAACTATTTTTGTTCTCTATTGTAGATAAGCAATCCGTTATCACAAAAAAATCCCGCTCATTTTACTGAACGGGATTTTACAAATACTAAAGTCTATATAAAACAGACTATAGATTGCTATGTTAGAAATTAGTTATTGTGCGCCAGCTATACTCAACACCGTTACTACTTCATCATGGTGTTGTGCTACTGCTTGATCCATTGCCGACCAACCTCTGTCGTCATGTACATTTACACTACTTTTTTGATTGATTAATAATTGAACAATTTGATGAAAGCCATTGGTAGAAGCCCAATATAGAGCTGTGGTTCCACGGTTATCTTCACGATCGCTTTCAGCACCGTTTTCGATCAATGCTTCTACAATCCTGATGTGCCCATGCTTGGCTGCTTTTAACAAAGCTGTGCGCTCGTGAGTATCTTTAGTGTTTACATCTATTCCTTTTGCAAGCATACTGCGTACTGTTTCAAGGTCGCCATTTTCGGCGGCATCAAGAAATATTTCTTCATTCATGATTATTCCTCCTACAGATTTAAATGAACTAGATTTGCACTTCCATTGTAATTTTAGAAGTCCATAATGTCAAATTAGAATGCGGATTGTAAATGAATTTTACATGAAGACATAAAAAAGGCTAGGGAGTTATAGCTCAACTTCCTAGCCTTTTTAAATAAATAGATATTCAGTTTATAGTCCTAGAACTTCAACACCTTGCTTAAAAGTAATATCTACAGGAATGTTTTGACTAGATAGTTTTGCTAACGAGGCTTCTAGTTGCTCACCTCGAACGGTATACTTTTCAACAAATGCATCTACAGCATTGTAATCGCCATTACCTTGTAGAGTAAGTATCTTTTCGGAAAGAGCGGTAACCGCTGGGCCTACTTTCTCGAAGTTAATTCGATAGGTATCGCTGTTTTCATCATAGCTAAAAGCACCCATTTCTTTAAAGAAATTAAAACGGATTAAATTAGCACGGCCATGAGCGCTCGATGATCCAAAGCGAATTGAGCGGAAAATACTTGCTAAAAAAGTAACGTAATTATCTTCGATTGTACCTTCATCAATCATCCCTTTATCGAAAAGTGATTGAACCATATACAACCCTAATACATCTGCTTTACCTTCTTCTAAAGCCGACGCATGATTCTGTAACGCCTCGCGTACTGTGCCTTTATTAGTGATGGTATTTTTTATTCCCAAACCGTGTGCAACTTCATGAAACATGGTGTTTCCAAAAAATGCATCAAAAGTAATATAGCCTCTTTGGTCTTCTGCGATTAGTGAATTCGAAATTGGAAGAAGTATTTTGTCGTACTTAGCACGCATTGCATTCTTTAGCTGTAAACGGCGAGTTCCTTTTGCTAGCTGAACTTCTTCGTCGTTCGGTAAGTTAATGGCAATAGTTTTAGAACCCGAGTTAGAGTCGCCCGCATAATAAACTACATCGTAAGCGTTCAAGTCAGAATCACTACCTGGTACTTCCTTTTTGTATTTACTCGGCACTGGCAAACCACGTTGAAGCTCTGGTAACACCGCAGTGTATTTAGCTAGTCGTTCACTCCAGCTTTTATCTTTAATAAGTACGTAGGCTTCGTTTGCAGCTTTGTAGCCATAAAGTTGATCTTCGTAATTTTCGATGGGCCCAATAACGATATCAATACCGTTATTCTTCATATCCATCCAAGCAAAATCACTTTTCTGATATTCGTTACTTTCAAGAGCGTCGGCTCTTAGATTTAGATAAGTTTTTAGCCCTTCGTCATCAGCAAAGGCAGCAGCTTCGCGAAGTTTTTCGGCAGCTTTGTTATGATGCTCTGCAAAAGCTTCGTTGTAAGGAATGGTCATCAAGTTACCGCTATCATCACGTCTAACTAAGGTGTATAAACTTTTTTTATCCTCAGAATCCCAAGCTTCGAATTCTTCTTTTGTCATATCCTTCGGGTAGAAATTAGCTCCCATTGGTTTCTCCCCAATTCTTTTTACAAAAGAGGTATTCCCGTCTAATCTATCCCACGGACCGTAATTTATTACCGCAAATTCTCGAGTTTTTTTATCCAGTTTGCTAAGCAGTTCGTTCTTATTCCCATAAGCTTGTTTCCAAAAAACTTTATCCATTTCTTGGGCAGCTTCTATCAGCAGTGGAATCATTTTACGCTCGTTTGTAGTCAAGTCTTTTACATCAGACATAAGCGTAAAGCTTGTGTATTTGCTTAATAACTGATCCATTTCACCAGTAATCTTATTCTCTTTATTACATGCTACCATTGCTAGTAGTAACATAATTCCTATCCATTTTTTCATAACATGGTTATTTTGATTCAACATTTTCCGCATTTGCCTTCTGCACAATTTTGCGGCGATTAATCTCTGATAATATAAGTTCTGTAATTTCACTTTTTAATAAAAACTCATACCTGATATCCAATACATAAGCTTTTACTTTTAACTGAATGACAAAAGCACGGTCCACAATTTTGTTCTCTACAATTACAACAACAGGCTTATTCATGTATACATAGCGTGATGAGATAGCCGCTTTATATGCAACTTCCTTCATTTCATCTATATTTACATTAATTGGTAAATAAATAGAGGCAACTACTTGGCAGTATAAAGCACCAGTGTTAGAGTTCGAAACCGCGTTGTTTACAATATCCGCATTAGGAAGCGTGATTAAGGAGTCATCGGGTGTTACAATACGCGTTGATCGTAACCCAATCTCTGTTACTTCCCCGTACATATCTCCTACTTCAATTTTATCCCCAACTTGGAACGGACTATCTAAAATGATAATGAAGCCCCCAAAAATGTTCTTCAATATATCTTGAGATGCAAAACCAATAGCTAAACCAATAGAAGCACCTACGGTAAGAACCGTTTCGATGGGCGGATCTATAATTCCGCTTATTACAAAGAAAACGGTAACTGTCCACAAACCAACATTAATAAATGGAATGATTCGCTTTATTACTAACCGATAGGAAGGTTGATTCTCGGCTAAACGAGTTAATAGAAAAACTAAAAGCCGGTTAAACAAAAAAGTGAACAGTAAAACTAAAATAATAGCTATTACTTTACTTGCAGAGAACAAATCCTCAAACTTAACAAGTTTTGGTTCTATGCTAATTTCGCTTGTAGCAGCAACCGTATCTTGGCTAGCAACCATTGTTGAGTCTTGGGCTAGAGCTGTAACCGATATCCCACACAGCATTAACAAAACAAATAGATAAATACTCTTTTTCATAACTCTGTGATTAATGGATAATATTTCTTCTTTTTAATAGACGTAGCACTTGTCTAAAAACAAGCTGATTAAGTGCATAATGCCCATTATTTTCAAGTAAAATCCCGCGCGACTTTAGTCGTGATAACAAAACACGGCTATCCGATAAGCCAATATTCATAACTCGAGCTAATTCTGCTACTTTTAACGAACCATGTAAAATTAGAAGCGCTAAAGCGAACAATATTTCAGAAGTTAAAATTTCCAAACCTTCTACACTAATTGGCTTAAATGGAGCTATTGTAAGCGTTCTTCCTTCAACTTTTTTGATAGACCTTAGCCATAAAATAATTGCAACTGAAACATTTCCCTCAGCTATATCCGTCATTTCTTCAAAATAATAATCTGATAAATAT
>TARA_R110002096_G_scaffold67332_6_pt1 | contig 12075 bp, 6 predicted proteins | sample TARA_R110002096 | Tara Oceans TARA_R110002096 (sample SAMEA4397295) | marine metagenome | biome: Polar Biome; feature: [DCM] deep chlorophyll maximum layer (ENVO:01000326); material: water (ENVO:00002006), including particulate matter (ENVO:01000060) such as... | depth 35 m | reverse complement strand
CCCGCCCTGCCGCCCGAACCCAACGCAGAAGCCCCTCGCTCTCCGTATCCCAATGATTCCGCCTGGCTCGATTCCGGGTTCACCGACAGGCTCGCGACCTACAATGCCCTGGCTTCTCAACTCCACAGCCCCACATCGAATGCCAGGGAATATCCGCTCGCAGGTCTGGCCCGTCTGTCAGCCCTGCATGCGGCTTACTATAGCAGGATTGACGAGGTATCTGCATTTCGTTACGCAGCCCGGTCGCTGGTCTTTCTCGAAATGCTTGAGCAACAGGCATCGGCCCCTCCGGAAGTTCGCCATTTGATAGAGAACATCCGCTTTCTTGCCGAGCGCTTCACTCTGAGATCCTGGTTGCCGACACCAAAGACCGTCGTTCTGCCGGAATTACAGCTCCTGATCAATCACGAGCGCAATCAAAATCTCACGATCCATCCCGGAGCAGAATCTCTCTTTGCATTGTTGGTTTCTTGCGAAGCTTATTCACCGATCCGTGGCTATGATTCGGCCATCAGCAAAGCCCTCGATTTTGAAGGCTTTTTCGCCGCGCTTGATCAACGCGTGGAATCGGAAAAAACCCCAGCCTATTCGGGGTTGATCGAAAACGGAGAACGATACTTGGAGCACGCCCTCGTCTTGGCCCGGCACACCGACTACACCTTCGATTCGGTCATGATGGTGGATCGCTATGTTTACGCTCTCTTTCAATTGAACCAGGAAGCCACTCCCACCGGTCAAGAGTTGGGAGTGCTGGCAAAACTTGATGGTTTCGAAGCGGTTGAAGGCCTCACAACAGAAGTCATCTCGTGGATCAATACGGCGGAGCAGCACTTTGACTGGCTTGATACGGAGGGCGCAGCCATTCCCAAAGACGACCTCACCGCCCACACTCTCCCATACCTCAAAATCCTGGGGATATTGTACTGGCTGGACAACGAGATCCCCGACAAACCAGAGTTGTGTTATTCAAGCTCATGGAAACTCAACTGGTATGACATCCGCCAAGAGTTCGTGAACCGTCACGCTTCTCTTGCCGTGTCCGCCTACGAGCGTTTCCAAGACCTTGGCGTCTCCCAAGCGAGTGCCATGAAGCGGCAACTGAACCGCTTTGGAAACGAAAAGTTGAATCGCCCGAGCCGATTTCTCGCGCCGATTCAGATTACCCCGACCACGGTCGTATCCTGGCAATGGCTGTGCGAAGACTTGCAGACGCTTTGCGCTCAAGTGCGGTGTACTCCAGCGACCGGGATCCTGACAAAGTGTCCCACAATTCGCGACAGCATCGCCTCCGGCTCCCTATCAGAAGACCAACGTGTCATGTTCATCGACGCATTGCAGGAGTCGATTCAAGACCCTGAATTGGTTCAGCAAAGCAACTTTCTCGGCTGGATTGATGAATCTCTGATTCGAGAGATCCGCGAATTGATTCGCGAAGGGGATCCCGAAGCCGTGCCTCACATCAACGCATTCGTGCTCGGCATCATTTTTGACGGAGTCTTCGCGTTTCCTGATTCGTACGACAATTCTCCACTTCTATCCATCGCCGGTCGTCAAGCGAGTCGATGGGTCCGGCAGGCCAAGTACCTGGACAATCGCGGTCAGACCGACAAAGCGGCGACGATGGCGGAGAAAGCCTTCACATTGACTGACCAAAACAGCCTTTTCGGGAGCGACTATGTCATGATTCTTGGCAGAACCGGCCGACTTCACGAAGCCCTGGCCCAAATGGCAATCCTGGCGGCAGACGACTTCGCCCACGATTATCACCGACGCCGAGTTCTCAAATGGCTCCCCCATTGCGGCGCCCTCAATTGCCCACAAGGTCTGGAAGTCAACCTGGCGGAGTATCTCGGAGAAAACACCACCGCGTCTTCCATGGATTATCTTGCTCGCGCAGAATATGCGTTTCGACTGGGCGAATGGGAAGTGATGAAACAAGTGGTCGACGACTTTCACTACGCAGGCTCTGCGCGCAGGGAGGTTTTGGATGCCATCGCCACAACGATGTTGAGCCGCCGGGACAACCCGGATTGGTCCCACATCGAATCCGCTCTTCGATCGGAGCTGGCAGCTTACGGCGGCAGCATCCTGGAGTCCTATGATTTCTGGTTGGCCATCCTCGACCGCGAATTCGGCGACGCACCTGAGTGGGACGGCATCAAGCAACGAACCCGGTTTGAGGACATTGCTCAACTGCATCACCACTCGAAACAGCTCTGGCTTCCGCTCAAAGAGGACGAAGCTGCCAAGATTCTGAACTGGTATCAGAAGACGACCGAAGCCTTTCTTGAGGAAGACGGCCCCTGGCAAACCGGTGTCGATGACTGGAAACTCAAAGCGGTGCTCGACGAACATCGTGCCCTTGGAAAATGGATCGCCCTGCAAACGGACCGATTTCGGACTTCGCCCGCCCCGTCAGTCATCGAAACGGCAGCCACCGTTGTCCGGAAAACCAATGAAACCCGGGAGTTGCGGGCAAAACTCCAACCTCGCGAACCGGTCGCCATGAATTTCATGGTGTGGTTGCTTCGCGAAGGTTGCCCACCGGAAAAGGTGGCGGAGTTTGCTGAGAACCTTGTCTCCAGTGGCGCGAATCCCTGTCACGGCGAGTCCATTCTTTGTGAGGCGGTTCGAGATTCCGAAGCGTTGTCCCTCATTTTGTCCTGGCCCAAGGAAGCCCTGCCGCGGAGGGCTGACGATCCCCAGAAATTCGCGATCGACCTCGAAGGGCTCTTTCAATGGGCTTTCGTCAACGGACGCGACACGATCGCCGAAGACGCAGCTCGGAAGTTGGCCGTGGAATCGTCCGATTTCAGGGCCCTCCAGCTCTTCTTTTCAGATCAGGACCAGGCGGCAGTCTGGATTCACAGCAACGCTCCGAGCCGCAAGTTGCTTGCCGTCTGGAAGCAGCAATTGAATTCCGAAAACCCGCACGAACGCCTCCGCAAGGAGCGAACGGCAGCCAGTCATCCAGCGCCCAAAATTCCGCGACCGCTCTGCGCTACCACGGTTGAATAGCGACTCTCCCGTTCTATCCCAACCAACCTGAGCGAAATGCCAGGACCGCAAGAGTGGCGAGGAGGGTAATCACCAGGAGGGTGATGAGGATGGAGACGATCTTGAGTCCCGAACGCGGTGGCGTTGCTTGCGGCGGGAGGCTGCAGGCCGCTGGAGGAAGCCTGAATTCCTGCGTCTGGTCCAGATCGGCGGAGGGACGCGAAGTGGCAGCCGGCGCGGGCATGGGAGGGGCAGGTGGTGGGGAAACACTCCGGCGAACTGGGGGCTCCTCTTCCATCGAATTATCGCCCGGTTCAAATTGTAGGTTTCCGCCAAGGTCATGAATATCAAAGTCCTTTCCGGAAATGATCTCCTTTACCGTTCCATCCTCGGCCTCGGTAGTTTCCGAAGGTTCGAAGCTCGGTTCCGGCCCTTCTAACTTCTCCTCATTGGTCGATGCTTTGGGTTCCGGACGCCCAATGAGCCGCGTCGCCTCCTCTTCATCGCCTCCCCCACCGTAGACGGGAGCCGGTTCATCGTCTTCCTCGCTGCGCTCAATGATTCGCGTCTGCGATGGGATCTCACGGTTGACGGACGCGGAGTAGTCGGCCAGCGGATTGCTTGCGAGCTTGAGCGCTTGAAAGTGAATTGAAGACAACTCTCGCGGGGCCACCGGCATCGGCATTTCCCAGTAGGTTGGCCGGATGAAATTCTGCCGCCGTAGCGAAAGTGCGTGCCGATATTCCTGCATCACCACGTCTGATTGGCGGGAATTCGATGACCAAAAGAGCTGAAACACGTCTGCTTCCTCAATCAGGTTCATCAATTGCGGGTGCCAGGCCTCGCCCGCGCGCAGTTCCAGCAAATCCCGGAGGTAGCGATCGCCCAACGTTTTGCCGTAGTTCTCGATCTGCTCGACAATGGCCAAATCCTGCCGGGAATAGGATGGAAAAATCCGCCGATAGAGCGCCGCCGAATCGGAAACCTGCTCGACTTCCGAAGGCAGGGAAACTCCGGCCGGGGTAATCTGAAAACGGAGGGGAACTTCCGCGACCATCAGACTGCCCAAATAAATGGAGAGACTGCCCGCCGCTTCCGTTGCGCCGCTGCCGATGGGGCGAAGCTGAAACTCTTCTTTGTGGACGTTGACGCCCCGGACCCAGAAAAAGGAGCGCGAGGGCGGATTGAAACGGACTCCCGGCACGTGGGGCACCAGCCGAATCTCCGCTTCACGCGGAATCGCCAGGCTACTGTCCTTGGTGGTGTCGAGGTATTGGCTGATCTTTTCTCCCAAAACATCCCCCGCCTGCGCCCTCACCTCCTCAACCGGGTGCGCGGCGTTGGCCGGAGCGTCGATCGGCTTATCATCCAGGTGCGTGAACACCAGCATCTGGCTCCACACATCCGCCGGGAGACTCTTGGGCCGATAGGTGGTGAACTGCACGTTCTCCGGCGGATATAACCCTTCCTCGCCGGCCACCTCCTCCAGAATTTCGCCGTCTTCACCGTCGTCAAACAGGCCGTCCGTCACTTCAATAGCCGGCTTGGCTGCGACCGGCTCCTTCGCCCACTCCTCAGGTTCGACGGGTTGCGCAACCGGAGGCACCACGGCCTCCTTTTTCTTCTCCAACTCCGGTTCAGGCTCCGGGACAGGTGCAGGCACGGGAAACGATGGCAATGGCGCCGGGGGTGCGACCGGCATCGGCACTGGCGCACCAGCGTCCTGCGAAGCCACCTCATGTGGAGGCTGGGAAGTCCCATCAAGCTCGTCTGTATCCTCCGTTTCTACCGCCGGAGCCTCGACCACCGGTGGTGCGGGACGCTTTCCCAACAGTTTCCTCAACTCGTCAACGGACGCGGGCCGATCTTCCGCATCGACGGCAAAAGCCCGATCGATGGCCCCGAGCATCTCCGCCCCAAAGCGATCCACCAGCTCCTCATTCCCGGCCAACGCGGGCGATTTCTCCGGACTGGTCAACCGGGTTGGCGCGGGAGTTGGACGCTGCCGCGACACGACGTGATAAAACAACGCCCCCAGGGAATAAAGGTCGCTGGAAGGCCCCTCCACCACATCGGTCATGAACCGATCGATCGGCAAGTAAGGCGAAATGAGCCGTTCGCCATCATCATTCTTTTCGTAAGCGGCCTTGGCGGCGCCAAACTCAATGATCTTGGGCTCCTTCTTGGGTCCAGAAAGAACGACGTTATCCGGGGCAAGGTTCAGATGCAGCGCGCCTTTCTCGTGCAGGTATTCCACCCCATTCAGGACGCCGCTGATCAGGTCATACAACTCCGCCGCACTCAACCAGTCCTCCTCACTCTCGCGCCTGCGGATCTCTTCACTCAGGGACCGGCCCACCACATACTGCAACACACAATACGCCGTCCCATTCGCCTCAAAAACATCGAAGACTCGCACCAGTCGCGGATGGTCAAACTCCAGCCACTGCTTTGCCTCGCCCACAAAATCCTTCAACGTCGTTGCAAAAAGGTCGGCATACAGCGGGTTGCCCTCAAACGTCAGCACCTGCTGACTGGATGCCTCGCGATACGCCAAATCTTCAGGAAGCAGCTCCTTCACCACCACCTCACGCATCCGCACCGTATCCCAGGCCAGGTAGGTGTAGCCAAGGATTCCCGTCCCGAGGCGTTCACGAATCTTGTATTGTCCCAGACTCGTTGCCGGTGCCAACGGAGTCGCTTTTTGAGGCGGTGCTTCCATATCTCTTGGGGAACAAATAAGGATTCAGGAAAACCCCGTCAAAATAATTGTCTAACATTTGCTCCACTCAACTTCCTGCGTTGGCCTGGATCACCCGGGAGACGCAGCGATGTTGGGATGATTGAACGTTGCCAGTGCCCGTCGAGCTAACAATGTCGCAAAAATGCAGCGATCAATTTCGCCTCATTGACGAGCGGACCATCAGCTTAAAAGGCAAAGGTCAGCGCAATAGCTACGCCGGCGGAGAGGAACAGGAGGAGATTGAGGGACAGGTTGTAGATCCAGAACCGGCGCTGGTTGCGTTGCCCGGCCTCCAGATCCGGAAAGTGTCCGGTTTGGCTGAAGCGGGAGACCCACACGGCAAAGCGATGAAGGCTGATGGCGGGGTAGACGCCGAGCAGGGCCACGACGATGAGGACGATGCCGGTAGTCGTGGCGGCCGACGCCGGCACCAGATTGAGTTCCATAACAAAGGGAACCCCTGCGATAAGGGCGCCCCCGAGGATGGCGCCAAAAAAGGCGTAAACCCCAATGATGGTGGAGGTCAGGCGAACCCAATCGCGTGTTTGATGAGCGGTATTTTGAATCCGCTCCATTTGATCGACCTTTTTGCGACGTCTCATTCGGGTTGCGCGTTAATTCAGGGATTGAAAGACGATGACGATGACCCCGATGGTGAGGGAGATGGCGGTGAGAAGGGAAAGGGTGCCAATGCCGGCCCAAACGAGACGCTGCTTCTTGAGGACCTTGTTGAGGGAAGAGACTTTGGGCGCTTGTTTGGCGCGACCGATGGAGATGGCCATCTGAAACTGGGAGAGCACAATGGAGAAGAGGATGATGGCGAGGACGCCAAGAAAGCTGCCGAAGCCAATAATGGGGGCTTCTTCTTCCTGAACTCCGCCCAAAATCATCACGGTAGCCCCCAAGGCAAAGAAGCCCGAAACGAGGAGGCCGACGATACCGAGGATGACGACAAAGGGCTGAAATTTGCTAAACTCGCGAACGAGGCCCATGAACTCGGGTTCTTGCTCGAGCCGTAGCTCTTCTTCGCGAAGAATGGCGGCTTCTTCTTCCTGCTGTTTGGCGAGGGCCCCCTCCTCTGCTTTCTTTTTCGCAAGGCGAGCTTCCTCCTCTGCCTTCTTCTTGGCGAGTTTTTCTTCCTCGGCGGCTTTTTTCCGGGCCTGACGCTCTTCTTCTTCGGCTTTCTTTTTGGCGAGACGCTCTTCTTCCCTGGCTTTTCGCTCCTCTTCTTCCGCTTTTTTCCTGGCGAGGCGTTCTTCCTCCTCTTGTTGCTTCTTCGCTAAAGCTTCGGCCGCTGTTTCATCGTCGTCATCATCATCGGGCAGCGGTTGGCGGACGGGTTCACGCTCCTCGGGCAGGGACGGCGGCGTAATGGCTTTGGCCCCGCTTTGACGCTTGGGATCGATGAGGATGGTGCCGCCGGGTTCGGCATCCTGGGCAATCTTGGCAGACTCGCTTCCTTCCTTGCGGAGGATGACACCGTCTTCATCCATTTCCGTGGCGACTTTGTCAGCTTTGGCCTCGGCTATTTTGGCGGAGGCGGCTTCCAGTTGGCGGGCGACGTTCTGTTTGGTGGCAGTCCAGGCGGAGGCGCCAAATTTGAGTCCCTTGCCAATGGCTTCACCAATTCCGGCGCCAACCGCCGCAGGGTCTTTGGACTCCGGGGAGTCAGCCACGACGTGCTCAAAAAGTCCCCGCCACTCGGCAACGGTCCGCGGGCGTTTGTCTTCGTCGACTTCAAGCGCGCGGTCGATCGCACGAAGGAAGGCCAGCTCGGCGCGATCCGGGTTCTTGATGATTTTGGCGAGTTTCTCGACCGGGTCGGGTTTCTTCTTCAACCGCGCGTTGGCGCGTTGGCTGGAATCGGTTGGTTTTTCGCCGAGTAGGCAGCGATAGCAAACCGCGCCGAGGGCATAGAGGTCCGTCCAGGGCCCCTGAAGCTGAGGATCACCCGAGTATTGCTCAAACGGAGCGTATCCAGGGGTGACGATGCTGGTCACGGAGCGGCTTTTTTCGGCAATGCCCTGCCGGGCAGCGCCAAAGTCGAGCAAAATGGGCACGCCCTTCTCCGTAATGATGATGTTGTCGGGCTTGATGTCGCGGTGCAGGACGTCATTGCGATGCACTTCCTCAAGACCATTGGCCAACTGGAGGATGATCTCGCGCACGTCCTCCAACGGAAGGCGATCTCGCTCAGACTTGCTGAGACGCTTGCCCAAATCGTCGCCTTCCACGTATTCCATGACGCAGTAGACGGTCTCATTGGCCTGAATGACGCGATGAACGCCGACAATGTTGGGGTGTTTGAACTTGGCCAAGGTCCGCGCCTCTTCGATAAAGGCGTCTCGCGCCCACTCGAACTCGTCTTTGTGACCGATGGTGATGGGAATGACGGTGCAACCGGTCCCCCGCATCGCGATCCCGTCAGGCAGCAACTCCTTGATGGCAACCTTCAGCCCAAGGTCGATATCCTGAGCGAGATAGGTGATGCCAAAGCCGCCTTTGCCCAGAACTTTGAGAATTTGATACCCCTCAATCCGAAATTCGGCGGGCAAGGAGATCTGGTCCTGAGGGTTATCCATCGCAAAATCTAAAAATCATCACGGGCTGAAGGAAATTTCGCAGGTTGGGCAAGAATTCTAGAGTCGAGTCCCATCCTTTCAAGGAAACCTCCGTCCCCTCCGTTCTAATAAAGCCCGGAAAGAATGCAAAGGTGATTTTTATAAATTTATTGGAACGAGAGGCGGGATTTCCCGATCCTGCAGGGATGATGCGAGAGATCTTGCTGGAAAAGGCCAAAATCTACTTCCATGCTGCTCTTCATGAGAAAAGCCTCCTTTCCCGCTCTTGCCTTTTGCATCGCCGCCTTCGCGGTGTTTGCCGCTTTTGCCCTAAATTCCTGCTCGAATTCTCAAGCAGAATCGACCGCAAAGAAGACCAGGATTGTCCTGATTGCAGGGAAGCCCAGTCATCCTTCGGGACAGCATGAGTTCAATGCCGGTGCCGTGATTCTGGCGCGTGCGCTGAACGAGCAAAGTGGATTGCCCGTAGAGGTGGATGTGGTCCACAATGGGTGGCCCGAGGATGAGTCCGTTTTTGATGGAGCGAGCGCGGTGGTGATCTATTCGGATGGCAATTCCAGGCACCCCGTCAATGGACATGAGGAGAAGATGGACGCGATGATCGATGCCGGGATCGGCCTCATGTGCATGCACTACGGGGTGGAAGTTCCGGCCGGCAAACAAGGCGAATACTTTAAGAAATGGATCGGGGGTCACTATGAAGCCGGCTTTTCCTGCAATCCGCACTGGACCGCACCGTTGGCAGCCGATTCCAAACATCCGATTTCTCAGGGGGTGCCAGCCTTTTCGGCCAACGATGAGTTTTACTACAACATGCGATTTGCCGAGCCCAAAACGGCCAAGGATGTCATCACTTCCACCCCCACGCGAGAAAAGATCAATCGCTACATCCATTGGACCCCGGCTGGCGAGAAAGCCCTTGGAACGAAGCAAACCCTCATGTGGGCGATCGAGCGCTCCGACGGTGGGCGCGGTGTCGGCTTTACCGGCGGACACTGGCACCGAAACTGGGCGATCGACGATTTTCGGCGCGCGGTGTTAAACGCGATCGTGTGGACCGCGAAGCTTGATGTGCCTGAGGGCGGTGTTCAATCCGAGGCGGTCACCGCGGCCCAGCTCAATGAGAATCTGGACCCGAAGAAGCCGATGGAAGTCATCGCACTTCCCAGTGCAGCCGATCTCAATCAGCCAGCGGCAAGCCCGATCGATTTCCGGTGGCCGGGCAAAAAATAGCGTTCGTCCGCCTTTCGCCCTCTCGTATTGTCGCCCCCCCTGTTACGGCTTTCCAACGCCTGAGAGGAACTCGTAGTAGTCTGGATTCAAATCCTTGAGTGGCTCTTTCAGCTTCTCAAGTTCAGCCGTAGGTCCGTGCACTTCGACTCGCACCAAATCGGAAACCTGAAGCGCTTGACCAATGACTGCCTCGACGTTGCCAAGGTGTGTCAGTAACCCTTCAGCTCCGTCGTAGGCTTCCCGGCAATGAACCACGTCGCCACAAACGGTGAAGTCATACCAATGGCATTTCTCCTCAGTGCTCGTTGCTGCGATGAACTTGGGAATGAGTTGCTTGAATGCTTCAAGCTTCCCTTCGTGGGTTTTGAAATAGGGGTGAATGCTGACAACGTTGCTCATGCAACTTCCTTTGAACGTGAACCAAGCCGAGGTCAAGAATGGTTCCCAAGATCAGCGACCTTTTGCTGGTTCCCGCGTTACTCCTTTACCACCCGGAATCCGGTGTAAACCGATGCGTCCTTTGCCTCGGCAAAGGTCCGAATGGAGCTCCTGACGGCGGCAGGCGCGCAAGTCCACGCCCCACCCCGAACGGAACGCCAATCCCCGTATTCATGTTGCGCCGTCTTCTCTTCAAAGAGTGGATCCGTAACAACGACGTCTTTGCGCTCGGTGCGTTTGACGCCCTCGAAATAGGTATCGTAGAGATCGCCTTTCCAGCGGTCCTCGCACCATTCCCAAACATTGCCGTGCATATCGTGCAACTTCCAGGGGTTCGGCAGATAGCTGGCGACTTTAGCCGTCAGGGCAACGCCGTCACCTTCATCCGCGCCAAGCCGGAGCGCCCGTTGGAACTGGGTGGTCTTCGGAAACCGGGATTCCAAGGCACCATCGGCAACATTGCCATGTTTGTAGGCATCATCGGGTTGCTCGCCCCAGGAATACCAGGTTTCGGTGCCTGCGCGACAAGCGTATTCCCACTCAGCCTCGGTTGGAAGACGATAGTTTTTCCCCTCCTTTTTGCTCAACCAAGCGCAGAACGCCTTGGCGTCCTCCCAACTCACACAAACCACGGGATGATCGCCCGTTTGCTCAAAACCCGGTGACTTCCAAGTGACACCCGGCTCCAAATGAAAGCGGTCCACATAGTCTTTTTCATCCGGAAACCAGCCCAATGCCCCTTTCCCGGATTTTTCCGCAGTGGTGACATAACCAGAATCCTCGACAAAGGCCTTGAACTGGCTCACCGTCACCTCCGTCTTCGCAATCGAAAACGGATTGGAAATCTTCACCCGATGTTGAGGCGTTTCTCGCCCCGTGTTCTGGGACAGGCTGTAGAGATGAACGAGCGCAAAGTGATGGGCCTCATTGCCGTCAACAAATCCCCGCACATATTCCCCGGGTTCGATTGGCACAAATTCCATGCCGATGGAATTGGGCTCAGCAAGAACGGTAGCCTGGATTCCAAGCAGACTGGCGAAAACAAAATGGAGAACTGCGCGCATCTGCTCTTATCCCACCAGTTCACGAATCACGCCGCGGCTATCCTGAAATGAATCGCCGGTCTCAACCCCCATCTTCTCCACCATCGTTTGCCAGAGGGAAGAGAGCGGGGTGTTTTCTCTGAGTTGGACGTGGGTTTGGTGCTTGATGCCCAAACCGCTTCCTCCGGAGAGCACGGTGGGCAGGTTGGTCTTGCTGTGACCAATTCCCATGCCGCTGGAGAACCCGAGCATGGTATGATCCAGCAGCGTTCCGTCGCCATCCTTGACCGAAGCAAGGCGATTGAGGAAGTGATTCCAATGCTTCATATAGATGGTGTCGACTTTGGCCAACTCCTCCAGGTTCTTCGGATCGTTTCCGTGGTGGGTCAGCGAATGATAGCCTTTGGAAACCCCAAATTCCGGATACACACCGCCGGCTAATTCCGTGCGAACGACGTAGCTGATAACGCGGGTCGAATCCGACTGGAAGGCAAGCGCGATCAGATCATACATCAGCTTCGCGTAGTCATCGTAAATGAACTTCCCATTCCCTTCAGGAGAAATTGCGGAATCATAATCGCCGTAGCCGTTCAGGTTGGGTTCGGGCTTCGGCTTATCAGACCAAGCGATTTCACGTTCCAAGCCCTTCTCCACTTCGCGAACGGAATTGAAGTACTGATCCAGCTGTTCGCGGTCTGCTTTTCCCAATCTCCCTTCCAACTGCCTGGCGTCCCCCATCACCGCGTCCAACACGCTTCCACGCTGACGAAATTCATGTTTCTGCGCGGCCTGCTGTTCCTCGCTGTTTGGCCGAAAGAGTCGATTGAAGATCGTCTTGGGATCGTTTTCCGCCGCCAGCGGGACTCCCTGTCCGTTCCAGGAAATGGTCGCCAAGGCCTGGCTTCCAAATCCGGTTCCGCGTTTCACCGAAAACTGGAGGGACGGAAAACGCGTTTCTACCCCGTGAAGCTCAGCCGCCAATTGATCGGGAGACATGATCTGCTTGGCACCGCGCTCGATTGACGTGGAGAAGGGATAC
>TARA_R110002096_G_scaffold179709_3_pt1 | contig 12075 bp, 13 predicted proteins | sample TARA_R110002096 | Tara Oceans TARA_R110002096 (sample SAMEA4397295) | marine metagenome | biome: Polar Biome; feature: [DCM] deep chlorophyll maximum layer (ENVO:01000326); material: water (ENVO:00002006), including particulate matter (ENVO:01000060) such as... | depth 35 m | reverse complement strand
ACAGCCACGCCGGCGGGTGAGGCGCAGTTGCTTAGCGCGACAGCGACCGGTCACCAGGAAGCGCAGGCAACTGCGGTGGTCGCGGCTGAGACGCTGCGACGTGTGTTAAACGCAACACCGGCGGCGGGTGTTTTCCAGTTGGACGAACTGTACGACCTGGCCGATTTCGAGGCGACGCTTGCGCGCAATGGCATTCAGGTCAGTGCGCCAACGCCACCTGGGCGCTTGCACCAGGCGCAAGCGACGAGGCACACATCCGCAGACGCCGCATCGTGCAACGATGGTGCGCGACGATGAAAGAGCCGGCACTCGACATCGTCGGCGCTGGCCCGTCCGGCCTAAGTGCGGCCATCGCCGCGCGAGCACGCGGGCTTGAGGTCACGGTGTACGAAAAACGACCGGATGTCGGTGCCCGGTTTCACGGCGACTTCCAGGGTCTGGAGAATTGGACGTCCAAAACCGACGTTCTGGCGGAACTGGAAGGGATGGGCATTCAAACCCAATTCGACCATACGCCGATCTATGAAATTGTCTGCCTGTCGGCGGACGGCGCGAGTCATACCGTCCGCGCGTCGGAGCCCATTTTCTATTTGCTACGCCGCGGCCCACTACCCGGAACACTGGATCAAGCGCTGAAAGCGCAGGCGCTGGCGGCCGGCGTTGCGATTCACTTCGACGAGCGACAGCGGCAGATCAGCGGCGGCAGTATCGTCGCTGATGGACCGCATCGCGCCGATGTCATAGCGACCGGTTATGTCTTTGACACTGACATGGCCAACGGATGCTACGCGACGGTATCGGATCGTTTCGCACCGGCGGGCTACAGCTATCTGCTGATCGAGCAAGGTCGCGGCACGGTCGCAACCTGCATGTTCCGCGACTTTCACAACGAACGTCGGCATCTGGAGGCGACCGTTGATTTCTTTCAGCGAGCCGTTGGGCTGCGCTGGCAGTCAGCACGCCGTTTTGGCGGCAGTGGCAATTACCAGTACGTGAACACAATGCGCGTGGACAATCACCGGCATGTCGGAGAGTCGGCAGGTTTTCAGGATGCGCTGTTCGGATTCGGGCTGCGCTACGCCCTCATGTCGGGCCATCTCGCCGGACACAGCGTTGCCCAGGGCGGTGACTATGATCAGGCCTGGCGGTCGCGCCTGGCCGGCTTGAACAGCGCAAGTCTGTGCAATCGTTGGTTGTTTGAGCGCATGGGCGACTGGGGACGACGCTGGGTCTTGAAGCGCGGCGTGGCGGGTCGCAATCCGCGGCGCATCCTCAGCCGTCTGTATGCACCGGCAGCATGGAAAACGGCTATTGCTGCCCGTCTACCCAACACACCGCTGCGCCGAGAACACCTACAAGCGGATTGTGAGTGCACCTGGTGCCGTTGCCAGGCGGCAGCGTTTGGCGCGGAGGAGGCATGAGTCGGAACGCAGCAGCGACAGACCGACAAGCTGCGGGCCTGTCCGTCCGCATCGCGCTAGGCGCCAGCTTGGTGATGTTTCTGTGGGCGGTGTGCTTTCCGTTAATCAGCGTGGGTCTGGCGAATTCACCGCCGATGACGTTCGCCGCGTTGCGTGCAGCGTTGTCAGGGGCGGTGCTGGTCATTGCAGCGAACCTGCTAGGACGCCCGCCGATTGCCGATCGCTCACAGTGGGGCGCTGTAGTGCTGGTAGGGCTGACGGCGACCAGTCTCGGCTTTTTTGGCATGTTCTACGGGGGCGGGCGGGTATCGCCAGGGCTCGCCACCGTGATTGCCAATACGCAGCCGCTGATTGCGGCGGTACTGGCCTGGGCAATACTCAAAGAGCAGCTGTCGGCTGTGCAGCGCGCGGGACTCGCGGCAGGCTTCGGCGGCATTGTACTGATCGGTGCGCCCAGTCTGTCCGGAACCTCATCGCAGCTAACGGGTATCATTTTTATTCTGGTGGCGGCGGTGGCCATCGCCATTAGCAACGTCGTGCTAAAACGGCTGGCTGGTCACGTCGACATCCTGCGAGCAATGGGCTGGCAGCTGCTGATCGGTGCGCTGCCGTTGACAATGCTGGCGATCGCCATCGAGGACGTCGGTTCGGTCCGATGGTCGTGGCAGTTCACGCTCAATCTGCTCGTGTTGAGCGTGCTCGGCACGTCGGCCGCGTTTGCGATGTGGTTTGCCTTGTTGCGCCGCGCGACCCTGAGCCAGCTGAACGTATTCACCTTCCTGACACCGATTTTTGGCCTTGCCATGGGCGTTGCGTTTTTCGCTGAGCGGCTACACACAGTGGAGGCAGCCGGGATCGCGCTCAGTCTGCTGGGCATATACGGCGTCAGTCGACCCAACAAGCTTGCGGCGTTGCCGTTGGTGCCGCGCGAGTAACGGGTCGGTGGCGATGCTCAGCGACGTGGTGTTGATATTGATACTCGGCGGCGGGCTGAGTTGGCTGAGTTTGCGTCTGCGCTTTCCCAATGCCGTCGCGCAAGTGCTGCTCGGCGTGTTATTGGGAACAGCGCTTTTGGGTTGGGTCTCACACACGCCCGTGTTGCATGCGCTGGGCGAACTGGGTGTCGTGTTGTTATTGGGCGTCGCTGGCCTGGAACTTCGGCTCGACCGACTGACAGCAGCAGGCTCCACCGGATTACTGGTGGCCTTATTCGGCATCGTCTTCAGTGTCGCCGGTGGCTACGGTATTGCGCTGCTCTATGGTTCGCCAGGCGATGAAGCGCTGTACGTGGGCCTGGTATTGGCTGCGACCAGCATTGGTATTACGGTGCAGCTTTTGCAGCAGTTTGGATTGGTCGGGCACCGCATCGCCGATATTCTGCTGGCGGCGGCGGTGATCGATGATGTCATCGCACTGTATTTGCTGGGCGCAGCGCACGGTGTATTAAGCGACGGCTTTAGTATCCCGGACGTTCTCGGCTACGTGTTGCTGGCCATGCTCGTTTTGGGCGGCCTGTTTGTCGTATGCCGATGGTTGATCGGGTGGCTATCCCGTAGGGCGTTGATCGACGGGCGTTGGCAGAGGGGCGTCTTGACGCTGTCGGCGATTGGACTTGGTGCCTTGTTGACCGAGTCGCTGGGGTTATCGTCCGTCGTCGGTGCGTTCTTTGCGGGTATCGGCGTCGGCGAAGGGCTCAAGGACAATGCCAGTGAAATCTGTGCGAGAGACCTGCAGCCAGCGGTGCTGGTACTTATGCCGTTTTTCTTCGTCATGATCGGCGTTCAGGCGCAATGGGAGATTCTCAATCAGCCGGTGTTGCTGTGGCTGGTCGTGGGGTTGATCGCAATTGCCGTTGTTTCCAAAGCCGTTGGCGGCGTGTTGGGCGCGCTGGGCGTTGTGTCGTGGCGTGACCGGTGGCTGATCGGTTTCGGCATGATCGCTCGCGGCGAGGTGGGGCTCATAATCGCCAGTATTGGTGCCGCGCAAGGCCACATCACACGTCCCATATTCGTCGCTCTGGTGTTGACGACCATTATCGTATCGGTACTCGGGCCGATGCTGATGCTGCCGCTTGCCAAACGGCTGCGTGCAGAAATGACCGCCGGGGTGGCACGATGAGCCGCATAGTCTCCTCGCCGCCCAGGCACGGCCCCGCCGGGATCGTCCACGCTGAGCGCATACGGGAGGCCGTTACCGCGTACGGTGAAGGCGATGATCTGTATGCGGCAATGCTCGACGACATTGGCCGCGCAACCGATACCATCCGGCTGGAAAGCTACATTTTTGCCGGCGATGAAATCGGCTGGCGGTTCGCCAACGCGCTCGCCAGACAAGCCAAGGCGGGTGTTCGGGTTCGAGTCAACATGGATGGGGCTGGCGCGCTGTTCGAGGGCACCGAGAAGCTCTTTCGGTATCTAGTTGGAGCGGGCGTCGAAGCCCGCTGGTTCAACCGTTGGCGCTGGACTGATCCGTGGCATTACAACCGACGCAACCACCGCAAGCTGCTTGTCGTCGACGAGCGCAGCGTCTACCTGGGCGGGTTTAACCTTCACCGAGAAAGCTCTGCGGTTTTGGTGGGTGCACAGCGCTGGCGCGACGTACACGTATGTCTAATCTCGCAGCTTGTCGAACCGGCGATTGGTCTGTTCGATGACCTTTGGGAGGGGCGGGCTACGCCATCACCACCCCCCTGGGTGGGACCATACCGGCTGGTACCTAACGACACGCGAGCCTGCCGACATGTTTTGTACTGTGACTACATGGAAGCGCTAACGGCGGCGAAACACAGCGTATGCATTGCCACACCGTATTTTGTCCCCAATCGTCGCTTTCGATCAGCGCTTGTTGCCGCCGTGCGTCGAGGTGTCCAGGTGCGCGTGCTGCTGCCTGCGCAAAATGACCAGCGCCTGGTGCAATGGGCCAGTCATGCACTAGCGCGGCCTCTTATACAACGCGGCGTCGAGTTTTTCGAATACCGGCCGCGCATGCTGCACGCCAAAGTGACGCTCATCGATGAGGACTGGGCCATGGTCGGTTCAGCCAACGTCGACTATCGAAGTTTTTTTGTGAATCGCGAGCTCAACCTCGTGAGTCGCACCACCGCGCTATGCCGACAGTTAGATGCGCTGATGAGCGAGGATCTATCCGAAGCGCGCGAGCTCAAACTGTCGCGTCGACCGCCTGTCGGTGTGCGCGCGGTATTGGAATTTATGGCGCGGCGATTGCGCCGCTGGTTATGACGGGCTCAGAGAGTCCTAAGGAGATGACGACATGCAAGTGTTTGCAAAAATTATCACTATCGTTGGACTGATTGCGGCCGCACCCTTGCTTGCCCAAGCGAGCGAGGATGACCGCGAAGCGATCATCGGCATTATCGCAGCGATCGAGAAGGGTTGGGAAGCGGCGGACGGCACGCCGTTTCGGCAACACTTTCTGGACTTCGAAGGCGCCCGCTACATTGAAGGCGGCGGCCAGAACGAGGGCCTTACCGACCTGATCGAGCACCACGTGGAGCCAGAAGGTGACGCGCTGTCGGGATTCGAGCTGGACTTCTCAAACATCGAAATCCACATCGAGGGGGAGTTCGCGTGGGCGATCGCCGATGTCGAGGTGATAGCGACGGTCAAGCGCGACAATCGGCAGATCCACAACCGCGGGCATGAGACGTTTCTGTTTCGGCGCATCGGCAGCGACTGGAAGGTCGTGCACACGCACAGCTCGAGCCGCCCGGTCACGAAGGACTGAGCGATGCTGCGCCGCGACTGTCGTCAAGCCATCGTCGTCCCGCGACGAACAGTGTTTTCGGCGGCCCTGCTGGCCGTCAACCTTGTGTCGGGAGTCGCCGCCGCCGACCGATTGAGAATATCGGGTTCGCAGGCTTTCGTATGACCCCAAATCCTTCTCAAGACACGGCCATCCTGGGGGATAAATGGAAACTAGCTACCGAAGAACGCTGGTTTCGTAACGTGGATGAATCAGAGCCATTGATTGCAGGATTTCACCGACACGGACTCAACACACTGCGGTTGGCGAGGTATCTGTGAGCTGGCTTGATCAATGGCGGCGCAGCACGCGCCGGGCCCCACTGCACACTGAGATCCGCGGTGACGGTGAAGAAACCCTGGTGTTCATTGCCGGGTTGGGTGGCACCACCCGCTACTGGGCGAGCCGTTTGTCGCCGATCGAGAATCGCTACCGTATCGTCCTCATCGATCTGCTGGGTTTCGGTCAATCGCCAAAACCCTGGGCGCAATACAGCGTCGAACGCCATGTCGACGCGCTACATAAGGTCCTCAAGGATCTCGGACCGATCACCTTGGTCGGCCACTCCCTGGGTGCCTTGGTGACCGTTGCCTACGCGGCCCGTTTTCCGGCGCAGGTGAACAACATCGTCGCAATAGGCATGCCAAGCTTCGGCTCACAGAGCCAGGCGTATCATTATTTCCGGAGCGGGCGCGTCAAATACGGCTACGTGTACACCAACGTCTTTCTGACAATGGTCGCTTGTATTATCAGCCGTCGTGTTGTCGGCTGGTTGCTACCGTACCTCATCAAAAGTGTGCCGCGTGAAGTCGCAGAGGACGTCGTGAAACACACCTGGCGCTCGTCCACTTCGTCCCTGTGGGAGGTCGTCTACCGCTATGACGTTGCGCAAGACCTGCGTAACTTGCCGACGCGAATCGGTGTGCTGTTCATTCATGGCGAATTGGACGTTATGGCACCGCTGCCGCACATCGAAGAATTGGCGGCAGAGGGTTCGCGATGGCGGCTTCGGGTCTTGCGCGGCGTCGACCACCACCCGTTCTTGCGAGATCCTGATGGCTGCCTCGCGACCATTGACGCAACCGTGAGAAACGCTGAGTACCCGCCGCGACTCGTGGCCGTGTCGAACAACAAATAAGGAGACGTACGAAGATGCTATTCGATTTAAGAAGTCTACGGATAGTCCAATTGCTAGCGGTCGCTGGCCTCGCCGGTTGCAGCCCGGGTGATGCCGGCAGCGGTAGTGTGGACGGTCGTTGGTACACCGCAGAGCAAGTCGATCAAGGACAAGCGTTATTTTCGACGCATTGCGCGAGTTGCCACGGCGATCGTGCTCAGGGCCTGGCGGAGGACTGGAAAAAGACGGATGCCAATGGCAATTATCCGCCGCCTCCGTTGAACGGCTCAGCGCACGCGTGGCATCACCCGCTTGTGGTCTTGGAGAATACGATTGCCGCCGGTGGTGCGCCCGTGGGCGGGGTCATGCCGGGATTTGCCGGGACATTGGGTGATGAGGAAGCGCGCGCGACGATCGCCTATTTCCAGAGTCTCTGGTCTGACGAGATTTATGCTCGCTGGCAAGAGATCGACGCACGATAACGACTAAACAGTGAGGGCAGTATGAGCAATCAAAAATATCGGCCAGCCAAGCCAAAATCAAAGTCATCAAAGTCGACGGTCACCTGGTTGAGCGCTGCCGCCGTTGCCGTTGTTGCCGCCATCGTCGGTGGCATCATATGGATGGCGCCGCCGCCGCTCGCGCCGGATGACGCAGACGTTGTTGTGTACAAGACCGCGACCTGCGGCTGTTGCAAAAAATGGGTTGATCACCTGCGCGAGCAGGATCTGCGTGTCTCCGTGGTCAACGTACGGGAAACGCGATCCGTGCAGCAGCGCTTGGGTGTGCCCGCGACGCTAGGCTCCTGTCACACAGCGAAGGTGGGCGACTACTTCGTGGAAGGGCATGTGCCGGCCGATTTGGTGCAGCAATTGTTGGTGGAACAACCGGAGAATCTGCGCGGCATTGCCGTGCCGGGTATGCCGATCGGCTCACCCGGTATGGAGGGGCCTAATCCGGTTACCTACGACGTAGTGAGCGTGGACCTTGAAGGCGACGTCGCCGTGTACGCAACCCGTCAGGGACAAACGGCCGACTGACGCCTGATCGTTTCATTAACACGCTCTCCGCCCGCGCCGTGGCGCGACCCGTTGACTTGAATGTTGGATACAGGTTGTAGCATGGCGTAATGGTCGTTGAGGGGCGCGGTAAGTGATTTCGACGCGGCCGTATTGCACGAACACCGATGTGTTCGGATTCCACCAACGGTCGCGACAATGACGATTCGGATTAAACGCGGGCTCGACCTTCCGATTGCCGGCATGCCGGCACAACGACTGGCCGCCGATTCGGTCTCGACGCAAACGGTGGCGCTGTTGGGCGGTGACTACGTTGGTCTCAAACCCAATTTGCGGGTTGCCGAGGGTGAGTGCGTGTGCTTGGGTCAACCGGTGTTCGAAGACCGGGCAACGCCGGGCGTGCAATTCACCGCACCGGCATCCGGGATTGTTTCGGCCATTCACCGTGGAGCGCGACGGCGGCTGCAGTCGGTTGTCATTCAGTGCGACGGGAACGAAGAACGCGCCTTTGATTGCTGGGCCCGTTCCGCGCTGAGCGACCTTGATCCGCAGGCGGTACGTGCCAATCTGCTCGCCTCGGGATTGTGGACGGCGTTTAGGACGAGACCCTTCGACCGGGTGCCGACGCCTAAGTCAACGCCTGCGGCGATATTTGTGACCGCCATTGATACCAATCCGCTGGCCGCCGATCCCAATCTCGTCATTTCTGCCGACACCGCGGCGTTTCGTGATGGCGTGTACGTCATCCGCGCGCTCACGGAAGGCAAGGTCTTCATTTGCGCGGCGCCCGGCAATTCGATCCTCGAAAACGCAATAGAGCGCGTCGAAACAGCAAACTTTTCCGGTCCCCACCCGGCCGGCCTGGTCGGGACTCACGTGCATTTCCTGGCCCCCGTCAGTCATGAAAGGATCGTATGGCATTTGAATTATCAGGACGTCATCGCTATTGGCCGCTTGTTTACCACCGGCCGCCTGGATGCCACTCGAGTCGTTTCGATAGCGGGTCCCAGGGTTCGCAATCCACGACTGCTGCGGGTACCGCTCGGCGCTCACATTGAGGAACTCCTTCGCGGCGAGTTGTCTGACGGTCCGAGCCGAAGTATATCGGGCTCGGTGCTGTCAGGTCGCCGGGCCGCAGGTGCGGAGGCTTATCTCGGCCGCTATCACCTTCAGGTCAGTGCAATTGAGGAGCAGTCGAGCCGCGAATTCCTGGGTTGGCTCGCGCCGGGTATGAACAAATTCTCCGCCAGCGGGATGTTCCTTTCCAGTGTGTTGCCGAAGCGTTTTTTCAATCTGAGCACGTCACAGAACGGTAGTCCGCGAGCGTTGGTACCCATTGGCAGTTTCGAAAAGGTGATGCCGCTCAACGTCCTCATTACGCCGCTGCTCAAGGCGTTGCTTGTAAATGACACCGAGACTGCGATTGCGCTGGGTTGTCTGGAACTGGTTGAAGAAGATCTGGCGCTATGCTCGTTCGTTTGTAACAGTAAATACAACTACGGTGAGGCGCTTCGCGACACGCTCGCCTCCATCGAGAAAACGGGTTGATGGGCCGTTTGCGCGCTGCACTGGACCGCCTCGAGCGACACTTCGTCAAAGGTGGGCGCTATGAGAAATACGGTGCAATGTTCGAGATGGTCGATACGTTGCTGTACTCGCCGAAAGACAGGACGGCGAGCGCACCGCATGCGCGCGACGCAGCCGATCTAAAACGGGTGATGTTCTTCGTCGTGCTCGCCGCAACGCCCTGCGTACTGGTGGCACTGTGGAACACGGGCTATCAGGCGAATCTGGCCATGGCCGAAATGGGACTTCGTTCGGCGGAGGGTTGGCGCGGCGCGCTGTTGGATTTGTTCTCAATCGGTTATGACCCCGCCAATGCATTTGCCAGTGGGTTTCACGGACTCCTCTATTTTCTTCCCATTTATGCGGTAACCCTGGTCGTGGGTGGCGCCTGGGAGGTCTTGTTTGCGTTGAAACGCAACCACGAGGTGAATGAAGGCTTTCTCGTCACCTCGCTGCTTTATGCCCTGATCCTGCCGCCGGACCTGCCGATGTGGCAAGTCGCACTGGGGATTTCCTTTGGCGTCGTCGTCGGCAAGGAAGTTTTCGGCGGCACCGGCAAGAACATTCTCAATCCTGCCCTCCTGGGTCGCGCGTTCCTCTATTTCGCCTATCCCGCGGAGATCTCGGGCGACACCGTGTGGGTCGCGGTCGATGGCTACAGCGGCGCGACCGCGCTGGCTGTGGCGGCCGAGCGGGGCGTCGCGGGCGTAACCGACAGCGGCATCACCTGGATGAGCGCCTTCCTGGGATCAATTGCCGGGTCCCTGGGCGAGACCTCAACGCTCGCTTGCCTGGTCGGAGGCGGCCTGCTCTTGCTGAGTGGCGTCGCCTCCTGGCGCATCGTGTTCGGTGTTTTCATCGGCATGGTCGCCACCGCCATGCTCTTCAATGCTGTCGGCAGCGACGTCAATCCAATGGTTGCCATGCCCTGGTACTGGCACCTGGTGCTCGGCGGGTTCGCCTTTGGCATGGTGTTCATGGCCACCGATCCGGTGACCGCGTCGCAGACGAATCCTGGCCGCTGGGTTTTCGGTCTGCTGATTGGCGCACTGACCGTTGTCGTTCGGGTGACGAATCCGGCGTATCCGGAAGCGATCATGATGGTAATCCTGTTCGCCAACCTTTTCGCACCGGTGATCGATCAAGTCGTCATCTGGCTGCATGTGCAGCGGAGGAAGAGACGACATGTCTGAATCCTCTCAATCACGGGGCGAGCGCCGTGGATGGCTATCGAGGGTGCTGGGCGCACCGAAGAACAGCATGACCAAAACGCTGCTGGTGCCTTTGGTCGTTGCTTTGTTCAGTGCCGTCATGGTGGCCGGTGCGGCGATCGCGCTGCGACCGCAATACCAGGCGAATCAAGAACGCAATCGGCAACAGAACATTCTCGCGGCCGCAAATTTGTTGCAGCCCGGTGTGAGCACAGAGTCACTGTTTGAGCGGGTAGAGCCGCGCGTCGTGGATCTGGCCACAGGCGACTACGCGCTCGACATCGATCCGTCGACGCTCGAGCGAGCGGTGCGCGACCCATCGACGCTTGTTACCGTGCCGCCCGAACTGGACGCCGCTTTCATCAAGGAGCGCTCCCGATATGCCGTCGTCTACCTGTTGTATGAGGCGGATCGGCTGCAGCAGATTATTTTGCCGGTCTACGGTTACGGCTTGTGGTCGACCATGTACGGCTACGTCGCGCTGGAGTCGGACGCCAACACCATCGTCGGACTGCGATTCTATCAGCACGGGGAAACGCCCGGACTGGGGGCCGAGATCGATAACCCCAAATGGCAAGACTTATGGAGCGGCAAGAAGATCTATAGCGACGCCGGCGAACCGTTGATCGAAGTGGTCAAAGGCCCGGTGCTGAGCGCCAGCCGTAGCAGCGCCGTGCATCAGGTCGACGGCATCAGCGGCGCGACGCTCACTGGCCGTGGCGTTACCAACCTGCTGCAGTACTGGTTTGGGGCACACGGATTCGGTCCCTATCTGCAATCCCTGCGCGAGAACACTGAGGAAACCCGATGACTCCCGAAGCCAAAGCGTCCTTGTTCGATCCGCTGATCAAGGAGAATCCCATTACCATTCAGATCCTGGGACTGTGCTCCGCGCTCGCTGTCACGACGTCCATGATGCCGGCCTTGCTCATGAGTCTGGCCGTCACCGGCGTGCTGGCATTCGGCGGGGCCGTGATCAGCGCGATTCGCCGCCACATACCGGACAACGTCAGGATCGTCGTACAGTTGACGATCATCGCCTCACTGGTGATCGTCGCGGATCAGATACTGAAGGCGTATGCCTTCGAGACCAGCCGCCAGCTGTCGGTGTTTGTCAGCCTGATCGTCACCAACTGCATTGTGCTCGCTCGCGTCGAGACGTTCGCCATGAAGAACAACGTCGCGGCGAGTTTTGTCGACGGTCTTGGCAACGGACTTGGCTACAGCCTGGCCTTAATGACCATCGCAGCAATCCGCGAACTGCTCGGCGCGGGCTCACTGTTCGGTTTCCCGGTGTTGCCGACGCTGGCCGACGGCGGCTGGTATTACCCCAATGGACTGATGCTGTTGCCGCCCGGCGTGTACTTTATCGTTGGGTTCCTGATCTGGGGGATTCGCTCCTGGCGGGTCGAGCAGGTCGAACAGCCGGAATTTCGTATTCGCCATGTACACAGAGCGCAGACGGACTCATGAGCAGCTACGTTACCCTGTTTCTGCAGTCGGTTTTCACTGAGAACCTGGTACTGGCACTGTTTCTTGGTATTTGTCCCTTCATGGCCTTGTCGCGCCGGTTCGACACCGCCGTCGGTCTCGGCGCAGCCGTTGTCGTGGTGATGACGGTGACGGTGCCGGTCAACAGCCTTATTCTCGGCTACCTGCTCGGGCCCGGCGCGCTCGCCTGGGCGGGCTTGCCGGCCATGGACTTGAGTTTTCTCGCGTTGGTCAGCTTCATCGGTGTCATCGCCGCGATCGTGCAGGTGTTGGAAATGGTGCTGGATCGTTTCTTTCCAGCGCTGCACCAGGCGCTCGGTGTGTTCCTGCCACTGATTGCTGTTAACTGCGCCATTCTCGGGGCGTCGCTGTTTATGGGGGAACGGCGATACAGCTTCGATGAAAGTGTGGTCTACGGTTTCGGTAGTGGCGTTGGTTGGGCGCTGGCCATCATTGTGCTGGCCGGGCTGCGTCACAAGCTGCGTTAC
>TARA_R110002096_G_scaffold5508_4_pt1 | contig 12080 bp, 8 predicted proteins | sample TARA_R110002096 | Tara Oceans TARA_R110002096 (sample SAMEA4397295) | marine metagenome | biome: Polar Biome; feature: [DCM] deep chlorophyll maximum layer (ENVO:01000326); material: water (ENVO:00002006), including particulate matter (ENVO:01000060) such as... | depth 35 m | reverse complement strand
ACCCGCAACAGGTGCTCGAGTTCGGCAACGGCGTCTTCGCCGTTGTCCCAGAGATTACCGTCAGGATGAGCGCTGGACAGCGATCTGGAATCGCCGTCGGCAACATACTTGAATCCTGCGGCCAGGGTTTCCTGCATGATTTCATCGCGCGCGGCGTCGGCATCGACGCCATCGGGAAAGTCCTGGTACGCATACAGCACCGTACGTTTGTCCCAGGCACCAATCTTGTCGTCATAGGCATCACTCAAATCGAGCGATCCATCCGCGCGAATATTCACCCGCGGCACCGGGTAATCCATCACCGACGCCCGGTCCTGCGTACTGGCCGCAAAATTGTGCTCGAAGCCGATGGTGTGCCCCACTTCATGCGCTGACAATTGTCGTATTCGTGCCAGAGCCAAATTGATCATTTCGGGTGGCACGGTTTCATCGCCATACGGTGCCAGCAAGCCCTCCGCGATCAGGTAGTCCTGGCGCACGCGCAGCGATCCCAGCGATACATGGCCCTTGAGAATTTCGCCGCTGCGCGGATCGATGACCGAATCTCCGTACGACCAGCCGCGCGTCGACCGGTGGACCCACTGAATGACGTTGTAGCGTACGTCCATCGGGTCGGCGTCCTCAGGCAACAATTGCACCTGGAAGGCATCCTTGTAGCCTGCTGCGGCAAACGCCTGGTCCCACCAGCGCGCACCGTCCAGCAATGCCGAACGCACAGGCTCGGGTGCGCCGCGATCGAGATAGTAAATTATCGGTTCGACCGCCTCACTGACGGCCGCAGTCGGATCTTTCTTTTGCAGTCGATGCCGGCGACCGTAGTCAACCGTCAGGTCATCGCCGATGGTCGTTGCATAATCGGCAAATCCGCCGGCATCCCAGCGCAATGCAATGACACCTGAGCGCGGATCGTACGGCAGCGGCTCGTAGTCATCATCCGGCAGCCGGATAAAGGAATGATGCATGTGCACGGTGAAGCTTGTCGCATCCGGCGCGACACTTGGCAGGTATTCGCCCGTCGGCTGACCGACGAACGTTACGATCGCTTCGGCCTCCGTGTTGTCCGGAAATGCCTTGGTGCGCGGCATAAAGATTGCCGAGCGCGTCGCGTCGACAGCATATGCGCCTTCTCCGGCAGCGTCGAGGCGCGATGCAATGCCATGGGCATCGCGCATCAGGAACGCGGTGATATCAATGACGGTCCGCTCTGCCGCCGGGTCAAGGTCCTCGAATCCCCAGATAACGGAACGCGCGAAGCTTTCCTCGACTGCCTGTTTTTCATCTCCGTTGTCGCCGCTGGCACGGAATGCCAGATTGTCCTCCCGCAACAGGACCTTCGGTCCGCTTTGTACAAATCGCACCACCCGGGTCGATCCGAGCTGGCCACGGTCAAGGCCCAGGTCGTTCGAACCGACGCCGCGCGCCAGTGACGACTGGTAGATCATTGGCGTATCGAGCGTGCCAGTCTGCATTAGTATCCGACCGCTGTCGGCATCCCAGTACAGATCGACAAAGCCCTGCAATTGTTCATAGGCGCGAAGATCGAGATTATCCTCCGCGTGCACTGCATGAATTGAACCGATGACGATGACTATCGCCAGAAATAAACGACGTCGCATACCTGACCCCTGTTGTGCAGGCCGCTACTATAAGCGCAACACTGCGCCGATGGCCAACCTTCGCTGGCCAGCGAGCCACGCTTTGCCGGTCAGGTGTCGCGGGTAATTCGGCCGGCGATGATCCCCGCGATCATCAGGAACAGGCCCATCCCCAGCAGGTATTCAGGGAAAGTTCGGGTAATGCCGCAGTAATAGATGCCGCTGATGGCGAGCACCTGGAAGCCATTGATGAAATTGCTGTCGCGGCGCTTGGCCTTCGGGAAACGAATTCTCGAAATCATCAGCATTGCCAGGACAAACATCAATACCGGGAAGTGAAGATGCAGCGGCAACACCGCCGCGATGTCCTCGTGGTGAAGGAGCACCAGGACCAGCGACGACAACAGACCGCCGCCCGCAGCCGTAATCGGCACCCCGGCAAACCAGCCATCTGTCACTTCCTCGGCCGTCAGGTTGAAGCGTGCCAGTCGCATGGCGCCTGCCAGCACGAACACGGCAACGGCAACCAGCAGCACCCAATACTGTCCGGACTCATACTCGATGCCACCGATCTGCAGGCCGGCATTCAGCATCAACACCGCCGGCGCGACGCCAAACGAGACGAGATCAGCCATCGAATCGAACTCAGCACCAAAGCTCGATGTTGCCTTGAGCAATCTCGCTGACACGCCATCCATGACATCCAGCAGCCCACACCAGACGATAATCCAGGCGGCGAGTTCCAGGTCGCCCAGCTGCGTCGTGATAATCGAGGCCACACCGAGCAGCAGGCTCAGCGCTGTAAAACTATTGGGTACGGTGTATCGCAGAATGCTCAATGGCTGTTTCCCGACTGCAGGGCAAGTGCGTATTGTAGCTGACCAGTGCCACCAGCGCGCTGCAATGCTACTCGGTCAATTCGGCAGACACGACTTGCGTGGTGCACTGGCTGCCGTGGGCAACCGCGCGAATACCGGTATTAATGCTCGCAACACGACCAGGATCGATGCGACCGCTGATCGACTGCCGCGCTGACACCGGCCGTCCCGTTGTGTCGTAGTAGCTGACGAGGATACTCACGTTGCTGATTTGCGCACCCGAGTCATTGCGAATCGACGCAACGATGCTGCCATCCTGGTCGTTGCCGCAGGCGGCGGCAATATAGGCACCCGGATTAGCGGGCAAATCCAGCTTTAACAGCGCCGATGTCGCCGCTTTACCGTAATCACCGCCGGCATTCGCGACGACCCGGTAGTGCTCAATGGCCCTGGCATTGTCGCCACGGCGCGCGGCAATTTGCCCCAGCGTGAAATGCGCCGGTGCCGTTGGCAGGAGCTCAAGACTGCGATTCAGATCGGCCTCGGCACCGTCAGTCTGGCCGAGCTCGTTTTTGGCGAGCCCGCGCTGCAGGTGATAGTAGAAAAAGTCATCGCGTCGATTGATCGCCCGGTTGTAGTTTGTGATCGCCATGTCGTACTTGTCGGCGCTCAGGCGAATATCGCCGCGCAGCGCGTGGAAATGGGCCTCCTCGCCGTACAGATCGAGGGCCTTGTTGGCGAGACTCAGCGCTTCATCAATTTTATTCTCTGACAATGCCTTGCGGCCTTCGTCGTACGCCTCGTAGGCAGGCTTGGTCGCCATCGTCTGGCGCATGGCCGCTTTATATTCCTCGACACCCATCTTGCCGCCTGCGGGCAGGCTTCTTGCCGTGGCCCTGTTCGCGGCAACACGCTCCGGTGACGGCGGGTGACTGGCAAAGAGACCGCTCAACCAGTCCGTATTCCGGCCTTCGCTCAAACGCACAAAGGTTTCCTGGAGTTTCACCGCGCCTTGCGGGTCGTAGCCGGCTTGCGACATGTATTGCATGCCATAACGATCCGACTCGAGTTCGGCACTCCGTCCGTAGCGCGACAAACCGAGCTGTGCCAGCAGATTCGCGCCGCCCGCATAGAGATTGCCGTAGTCGCTGTCACTGGTCGCGACAGCCGTTACAACAACGCCCACCTGCGCGATCTGGCTGCGGGAAATCTGCTGCGCGGTATGCCGCGCAGCGGCATGCACAGCCTCATGGCCCAGAACTGCGGCCAGCTCCGCTTCCGAATTAATCTCGGTCAGCAGCCCCCGGTTAATGGCAATTTTGCCGCCGGGCAAAGCCCAGGCGTTCGGCACCGAGTTGTTGAGCACGACGAATTCGTACGGCAGATTGACGTTACTTTGTGCCGCAACCTTCTGGCCTACAGCCTGTACATAGCGTGTCAATTCTGGGTCGACATCGTATGCGCCGCCTTGCGACTGTTGCATCGGACCATAATTTTGTTTGCCCATTTCGAGCTCTGCCGCAGAACTGACCAATATCAGCTCGCGCTTGCCGGTTACCGGGTTAACTGAGCAGCCGGTCAGGAAAATTAGCAGCGTCGCCAGGCAAAAAATGGTTGTGCGCATGTCGGTATCCCGTTCTAATCTGTACATAATTATACAGACGACAAAAAGAACCAACACGGGAGATAACGAATGGGCCTTTTCGATTTTGTGAAAGACGTAGGCAGGCAGGTGTTCAATACCGATGCGGAAGCGGCGGATAACATCAAGGAACACCTCGAGATCAAGACCAGTGGCATCAGCAACCTGGAAGTTGAATTTGACGACGGCGTAGCGACGATTTGCGGCGATTGCAGCAGCGAAGCCGCGCGCAATAGCGCAATCCTGGTAGCCGGCAATGTCAAAGGTGTCGAAAAAGTGGTTGCCGATGACTTGCGCGCGCCCCCGCCCGCAGCGGAAGAACCCGAAGAGAAAGTTGAGTACTACGAGGTCGTCAGTGGCGATACGCTCGGCGGCATTGCAAAGAAGTTTTACGGCAAGGCATCCAAATACACGACAATTTTCGAAGCCAACCGCGACATCCTGTCTGACCCGAACAAGATTTATCCGGGACAGAAGATACGTATTCCGTCTGAATAAAAACAAAGGAACCTGGATATGGACCTTATGGATCTGCTCAAAGCGAGCGGCGGCACTGACAGCGTCGGCAAACTCGCGGACGCAGTTGGCCTCGGCAAAGACGACGCCGGCAAGCTGGTCGCATCGCTGGGACCCGCAATACTTGGCAACATGACCAAAGGTGCCGGCGATGCCGGCGGCTTGTCCGGCCTCAAGCGAGCGCTGGAACGCGGCTCACACAGCCAATATATCGACAACCCGGCCTCTATGTTATCGGACAGCACACGCGAGGATGGCAACAAGATTCTCGGTCACATACTGGGTGATAAAAACGCCAGTCGGGCTGTTGCAGCGGCTGCAGAAAACGAAACCGGCATTGATGTCGGCGTCATCAAGAAAGCACTGCCGTTGCTGGCGACCCTGGCCATGGGTGCGATGAGCAAAAAGAACGCCGAGCCCCAGGGGGGAGGACTCGGCGATCTTATTGGCATGGCTCGAAAGTTTTTCTGAGTCCAGAGCGCCAGCGGCGACGCGTCAGAGTGCCCAGGAAAAGCCCAGGCTGATCAAACTCCCTGGGTCTTCCTCAAAGGTAACGACCCCGGCACGCTGGATTTCAACTTTTTCACCCAGCAGGTTTTGTACTTTGGCCTTGAACGTCACACGATCGCTCGGGTACCAGAAGTAAGTCAGGTCCAGTGACTGAAAGGGCTGTTCGAAACCGTCCGGTGCTCCATTGCGCCCCGCAACATACAGCCGCTCATCAAATACGTTGTAGATGAGCGAAGCGGTGTGCTTCGCGTCCGGGGAGTCGAAGCCGAGCATAAGATTGACTACGTAGTCTGAAGCGCCTGACAGGTTACGGACCGGGTTGGTCGGCACGTTTGCGTTAGGGCCGGCAACGAGTTCCGCATCCTGCAGCGTAAGGTTGCCCTGCACGAATAGCGTGTCAAAAAAGCCGCCGAGGAAGGCGAGCTCTTTTAGAGCTTCAAATTCAACACCGGTGATGCTCGCGGACTCCGCGTTGACAATTTCCCGTGCGATCGTTGTATCGCTGGCGGGAATTTCGAAGAACTCGATCGGGTTGTCGATCTCCTTGTTAAACAAACTGACCGAGAACGTATCGCCGTTGCCAAAGTACCACTCGGCCCGCAAATCAATATTGTCGATATCGGAAGGTACGATGCCCGGATTTCCGCGCACCAGATCGCCGGTGATCGGATCAATGTAGCTGGAGTCCGTTATCTCGCGAAGGTCCGGCCGCACCGAGGTTTGGCTGTAGCCGAGTCGCAACTGGAACGTTTCGGCCCATAGGTCGCCCGTGTAAGTGATGCCAGCCGACGGATACACCTTGTCCTCACTGAACGTGCCATTGCGCAGCGTGTCGATGTCTGTCGTTACCTGCGGATTTGCTTCGGAAGATCCGTACGGATTCCAGTCGACCGCAGCCTGACGATAGTCTTCCCAGCGCGCTCCCACGGCAAAGCGCCAGGTGTCCTGCCACGTGTAGTCGACCTGACCCCAGACTGAATCCGTCATCGTCGCCGCCAGGTAACTGTTTGCATTTGTTCCCTGTCGATCGAAAACGATATTGTTTTCGAATACCCGCGCGCCCGGCACGGGATTTGTCGGATCCGGATCCGGCATGTCGGCAAAAATATTGGCGTCCGAAAATACATCATTCAGTCCGCCTTCGAGCACTGACAAATCACTGACGCCCAGAAATCCGAGACTCAACTGCGTCTGTCGGTAGATGCGTGCTTTACGAGCATGGTCGTAGCCGCCGCTTAACTCGACGTAGCTATTCCCGAACTCCACCGGCATGACTGCGCTCCATCCGTAGTGATCGACTTCGTCGTTCAGATCGGTAAAGCGAAAGTCGGCAGCCGAAGACGTCAGGCGAACAAACTCGCTCTGTACGACGCCGGTCGTCGGGTCCGTGAAAGTTTCCGACGTGACGGTGACCTGATTTGGAATATCCGTCTCAGCCTCAGACGTTGAGTAGAACCAGTCAATGTGGGTTTCCGCGGGAAGCCGTTTCAACAGGCCTGCGAGAAAGGGCAATTTCTCACGCGTATCAGCCCCGAGATAGTGCGAACCGGCGACCTGGTTGGTCACCATCTCGCGTTCCTCGAACTGCAGGCGGTAATTGCGAAAGCCGCGACCACTCGGTAGTGGGCGGTTTTCGTTAAAGAAGTCGAACACCTCGGTCTCGTCGTCGGTATTGCGGAGCAACATCGTCGTCGTCGTAATCGAGTGATCGTCGAGGTAGTTGAGTCCCAGGTTAAGCGTGCCCGTGATGTTCACTGCCTGAGTCGACTCTTCGCGCGTGCCGTTTTGCTCAAGCGGCAAGCCGAAGTTGGCAGTTCGGGTACGCCGGAAGCGCCAGTCAGTCTCGTAGGCAGCACCAACATTAAAGCCTGCTTGCCAATCGTTGTTGATATCGAACCTGGTGCCAAAATCAGCACGCAATTTGTAATCAGGATCGGAGCTTTGCTGCACGATACCAATATTGCGATTGAGACTGGCCGCCAGCTGCCGGTTTGCCAGTTCCGCGTCGTAGAGCGTCGCTGTCGGGTCCTGTCCCTGCAGGAAACTGTAGATTGCATTGACGCTGGGATCACCCTGGTAACCTGCAAGTGCCTGAGTGATGGATACAGGCAAAGCGCGCGATCCGTCGTCAGTCCCCAGGCGATCGTCGCTGCCACCGGCATAGTGGATTACGCTACTCGGCGTCTCAGAATTTTCGCCGAGTCCGAATTCGAACTTGAAAGTAAGCGCGTCCGGAATGCCGCGGGTCCGAATGTCGACGGCACCACCGCCGAAATTGGCGGACCTCGCAGGCGACCATGATTTCTGCACACGAAGCGATTCCACAATCGAGGTCGGGAATACGTCCAGCGGGATAACATTTCGCGTCAGATCAGGCGACGGAATGCTTGCACCGTTCAGCGTACTCTGCGAGTAGCGCTCGCCCAGACCTCGGACATAAACGAACTTGTCCTGCACAAGCGTTAGTCCCGGCACACGGCGCAAAGCGGCGGCGACCGTTGAGTCTCCGAGGCGCGAGATCTGGTCGGCACCCAACAGATCAGTCGCGAATGCGTCGTTCATCCGCTCATTGACAAGTTGCTCGCTGGCGTCGATGAAGCGGCCTGTTGCGACAATTTCCTCAATCGCCGGCTCTTCGGAATCGACCTGCGCCATCAGGGGCGCGGCCCACATGCAGGCAACGGCTACCAGAGTAGCCGATGCCCTTTCTTCTGCAGTCAGTTTTTTCATTATTCGAACCAAAGTGGCTGAGCGCGCGCACCGTCGACCAGCCCGTAAGTCCAACCGGCCGTCCAGTCGTTCGCTGCATCGACAGCGCCCAGGTACGTCGCGGGGGCCGGATCAGTCGAAGCGATCGGTGCCGCACCATCGATAAACGATGTTGCCCAGGGCAGCGAAATGAACTTGCCCGCGCCCCCCAGGATTTGCAGGTCCGCGTCGTTCGCAGCAGTTGCGTCAACCGCGACGCCGTCTGCGATCGTTGCAAACTGATTGCCCTGGGATTCGGCAAACTCCTGCTCGTTGGCAAACGTTCCGAAGCCTTGTAGCTTGGAGTTTTCCTGGCATGCGAAGACAACATTGTTCAGCTGCAAGGTTCCTGCCAGCGCATTGTCCTGAGTTTCGGTGTTGTCGATGCGCAGACAGAAATTGTCATCACCGTCCGATGTGTCGTTAGCCCCGTACGAGGTCAGAATCAACGAATCGTTCAGTACCGGCGCAATACCCTCGCGAAAACGCAGTCCGGCGCCTTCACCGTGCGTGCCGACCAGGTTCGGCGAAATGATGCAGGTCAAATTGTTGATTGTCGGCGCACTGTTCAGGCCGCGCGCAATGAAGTCGGCGTTCACCGCAACATTGGCGGCGTTGTATGAGCCAATACCATCGGACTCGACACACTGATTGCCGTCGTTCTCGGACTGAATCACCAGGGCATTGCTGATGGTGCCAATATATCCCTCGTCAATATCGATCGAGTCGTCACGAACGTAGAGAGCGACAAAGTTGGTGAAGTTGACGGCGCCACCGAACATCTCGATGCCGTCATCGTAGGTCGAGTAAACCTGCAGGTTTTCAATGACCGTACCGCGGCCGACGCCGCCGAAAGAAATGCCGTTCAACTCATCGCCATTACCGACTTCCGCACCTGTGTGCTTGACAACGACGTAGCGCATGATGCCGGAACTGTCGTCGTCATTGTCACCGCCATACTGCGATTCGTCGTCACCCGCTGAACCTTCGGCTTCAATAGAGCACTCGGTACCCGCGGTCAGCTGGAATCCTGCCTGCCCGCGCGTGCCGTCGTAGCTGCACTTGTTGCTGACGCCGAAACCGTTGATGACCATTCCGCCCCATTGCTGTACGTCTTCGGGCCCGACAGTGCCGTTGATATCGGAGACTGACGTGAGCGTTATCGGGTTACTTGCGGTACCGTCCGCGAGGATCTTTGAGCCGCGGTTGATAATGATGAAGTCGCTGTTCGACTGGAACGCCAGCGTTGCTCCCGGCTCAATCGTCAGGGTCGGGCCGTCACCGCCCTCGGTGATGCCGGCTGCTGCCAGTTCAGCCTGCGTGCGGTAGGTCTCACCCACGAACAGACTTGATGTGAAGATATGCGCGCCGCCGTTCGGCAGCGCCGGAATCAGCAAGTCTACCGTCAGGTTGTTCTGCGGTCCGACGAAAGCAGAGCCGTACGAACAGTTACCATTGCCGTCGGCCGAACCCTGAAAGGTCGTGCCGTTCTTGACGAAAGATGCGCAGATGTCGTCCGCGCTGCCGCCAGTGTTGGTATTCGTGGTGTTATTGCTGTCAGTCACCGTTGTCGACGGTGAAAGGTTGATATCGCCGCTAGAGCAAGCCGCGAGCAAGGTGCTCACTACTGCAACAGACATGAGGCGAGTTGGTTTCATTGGTGTTCTCCAGATAGCTGTAATTTTGCTGTGTCTTTGCACAGACTTTGAATTTGAAGCGCACAATCTAGTGTTCATATATGGAGCTGACGTGACAGAAAAATTAAGAAATTGTTACGGCGCCATCAGGTTGACAGCGAAAAGCGGTAACCGGCCCCGCGAACGGTTTGCAGGTAACGATCGAAACCAGACGGCTCCAGGACACTTCGCAAGCGGCGAATATGTACGTCGACGGTTCGTGGCCCCAGGCTCGTATCCCGGTCCCACACTTGCGACAGCAGTTGGCTGCGACTCAGAACCCGATCGCGATTGTTCAGGAAAAAAAGCAGCAAGCGATATTCGCGCGGCGCGAGCGATACCACATCGCCGTTGACGGTGACGCGATGCGCCACCGTATCAATCGAAATACCACCGGCATCGACCGTAGCGGTGCGTTCAACGTTTGCAGGTCGTCGCAGGCAGGCGTCAACTCGGGCGATGAACTCCGGCAATCGAATTGGTTTCTCGATAAAATCATCGGCGCCGGAACGCAACGCGGTAACGACATCTGATGTATCACCGCGATCAGACGTCATGAGTACCCGCATGTTCTTCAGCGCGTCATTGCAGCGAACATCGGTTAGCAACTCGACTCCGGAAAGGTCCGGCAGCGAATAGTCGCAAATCAGGAGGTCGGGACAGACTCGTTGAACAGCGGCCCAGGCGGAGTCCGCATCGCTGAGTTCACTGACATCATGGCCGATGTTGCGCAGGGTACCTGCAATCGCAGCGCGCGTATCGATATCCTGATCTACAAGCAGTATTGAAGCCAAAGTCGTCACGTATTCTCTTCCTCAGGTCCGTATCAGGAAGAGAACACATGTGTTTTACAGCGGCTTTACGTTATTGTTTCGAAATTGTTACGAGTGTGTAGCTCTAGAAGTACCAGACCAGTTGTGCGAAGACGCCGGTGTCGCGCGACAGGTAGCGACCGGGCACCCCGGCATCGGGTCCCGCGAACTCCGATCCGGAGGGTCCCAGCGGAATATTAAGGCTTGCCAGCAAGCTCATGTTATCCGACAGGCTGACGTTCGTAATGACCTGCAACAAGGCACTGGGATCACCAATATTGAGTAACAGTGTCGGAGAAACGGTCCATAGTGGCGTCATTTCCGCCAGTACGCTGGCAGCCAGGTAGTGCCGCCCGGCAGCATAGCTTTCGCCCCGATCCAGGCGGCTCGACAGATCCGGGTTCTGTAGCAATGATGCCGGGTCATAAGCCTGGTCGTGTTGCCCGAAGCCGTTGAAATAATATTCGACGGTGCCGCTCATGTTGCGTTTGAAGGCTATCCACGAATAGCTCAGGTTGACCGCGGCCTGCACGCGAGTATCGAGATCTGTCTCGGTAACGACGAGGTCGCCGCCCAGACTGGCGCCCCCCGCGCCCAGATTGACGCCGATACCGGCCACAAGGTCGCCATAGTGCTTTGCCAGCAGGAGGTCGAATTCACCGACACCCGCGAAACCGTGATATTTCACGGCCGTAGTGGCAACGGCTGCTGTCCGCTGACCGCTGCCCGAATCCCGGCGAATAACATAGGCCGCCTGGACATCCGACCCGTCATCGAACAGGTATTGCCCGTAGAGCATGTCATCGCCCGCCTTGTATTCGGTGTCGATTGCAGCCGGGTTAAACGGGTTTACCAGGTCCATCGGCGCATAGAAGAATCCGTTACCCCACGACAGTGCCTGGCGGCCAAAGCGCAGCACTGTTTTTTCCGTGCTGTGGCCGATCCATAGCCGATCGAGCCGGTGCACCAGTGCGGACTCGCTGCTGTCATCGAGCGTCGAGGTCAGATCGAAGAATCGCCGCTTGTCATTCGGTGCCGCAATGGCCTCGCCGAACAAGACGGCCAGTTGGTAGTCGCTGTTGAATGACCAGCCACCGCTCTGCAACTTCAGCTGCAGTCGCAGCTCGCCGCCCGTATCGAGCGACTCGCCGCCGAACTGATCGCGCAACACACTATCTGCGGGATAGGTCTGTGCGGTGAGATTCAGCTTGGTGTGGCCACCGAACTCCGTGTCGACGCCCAGCGCCATACCTGGCAACAAGCAGGCCAGAACGACTATGAATTCAGGCCGCACGTTGGTCGATGTCGTCGACGATCCTGCCATCGAGCATGCGCACAAGGCGCTTCGCATAACGCATTACGCGCTGATCGTGCGTCGCGATGACAAAGGTCGTATTGTGGTGTTCGTTGAGTTCTGTGAACAAGTCCATCAGCTCGTCAGAAGTTTTGGAATCGAGGTTTGCCGTGGGTTCGTCCGCGAGCACCAGCGCAGGCCGGGATGCGATTGCGCGCGCCACAGCAACGCGCTGTTGCTGGCCGCCCGACATTTCAGAAGGTCGCCTGCCCTCCATGCCCTGTAAGCCGACCTCGGCAAGAATTGCGTTGGACTTGTCGGCGCGCTCATTGGCCGGAACGCCCTGGACCTGCATGACAAATTCGACGTTTTCCTGTGCCGACAGCACGGGAATGAGGTTGTAAGCCTGAAACACGAAACCGATTTTCTTCAGGCGCAATTCGGCGAGTTCGCCCTTTGACAAATTGTC
>TARA_R110002096_G_scaffold163194_1_pt1 | contig 12083 bp, 11 predicted proteins | sample TARA_R110002096 | Tara Oceans TARA_R110002096 (sample SAMEA4397295) | marine metagenome | biome: Polar Biome; feature: [DCM] deep chlorophyll maximum layer (ENVO:01000326); material: water (ENVO:00002006), including particulate matter (ENVO:01000060) such as... | depth 35 m | reverse complement strand
ACCCCTTAGAGCATCTACAGAAGTTGCAACAGCTTTAACTTCACACCCATTATTTAACTTAAAATGTTTTTGTGAGTCTTTTTCTTTGGAGAACCCCACATTAATCCAATCAGGCCATTGATTTAAAAACCCCCTTACTTTATTTGCAAATTCAGAAGCTGTATCTAATTTATTTGCAATGACAAGAATTTTTTCAGGTCTTGTTTTGGGGGCAAATTGTAACTGTTTAGATACCCAAGCTGCTGTGGCAGTAGATACACCTGCCTGTCTATACTTTTTAGTTATATTATCGTTATATTTTTCAAAGTTAGATAACATCATTTCCTGTTCTGGAAATAATATAAATGGCACATATTTAGATTGTGTATTATCGTATGTTTCTAAATAACTCTTTATAGCGTACGACGTATCTTTATAACATTTTGCGTATTCTTGTATTAATTCTTCTTGGGTCATATATTATAAATATAATCATTGGGTGGTAATAGAAAAGGTCCTTACGGACCTTTTACATACAATTGTGTTAATTAAAAAATTATAAATTGTATAAAAAGTCTTTCTCTTCTGGTGTTAACGATTCCATACCACTTTTATTGATTTTGTCTAAGATTGTATCCATATCTAAGTCTTGGGTAGGTCTGATTGTAATATCATCTAGTGCATCCATTGTCCCTTCAAACCCTGGAATATCTGTGGGTGTAGAAACTTCCCCAGAAGCATCTTCATAGTCCTCATCTTTTAATTGTTTTTTAATGTCGTCAACAATTTTTGCTATCATTTCTTTCCCTCTTGGTGAACCTGACAATATTTCCTTAGCCAAACCTATAAATGGTTCGGGTTCTAAAGAAACGATATTATAATATAAATAATTTTTTATTCTACCGTAATCATCACTATTTAATAAATCCTCCGGATAGGATTCTATAAATTTTTCCCAAATAATAGGGCCTAACCTTAAGTCCCAAACCTCAGCGGGTAAAGTATCCTCAGAACCAATTACCTCTTCAGCAAATTCTGGGTCCGAAGGTAGTCCATGCATAGAAACATATTCCATAACACCTTTCCACAATTCATGCACTAAAATAGGGAACATAATCCCTCTTGCCATTATTGTTGGTGGGTCGGTTTCTAAATTCACCTCTTCTCTTCCTGCTGCCATTTCATCTGCTCCACTACCTACCATACCCTCCATATCAGGCATAATCCAATACATCAAATCATTAACCGACATAATTAAAGAATATAAGTTTACTAAGTCTGGGTCAATTTCGTTCAAAGCTTCATTTACCATATGGTACATATAGTGAGCTTTTTTTGATGAACCTTGTATTAAAGAATTAATTAAACGTCTTTTTTGTTTTTCTAAATCTAATTTTGCTAATCTTTCAGCGGCTTCTTTATCTTCGGTATCTGGTTGTTTAAACTCTAGTTCTTTTTTCTTTTTTTCTTTAGGTTTTTTTTGCATTCCCTCTAAAGTAGGTTTTTCTAACTTTGCGTCAAATTGTAAGTCTCCTTCAGGAATGGACATTTGGTCTATTACTAGAGAAACTGCTAAATCTTCTAATTTTTGTTTATTTTGGGATTCTATAGACATCACTCTTTGTACAGCGCTCATTAACATAGGTTGTAATGACATTGCTGCTTGTGGGTTTATTTCTTCTAAACCTGTGGCTGCCTTAACTTTTTCAATTACATCTTTAAATCTTTTAGAGGCTATAATTTCTTCAAAATTATCTTCGTCACCCTCTTCTCCTGGGAAAGCTTGGTGTGCACCTAATGGATGTTCTCTGGACCTTAATTTTCTTTCAATGTCAGGTGACATTCTCTCTGGCCTATCATTATAATCTATAGGGGGAGCTTCGTTTAATTTTATCTTCTTAGACATAGACTAATCCTCTGTTAAGTTATCAAATTTTAACCAATCAGGCAATTTGTTGTCTCGTGCTTTAGGTTTTGGTGTTGTTCCTGGTTTTGGGATTTTAAATGGCCCTCTTCTTTTTTTCTCACCTGGTTTTGTGGTTGGAGGGGCAATAGTAGGTGCTTCTAACGGTGAATTTTCTTCAAGATTTTCTTCACCTACAACCATACCGTCTAATTGCACTTCACCACATTCTTTAATAAGGAGTTCTATTACTTTTGTTTTAGATTTTAAATACCCTTTAATATCCCCTTTAATATTTTCAACAATAACTTTCATTGGTGGGTCCATTTCTTTTGCGGACTCACTAACCATCTTAAACGAGTTCTTCTGTTTATCTATTTTTTTACCCTTACTATTTTGTTGTGATTCTTTTACTGTTTTGACAAATTTTGATTTTGTTATCTCTGCTGGCTGGTTCTCCTCAACTAGGGAAGTAACCCAATTTTCTAATATTTCTCCTTCACTGACTTTTTCAGGTAAATCTTCATAATCTTTTTTAGTCATTTTAGATGCTAATTTTTCAGCTGCTGCTGGATTAACCGCATAAAGATATCCTTGTTGTGCTTTAGAAGCAAAATCTTCACTAATCTCAGCATCATCACCAGAATTTAGTAATGTTTTTTCTTCACCATCAGGATATTCAAATTTTGTTACAGGGTCACCATCTTTGTCAACCTCTATTTCATCTGCTTTTTCCTCTTCAGGTATCTGAGATTTTATTGTCGCTAGTTCATCTTCTTTTGCTTTGACTATGGTGTCGTAAGCTTGTTTGGTTTTTTCATCTACTTCGGACAATATTTTTTTACCTAGTACAGTTAGTTGTTTGTCTGAAAACAAAGATAGGGTTCTGTGTGTGAACCCTTCATGTATTAACTTTGTTATTAATTTTTTTCTATTTTTTGGCATTTTCAAAAAGTTTATCAAATTTTAATATTATATCTCTAGAATATAATTTATCTTTAACATTCTCTAACCCATCACCGTAGTGGAAGACTAGTCTTTCTTCGTTATCGTTTTCATACTCACCATCATAACTTTCCCAACCTAAAGCTACAACATTGTCTAAAGCATGTTCCATCCCAAAGTAGTCAGAGTTCTGAACTAAATCTAGTTTTAGACTTGTCCCTTCTAAAATCCCAACTTTTTTTATGTACCCCATTTCTGGTGGTCCTGGTTTTCCGTGTGCTGGACTAGAATCCCAATCTTCACCCCATAATTCATCTGAGTCTTCACCAAATATAAATTCGTAAATATTTTCTTGTTTATAATTAGGGCCTAATTCATTAATGAATATAAGTTTCATTACCTTATACTACCTTCTCTAGTAATAAATATATTTTTGTTATCTGATAATATAGCTATATTGCCTTTTTTAGTTAATCCTTTAAGTTTAGAATATTTATTTTCGTTTAAATATTTTTTAACACTTAACTCTTGTTCGATAGTTCTAGATAAATTTTTTATAGTTTCGTTAATTTTGTTTTTACCAACTTTTTCCTTTATGTACTCTTGTGGAGTTTTTTGTACAACATAAGATTCTAATAATTGTGATACCCTATTTTTTAAAGATTTCATAGCTACACCTTCTTTTACACCTTTTGGGTCATCATATACTCTCTTGTCTATCGAATATACTTTATATGTCTTTAGAATTTGTTTAAGAGCTTTTAAGAGAACCCCACCTGGGAACACTAACGAAGCTGCTTCAATCATTTTAATTTGTGCGGCAGTGAATTTTTGTATTGCTTTTTCATCTTTAGCTTTTTTTAGTAGTTTAGCTAACTCTGGTTTTACGAATGGTAATAGTGGTAGTAGTGGACCCATTAAAATCTGTTCTGACATAATATTTTTACGTCTTCTCCTTGATTCCGGCATCATTTCTTCCACATCAAATTCTTCACCTTCACCTTCATCCTCAAGACCTTCCATATCTTCCATATCATCCATCGCTAACTCATCATCATCCATATCTAATTCTTCATCACCTAATTCTTCATCACCATATGCAGTTTCATCTTCTTCAAATCTTGCTAAAATGTCATCTCTATCTTCACCATCTAAACTATCTAAATCAACTGCTGACAATACTGAATTAATAACATATTTTATATCTGCACTTCCCAATTCTTCTTCAGCATCTCTAAGTTTTTGACCTAATTTACCGGTAAGTTTTTGAATTGGTTTCATAAACCCTTCCATTTCTTCTTCCTCACCTTCCTCATCGTCCATTTCTAACTCTTCATCGTCCATATCTAATTCTTCGTCATCCATATCTAATTCTTCGTCATCCATAGCTAATTCTTCATCATCACCCATTTCATCAGTTGTAACATCTACTTCAGCTTCTGGTGTTTTTAAAACAAATTTGTTTTCTTCACTAGATTGTTCAAATATTGGGTCTGCTAGACCATCATTAAATTCTTCGTTTATTGGTTTAAAAATTAAATTCATTCTTTTTAATGCTGAACTATAACTTCTAAATCGGTTTCTTTTTTTGTTCTGTAATCCATCAACATAGTCTAACTCGGATTCATTAATCCCTCTTTTTATATAATACCCATCTTTTTCTTGGATAATAGCGTACGTGTTCCCATCACTAGCTTTTTTACTAAACGATAACGTTGTAGTGTGGTAAGAATCATTTTTTTTTGTCTCACCATAGGTCGCGATTTCCATAATTCTGTTAATCTTGTCTTGACCTGTTAATTTTTCACTTCCGATTGGTTTTAATCCCATTTTAATTTCTTTTTTTTATAAATTATTATTTTAACTATTAAGTCCTTCCCCACCTATTATTGTTGGGGCATACATTGGGGCCCCTTGGTATGTCTGTATTGACGGCGCTGTTGTACCCGTCATCTGTCCACAACCACACTCATAACATGCGAACCAAAGCCCAGTTGGTATTGCTGATAGGTTACTTGGTTTGATTAACATATCAATACTACTATTCCCAGCTGCTGACGTATTTACAGGATATACCGTACCTCCATAAGTAAAGTTTGCTGTTGCAGCAGTAGCTACTATTTTAGTACATTCCCAATTTGCGTAGGTCGTTAGTCTACCATTCCATAGCTTATCCCCAGCGATTGGTGTTGTTGGTAATGAACTTCCTCCATAGTTTCCTGCCATAACTAAATATTCTTTTGTTATAAATAGTCCTTACTATCAGAAACGGAAGTTTCTAATGTAAGACTTTTATCTATTAATTTATTTTTTAAATCGTTTAATTTACCTAGATAACCATTTCTTCTTAAAAATTTAAAACTTAGGTTCTCATAAGAGTATTCCCCCTTATCCTTAAGGCCTGTACCTCTATATTTTTTTAGTTTCTTTTTTACTTCGTTAATAGCGGACATTAGGGATTCCTCATCCATCCTTTCTATATTATCTTCAATGTTATCAATAGCTTCCATCCATTGTTTAGATTTACTTAAAATTTTATGAGAATCTAATACAACATTTTCTAACTCAGGCTCTACAATCCATTCGTCAAACATAACTGAATACACGCCACTCGCAAAATGTGGTTCATCCATATCTTGCACATAAATTTCTACTTCAAACCCCTTAACTTCTATATCTCGTAAGGAATTCCAAATAATTCTACGACTATCTAAATATTTTTTTAGTAAGGAATCTTTGTCGCCACCAAAATCTAATAACATGTGTAAATCAACATCTGAGAAATTAGACCAATTAAAATTAGACAATGAGCCTGTGAGAGTGATATCTTCAATATCCATATCCACATCAACAAAATCACTAAAATCTTCTACTATCACTAATAAAGAATCCCTGATTTCTGGTTTCATCTTATAACTTCCGTTATCTAAAAACCAAATGTCAGGGTTTAATTCCTCATGTACTTGAAAACTGTTTAGGATATTTTTTGTGTTGTTTGCCATATTAATAAATATGTGGACTTTATTACTATGTCAATTTTTTATATTTGTATGTTTTAGATATGTTCTTAGAAAAATATTTGCCTTGGCTTTCAGCCATTCTCATTTTGGTAAAAGTAGTTATGGGCACTTTTTCATAAATGTATGACCCACCTTTTGCAAACTCCACAACTAGTTCATTAGTTTCAGTATTGTATTTAGTTTTACCTAAATTAGTGGAGTCATATTCATTTATAATAAACTTACCTTCTATTTTTTCTGATTTTATTGCCATTATTGTTGTATTGCTTGTTGTGGTATTGGGTGTGGTGGTGGGTTTACGTTAGGTACTGCTGATGCATTTACCTGTTGTTGTAAAGCTTGTAATGTTTGGTTTGTTTGATTTAGTAATAATGTTATATTCTTAACAGCATTATTTACTTGGTCCATCCTTTCTTCTAGTAATAGTCGTTTCATTGGGTATTCCTCAAAATGTTTAACTCTAGCGATGAGTTCCTCTGCAGTTCTAAAGTCTCGGTTTGGCATCCATATTTCTTCTTGGTAAACAATTGTTGGTGTCATTCCTAACCCAGTAATTCTAATTATTTCATTCCAATCACCTATGTGTTCCGAAGTAATTATTTCTTCGTACTCCAAACCTGCTTTTGTTAGTTCATCTTTAATTTTATTACAGTAGTGACATGTTGGGTTTGTATATATTTTCATTTTCATAATCTTTTTTTTTTAATCTTACTAATTTATAAAGTGAGTGGGAAGGTATTACCTCCCCAAACACATATTATTTTTACTTAACTTCTTCAAATTCAACATCTGTAGAATCTGTCGGGGTATCTTCCGTACTACCATCATTAGATTCTTCTGTTTTTTGATATAACTTCGTGCTAATTTCTTGCCAAGTACTATTTAATTTTTCTGACAAGTCTTCAATACCTTCCATATCTTCCGACTCAATAACTTCTTTAAGTTCTTTGATGTTATTTTCTAGTCTAGTTTTATCTATTTCCTCTAACTTATCCCCAAAATCCTCTATTTGTTTTTCTGTTGAGAATATTAGTGCGTCAACCTCATTTAACTTATTAATTTTTTCTAATTTTTCATTATCGGTTTTTGCGTTTACTTCAGCCTCTTTTTTCATTCTTTCCACTTCTTCATCAGATAAACTACTACCTGACTCAATTTTAATAGCATGTTGTTTACCAGTTCCTTTATCAACAGCTTTAACATCAATAATTCCGTTTGCGTCAATATCAAAAGTAACTTCAATCTGTGGTATTCCTCTATGTGATGGTGGGATGTCGGTTAGTTGAAATCTACCTAATGTTCTATTATCTCCAGCCAATGGTCTTTCTCCTTGTAGTACGTGTATATCTACTGCTGGTTGATTATCTACCGCTGTAGAAAATACTTGCGTTTTAGATGTTGGTATTGTTGTGTTCGCATCTATAAGTTTTGTCATTACCTGACCCATAGTTTCTATACCTAACGATAGTGGTGTCACGTCTAATAATAACACATCGGTCACATCTCCAGCTAAAACCCCACCTTGTATTGCAGCTCCCATTGCTACAACCTCATCAGGATTTACTCCTTTTGACGGTTCCTTTCCAAATAATTTTTTAACAGCTTCTTGTACTACAGGAATTCTAGTAGAACCACCAACTAAAAGAATTTCATCAATATCACTTGCCTTTAATCCAGCATCTTTTAATGCCTTTTTACAAGGAGCTAAAGTTCTCTTAACTAAATCACTAACCATGGACTCAAATTTTGCTCTAGATAATGTACGCACTAAGTGTTTAGGCCCAGTACTATCTGCGGTAATATACGGTAAATTAATTTCTGTTGTTGTAGAGTTTGACAACTCTACTTTTGCTTTTTCAGATGCCTCTCTTAGTCTTTGTAGTGATGCCGGGTCTTTAGTTAGGTCCATACCGTTTTCAGTTTTAAACTCGTCAACTAACCAGTCTATAATTTTTTCATCGAAATTATCCCCACCTAAGTGTGTATCACCATTAGTCGATTTAACTTCAAACACACCATCACCTAGTTCTAGTATTGATACATCAAATGTACCACCACCAAGGTCGTAGACCGCGACAGTCATATCCTTATCTTTCTTATCCATACCATAAGCTAATGCAGCTGCTGTTGGTTCATTTATAATTCTTAGTACGTTTAACCCTGCTATTTCACCAGCTTCCTTAGTTGCGTTTCTTTGTTCATCATTAAAGTAAGCAGGTACTGTTATTACCGCGTCTACCACTTTTTCACCCAAATAATCCTCAGCTGTCTTCTTTAAATTTTGTAAAACCACAGCAGAAATTTCCTGTGGGACATAAGATTTATCATCTACTTTTATTGTTACAATACCTTTTGTTCCTTTAACTACTGAATAAGGCATTTTCTTTGCCTCTTTACTTACCTCACTAAACTTACTCCCTATAAATCTTTTTACTGAATATATAGTGTTTGTAGGGTTTGTTACAGATTGTCTTTTAGCGGGGTCACCCACACTTCTATCCCCATCTTTAAACGATACTATGGAAGGTGTTGTTCTTCTTCCTTCTGAGTTTACGATTATTTCCGGGTTTCCACCCTCTATTACTGAAACACACGAATTCGTTGTTCCTAAATCAATTCCAATTACTTTTGCCATTTTTAATTTTATTTTTAAATTATTGTCTCTTTAATTATAAGACATTTATTGTTATTTGTCACCCCCAATACAAAAAAAATTTATATTGTTTTGTTGGTTAACATATTTTTATTACTTTTGTAGTACAAATAGTATACCGTTGGCGTACTTTTAAGTAAAGTGTGTCATAATGTCAATAGTAGATGACAGTTTGTCAGTTATTGATATTTGTAACTTTTTATATTAACTTTAAATAAAAAATATATGATAGAATTTAGAGATTCAGATGCAGACATTGAGGATTTGGGTGGTTCGGGGCAACCAGATAAAGAATTACCTAGTAGTAGTACACCCATTTTAGATAATTTTTCTCGGGATTTAACCACCTTAGCTGTTGAGGGTAAGTTGGACCCTGTGATAGGTAGAACGGATGAAGTTAAACGTTTAGTTCAGATTCTTTCAAGAAGAAAGAAGAACAACCCAGTTCTTATTGGAGAGCCTGGTGTTGGTAAGACCTCTGTGGTAGAGATGTTAGCTACAATAATTAATTCTGGTAAGTGTCCTCGTACTTTATTAGGTAAACGTATTGTTCTATTAGAATTATCATCTTTAGTGGCTGGAACTAAGTATAGGGGTCAGTTTGAAGAGAGGATGAAAGCTATAATAGATGAATTACGAGATAATAAAGATGTTATTATTTTTATAGATGAAATACATACAGTTATTGGTACTGGTAATTCATCTGGTAATTTAGATGCCGCAAATATATTTAAACCTCCTTTGGCTAGGGGTGAAGTTCAATGTATTGGTGCTACCACATTAGATGAATATAGGGAAAAAATAGAAAAAGATGGGGCTTTAGAAAGACGGTTTCAAAAAGTTATTATAGAAGCTCCTTCAGTTGCAGACACAATAGAAATATTAAACAATATAAAATACGTTTATGAAAATCACCATAATGTTAGTTACACGGAGGAGGTGGTAAATTTATGTGTTAGATTAGCGGATAGATATATTACAGATAGAGCTTTTCCAGATAAAGCTATTGACATACTGGATGAGGTTGGGGCTACTGTCCAAATAGAGGTTAAAACACCCAAATCTATAACAAAACTTAAATCAGAAATAGAAAGTGTAAAGCAAGAAAAGATTAATGTCGTTAAATCACAGATGTATGAGAAAGCTGCTGACCTAAGGGATGTGGAGAAGAAATTAAAAGATAAGTTAGGTAATGTCACCACTAAATGGGATGAAAAACAATCTGACAATAAAATTCCCATAACCATTTATGATGTTATGTCTGTGGTGTCTAGAATAACTAGAATACCTTTAAGTAGAATGGACCACGGTGAAAGAAAAAATTTATTAAATTTAGATAAACAATTAAAGAAGTTTGTAATTGGTCAAGATAAAGCAATTGAAACTATAGTTAAGTCTATAAGACGAAATTCTGTTGGTATAAAAGAGTTAAATAAACCTGTTGGTTCTTTTATTTGTCTAGGTCCTACTGGGGTTGGTAAGACCCATATTGCTAAAAAATTAGCTGAGTTAATGTTTGGTTCTGAAGAATCTTTAATCCGGGTGGATATGTCCGAGTTTCAGGAAAAACATTCACTTTCTAGACTTATAGGTTCTCCTCCTGGGTATGTTGGTTATAATGAGGGTGGTCAGTTTACTGAAAAAGTAAGACAGAAACCTTATTCCTTAATCTTATTTGATGAAATAGAGAAGGGTCATAAGGACATATTCAATGTTTTATTACAGATATTAGATGATGGTTATGTTACCGATGCTTCAGGTAGAAAAATTAATTTTAGAAATACTTTAATTATGATGACGTCTAATCTTGGTGTTAGACAATCACAGGACTTTGGTGGTGGTTTAGGGTTTACAACTAAAGCAACTCAACAGACAGATAAAGAACGTGTTAGAACAATTATCTCTAAATCATTAAAAAACACTTTTAACCCAGAATTTTTAAATCGTTTAGATGATATCATATTCTTTGAGCCGTTGGAGGGTGGTAGTATTAAAAAAATTGTGAGGTTAGAATTAGCCCTTTTATTAGATAGATTAAAAGAAAAGAAATATACTGTTAAATTTGGCCCTAGTGTTGTAGACCATATTAGTGAAATTGGTTATGACTCCAAATTTGGGGCTAGGCCGTTAAAAAGAGCAATACAGTCTGAGGTGGAGGATTATATATCTGAAGAAATTTTAAGAGGTACTATAGTGGAAGATATGTCCTATTCTATTGGTTATAACAAATCTACTGAGAAGTTTAAACTAACAGAAAAAGGTAGATAGGGTGATATTTATTACCAATGAAACTAATAATCACACAAAGACAGTCTAGCCTACTAATAAAGGAGGCTATGGGTGTACCCAAACCTATCGAATTCTGGGTTGACTCTTTATCTTCTTTAATTAGAGATGGTTTATTAATGATGGTGTCTTCTGATAATACTTCTGAATATTTTGATGGTGAGGATGTTCAAGAAAAGGCTACTTCATTGGGTTGGAACACTTCTAGCGAGGATTTTATAAAATTTCCTCTTGCCGAACCAAAACTAAAATTAGACTTGGTTATTGTACCGGATAAGGATATTAGGGTTGGTGATGATTATATAAACAACGCATCTTTTGATACTGCCGATATGGATATCAGGGATGCAACCTTTGATGATGGCACTATAAGACCTTTATTGGTTGGTGGTACCATAACCATAGAAATATCAATCCCGCAATCTTCTTACGATAGTGCGACATTTGTTGAGTTATTTGATACCGAAATTAAACCTTATGTGGAATCGGTCTTATTTCACGAACTAACCCACGTATACGAATTCTATAATAGGTTATTAACCTCATCTTTGGACCCTAGTTTTGAGAATCTTAGTAGTACTTCTTCTATGATTAATAAAATGGGTTTAGTTGATGATTGGGACGAATTGATGTTTTTAATTTATCTACACCTATCTTTTGAATTGAATGCTAGGGTGTCTGAGGTTTATGGTTTAATTAGAAATAAAAATATCCGAACTAAGAAGGAGTTCTTAGATTTTTTAAAGACTTCTAGGGCTTTTTCTTACGCTAAAAGGTTAAGAAACTTCAAGTCAGAAACTTACTATGATGATTTTGAGATTCCTCAAGGTAACATAGATAGAGTTAGGCAGTATGACGGTAAAGAAACCCCAATAGAAGAAATAAAAGAAATAGTTCTACAACAACTAGTTGATAATTGGGTTGTGTCGTATAAACAACTTTTAGATGATTTTTCTGATGATGAGACTTTGTCTGTTCCAACCCTACCCTCTACAGCAACCTCTTCACCACAAAAATTTCTTAAGTTTTGGGAGAAACGTTTTAATAGAGCGGGTGAAGACTCTATCCGAAAAATATCAAAACTTTATTCCCTACTTTAATTTAATTTAATCACTTTTAGTTTGGTGGTGTCATTTATTTTTCTTATCTTTGTAGTATGAATTTAGAAAAGACACGAAATATAGCACTTAAACTTATGAGACAACACGGTCTTATTAGATACACTTTTAAGTGGGATAGAGCGGTTAGAAGATTCGGCTCTTGTAATGGTAGAACTAAAACATTAACATTATCCCGT
>TARA_R110002096_G_scaffold77823_3_pt1 | contig 12108 bp, 19 predicted proteins | sample TARA_R110002096 | Tara Oceans TARA_R110002096 (sample SAMEA4397295) | marine metagenome | biome: Polar Biome; feature: [DCM] deep chlorophyll maximum layer (ENVO:01000326); material: water (ENVO:00002006), including particulate matter (ENVO:01000060) such as... | depth 35 m | reverse complement strand
ATCTTTCCCACATAGTCATCAGTCTCGGCCCAGATAATTTCATGTCCCCATGGCTTCTCTACTCGTCTCATATTACCTCCAGAAAATTTGAATTAAAACAATGCACATTGAAAGAAAAATGCATAATAAAGTTTTGGGCGTAAGCATACTCTCGTTCAGAAGCGCCCAAGTAAGAATAGGAAAAACAAAATAGGAGGCAGCAAAGCCTGCAAATCGTGATGACCACACAGCACCAGTTTCGGCAACTATTAAGTTAGTGCCATACCAAAAGCATAATCCTACTGGAATGGAGTAGATGGCAACTGCCAAGAGTGGCTTATCTTGCCACCACCCCCACACAAACTGTGAGTTTAATTGAAACCAGGCAAAGGCGTGCCCCACCGCAAAAAGTGAGATCCCCAGGAACCACTTAGAAGTTAACAATTAACACCTCACTTGCTCTTTTTTGATCTTGAGTCTCTCTTCCCCATTCATCTACAAACCGCATATTGCCATCTTTATACATTTTTATTACCGCTGGTGAGGCTTTATAGAGCAGGATAGTTTTTTTATCAGTTCGATCGAACATGTCTTTTACCTTTTTATGATAAACCTTCGTTTCCTCAAACCCTTCCGGCTTTCCATCTTCTAATAGATTAAGAGAGTATTTGCCAATAGGCAGAAAAACATAATCGCATATGCCCGATATCGTTTCTACTCCATCCAGAAAGTCCTCTTGCTGATCTAACTTTATGTGTAGATTATGGAGAGGTAGTCGCTTTAAGTTAGCGATGGCTACAGGATTGTAATGCTCGGGCATATATTTACCATGTGAGATATAGCCAGACTCTGAGTACTTATTTAAAAGAAAGTAATAAGCCGATCTCACGAATGGATCCGCATATTTTGGCCAACTCTGTTGTAGGATATAAAATACATTCTTGTCGTCTATTTTATCAAAATGATTGATAATTTCAGCAAGCCGATTGGGGTTTTCTTTTAAACAACTCCAAAACTCATAGTTTACGTATTTGTTGGTATGAGCAATAACAGTGCGCGCATCGTTAGACAAAGGAACTTCTATACCACCATCAAACATCAAAAAAGAGTGGATGACGGAATCAAGCGGTATGAGACTCTTTAATACTGACAGTGATTTAAACTGTCTTGTTGGTACTTTCAGTGGAGTTTTCATTTTTTAACGCTTCGGAAATCTTTTTTAGTCTTGTTTGTATGTCAGTGGATTCTTCACCTTCCATCGAGTCAGTCACTGTTTTTACTGTTTTCTGTAGCTGCTCAAGGGAAAATGTCTGCTCGGTGCGTTTGTTCCCTTTGTTAATAGAAAAAGGATGGTTGCTCGGCAACATTGGAGTCCCAACCGGTCGATTTGACATCATCTGGGCCCGGGGAGCATTTGGATTGTAAGGAGGCGGTGGCACTTCTTGTTGGGTGTGGTCGGCCTCGATCTCTTCAGCAGGGATGATGGGCTGTGTTGGCGCCGGGGCCTGCTTCATCTCAAGGTAGCCGTTGATGATACTGTTCACGTCTTCGAGGGCGGCGTCGGCCTTTGTTAGACAAACTCGTAGTTCGTGAAGTGATGCCACAGAGGTGTCACTTAGAACATTGGTATAGTTAAAGTTACTGTAGGCATCCACTGCGCGCTTTACATCTCGATTGGACCGGTCAAGCAACCTCATCACCTCCTCTGGGAGTGTTTCCAGGTCGATAGAATATTTGATATGTACTCTTTTGTTTGAATTACTCATGTTATCCTTTTAGCAATTGTTGTTGTTTGTTAAGACTATCTTCGATAAGACTTGGAGCACCCACAACAACGATTTCGGTGCCAGTGTGGCCTTTGTTGATTGTCAGTTTTGTAAAACGATGTGATTTGTCGATGCCCTCCAATAGGACCCCTTCCTGATTAAGGTGGTGCATGCGTGATTCTTCTCTGATCATTACCACATGCTCAGGGTTTACAAACACTTCTCTCAAAGTATAATCTTGTTTTGTGGTCAGTGCCGTATTGCGGCACACCTCTGTAAGTTTAACCAATCCCATTGCTCTCTCCTATTGGGTATACATCCCTTTTCTTAACATTCCAATCGCCATTAGCATACACACGACAAATGTACTGGCTTCTCTCACTTAAATAAACACCCGCGATTGGCTTTTCTGATATTCGCATCCTCATTCCTTTGACCGTCTCGACCCACAATTCTGTTCCCTGTGGGATATGTATCAAATCTCCTTCCTGCATCACTTATCCTCCGTTTGTATGATACCATAATTGGTGGTTATCAAGGTGCCAGCACAACTGGCCGCATTCTGCAATGCAGAGCGTGTTACCTTGACCGGGTCGATGATCCCCGTATGCAGCAGGTTCGCCAACTCATTGTTTCTGAAGTCCCACCCGAAGCCAGCGGGAGCATCTAAGACTTGTTTGGTGACCAAATCAGGTGAATGACCAGCGTTTATAGCCATTTGGCGGATAGGTTCATAACAAGCCTCTTTTACTACCATAGCGCCATTGATTTGATCAGGATGGCCCTCTGTTGTCACAATAAGAGACTGACATGCTCGCAATAGTGCAGTGCCTCCGCCGGCGACGATGCCCTCTTCTTGGGCTGCTTTGACCGCTTCTAACGCATCCTCGATGCGGTGTTTCCTTTCGGTCATCTCGACTTCAGTGGCTCCGCCAACTCTTATGATTGCCACACCCGAGGCTAGTCTTACTATCCTCTGTTGAATGGTATCACAAACTTCTAGAGACTCTGTCTCTCCGATGTCTGCTTTTAGGGAGGAGATTTTAGTATCGATTGCTTCTACATCTGCAATGCCCCCCACAAAGATAGTGTTCCCCTTGGTGCTCTCAACAAACTTCGAGGTACCAAAATCAACCATCTCTACCTCTTGAAGTTTTAAGCCGGACTCACGTGAGATGAACGTGGCACCAACAGATAGGGCCAGATCTTCTAGGATATTCCGCCGCTCTTCACCGTAGTGTGGTGCCTTAATCGCGGCAACCTTCATCGTACCGCGCATCGCATTCATGATAAGAGCGGCTAACGCTTGGCCTTCGATATCGTCAGCAACGATTACCAATGCTCGGCCTTCGCGTGCGCACATCTCTAAGATTGGCAGGATTTGATCAACCGTGCTGATACGATAATCAGTTACAAGAATTAAAGGCTCCTCGTGGTGCATTGTTGAGCGACGCTCATCGGTCACAAACGCTCCAGCGCAGTACCCAGAGGAAAAACTGAACCCCTCTGTTACATCGAGTGACGTCTCGATAGAACGAGACTCCTCAATTGTAATCGAGCCATCTTGACCCACTCGGTCATATGCCATGCAGATTAACTTTCCAATGGCTGGATCATTGTTTGCTGAGATGGTTGCGATATGCTCAATGTCTTCTATACTGGCAACAGGTACTGATATGTCTTGAAGTTTTTTAACAATCTCGCGAACAGTTAGATCAATACCGCGCTGAAGTTCAATGGGTGATACGCCGCTAGCGATAAACCTTTGCGATTCTCTCAGAATCGCCCGGGCTAATACCGTTGAGGTAGTGGTACCGTCTCCGGCACAGTTATTAGTCTCAACTGCTGCTTGCCTAATTATTTGGGCGCCGGCGTTCTCAAAGGGATCTTCCAGGGAGACGAAGTGTGCGACTGTTACCCCATCTTTTGTGATGAAGGGGGTGCCGTTGACTTCCTTTAATAAGACATTGCGGCCTCTTGGACCTAGGGTAGAAGCAACGTTGTCTGCTAGTTTATTCGCACCATTAATTATCTTTTGTTGTAGTGATTGATTATCGTCGTATTCTCGACCCATTGATACCTCTAAGTTATGTTTATATTATAATCGATTGCGTGGGGAATGTCAAATATTATTTGTTTAATTGCCGTCTTTTACAGGTTCGGCGGATTTGGCCGGTGTTTTCTTGAGTAGTTCTACCACTTCTTCACCTTCTGCTTGAGCCTTCTTGTTCGCGGTCATCGCGGTCGAGCGGCGATCGGCAGTAAAATACTTTCCTACATTCTCAGTGAAGCTCTTTGTTGTCTCTAGGAGGTCCATCATATGTCCTTTTAATTTCCCAATATAGATTTCTGCAACAGCCTTGATGTTTTCATCAGAGAGGTCCAACATACCATAGTATTCTACGTCGGCGATCTTTCTTAGATCTGCCATGCCGGTCCGAGTAATAGTCCATTGGCTACCGCCCTCCTTACCCGAGGCTTCCATAAGCGTTGACTCCTCTTGCATAAGCATCTTTTCCCTTTCATGGAAAGATCCAAAATAGGACTCAGCAATCTGCTGCACCTCTGCGGCTTTATCAGTATAGTGACGGTCATAGGTAGCTTGTAACTTCTTTAACTCTTTCTCGTCTTGATCTTGTAACTTCCACTTAGTTAGCCACTTTCCGAAGTTGGGTTCGTTTCCAGCAGCAGCGTCTCTTTCTGCGGTGTTCTCTAGATCTGTCTGTAAATTCTGCTTAGTCGCTAAAGCAAACTGCTTTTGTTTTTTCTCTGGGCTGGCGGGGGCGCTGCCCTTATCATCAAAGGTACCTTCCGTGTCAAGGTTCTTATAAAACATTCCTTTGCCCTCAGTATAGCCCGGGCATTGCTTAAGAATTTCAAACATTTGCAGTCTCCACTCAGGAGAATCCTGCCATGCTTTAACGTGCTGTTCAAATGCGCCGGCGGCTTTACCGAGCAGCGCTGCATTTTTGGGGGTCGTTGTCATTATGTTGGCAACGTTGGCGCGCGTGATGATAAAATCAGATATTGCCAACTGAGAAACGTTCTCTCCATCATCTGAGTTCTTGCGAGCAATCAGGTATTTAATAGAAGGAACGCCTGAGCCGCCACGAATAAACAGATAATCTAGAAGGTTCGTAAAACTGCCGTGAATACCGGTGTTAGGACTCAGCAATTTAAGGCTAACTGCCTCTTCATCGCCTGTCACAAAATCCTCGATGGGGAGAGTACCGCCAACGCGTCCAGCGATCTGCTTGCCACCTGTGACTGCTGCCATGAACCCTTCGAAGACAAATCCAGCGGATGATTCACTATAGTCATTTAAGCATGCTTGGAGAGCTTCGATAATCATCATCATATTAAGGATGGCGTTAAATCTTTCTCCGGAGCCTTTTCTTTCTGCCTGTGCGGGATCAACAAAGCTGTTAACGTGCGCAATACGAGCCTGAATGCTAGGCTGGCGAGTGATGGACGCAAATATCCTGTCGATGTCTTTTCTTGATTGACTGTTGGGGTCTCCCCATGCTTCATTGGGGTTGAGTTTGGGAATGTCGATGGACATGCTAAAGCGTTCGGCCTCTGTCAGGGTATCTATTGGTACCTGCATAATCTCTTCGATCATCTCGGTGATAACCTGCACCTGTGTCAGGGCTTCCTTCTGCTCCCTCACTTCAATAAACATATCTTTCATAAAATTTGACATTCTCTTTCCTCTAAATTATAATGTCGGCAATGCCGTATTCGACTGCTTCTTCTGCAGTTAAATAGACATTAACTTTGCGTTCTAACAGATCTTTTAGTTGTTTTTTACTCAGGTTCGTTTCCGCAACGAGACACTCAATATACATTTTCTGAATCCGTTCGACTGCTTCCATCTCGTTTAAGAGATTGTGGAGCGGGCCATGGTTGCCACCGATGACTGAGTGGATCATAACGCGACAGTTCTTACCTATTTCGCGCTTACCCTTTGTACCGGCAGCCAATAAAATAACGCCGGCTGACATAACCTTTCCCAGTCCCGTAGTGTGAATCTCTGTGGTTTTCTTCACATTACGCATCACATCATACATACCGAACATATCGTCGGCCGAGCCACCATAAGTGGAGATATAAAACTTAATAGGTTTCTCTTCTTTCTTGTTTAGTTTGTTTACTTCATCCAAGTAGATCAGTGCATGAATAAGTTCCGCCACCCTCTCCTCTGTGACATCAGAGAACAGTCCAATGGTGCGCAGATCTGGCTCTGCCCGCTGGGATGGGGCGCCTTCTTGCATCATTAAAATCTGAGAGAGTTCTTGCTCAAGGGCAACCATGTCGATCTTGCTCTTGACCTCTTCCGTAGTGTCTGGGCTTTTTTTCTCAGCCACCCTTGCTATAATATCTAAAATTTTACCAATCATTTGTGCATCCTCCAAAAATTAAAAGCGTCTTCTTTGTTGCGCTGTAAGAAATTCATTGATGAGTTCCAGTCATCAAACTCCAGGGTTTCCCGAAAAGTCGGTGGAGTATTGTGGATAAGATGTTGTATTGTGCTGCTCTTAAAGATTTCTAAATCTTGTTCAAACTTTATTTTGAACGCCTTTATTGTTTCTTCGTTTTGTTCTGATTCTTTCAAGTAGCGTTTCATCTTATACTCCGAGACTGCATACTGTTCGACTATCTTTACTGCCATTAATAAGTAGGCGACTCGGCTTGATTTGAGTAATTTTAATGAAACGCGCGTAGCCTTTAAAAAATAAAAAGTTTTGCATGTGATATATCCAAATATGAATACCAAGGCATGTAGCCACCAGATGTTCATGGGCCTCCTAAAAAAATAACCACTGGGGGTCCAGTGGTTATCATAATCGCTCGCAAAGCAATTGTCAAATGGTTATTTGGTTAATCTTTTCATGATTCGCTCAGCGAGAGCGTCAACCATCTCAGTTTTATTGTTCTTTACCTTAAGTCGCTTCGCAACTCGCTTGGCGACTTCGTTAACGAGGTCCTGTTGGTTCTCGTATACGTCACGCATGCCGGGAGGTTCTTCTTCTTCTTCTTCGGCGCCCATGGGCATCTCAACGTCCATGTCCATGTCCATTGCGTCATCGTCTTCCATGTCGTCGTCTGCAGGCATCTCATCGGCCATTTCTGTGGAGACTGGTTCGCCAAGGACGTCTTCTAGGGCGACTTCGAGCGCACCCATAAAGTCCTCAACAGATACCATGCCCGGCGCACCAGCACCGCCATCTGGGGCTGCGTCCATGCCCATCTCATCATCACCCATGTCCATATCCATCTCAGCGTCGCCCATTTCGGGCTCACCATCGTCTAGATCGGCCATAGGATCTCTCTCTAATTCGTTTTCTTCAATGTCATCTGGCTCTTCACCATACATCTCTTGCATCTTGTCTGTCCCGAGTGGTCGGAGTTCCGCGAGCTTCATAAAGCTGCGAATCTCGGATTCGGTTAAAAGGTTTTTGCGAGCCATCTTGTTTTCTCCTTGAAATGAGTCAATAATAAATAGTTGGGTATTTTGTAAAAACTAGTATTTTTACCAATACTTTGCGCGTTGTTTCATCTTAAGTAGTGCCTTTTGTTCAATTTGTTTTACGCGCGCAAAAGAAATGTCTAGTCTTTCTCCGATCTGTCTTAAGGTCATGGGCCCATTTTCATATATTGAAATTAGCGAGCAGTTATACTCTTCTGGGTAGTCAATCCACATTCGGCAATCCTTGTGAGGGCACTCTTCTTTTAAGTCTTTGCATTTTCGGGAGCAGGGTTGTAGTCCATCGCGTTTCATAGTTCAGGGTGCTCCTCGGCTATGAGATCGAAGATATCTTCTATCTGATCAGTTGAGAATCCTGTGTCTACAAGAAGCTCCTTTCCTTTCTGTTGAATCTTCCTTGACTTCTTTTTCTTCTTTATCGACTGCGTCTTAACTTCATCAAGAAAACTTAAAATCCTCTCATCTTGCATGAGATATCCTGAAATAATTGCTCGGAAGAACTCAGACTGCCTCAGATCATCATGCTTTAATCGAATCACCAGTTGAGCGTGGCGATGATCATTCTCCGTAAAAACAACTTTCTTATTCATCTTCCCGTAGTCTACAGGTTCTTGTTCTACCATGTTCTTCTCTTAATGTGCGTTTCACTTTCCGATAATCCAGAGTTTGTCTGGCGAATAAATTTTGCTGTGGCGGTCATTTCGCTTATTGTTCTGGAACCACTATAAGAGAGTCCGGACCTAATGCCGCGCTCGAGATCGGCCAGGATGGCGCCAACGGACCCTCGGTATGGAACGTTCGCGGAAACTCCTTCGTGTGATGAGTATTGCCCTCTCCAACTTAATTGTGCTTCTTTCGATGCCATTCCACGGTAGGTTTTCCACCTTGTGCCATCTGCCTTTTCAAAAATCTTTCCCGGGGCTTCATCGGTACCGGAAAACAATGATCCACACATAACCGCATCGGCGCCGGCAGCGAGGGCCTTCACGATATCTCCAGAACTTCTAATCCCTCCGTCGGCGATAATCGACACATCTCGGTCAGTTTTTGCACACTCCATGATTGTTTGTAGGCCAGGGACGCCATGGCCGGTTTGGATGCGTGTGGAACAGATGGAGCCGCCGCCAATATTGCATCGTACCGAGTCGGCTCCCCAGTCAGATAAGTCATTGACGGCTTCTAGTGTTGCGACATTTCCAGCCATAAGATGTAGGTCGCGACCAAACTCAGTTCGTAGGCTACGCAGGGCTTCCATCATCATCACATGGTGACCATGGGCCACATCTAAACATAAGAACGATGCGCCGGCACTGACAAGGGACATTGCCCTAGGCATATAATCCCCAGTGATGCCAATAGCGGCGCCGACACAGCCGGCTGAGCCCTTAAGTTCGCTAGTCATATCTTGAGCCATCGAGACAAACCTAGATTGAATCTCTATCGAATTGTAGCGGTGTATAACCGAGGTACCCCCAGCAATATCAATAGCGATTGCCATGGCTGTTTCGGTAATCGTGTCCATGGGGGAGGCGATTACGGGCAAACTTAATGTAATATTATTTTTTAAATTGGTGTCTAGCGACACTTCGGAACGACTCCGAATATCGGAGTACTGAGGCACCAGCAGCACGTCATCGTAGGAGAGGGTTTCTTCCATTATTTATCTTCCTTTGTGTTTACAGTACCGGCCACTGATTTTCTAAAGGTGGGCGATCTCTCTGCAAGATCCTTTTCAGTGAGAGAGGTTGCCGGCTTTGGCGCTGCGGTGGGTGTCGGTGGGGCCGGCTGCACCATTGGCCCAAAGCGGCTCTTGAAAATGTTAAACGCGGACTCAACTTGGGCCCATTCTTCTATTACCACTCGCATATCCTCAAGTCTAGACTCATTGTCTGATAGCATCGAGTCTATCCTATTGAACAGCTCAATGTGATGGGCGTTAAGATACAATAACGTTGCCTCATACTTTCTTTTTTTAATCAAACTCATTTTATTTTTCCTCCTCAATAAATTGCTTAATCTCTCTAACTGTATACCATGTCTTTTCGTTCGGTTTCGATGGATCTCCCAAGAACCTCACCTTTGGTTTTTGCGGTGTGCTATATGTTTTAATAAGTGATATGGTTGGCACCCCGTTAAAATTTAACTGCTTCTCAATAGCCGGATGACTGTCCACGTTAAATGCGAAGAAGTGAATGTCTTTATAACTTTCGGAATCGGAGATGTCTTGGTAGTAATCTTTAAGGTTGTGACAAAGATGACAATCGTTTGAATAAAACTTTATAACGCAAGTTGCGTCTTCTTTAACTTTACCGGCGATGATTTTCTTTAATCCATCAATCGTTATTCTAGATACGCTCATTTTCCAATACCCCCTTTACTTTCTCGATACAGTGTGGGCAGAATAATCTGACCACCTCCTGCTTCACAACCACGCTCCACGAGCTAACCATTTCTCTATCTTGCTTGTCGAATGGTTCGGCGCAGGCATCACATTTTTGTGGTAACTTGCCAAAGTGGGAAATTTTTTCGGCGAGGTTTTCGCTGGCATCCTTCCCCATCTGTTTGGCGAGGGCGCGTCGGCCATGGCGACTCATCGATTAATCCCCGCTACGCGCCAGAGTTCGGAGCCGCCATCGAATACAACGACTGCTGATGGAAATGGTGCACAATTCTTACTGTCGCCGAACTTGAGTCGGCCCTTTACAAAGTGTACTTCTGATGCGTTCATAACATACTCATGCCAATACTTTGTGTCGGTCCTTGCTGGGATGAGCATCACAACTTTGGTTTCATTCTTCATTGCTTCATTATAACCTTTCGCAATCCATTTGTCAATACCTCTCCCATAGGGGGGGTTAACAAACGCCGTAAAGCCCTCCCAATCTTTTTCTAAGCCATCCTCTGCTTCCGTGAAGAAGTTGGAACACTTAGTATTGTGGGTGCTAGCGCACGGATCCAAGTCGAAGGGTCCGAAGCGCCAGTTTAACTTATCAAAGAAGTCCTGTGGGGTTGCCCAGTTGCCAGTGGCAGAGCTAAACATTGTCTTTTGTGTTTCTTTATTCATCTGTACTTCCTAATGCGCCGGTACCTCTGTTGCTAATCGTCATCGGATAGCTGTATAGAGTGTCTTCTGTTGTTTCCAGGGGTCTAAAATGGACCACTGGTGTCATCACTAACTGTGCTATTTTATCTCCTGCTGATAAGACCTGTAATTTGGTACCGACGTTGTGTAGATTGATGAATACTTCACCGGCATATCCCGAGTCAACAATGCACGCACCCACAACAAGGGAACGCTTGGCCGCCACGCTACTACGATTCTTTACTTCCAGCATGTAGCCATGAGGGACTCCAAACTTCAACCCTGTTGGCAAGATCTTGCTATCGCCCGGATTTAGAACAACAGATATCACAGTCTCCGGAGAGAAAAAGACATCGAGCCCAGCGTCCGAGGGGTTAGCCCTCTCGGGGCTAATTGCACTCTGTCGTACTTTCGCGTACTCAAGAATCATTATCGTCCCCAGTCAGCATGTTGAAGTTATCGACGACTTGATCGATATTAAATTTACCCTTATAAAGACGATATGCCTTTACTGCAGCGCGGATCTCGTCCGTGTCGAGCCAATTGTTCTCGCGGAACTCAGTGCGCAGTTCACGCTTTTGTTCCTGGTAGGGTTCAATGCACTCTTCAATTGCTGCCAGGGAGCGGATATACTCCTTGACATAGCGCTTTCTCTCTTCGTTTGTTGTAGCCATTATGGCCTCCTTTGTTACTCTAATAGTATAACAAGGCAGGAGGGCGACGTCAAGGCCTTTTCAGAAGTTTATTCCAAATAATTGAGTCATGAATTTTTTGACTATATCATCTTTTTCGCGTTCTGTATCGCAGTCGGCAAATAAATAGTTGTAGGTTGTTTTGCTGTGGGCAATCGCGCTCTTTAAAGTTTCGATCTCTTTCTTCATCCATCGTGTTTGCTGTTTATAATTTTTTGGGGTCTTGATGTTAAGTTCGTCTGCTATCTCTAGGATGATAAAATACTTTCTATCATCAAGGGCGCTTTTTGCGGCATTAAACTTTCCTATTTTCTTGGCCTTCTCTTCTATCGACAATGCGACATCAAGTTTATCAGGGTGTAGTTCCATTGCTATCTTTTTGAAGAGCGTCTTGAAACATTCATGTAGCTCTGTTTCATCCTTCGTCATCTCATATTCATTGGAAGTTTCTTCCGGAGTCTCTTTTGTGTGTAATACTTTGGGTTTATCGTACTTTACAAGTTGTTGTTGTATATCCGATAAGACTTGTTTCACTTCTTCTACATCTTCGATCTCTTCATCGAGGCCATACATCTTTCTAATTTTTTCACTATTTTTCTTGTTAAGTCGGCCGATATCGTGACCCAGTCGATTACAGAAGTTATTATAGTATTTTTGGAACTCTGGGTATGCGCCTTGGATGATCGAGTTTATGAACTCATTCTCTTCATTTAAATAAAGCAGTTCATTTAAAACGCGCTTCCATCTTAGCCCATCTATTGCACTCATTGTTAACCCTCACCCTAATTAGACGCTAGCAGGCCTACTCGAAATCAAATTCAACCTTTACTTTGATTTTCATTTCCGGGATGTGCAAGTGGTTAGCGAGATTGTGTTTCAAGCATGCGTCCGACTCTAAGAACCAGTCAGAGTGACCTTTGTCGTGTACGATGTCTAAAAAGTAATCTTTATGTTTTCCACAGTTCTCTGCCATCATGGTGTAGATCTTTTGGTTAAGTCGATCGGTTTCCTCAGCAGAGGCTTTGATCTCTTCTACTTTTCCCCGACCCATCGAACTCACATCATGGATCATGACAGTGGCGTCTGGGTCCATGTATCTAT
>TARA_R110002096_G_scaffold56341_2_pt1 | contig 12115 bp, 3 predicted proteins | sample TARA_R110002096 | Tara Oceans TARA_R110002096 (sample SAMEA4397295) | marine metagenome | biome: Polar Biome; feature: [DCM] deep chlorophyll maximum layer (ENVO:01000326); material: water (ENVO:00002006), including particulate matter (ENVO:01000060) such as... | depth 35 m | reverse complement strand
TTGTTGGTCTTTAACTGCCTCAACTAATAATGGTACAACCTTTTCATATGATATTGCTTTAATTCCATCTTCACGAATCTGAACAACTTCTGGTAAAACCTTCTCGACTTCTTGGGCTATTAAACCTACATCATGACCTTTTTGTTGTTCAATTTTTCCTGCCTTTTCATTCCAATCAAATGTAACACCTCTAATTTGTTGAACTTTAAAAATGGCACTCTCTATGGGTCTGATATTATCTTTCAAACTTATATCTGAAGAATAATATGCAGTAATATTACCTGTAAACAGTCCATCACCTACAATGTGCAATTGTGCCGCAGGAACTGTTTCACCACCAATAAGAACATTTGAATTTGTTACAATATTGCCATATCCTGGATCTGTTGTATTTGCTTGTATATGTTGTGCTGGCATTTATTTACCTCTTATTGTATCTGTTGTTATATAATTTGCCATCTCATTCCTTTAAATTTCTTCCAGTTTTTTCGAGAGATTTTTTACTAATCCAAAAGGATCCACTATTTTCCTTTCCAACCCAATAATCATGTCGAGTATTATCTCCATAAAAGGCATCACTACCCGAGCATAATATAACTATATCATTTACTTTTAGAGATATACTACCAGTAGTATATGCCTTGATTACTCTAAGTTCATCATGTGGTTTCATTCATAACTCCTATTTTAATTTATCTTTCCAATAATCATCTAATGTTTTACCATCAAGTCTTTTTCCGAGTTTATCACGATCCTGTAATCCTCCGTGGGCAGGTGATGAAGGGTTGTCTCGTGAAAGTAAATCGTTCATTGCAGATTTCATTGTTTTATTTTCTTCAATTAATTCTTGAACTGCCTTCGTTAATGATGAAACAACTCCCATCATACTTATAGATTTTTTACCTTCTTCCCCTCTTACCACTTCGGGTAAAATCTTTTCCACTTCTTGTGCAATAAAACCACGAGCAGAACCTTTACCATCTTTTTTCCAATCAAATAAAACGGGATTTAACGCTCTAATTAAATCCATACCATTATCAAATCCACGAATATTATGTTTTAAAGCTATATCTGAAGTATCATTAAAATCTCCTGATATTACACCATTTGAAGCAATACTCATTGCATCTGGAGATGTTACGGATCCAATATCACCGGAATTTTTAACAATTAATCCCTCGTCAAATAAAGGTTGACCACATCCCGCATATGAAGAAAATGCCATCGGTCTGAAATCAAATCCGTATGATTTAACCCATTGAATTCTACCACCGGTTTCACATTTCATTAATTTCTCTGTTGCATAATCAACACCTGAATAAGTAATATTTTCCTTAAACATATAATGATGAATATCATCACTATCAGACCTAATTCCATACCGATCAGTATCACTACCACCACCAGACGAAATAAAATTACTATTATCCCATCCAAATGCAGCTGTATAATTTGCAGCCTCAGTATAGATTACATGACCAGACCCTTTACCAATTGGTGGTGGTTGTGCCGTAAAGGTAGTATCACCATAGTGCCCACGGTAATTATTTTGACTTGGTGGTCTAAAAGTTGCAAATGGGAAATAATTTCCAGATCCTAAAGCATTTAAACTATCAATTCTGGCCATATGACCAGCGTCTCCCCCTAAACTACTATCCAATACCAGTTCCCACCATGTTTTACTACTCTCACTATATGAAGTCACATAATTAGCATAAGTAGTTGCATTTACAATTATGGTTCTAAATGTAAAGTAATCTGCGAGTGCTACACTATCTAATAACACAGCTGAAGCTATAACATCACCGTCAGATTTTACATGAAAATTAGAAGAACTTATTTGAATATTACCATTTGAACCACTTATATATGCTCCTGTGTATGGTGCACTTCCCGATGTTCCTAATAAAAATGCTGAAGAACTCATTATTAATTGTCCTGCGGATTCATCAAATGATATTCCTACACCTTTTTCTTTTCCAACTCTAAAATCACCACCACCGTCTGCGTAAAATCCTGTTCCTGTAGTCAGACTCATTGCACTTCCATCAGTTCCAAGACCTATCATACCAGCACCACCTACAGCTGCACTATCCATATATATTGAAGTGGCATCAAGTGAAAAGGTATCTGATTTCAAAGTCATACTTCCACCATCAACAATAAGTTGATTATTAGCATCACCAATAACTCTAAAATGTCCACCACTATCCATAAAGACACCAGCACCACTTGTATCGGAATCTGATGTTATTGTTCCTAAATAGAATGTACCACTTGATGCATCAGCTTCAAGTTTGAAATTACTTCCTTGTAAATCTATATCTTCCGCTTTTATTTCTAATACTGGACTTCCACCAACATCGAATTTTAAGAAATTATTAGCATCACCTCTAACTAAAAAGTCCCCAGTACCATCCATATAGATACCAGCATTGGATGTATAAGCTACTGAAGTTGGTGGTGTTGCTCCAAGTGCAATTTTACCATCATTAGTAGCCGAATCAATAATAATTGTTGTAGCATTTAATGTAAAGGTATTGGATTGTACGATAGCGGCTCCACCAACATATTGAATTCTATTACCAGTCGAATTACCAAACAATACATCACCCGATCCATTAATAAATGCTCCTGTTCCACTTGTTGGTGAGGTAGGTGGAGTTGCTCCAAGTGAAATACTACCAGTACCTTCACTTTTCATTACAATTGTTGAAGTGTTTAAATTAAAATTTTGTGCTGCAATATCAATACTTCCACCAGCAGTAACTTTAAAATAATCATTACCACTTGTATTACCCTTTACTAAAAAGTTTCCACTACTATCTACATAGAATCCTGAATTAGTTGTGTCTGGGTCTGTAGCACTTGCTACCGTACCTAATTTAAATTTAGTATTTGATAATTCTAAGTTTGTTCCTGTTAATGAAAAGGTATCTGATTTCATTGTTATAGATGCTGCAGCGGCATCAAATGAAAATAAATTAGTAGCACTTCCATAGAGTAAGAAATCTCCAGTTCCATCCATATAAACACCCTTACCAGTTCCTGCAATACTCGTATTAGGTGTAGAACCAAGTGAAATCATTCCACTATTTTGAGAAGAACTTATTATTAAATTAGAAGTCCTTAAACCAAAAGTTTCTGCCTTTATATCTAATTTATCACTAACATCAAATCTAAAATAATTGTCAGTATCACCAAAAATTAAGAAATCACCAGTTCCATCCATATAAACACCGGCATTTGTTCCAGCAACACTTGAATTTGGTGAAGCTCCAAGTGCTATTGTACCACTACTTAACGATGAACTAATAATCATCGTAGAAGTCCTTAATCCAAATGTTTCTGATTTAATATCTAACCCACTTCCATCAAAAGATAGATAATTATCAGTATCAGCGGCTATTTCAAATTTTGCCGTCCCATCATCAGTACCAAGTATTATACCATCCGTTGATTTGTCAAAATGAGTAAATGAAGTCTTATCCCCAACAACTAAATACCTATCAGTTCCATCATCCTTTAGTGTTATTGCTGCAGCTGTACCAACTGTAATATATGAAGTGGATGCACCAACCATCTTAATCTTACCCTCACCAAGACTCATTGAGGCCTGTGTTGATGATATTTCTAAATTATTTGCGTCTAATTCAAAATTCTCTACATCAATACTCGAATCACCACCCGAAATATCAATATTATCAGATGCTATGTGTAATCCACCACCTGCAGTATATCTAATATAGTTGCTTGCATTTTCTTGGAAATTAAACTCACCACTTCCACTTAACATTATTCCGTCATCATCTAATTCTTTTGGAATGGTTGAACCCATTGCAATTACACCACCATTAGAAGATGAGATGTGCTGAGTAGAAGTTAATAAATCAAAATTTTCTGACCTTATATCAAATGAACTACCGTCTAACCGTATATAATTACTACTATCATATTCTAAATTAAATTCTCCACTACCACTTAAAAATATACCAGTTCCACTTAAATCTGATAATGAGGCTGAACTTGCTCCAAGTGCAATCATTCCACCGTGTTCAGTTGTTATGTCTATTTTACTCGTATCAATTACTAAATCTTGAGTTCTAACAGTTAATGCAGAAGAACCAAAGCTCATATATGATGGGGATGTTACGGTGGTGGCAGTTCCAACCCTGAAGTTTCCACTACCATCCATATAAACACCTTCACCTGCCGTTGTAGACATTGAACCACTTGAACCACCAAGTGTTAATTTATTGGATCCACCCGATCCTTCCGAACCAACTAATAACATTCCAGGAGTTGCAAGTCTAATCTTATTTGCTCTTACATCTAATCCACTATCATCAGTTGAGAATTTTAAATAAGTTGATTCATTTTTATATAATTCTATTTTATAAACATCATTATCACTACCAAGAATAACACCACCCTGTGTTCCACCAAATGTCTGTGAACCTATTCGTAGGTAATCATCAGTTCCATCACTTGATAGTTGCATAGGATAATTACCCCTTGTTCCAAATCCTATCGTAGATGTAGAACCACCCACTAATGTAATACCACCAGCTAAACTTGAATTGTATCCAAAACTCGCTGATTTATTAGTTGATGATAATTGTAAATCTGTTGCAGATAATTCAAAGTTATTAACATTAAAACTTACATCCTCACCCGAAACATCCATATGTGAAGAAGTTATTTCAAATTTACTTCCGTTAAACTTTAATGCGTCTGTTGCGTCACCAAGATGGAATTCCGAAGTCCCGGCTTTATTGTGTATCCAAAAACCTGAATCTGTATCATGAAGATTTGTTTTTCCACTCCTAATTGTTCCACCATAATTACTACCAGTCATTTCAATTCCTTGACCACCAGTACTTCCAAGTTTCATATATGCTTGATTTGATCCCGAATGTGCTAATTCAATTGCACCATTTGCAAATGACATAGACGTTTGCGTTGATGAGATTTGTAAATCACCACTATTTGCGTTTATCTCAACTGCCCGTGTTTTGACAGTTAATGCATTATCGTCAAATTTTACATAATCTGTTCCGTCGCCGACAACGAATTCTGCATCTGAATCATTATTTGCTAACCAAAAACCTTCGGTTGTATCACTTACACTTGTTTTACCACTTCTAATTACACCTTGTGTGGCTGAACCAGTAATATAAATTGCTTTAGTTGTTACAGAGCCAATTCTACCAAAAGATGTAGTGGAATTTGGTGATGCAAAATGTATATCACCATTTCCTAATGACATAGACTTTTGAGTAGATGAAATTTGTATATCACCACTACCAGCATTTAATTCAAATGTTTGTGGAACAATAGTTATATTTGAACTATCCCACTTTAAGTAATAATTCGTATCACCAATTCTAAATTTATCATTAGTAAACCAATAGTTATTTTCATTTAAATAAATACCATCATTAGTTCCACCATCATGGGAATCAACATCAGTTCCCATTATTAATTGATTTAAGGCATCCGTTCTAACATGAAGTTTACCAGTTATCGAACCCGTTACTGCAGTTATACCACCTTGTAAAAATACATTCTCTGTAAATAAACCAAATCCAGGATTTGAATTACCATAAAGTAATCCACTTGATAATCCACTCAAATCACCAAGTCTTGCTTTTAATTCTACATCGTAAACTCCACTACCAGTTCTTTCAACAACATCCATATACGGTGTTGTGGTATCGTTTGGATTTGCATTTAATCTAATAAAACCAGTTCCAACTTTTCCAGTTGATACAATTACTTGACCACTTTCATATGATTGAGAAACACCGGGTGTTCCACCAAGTGAACCACTTTCTCCAGTTATTCCAAGTCCGTATCCTCTTACCAGATATAAATTACCACTTAAATCTTTTTCACTCGATGGGTTATCTCTTGAGGCACTTTCAACATACATATATTCTGTAGCAAATCCAGTAGCAGATATTTTCTTTGCAGACAATATCTCTCCTGCGGCAAACCCATTAACATTTGCAACACTCATTGTTGCATTGGTCGAGGCTAATTGTGCGGAACCAGTATAAATAGTTGAGTTTGCTATATACAATTGACCACCTACAGCATTTACAGATTCCTTTTCAAATACCGTAGTAGCTAATGTTCCCCTAACCGTAACCTTTTCAAATTCTGCTTCACCATTATTAGCTGAAGTAATTCTCCACCCTTGAACACCACTTGCAAAATCTGATGTTTGAATTATACCAGCAGAATCTAATATAAGATTCTGACTTGAAATTTGTGTATTACTTAACGACCAACTTGCTATTTGATTTTTAGCATCACTAAAATGTACTAATTCATCTGCAGAACCACTACCCGTTCCATCATAAATAACCATTCCATAATGATTTGCTGTTGTAGGATCAACTTCACCAATTCTAACTCTTAAATCACTTCCATCATCACCGCCACTTGCATCATAAATGTCAATTCTACTATTTGCTGAATCTATATCTAATCTATCCGTGTCGAGTTTGAAGCTTGGAACTTTAATATCAATTCCACTTGTTAACATTCTAATATATTGACTATTACCAGTTCCTACCGTATAGTCAAATTCAGGATCATTAGATGTATCTCCATTGATACCCATTATTAAACCTTCGGTTGTTGTTTGGTCAAAGGTTGTTTTATTACCAAACTTCAACATCTTATCCGTTCCTTGAGTCTGAAGAACTATTGCCCCACCAGTTGAAGTTGGATCACCAATACTCATACTCGCCTGTGTGGATGAAATTTGAATATTGGAAGCACTTACTTCCATTTTTGTAGTTCTTAAATCAAGACCATCAGTAGAATCCCACCTCAGATAATCATCTCCACTTTTTGCCATTTCAATTTTAGGAATCTCATTATCCATTCCAATAATGATACCAGTCGTAGATTTATCATAATGAGTAAAGGAAGTTTTATTTCCCATACTCATAAAGTTATCAGATGCACCACCTTGTATTATTACCGGGCCATCTCCAGAACCAATTGTTATTTTTGCGTTTGTTCCATCTAATACAATAGTTTGGTCATTGAGTGACATAGACTTTTGAGTAGATGAAATTTGTAAATCACCATCATTTGCATCAAGTTCGAATGTTCTGGTATCTATATCGACACCACTATCAAATTTAAAGTGTCCGGCACTTCCCACATAAGAAACTCGTGGTCTTGAAACCGAACTTACATATCCAAGAAATACTCCTGTCTCACCATAAGCATCAGTTGACTGACCAATACTAACATATGGATTTGCACTTCCACCCTTTAATAATAATTCTCTGTTAGTCCCCAACGACATTGAAGCTTCTTGAGAAGATAATTGAAATCCTGTGGCAGTTATGTTAAGATCAGTAACATTAATATCAATATCCGATCCAGTAATTGCAAAGTTTCCATTCTCAAATATTATACCACCATCGGAATCACCAAAACGGAAATTACCATCTCCATCCATAAAAATACCACTACCCGTTGCTAAACTAATAAAGTCAGCATCTGGTCCCATTGCAAATGTCGGTGTCCCTTTACCCTCTATAATAATCTTACCCTGTGGACTGTCAGAAGTATGTCCAAAACTCATAGAAGATTCGTTTGTTGATATTTGAATGGTTGATGCGGATACTTCAAGTTTACGAGATGCTAACTCAATAGTTCCACCGTCAAATTTTATAAAATCTGTTGCATTTCCAACATGAAATTCTGGGTCAGTATTATTATTTGCTAACCAAAACCCTGCGGTTGTTGATGTTGCAGATGTTTTACCTGTTGCTATATATCCATAATCCGCGTGACCTTGTAAAGTAATTTGTTTAGTAGAAGTTGAACCTATTGTAACTTTACTATTTGCCCCATCAAGTATAATATTACCCTCACCCAAAGACATACTTGCTTTAGTAGAACTAATTTCAATATTAGTTGCATCTAATTCTAATGAACCAACTTTTACATCAAAATCAGTTCCGTCATATTGTAAATGGTCACCACTTGAACTTCCAATTAAAAATTTTGCATCTCCATCAAAATAAATACCATTTCCACTATTATGAGCAGTAGGTGGTGTAGAACCAAGTGCTATTTTACCATTATTAGTTGCACTTTCCATGATAAGTGAACCAGCATCTAAATCAAATACTTGAGATTTTATATCTAAGGAACTTCCATCAAAGGATAAATAATCAGCTGCAGATGCAACTACTTCAAATTTTGCAGTACCAGCATCAGTACCGAGTATTATACCGGCAGTTGATTGGTCAAATTGACTAAAACCACTTTTCCCAACTGACATGAATCTGTCAGTTCCATCATCACTTAGTGTAATAGCTCCACTTGATGAACCAACTGTAATTGTAGATGTAGAACCACCAACTAATCTAATCTTACCCTCACCAAGACTCATCGATTTTTGAGTAGAAGATATTTCTAAATCTGTTGCATCTAATTCAAATTTTCTTGATTGAATATCTACATCTGTTCCGTCATATTTTAAATGTCTATCAGAACCATTACCAACATAAAATCTCGGTGTTCCACTATTATAATCTAATTGTATACCAGAGTCACCAAAGGTTGTATTATTTATTGTAATTCTTTTGTTAGAAGAATCTATTATAACTTTATCATCGGCCGAAGCTATAGTTGTAGAATCAATATCCCAACCAGCAATTTTACCACCACTAAATAATACTTGTGAACCTGTTATATGACCACTTGATTTTAATATTAAATTATCATTTGAAGAATTAATTTGAGTTGAATCTAATTCAAATCCACCAATTTTACCACCAGTAAATAATACTTGTGAACCAGTTATATTACCACCAGCAGAAACTTTAAATCTACTTGATGATATAAATGATGCAGGATCATTTTGGTCATTAGAAGATGATATTCTCCAATATGGTGAATATGTTAATGATGCACTTTCTATATTTGCTCCACCAATATTACCCGCGGATGCCGTTATCGTTCCCTCAAATATTGCCCCGCTTGCATGAAGAACTCCTTCCGAACTTACAGCAAAATTAGGACCAAACTTAACAAAATAATTTGTATCATTGCCTTGGTCGGCCGGTGTGAAGTCAATATAATATTCATCTCTCATTATATCAAAAGCTGCGGAATCGTCTGTTGATGGTCCCTTTGTCGACATATACAGTGCCGCACCTTCTGCGTCCAATGAGGCATTAGAACCCGATAATATATTTCCAAATATTTTCCAACCAGCAATAGAACCAGATTTAAATGTTGCTAATCCATCTGCAGTTATAGAGGCGGAAGCATTTGTAACAGTTGATTGAACTCCCCCAATCGTAGCTGGTGTGAGAATTTCATCTGCAGATAAAGTAGCGTTAATGACTGTTCCGGCACCTATTATTAATTTATTATTCTTTGGATCGAGGTGGAATATAGAAGAACTAATTTCAATATTACCATCAGAACCACTTATGAATTGAATAGCCTCTTGTCCTATAAAAAACTTATCTGTTCTTATATCAAGTTCACTTGGACTTGTTCCAAATTTAAAATAACTACCACTATTACCTACTAATTCAAACCCAACACCCTTATAATCATCACCACTATCTGGTAAAACAGAACCACTATAAATCATAAATCCTGAATTATCTCCAGCAGCATTAGAAGCACTTGTAAATCCTTGATAACCCATTGACCGTATAAACGCGGAATCTACTCCGGCCATTTCAACACCACTTGCAAGTGCATTTCCAATATACATAGAACCACTAAGTATATTATCACTTCCACCTATATTTGTATTTGCCCCTTGAAATGTAAACGGTTGACTAAATACAACCGAATCGGCTATATTATTATTTACATCATAAAACTCTACTAAAAATCTAACATTATCGGGACGACTCATTAGGGGTGGTAAAGGAGTTACAACATTTATAGATTCAGGATTAAATGCAGTATCAGTAGCAGTTTTTACTTGAATATCAGAAACATGCCATTCTCCAGAATCAACTTTAAATTGTATTGTTCCCGTTCCACTATTATCTGCTAAAAAGCTTCCCTCTACCGTACCAAAATCATATTCAGTTACTCCCGTTGGGAAATCTGGAATACTTAATCTTTCAAATCCCCAATGTGAACCTTCATTTGTAGTACCTTCAAATGCATCACCCGATACATAAACTTTAAAACTTCCATGAGATTCTTCACTATTATCACTTTGTTGCTTGAGAGACTTTTTACCATATATTTTTGCCTTAAAATTATATAAAGTTCCCTTTAAAAAATCTATGGCTGTTGAGTGTTGAACTCGTATTGAGTCGTCTACACCATAATTAGATCCTGTAATGTGCATAGAATCTATTTTATAACTGGAGTCGTATTTAAATCCTGGCGTTGAAACTTCTAAACCATTTGTTCCGTCATAAATGTCCCAATATTTATTTATTCTTGCAACATCTAAAAAGTAACCCATGTTATTTAAAGTAGTTGGCTCACTTTTATCATATAGAACTTGTGCACTTTCTAATGGTGAATCATATATTAATTCAAAATCACTAAGTGAACCCTCACTTCTTGAATAAACTTTTATCTTGTGGACATCACCACTAAATGTTTTCATACTATCTATTGTTATATCGGCAAAAGAAAAGAAGTTTATAGATGATGTGGTCTGTGTTCCTAAGTCATAATAACTTGATGTGATAGGCCATATGTCTTTAAATGGTGCAGGAACAAGAGTGGGTGGATTTGACCGATTGTCATTTACATAAAAAACATCTTTTGGAACGAAAGTAGTATTATCTATAACTCTCATTATAGAAGAACTATAAATTGTAGGAACTGAATGATACGAGTGTACGGTAAACTTTGATGTATCAACTTGTGGATTATCAATATGAAATGTATTTCCCACATATAAACTATTTACAGAAGAATCACCGCTAACATTTATCAAATAATCATCTGGTACAGGTGACATGGTTTGTACTAACTTACTCTTAGAACCAATTGCACCCTTAGAACCTTTTAGTTTAGTTGTTGCTTTATTTTCTTCAATTATAGATTCTTTTGCTTTATTGGCAAAATCTAATTGGGGATATGTGGAATCACCAAATCCACCTTCCGTAGAATTTTGAGTTGGAACAATGGTAGGTATACCACCCCTTGGTACTCCACTACCCGATAAATAGATAGGAATTGCAGAACTACTCGGTACATTAACAAATTCTTTGAATTGTTCTGATATTGAAATGGTTGGTTGTTTATAAAAGAAAATAGGTTGAGTATTAACAGCACCCGCGTTTACTGAAATATTCTTAGTCCATCTTACATTATATATGTTCGACCATTCTGCAGGAATCATTCCACCTATGTTTTCAGAGTACCAATTAGGATCTAATTCACCAATAATATATAAAGTATATTGTCCCGGTATTACATCTTCATAAACTTCAATCGTAACTCTACGAGAACTTCCCTCTAAATGTCCTTCGACTGGTTGTAAATATATAGATTTTTGTGTTTCATTGTGAACCAATTCCATTTTAATATCAACACCAGATTTTAATCTATCACTACCTGCTATAAGAAAACTACTCTTACCTTGTGTTAATACTGATGAGCATTCCAATACATTAAAATAATCCGACTCATACGAAGTATCTCGTATAAGAACGTCTATATTTTTTAATCCTAAGTATTCTGCTTTACGTTTTGGTACGGCCAATTTGTTATTCTCCGAATAGATTTATTCTTAAATAAATATCACATTAATAAATTCTTACTATTTATTATCTGTATAAAGTATGGAGAGTATCGGTATGAAAAAGGAAAAAGTATCTTTCACAATAGATAAAGACTTGATTGGTTGGTTTAGATTGCACATAAAGGACGAACATACTACTATGTCCGCCCTTATTAATCAATATATTTTAAATTTGAAACGAGAACGAGAAGGTCGTTCTGTTCCAAGAAATGTTTTACATTCTAATTAAAATCTACTTTACTAAATCCATCAGTTTTTGAGATTTCAAGAAGTGAATCCACCGTATCTCTCATAGATTCAATATGAGAAACAATAAATGCAAATTGAAATTGATTTTTA
>TARA_R110002096_G_scaffold264059_1_pt1 | contig 12115 bp, 5 predicted proteins | sample TARA_R110002096 | Tara Oceans TARA_R110002096 (sample SAMEA4397295) | marine metagenome | biome: Polar Biome; feature: [DCM] deep chlorophyll maximum layer (ENVO:01000326); material: water (ENVO:00002006), including particulate matter (ENVO:01000060) such as... | depth 35 m | reverse complement strand
TTACAATCAAATTATGCAAGAAGCAATTCTTGCTCACGAAAACGCCCATCACCGATATACGGATTTTTGCTCATGGGATAGAAAGGTGGTGCAACCAACCAAGAAAAATGCTTGTGACCCACTTCTACACAAGTTCGTAAATATGTTAGAAGATGCTCGTATTAATCATCTATTCGGACAGGATTGGAAGGGTAGTAGAAAGAGAATGCAATTCACTCACGAAATATTCATGCAGAGGCATCAAGAAAACACAACTGATGATTCGCCTTTGAAAGAGCAAGCAATGGTTGCTATGATGACCGAAGCAATTGTTCACGAACCACATTGGTTTACAACTCCCGAAGTTGTTGACTTCATGGATGCTAATAGAGCATTACTAAACAATGCAATCAAGCAGAGGAATACAAAGGCTGTTATCGACCAATCAGTTAGACTCATCAAAGCATTCAGAGATGCGTTTCCTGATGATGAGCCTGACCCATCTGATACTGATGGAATGTCATCTGACGATGTGTCTATGTCCGATATTGAAGAAGCAGCAGATGTTCAAGACCGTGAAGGCCGTAATCCTGAGCAAGCAAGTACCAACCGATTCAAGGATATGAAAGAAGCAGAAAAAGCAGAACCAGAAGAAGAGAAAGATTCAGAAGAAGGAGATTCAGAAGATTCAGAAGGTGATGGTGGAGAAGATTCAGATTCAGATTCAGAACCAATGAAAGGAGATGCAGATTCATCAGGTGCAGATGCAGATTCAGATAGAGAAGAAGGAGATGAAGATTCAGAAGGAGATGGAGAAGAAGATGGTGATGGTGGAGAAGATTCAGAAGATTCAGAAGAAGGAGATTCAGAAGATTCAGAAGGTGCTGGTGGAGAAGATTCAGATTCAGATTCAGAACCAATGGAAGGAGATGCAGATTCATCAGGTGCAGATGCAGATTCAGATGGAGAAGAAGGAGATGGAGATTCAGAAGGAGATGGAGAAGAAGATGGTGATGGTGGCGCAGATTCAGAAGAAGATGGTGAGCCTTGTGATGGTGATGGTTCTACTGTTACTTCCGGTTTGTTTGAAGAGGCATGGGCTGACTTAATTGATGTGGTTGATGCAGACGTACAGGACATAGCAGAGGTTGCCTTAGATGTAGACAATGGACTACATACAGGTACAACAGAACAAGTTACTACAATGACTGGAAAAACTACTGAGATAGACGAATCAACTACTGTTACGGATTGCGGTCATAAAATCAAAGTTGTTGCTACTTCTAGGGATTTCATAAATAGGGATTCGGCGGTATTGAATCACGCTACAACATATGACCATGTTGCTAAGGTTCAGAGGAAGGTAATTAGGAAGGTTACAAGCGAACTTACACGCAGACTAAAGGGTGTTGACCCAACATGGGAAACAGATACAAAAACTGGCCGTCTAAACCCAACCAAAGCATACAAATTATCTAATGCTAAAGTTCACAATATTGATAGAGTTTACAGAAAGAAATCTGATGAATCAGTAATTACTGGAAATGCTATAATTCTAATAGATGCGTCTGGTTCAATGGGCTGTGGTTCAAATGGTAAAACAAGAGCAACACACGCGGCTAATGCGGCAGTTGTTTTCTCAGAAGTTTTCCGTACTCTAGGAATATCATATGAGGTTGTTGACTTCAACACCAATTATGGAACAACTATGAGAGTTAGAAAAGCATTCGGAAGTGCTGGAACTTCAACACTTGACAAAGCGTGTATTGCTGCACCTTATGTTGGTTGCGAAAACTCAGATGGATATGCTGTTCAATGGTGCTTAGATAAACTATCAACAATGAACGGAAGCCGCCTTCTTATTGTTATCTCAGATGGCGCACCAGCAGGGGAATCACCAGCAGGGTTGTCATCAACAGAACACTTGATTGAAGTAACTAATAATGCAAATAAAAAAATCGGATTACTAGGTATAGGAATAGCAGGTCAAGATACATCACGTTTCTACCCTAATGCTGTGACCGTATCTAACGAGTCAGAATTAGCGAAAGAGGCTATGGTTGTACTTCGACCCATGTTGAAGAAGATAGTGCCTAGAAAGTAGGTCTGAGGGTCAGGAAATGGTAAAAGGAGATATTGATATGAGAAGGGCAATAGAAACAGATTTCGATTACAAACATTGGGCTATGAATGAATTATTATTTTCACCAGAAAGGAAAAACGAATTACATTTTTCCGATAGAGATTCTCCAAGAAATAAACGGGGTGTGGGATTACAAATTGATTTGCATACAACTCATCCTACAATATATTGGCTTGACAAAAGATTGCATCCAAAAAAGCAATTAAAAAATAGTGATGAGATGAGTCGAGAGCATGGTTATTCATTAATGGAGAGACTTAGCAGATATACGTTCGATAAAGAAATCAAAACGTGTTCTGATTGGTTGCATTATATTAACAACAATACATCAGCATCGGAATGTACCCAAGATGGGCGGTCAGGTGCTAAAAATATCAAACAAACAAGACCTACTGAACACATTAAAATTACTGTAAAAAGTGATGAGAATGATTTCGATAATTATGATTTCGATGGAATTGATTCAATAGAATATGTCAAAAGAAGTCTTTTGTCTTTTATGGTCTTGCACAATGATGGAAAAAATGTCATCCTTACACCATTGGTAAATGGAACAAAAAAGTTCCCATATGAAACCAATATTGAGCAACCTTATTATCCTATTGCAGAAGATGATTTTGTAAATAGATTATGTTCCAGCCCAAAGAAATGGATATCTATGGTGAATGAATTATTTGTTGTGAATATTAATTCAATTAATGATGTTTTTAGATATGATGAAAGAAAAAATCAGACGGGACAGATGAAGTTTGGAGATTTGATTCATGCTGCATGGGATTTTAACACAAATGAAGAAGGTATAACAGAAATTGGAGAAGCAATTCTTGGAGATAATCTAGTTTATGATTTGATTCCGAAAACCAATTTGTATGTTGGTGGAAATCTGATTGAGAAGATGTTGATGCTACCAAATGATGAATACAACAAATATGCAATGCTAGATTTGATGAATGAATTGACATATCAAGCCGAGAGAGTTATTGATACACATACAGTTTCAACTACTACTAAAGTCAAAACTTCTAAGACTACATTTATTCCAACTTGGAAAGACACCCGACCAATTAAACTCATAGATTTATCAGACGGTGAGTTTGTATCGTATTCTGACATTTTAAGGTGTCCTGTATGCAATGTTAAGGTCAAGGTTATAGGCAAGGCTACCAACCGACAAAGTACCGCAGAATGTCCTCTATGTAAAACAGGACAAATTACATTCCCACATTTAGTAAATAACAAAGGAGATGAATAAATGACAAAGAGAATAACAAAGAGTTTGAGACAAGCAATAGTAAGAGCAATACATACAGGTAATGAACATCATAGTTCACCGATGAGGCCACAGGAAATAGTTGGTTATATCAAGAATGATGAGAGACTGCCTATTTCGATGCGCGGAAAAACAACCAAACAGATTGCGTATATCATGAATCAATTAGCAAGAGATTATGACGATGTTATAGTGACAGAAGTCTTGGGTAGAAATGGAACTAATCATCACGGCAATGAAAGATTCACAAAAGCATTTTCAATCAAACAAAATATTACTTTGGCTGATGCAGAAAAATCTGTTGGAGTTACACAAAAGAAAAAAGAAAACAAAAGACAGATTACAGTTATGTTATCGAAAGATTCTGTTAATTATATTCAGGCTTGGAAACTTCACGGAATGTCAGCAGGTCAAGTAGTTGAGAACCTAATATCAGCAGATATAGAAATCAATGGACTTCCTGATACCGATAGAAGCGCATAGAGCGTAGAAAAACATTCATCGGTACAGATTGACCTAAAATACAAACAAATGGCTTAGAATCGCTCTATCAATACTAATATCACTATTACCGCTATCACTAAACGCTTACGATAAACAATGGTCAAACTTTTCGACTTCGCCTAACAATACTCAATAGCCGGAACACATCAGGCTTTATTGTGAAACAAATATTATGGTCTGTCGATATGATGGATAGTCATGTTCTAATCGGCCATGATGATTCGGGTTTAGAATTAGTTCAAGTCAAAACTGGTTCATCCCATTGGTCATTTGCATTTGCAGGTTACGATGGTCATGGAAAAGTTCGGGTTGGTGCTGGATGTAATTATAATCCATTAGTTTTGATTGAAGATATTTTTCAAAAAATACAAAATGGAATTGAAATTGCTGTTGACTTCAACACGGAAGATTTTGATGAAACAAGTTTTTCTGAGGATTGGTTATGACTGACGCACTATCCATTTTATCCATGATTGAAGATTACGGCCTTTCTTTGGTTTTGTTATTGGGTTCTATTTATGCTTTGTATCGTTTCATGGTTTTCGCTCTCTACGAAGTCAAGAATGAGTTTGGCGCACATCATAGAAAAGCAAAAGACGATATGTCAGAAGTTAAGATTGCACTTGCAGAAATTAAAACTCAACTTGACATGATATTGAGAAGAGAACGGTGATTAATATTTCAGATATTGGTGGACTAGATTTCAATAGATTTTGGAAATGGTTAAGTGAAAAAATAGGTTTGATAATATGATTTCTTGGACTAGCACAATTGGGGATATTACACACCTTATTGGATTCGATAAAAATATGAAAGAAATAGTTAGTTTGATAGAAAATGAAAACGAATGGATGATTCATCTTGATAACAAAATAATGAAAGTAAAAGGGAATGGTTGTAAAGACCCATTAAGATTTGTAGAATGTTTAGTTTCTCCAATTTCAGAAAGTGTGAGAACAGGAAACAAATCAATTGTTTTGGAGTTTGTTCATCCCGATGGTGAATGTTGGGAAGTTTGGAATAATTAGATACAGCCAATAACCCCTTTCATTGCTGATGTTGTTATTGAGGTTACTTCATGCCCCGTACCAATAATGAAAATCTTATTTCCGGCACACAAGCAGAACGAATATCTGTTACGCTCGATGCGGAGCAACTCGTTAAAGATACAACATCCGGTGCGCTGTTCATTGGAGACAGTTCTACTGTCGGTGGCCGAGCCTCTGATGTTCGCCCCGTATCTGACATAACTGCAAACTATACTTTGGTCAGAGCAGACGAAGGTAAGGTTCTGAGATTCAATTCCTCATCAGCAATAACTGTAACAATTCCAACCAATGCAAGTATTGGATATCCGGCAACATTAACTCGTATTCCTTTCATTAATTTAGGTACTGGTGTTGTTACATTCGCAGGTGCAATAGGAGTTACTGTAACATCAGTAGAACTTAATGTTGATTCTAAAGAAAGTGGAGAGATTCATAAGACCGATACTAACACTTGGTTTCTTACTAAAGGTGGAAGTGGTGCAAGTGCAATTTCTGAATTATCAGATGTCAACTTAACCAATCTTCTAAACACTCAAACTCTGCAATATAATAGTGCAACAAGTAAATGGATAAATGTTACAAGTACAGATGCAAACACTACCTACGATTTGGAGATTCCGGCATCATCCACGAATATCAGATTAACAGGTTCGGATGGTTCTGCTGATAATGTAACTTTAACAGGTTCAGGCGCAACTACGATTGCTAGAACATCAGCGACAGAAATGTCAGTTTCATCTGTTGACACAACTTACTCGGTGTTGATACCAACAGGAACTACCAGTCTAAGATTGGCGGGTTCAGATTCTTCAACTGATGATATATCAGTAATTGGCGGGACAAATACAACTGTTACAAGAACATCAGATTCGATTCTAACTTTAGCATCTGACGACACTACATATTCCATATCAACTGCAACTGCTGGAAGTAACGCAACAATTGATTTGACAGCAGGTGGTTCAGGTAGTGGAACAGACTCAGTAACTTTGGCTGCTGGAAGTAACATAACCATATCAGAAACAGGAGATGCAATCACCTTTGCTGGTACTGCTGGAACTGTTACAAATGTAACGGGTTCAAGTCCTATATCAGTATCATCAGGTGGAACAACCCCAACCGTATCAATCGCTCAATCAGATGCAAGCACGAATGGATTCCTGAGCAGTTCAGATTGGTCAGTATTCCAAAGCCGTTTATCGAGTGTCGGAATAACAAGTGGTGGTGGCCTATCTGTATCAGGAAGTCCACTAACAAGTAATGGTTCAATCACACTCACAAATACAGGAGTTACATCGAATGTTGCTGGAACAGGAATATCTGTATCAGGTGCAACTGGTGCTGTAACAATTGCCAACACAGGAGTTACATCAAATGTGGCTGGTTCAGGTATATCTGTATCAGGTGGAACAGGGTCAGTAACTATTGCGAATACCGGAGTATTATCTGCCATTGCTGGAACTGGTCTTTCAGTATCAGGCGCGGCAGGTAATGTAACATTCACAAATACAGATTTAGGTTCAACACAAAACATATTCAAAACAATAATTGTTGCTGGTCAATCCAACATTGTCGCGGATAGTAATTCAGATTCTCTGACAGTCAAGGAAGGTATCAATGTCACATTGACTACAAACGCTGTTACAGACACTTTGACAATTTCATCAACAGACACATTATATTCTGCTGGAACAGGATTAGGTTTGGCGGGAACTACTTTCTCAAATACAGATTTAGGGTCATCTCAAAATATATTCAAGACAGTATCAGTATCAGGTCAGTCAGATATAGTCGCAGATAGCAATACAGACACCCTTACATTCGCTGCTGGGAGTAATGTGTCTCTTACTACTACTGCTGGTTCAGACACGCTTACAATCGCTTCTACGGACACGACATATTCTGCTGGTTCAGGATTAGATTTGGCTGGAACTACTTTCAGCGTTGATGTCTCCGACTTTATGGCGAATGGAGTTGACAATAGAATCCTAACTTCATCCGGCGCAGATACCATGAATGCCGAATCGGGTTTGACATTTGATGGAAGTATTTTGACTGTTGGTGGAAGTGTGGTAATTTCCTCTGACCTCACCGTGAATGGAACTACTACGACAATCAACACTCAGACTCTCACAGTTGATGACCCAATGGTAGTTGTTGGAGATAACAATGCGGCGAATAGTGTGGACTTGGGAATCATCGGAAAATACGTTTCTGGAAGCACATATTATTCAGGACTTCTTAGGGATGCAAGTGCTGGTAAGTTCAGACTGTTTACAACTACTGAGGATTTATCTTCTGCAACAACTGTAAACACATCTGCGGCAGGTTATGCGCCTTCTGATTTGGTTGTAGGTACAATCACTCAAGGGGCGGCTTCAAGTGGTCTAGTGTATGCTAATTCAGCAGGTGAATTATTGGGTGCAGTTGAACTACAAACAGGTACAGGTCTTGATATCACAAACGGAAGTGGTGTTTTTGGAAATCCAACATTCGCTCTCAACTTATCTCAACTGTCGACATCAACAGCAAATGGTGATGGAGATTTCTTTGCGGTTATTGATTCTGCAAACGCTCAAAAGAAATTAACAAAAGCAAATATCAATCTTTCAGGATTCAATAATGATTCAGGATTCACAACTAATACAGGTACAGTTACATCAGTTGGACTTGCAGGTGATAGCGGCTCAACAGCAATCACAACATCGGGTACTTTTACCGTTGCAGGTGGAACAGGTGTGACTACATCTTTGTCAGGTTCAACAGTTACAATTACTGCAACCGGAACTGATACAACTTATTCTGCTGGTGATGGACTTGATTTGACAGGAACTACATTCAGCACCGACCTAAAATCCAATGGTGGTTTAGTAATAGAGTCAACAGAATTAGCAGTTGATTTGGGTGCATCTTCAATAACAGGAACACTAGCAATTTCAGACGGTGGAACAGGTGCAGGTAATGCAACCAGCGCGAGAACAAATCTCGGTCTAGGTTCGTTAGCAACTTTGTCATCTGTTGCATTCTCAAACATAACACCAGCCGCAATACAATTGAGTACAGAATCATTCACAAATGTTGATACTACATTGATGACTTCTGCTGCTGTTCAAGGTAAGATATTATCATACGGATATACAACAAATACAGGAACAACCACAGCATCCAATACTCAGACCTTTACTAACAAGTCAGGGAACATTTCTCAATGGACTAACAACTCAGGATATACAACTAATACAGGAACAACTACTGCATCTAATTCTCAAACATTCACAAACAAATCAGGAGTTATTTCTCAATGGACTAATGACTCAGGATATACAAATAATGTTGGAGACATCACAGGGGTAACTGCTGGTCAATCTTTGAGTGGTGGTGGAACATCAGGTAGTGTAACATTAGGTATTCTTAACAATGGAATAAACGCACTACAATTGAATGTTAGTGGAGATGGTTCTAGTGGTCAGAAACTCATATCAGATGGTGATGGAAGTTTCTCTTGGTCAAGTGGCGGAGACATTACTCTTACTATGGGTAATGGATTGAGTGGTGGCGGTAGTTTTAGCACAGGTCAAAACGTCAATGAAACTCTCAATATCTCAATAGCAAATAACGGTGTATCTGCACTACAATTGAATGTCTCAGGTAATGGCAGTTCAGGTCAGGCATTAACATCAGATGGTGATGGAAGTTTCTCTTGGACTACAATGGAAATTGGAGATATAACTAATGTAATTGCTGGAACTGGAATGGCTGGTGGTGGCTCTACTGGAAGTGTCACTCTCGGTATTGATTCAACAGTAGCAACTCTCATAGGAACTCAAACTCTAACAAACAAGTCAGGGAACATATCTCAATGGACTAATGACTCAGGATATACAACCAATGTTGGAGACATCACCGCAGTAACCGCCGGACAATCTTTGACTGGTGGTGGAACTTCGGGTGGAGTTACTTTAGGAGTTGCGGATAATTCAATCAGTTCACTTCAATTGAATGTTATTGGAGATGGCTCAAGTGGTCAAGCATTGACATCAGATGGAGATGGCACTTTCTCTTGGACTACAATGGAAGTTGGAGACATCACAGGAGTTACCGCAGGGCTTGGTTTGAGTGGGGGTGGAACATCTGGTGCAATCTCACTAGCACTCGACCTTCACGAACTCTCAGCATTGGGTACAGAAGCCTCGACAGGAGACTATGTTTCGATTGTTGATTCAACAGATAATTCAACAAAGAAAGTCTTGATTTCAAACCTACCATTTGGTACAGGTTCGGGAGACATCACCGCAGTAGTAGCATCGACAGGTCTGAGTGGTGGGGCAACATCAGGAAGTGCAACTTTGAGTATTGATTCGACAGTAGCAACTCTGACAGGAACACAAACTTTGACGAACAAAACATTGTCGAATCCGACACTCACTACACCAGCATTAGGAACTCCATCTACATTAGTTTTGACCAATGCAACGGGTGCGCCAACTTGGAATCAAAGCACAACAGGAAATGCTGCAACAGCCACTAAGATTTCATCTATTACAAATACTAACATCGTGCAGTTAGCAGCAACACAAACTCTGACTAACAAATCAGGTGCTATTTCTCAATGGACTAATGATAGTGGTTACACAACTAATGTTGGAGATATCACAAGCGTAGTTGCATCGACAGGATTGGCTGGCGGGGCGACATCAGGAGTAGCAACTTTGAGTCTTGGGACAAGTGGAGTAACGGCTGGAACTTACAGTAATACTTCTTTGACTGTCGATGCATATGGCCGCATAACAAACGCATCTACTGGAACAGGTGGAACTGTCAATAATTCAACAATCACAGTAACGGCTGGAACTGGTCTTTCAGGTGGTGGAGATTTCACTACTAATCAAGCCTCAAATGAAACTCTAACTTTCAATGTTGATTCGACAGTTGCGACACTTACAGGAACTCAAACTTTGACTAACAAAACTTTGACCGAGCCGACAATTCGATTACCGTCTGCTTATTCAACTACACCCGCTTTAAGTTTCACAGGAGATACAGATACAGGAATTACTCATAATGGTGGTGATGGTTTCTCTTTCATTCATGGTGGTAATATTAAGACTACTTTCGGAAGCACAGGTTTGAAAATAAATAGTTGGAACTACAAGATTCATGCTGATGGTTCAGATAAACTAAATCTTTGGGGCGGTCATTCAGGAAATGCAGCAGTTAGAATTAACGATAATTATGATTTACCAATAACAGATGGTTCTGCAAATCAAGTCATTCAAACTGATGGAAGTGGAACTCTAAGTTTCGCAACCATTAGTGCGGATATTACAGCCGTTACTGCTGGAACGGGTTTGAGTGGTGGTGGGTCAAGTGGTTCAGTATCTCTCAGTATAGATTCAACCGTTGCGACACTTACAGGAACTCAGACATTCACCAATAAAACACTTACAAATCCAACACTCACAACACCAGCATTGGGAACACCTTCTGCATTGGTTTTAACGAATGCTACTGGCTTCCCAACACTCAACCAATCAACCACAGGTAGCGCGGCTACATTGACTACTGGAAGAAGCATAGCCATGACAGGAGATGTTGTATGGAACTCAGGTTCTTTCAACGGTAGTGGCAATGTAACAGGCGCGGCAACAATTCAAGTTGATGCTGTGGATATTCCTATGTTATCAGCAACAGGAACGGCTTCATCTTCAACCTTCCTTAGGGGCGATAATACATGGGGTGTGCCTTCTTACACAACTGCTTTGGCATGGAGTGCTATTACGAGTAAGCCAACAACATTTGCACCCATACTTGGAACTACTTCATCAACAGCATTAGCAGGTGATACTACTACCATAACAAGTGGGCAAGCATCAGCCATTACAGCAAACACAGCAAAGACCGGAATTACATCGGGTCAGGCATCTGCTATTACAGCGAATACTGCTAAGGTAACAAATGCCACACATACAGGTGATGTAACAGGTTCAACCGCACTAACAATTGCGAGTGGTGCTGTCGATATAGCGATGTTATCTGCAACCGGAACTGCATCATCAACAACTTATCTTAGAGGCGATAACTCTTGGGCTACTGTTTCAAGTGGTGATACTAACGCAGGTGGTGTTAATGGTTCAGCAAGCGCACCTACCTTTTCATTCACAAGCGATACTAATACAGGAATGTACAGACCCAATTCTGACAGATTAGCATTTGCTGCCGGTGGAGTTAAACAATTCCAAACAGACGCTTGGAACGGAGTTTCGATTGGTAGTGGTTCAGCAACAGGAAAAATCAACAGTCTTGGAAGTCATGATTTAGAACTATCAACCAATCAAGGAATCACAACAGGAAAAATCACAATAGGTGCAACTAACGGTGGAAATATATCCATAGTACCATTAGGCGGAAATACTGCTATTACTAATTTAACGGCTACCAATGCAGCATTAACAACACCCGCATTAGGAACACCTTCTGCTTTAGTATTAACTAACGCAACAGGTTTAGTTGCTACAACAGGATTAACTGCAACAGGAACAGCATCAAGTTCAACTTATCTTAGAGGCGATAATACTTGGGCTACTGCGGGTGGTTCAGTTGGTGGTTCTGATACTGAATTATTGTATAATAATGGTGGAACAGAAGATGGTATTTCTATATTGACTTATGACGATACCGCGAATGCTGAAAAAATAGTTCTTGAGGCTTCAAGCAGCGAACCACTAATGAGGATAACTCAAACAGGTGCGGGTGATGCACTTCTAATTCAAGATTCAGCAAACCCAGATTCTACACCTTTTAGAGTACAAAATAACGGAAATGTAACAATAGGTATAAACGCGGCTACTTCGGCCAAATTATATGTATCAGGTAATATGTATTCGGACACCCATCAAGCGGGTAACGGTACGGCTAGTTCACCTTCATTTTATACATTCCCAAATACAGGTTTATTTTTTCCGACTGATAACGAAGCGGCTTTGAGTGTAGGGGGTTCGGAAAAGTTTAGAGTAACCTCAAATGCTGAAATAGGTTTAGAAGGTGCTAACTATGGTACTTCCGGTCAAGTATTAACTTCGGGCGGTACGGGTGCGGCTGCTTCATGGACTACTGTTTCAAGTGCTAGTGGTGATGTATCTAAAGTAGGAACTCCTGTTAACGACCAAATTG
>TARA_R110002096_G_scaffold134022_3_pt1 | contig 12119 bp, 13 predicted proteins | sample TARA_R110002096 | Tara Oceans TARA_R110002096 (sample SAMEA4397295) | marine metagenome | biome: Polar Biome; feature: [DCM] deep chlorophyll maximum layer (ENVO:01000326); material: water (ENVO:00002006), including particulate matter (ENVO:01000060) such as... | depth 35 m | reverse complement strand
AGGATCACTTCCTCCGCCTCCGCCTCCACCGCCCCCACCGTCACCGTCACCGCCACCGTCACCGTCACCGACCGGGCAGCAGAGTTGTGCATCCCAAGATGCCTCGCCATCAGAAAAGCAGCCGTTTTGACTAAAACCATTGGCGTTGTTCACGGGCGCAGTTGGGCCGAACTGGACTGGCGTTCCGCTGGGACCGCAAAACCCTGAAGGCATGGCTGGGTTAATATTAGCAAGAGTGAAGGTTACGTTTCCATCTGGAGCTGCGACATCTGTTATACAGTCTGCCGCACATCCGGCTCCCGGCCCTTGCACTACTTCAAACTCAAGTTCCGTTGAGCTAATCATGGTCACTTTAACAGTGCCACAGTTCTCAAACGCTAGTGAACCGTCTGCCGCCTGCCTGCACGACCAATCGCCATGCAGTATCCACTCACACTCTGACACCCATGTACAACCTCTGCCATTGTGTGGAAGCACCCCACAACCTTGCTGCGGTGGACATGGAGGCTGGTCGCATTCGGTTCCCGGATAAACAAACTCCACATACCCACAATCGCATTGGTCCCAGTTGAGCCTTAACTCTGTCATCTCAAAACAGTTATCTGGGCAATGTGAGCAACCATTGCACGGACATTCATCGTCATCGCAGCAGCATCGTTCGTGAATTGCCAACTTTCCATTCTTGACAAGCAGCTTGCCGTTATATCTATACAGAGGCATCAGCCGCCCCCCGACGAGTCTTCAGGGCAGTCCGTCACAGGAATGCAATGAGGGCCGGGGTCAGCCGTTGGCCCTGTGTCTGGCCCGCAGTAGAGGAAGTACGCTTTACTAAAGCACAAGCCTGCTTCGTTTAGGTCATTGTTGCAGACCCCAGTGTAAGTAGCGTTTGCATCTGCTGGGTGTGGTGGTCGCCCGCTATCTGCGACACAATTCCCGCATCCAGCACCAGTGCAGTTCCCCGGATTCCACACAAAGCCGGTTGGTGAGCTTGCGTCTGCACTTGCTGTGAAAGTACATGATGAACCGCATGTCATCTGCATCCCAGTCATTGCTGGGGCCGAAGCAAATCCCATGTCCACATTGTAATTTGTTTCTGTTATACCGCCGTCAGTGCATCCTTCACCTGTATCCCCTGTACTCCATCCGTATATCTCAGACTGCGTGTAGTCTAGTTTTGGACGCACAGAAATTGCACAGTTGTTTGTCTTTATGGGGTCTTGTCCGGGGCTATCTGAACCTTTGATAAAAGGATGCTTGCCGGGAGTTCCAAGCAATGCTGATATTGTTGACACTGCAATGTACTCATGGTCCTCGGGATTATAGAACGCATAAGCTGTCGTACCATCCTTGGGCAAGCAAGCCATTGATGCGCCAGAAACCGTAGGCTCGCATGAACTGTTAAAAGCACTGAAGCCATCGTAGACAGTGCCGCCACTCCACTCCCATCCACCAGCGGACATGTATCTGACAACAGCCCATCTTGCTATCTTCTTCTCTACTCTTACGATTTCCCATTCATGCGTAGTTGCCGACCCGCTGCCAAGGGCGTAGTCTTCCGGTGTTGATGGCTTGAGGTTGGTTGTTCGTCTGATCCAAACCTTAGAGCCTGCCACTGCATCCAAAAAGTAATTGTTGTGTGCCGTAACTGTTCCCGATCCTGACGCTTCCGGGGGCGTATCAACATTTGGATAAGAGCTGCGTATGTCACCGCCAGAAAAATTCACAGTGACTGTAATGGTCGTTGGAGTGGCAGTGTTTCCTTTGAGCAAACATGCGCTAATTGTCCCTTTCATTTCTTTAATCGGAAGGCTGCACTCCTCTATCTCGTACCTCGCTGGATGCGTAGGCTCTGTCACCTCTGTTGTTTCTGTGTCGTCAGTCGAGGCTGCAACATAATACGCCCATCCTGTTGCGTTCGGCTCTACCTCTGCCCAAAGGTTAAACGGGTCCGTTACGTTCAGCGTACTACCAAACTGAAGGACACCGCCGCTGAGGTCTGGTGCTGCACCGTGAACTCGCAAGACCTTTACCGCTACCTGCTGGCTTGCCATCTTGCTGGTGGTAACAAACTGAATCCGTGGCGCACCAGCACCACCATTGATTACCACCCACCGCTCATCAATGGTTTCGCCAACTATGATCTCATCGCCAACAGCGATTGCTTGCTCCGTAGTGTTCGCAACTGGAACGTGCTGCGAGTTGATCGTTGTTAAAGTAAGATCATCTGGATGCTCTGCTGGTGGAGTAGGTGCTGACGCATTCTCAAACAAACGGAGCTTTGCATTGAATAACGGGCATGTTTCCCCGTCCCGTGGGTCCGCCGCCTCCATGCAGGTTGCGATTGCGATTCTTGCGTAAAACATTAGCGGATCATTGACTCCGTGCCGGGCTGATGATTCAAGGCAATTCGCATGGTGTGCTTCTTTCCTGTCTGACGTTGAGCAATGGAGAACTCGTACTCCACGCCCCCGATCTGGCCGCTGCCACCAAGCTGGTAAAACTTGTCGGTGGTTATTGTCTGAGCTGGTTCAGGTGGATCGTATTTGCGAATCAACGCCTGACATACCTGCTGAAACAGTCCCTGCCAATCACCGAGTGGTGGGCTGTGGATGTCTGGCTCGCTTGAGCTTATTGGGACTACCCAGTCAACAAAGACCTTTAACTCAGTTGTCTGCGTTGGGTCGATCATTATTGGCACATGGTCGCGGATCAGTCCGTTGACCCCGTTCTTTTTATAGAACCCAGTCAGCACTGTTGCTGATGTTGATATTGTTCCACCGGACTGAGCTGACAAGACTGGATGATCGGTAACAAAAACCTGACCACCGTTGGTTAGCTCAATGATCCCTGTGATAGATCCAGCAGTTGAAACCAATGGCTGGTGAACAGGGAATGGTTCCCACGCATCTCTTATCACTCTGCCCTGCTCGTACTGAGGACGCTCAGGATCATTAAGAATGGACTTTGGGCGATGCTTAATGTATATGCGATCACTCGACGCAGAAGGCTGCCAAAGCCGGTAGTCGTGTTGAACATGCTCAGAGGCAGACGCATCGGGAACCAAGCTCAGTGTGGTGTCTGCTGCTAATGCGGTGGCATCACCCGTAGAGCTGTCGATGTAAACAGCGGTGCAGGCCACTCTTTCCTCATACACAGCAGGGGCGGTCATAAACCGCACGTTTTTAAGATTGTTGCTTGGTGCTGGCTTGTATTTCCTGACAGGAAAATCAGGGACACTTCCTGACCCTGCTAATGACATCACATACGCACCAGTCTCAGGGGCGTACACCAGCCTACACCCAGTATTGTCTAGCAAGTCTTGCATCGCTTCTGCACATGTCTTCTCTGCCCAGCGAGCAGGAGGCTTAAAGCTTGGAACGCTGCTGTCCACGACAATGGACAGTCGGTTGTCGCAAGCACTCAGTATATGATTGACAAGCTGTTGAATGCTTTGCTGGGAACCTGACTTGATCCTTCCAAACGCATCTCGATCATTCCAGTTCTGGTCAAGCTTGTGTTCGGAAAGAATCCATCGCGAATCCTCTAAAACCACATGCAAGCAGTCATACCTAGCCTTGATTGCTTTGACGACTCTCATGTTGTGCCACGTTGCAAACCATCCGTCAGTCGATGCGACTAAGGATGTTACTCGCGGCCTAGCTGGGCCAACGCTCCCTAACGTGCCGGGGTTTCCTACCGTGCAGTCAATGACGCACCGACCGGGTCTGGCCTGCGAGCCTTGAACAAAGTGCATCTTGTGAACATCAGGGAAGTCTTTTAGGACTACATTTGAGGTCATGCGCCATATCCCATGTTTGGTCGGAAGTTAGGCTGGTCACCAAGTCGCTCAAACACATACTTGTAGCTCATCCTGAAGTGAGTCGGCTTGCCGTTGCCGTGATACTTTGGAGTGTGCATGGTAATGACTCGATGCTCTTGCATTTCTTCGTTCGCCCAGTACGGTGCTGGCGCACTGAACCAGCTACCTAGCGAAACTATTTCTCCCTGCTGGATATGAACAACCTTAGACTTTGAAGTGAGGAAGTGCTTGTACGGCTCGCCTCGCCAATTTGCTCTAACCTTCCACGTTGGTCCGCCTGTTCCTGTTTTCGACACTCCCTCACTGAAACTAATGATTTGACTGTCCGCCATTTGATAAAGGGCTTGAATCGTCATCGAGAAAGATCGAGTGTTGGCGTACTCTCCTTCGGTCAAGTTGTCCCAGCTTCGCCGTGTCACTCTGTTTCCAGACAGGTTGTATGTGTCACTGCTGTTTAACACATGAGCGGATGGGTTGCCATTGTCGAGAAGGAATCCGCAGTTCTGATAGTTTTGGTTGTATGCAGTTCTGAGCTGTCCGATCTTTGTCCCCACTTGTGCAACACTAAGCTCTAATGACTGATCAGGGTCTTGGAAAAAGTTCCCCCTGAGCCTCCAAATAAAATCAGCACCCCAGCGAACGCCCTCTGGACCGAATCGCGGTATGATTTCAATGGCCTCGGGGTACACTTCACCCTTTTCGTGAGTGTAGTTGCCATAGTAGAATTGCATTCCTTTACCCGACATCGCGTTCGCTCTCCATGTCCAGTTGGTCCTCGATCTGTGCGATCCTGTGCGAATGAGCATTCATCGCCTGCGCCAGACCTTGAAGGAGGTCTACCATCCGACCTGTCGCTGTGTTTATGCTGTCACTGGCTTTTTGTACTGCATCATCCTTCGCAGAACTTGCCTGTCCAGGGATGTCAAAACTGGTGGTCCCTTGCGTTCCGTAATCTGCAAGGTCAACGCTTTGCTGGCTTGCAATATGCTCGGCATTCCCTTGCCCGCCTTGAGGCATTACTGTAAATGTCTTTGGAGGCTTTGTGTCAGGCACGTTCGCCATACCCGACATTGAGTCGTCTACCCGCGAGGCATTGTCAGAGGAATCTTCTGTGTCGTCCTCATTGTCTTCGCTTGAAGGTACATACAGGGGATCATACGGATTTTCGCTATTTTTTTGCGGCGGCTCTGGATCTTCCTGCGGCTGTGGTTCTGCATCAGGCTCGGGGCGACTTGGGTAGTTTTGTTGCGCAGACGCTCTAGCATTGCTGTCGATTGCCTGCCAATCTGCATCCTCTAGGTAGTCACCAATAGAATCAACTTCGAGCGGGCCTTTAGCCCCAGGCAACCTGACAGGCTTTAGGTTCGGCAAACGCTGAACCGGAGGTTTCTCGTCCTCTGGCGGATCATCCTCTGGCGGATCATCGTCCTCAAGCCCATCCTTCATTGGCTCAGGACTGCTTGGTGCTGGGTTATTAGGTGTATCAGGTGTGCTTATCGGCAAGCCTGCATCATCAACAGGCTGAGAACCAAGCAGTGCGTCATCGTATGGATTTACTGGGTCAGATATACGGCTGGGGTCGCGAGACACGGGCAAGCCTGCGTCATCTACGCCTTGATTTGGATCAACAAGCCAATCATCTTCGCTTGGCAAATCAGTATTGTCATCAGCCATGTCTCATCCTCTACGGGCTTGGGTGAGTATTCACAACCGAAATTGGTTCTGCGGTAGCTGTCCGGTATGCTTCAAGGTCGAGGCTTAACGGGATCTCTCCACGGCCATTAGTGCTGGGCGTCACTCTTGTCTGTCGCAAATCAGGGAGCGTAACAACAGTTGTGTAGAGAGCATCTACTTCCATATTGTTGTGATTCGCTTGACCACCCAAGAAGCTTAACACTCCAGAACCTTTGAAGTCGTTGATGTAAAGGTTCGAGTGACTTGCAGTCGTGTAAGGAGTCCGCACTCTCAGGCGTATCTTACGACCATTTGTTTGAATGCAAACTACTTTGAGAAAGTTGCGAGTCTTGGGAACAAGATTGTTATCAACGCGAAGACTAAACGCATCAAAGTAATACTCGACTGCGGTTCCTGCACCGGCTTCCCCGGCTGCTGGAGTCATCTCCAACTTGCCGTCACCAAGAAGCCAGTAAAGTCTTTCAGCAGTTGGCAATGCTGGTGGTGTTGCAGGCCAGCCGCCATCATGTTCTTCATGGCCGATTATTTGCATGGTAAGACGCATAACCTGGCCTTGACCGCTAACAGAAGCAGTCGAGGTAAATGTTGCAGATGAGACAGAGCATTGACGGTACTGCGCAACTCCCTGATCTCTTTGAATGATTACATCAAAAGGCTGCAAATCAAATGTTTCGTCAGTTTCAAAAGTGGTCCCTGATTTCGGGTTTCCAAAAATCCTTGGGAGCCAGTGGTCTAGCTCATACGGACCAACCTCCAGAACAATTGAGCCGGCCACTATCCTAGTTCCGTGGCGAAGGTGGTTGCCAATGCTGTCGATGGTTCCAGTAAGTCCCTCGCCGCCCAAGAGCGTGTCTGTGTAGCGAATGTTTTCAGAAAGGATCTCGTATCTTTCCGCGCTGGAACTGAAATTAACTTTGGTGCAGTCGGTGTTGCTGTCAGCAACTAACATAGCGGTGTAAACACCCATGCTTCCGCATACGTTTACAGCCTGTGGATCACAAGTCATCTTAACGGTCCTCCCTGAACATTGTGGAAATCTCTAAAATGTCAATGTCGTACTTTCTGGACACGACATCATCCTGGTCGTAATCACTCATAGACGTTGTGCTAATTATTTCACCGCTCAATCCAGTCACACGACGGTCTTGAAACAGTTCTCGTATTTTGTCTCGGATCAATTCATAGTCAGTTGCCGAGCTTGACTGGCGGGTACTACTTCCTGACACAAACACAACTAAAGTTTTGCGGGCAACGTCACGCACACTCGAAAATGTCCTAACAGACTGACTCCCAAGAGGCTTAATCCATACGCCACTTTTCACAGTTTCGGTAAATCTCTTTCCCGTAACGCCAGGTATCTTCTTCAGAAGCTCAGGCAGTCGCACATCGACTCCACTGGGCCAATTGTCGCGAATGATCTGTGCGTGGGTACTAGATACATCCCAGTCAGTGTGCTTGATCGTCATCGTTTAGCTTTCTGAAACGTAAATCGTTTTCTGTAAGTGATCTACTTGAATGTTTGGATAGCTTCCCCGCTTCGTGTATGGTGGATCTTGCTCCATTGCGTATCTCAGTTGCTCGTCTGCCTCTACCATCAATGTCCGGTATTCGCGAATGTCCCCTCTTCCAATTCGAGACATCTGCGCCTCTGCATAGCTTTTGACTGCCAAGAGTAATCTTGGCGAAATATCTAGTGTATCGGTGATTACCAGTTTTCCGTCACTCATGGAGGGAATGCCAGCAACCACAAACTCAGTAGTGCTGGCTTGCTCAGTCACAAAACCCTCGAATGCAACAGGAACCTCCGAGCCAATACCAAAACCAAGCTCCGATTCAGGAATCGTTGACGCAGTCGCTGCTACACGAACAAGAGAACCAATAAGGCTTATTCCTACTGGAACTGGTGTGGTTAGCGTTACTGTGGTCCCAGATGTTGTAACGCCCGAACAATACTCAAGGATCTTGGGAATCCTCGCATTCCGAAGATATGCAATATCCAGCTCGACAGCCTTGGTCGTGGCTGGGCTTACCCGCATTTCAGTACGATGCTTTCCGTCTAACAGAGAAGAGCGAAAACTGACCATTTGGGGATCGCTTCCGCGATAAATCCTTGGTCGATCATATTCTCGGAATGTCTTGACATCGACGGGATGCAAGCAACGATCCTCGCCGTGATACCAAACATCGTAGACCTCTCGTATCTCGTCTGGTATTAGCACCCTGTCCTGGCGAAGAGAGAAGATTGACGGAGACTCTGTCTGGCTATTCCAATCCTCAAGTGTGATCTGAGTGTCACTGTCTCGCGACTTGACTCGGTAAGCCCTGTCGTCACCAATGTAAAGAGATGCGAGTGATGCCCAATCCGGCCAAGCGGGTGACGTTCTGGTCACTACTCCCGATGAGCTGATTGAGATTGTCCCTTCCTTGTCTTCAGCGTTGAGGTAGACGGTGGTTTCGTCGTCGTACAGATTCCACTGATGGCGAGTCATCGCCTGCTCGTAGCCCCACATGGCTGATCGCTTGGCCCTGCGAACATCCATCTCGTTATCGCTCAGATCAAACACATCCATGATGTGAGATACTAGCCCCTGTAGAGTCAGGACTCTGCTAGTGTCTTGAGTGATCGCTGGTGCGGCTGGACTGCTGCTGGTAGTTCCGTTTACGGTCGTCATGTGTTAGCTCACAGTGAATGCGGTTGGATTGCCGAAGTTGACCCCACTTCTCTGACACCAGAGGTAGTAGCTTCCAGCGTCAAGCTGAAACGTCACTTGGCCTGCGTTGTCAGTCACCAATGTCCCAGCTACTACGTTTGTTCCTGCTGAATCAGTCGTAACCCAAGCATCGACTGCTGGTGCAGGATTGCCGTCGATGTTGATTGTGATCGTGTGAGAAATTGCACCTGATCCAATGGGCTGACCGCCACCCGTGACTGCGTTGGCATCAACTTGATTCGCTATCGTAAAGCTCAAGCTGTCGGTCTTTGCCTTGATTGCTGCAATCGAACTGTTGTCTGGGTTTACGGTTGCAAACCCTGTGGCTGTTGCCCAGTCGCCCTGATTGGCTTGCAGCTCATTCGTGTCTGCAAGAACCAAAGCAATCGAGGCGTTGTCAGGCGCGATTGTATTAAACCCAGTTGCTCGGAAAGTGTCTTGGCGATTGCTGCCTGTGAAATAACCGTAGATGGTAGCAGCGTCATCTCCTCCTCCACCTGTAATCGCGTTAGAGTCAACTTGGTTGGACACAGTAAACGCAAGCTGGTCCGTTTTTGTTTTGATTGCCGTGATGGACGCATTGTCGGGATTGACGGTTGCAAAACCTGTGGCTGTCGCCCAATCTCCCTGATTCGTTTGCAATTCATTTGTGTCTGCAAGGATCAGCGAGATGCTCGCGTTGTCTGGGTTCACGGTGGCAAACCCTGTCGCGGTCAGCCAGTCGCCTTGGTTTGTTTGCAGCTCATTCGTGTCTGCAAGGATCGCCGAGATAGACGCATTGTCTGGAGCTACGGTATTGAAGCCACTTGCCTTAAATGCGTCCTCTCGGCTACTCGCAGTGAAGTAGCTGTAGATCGTAGCTGAGTCATCACCTCCGCCACCCGTCAACGCATTAGCATCTACCTGATTAGAAACAGTAAATGCAAGCTGATCTGTCTTTGCTTTGATCGCTGTGATGTCGGAAGCTGGGACAACAACGCCGTCCGTTCCTCGTTCATCAGCAACGATCTTTACGGGGATTCCGTACTCCGACCAAGCTACTCCCGAAATCGCTCCATTGATTTTGCAGGTGTACCTGTCACCTTCTGCGGGTGCAGGAGTTACACCACTAAACACAATTTGATAGATGCCTGTTGCTACAGTCGTTACCGTAGGAGCAGCAGAAAGCCCATCGAGCCTAGTTGTGGTTGTGTTGATTACTGCTGCGACATGCGATCCGGTTGAACCTATTACATTCACCAGAACTTTGATGTCATTACCAGCGTAAGCAGTTTGCTCAAGTGCCATGCTATGTTCTTTATTGTGCTAATGGGTGATTTGGTTCTGCTAATGGATGGTATGTGTTTCCACCGCCACCGCCACCGCCACCGCTGCCATCGGTTAGCCAGTTAAATGGGTAAGCAGTTGTGCCACCCATAACCCTCGTTTCTGCTCGTAAAACAGAACCACCGCCCGCATCGCTATTAAGAGAGAAGTCACCGTTTGCTGCATCGGTGAAGGGATCAGCGGTTAATTCAACGTCATTGTCTTGGTTCGTCGCGTAGACCGAATAGTTATTTGTGTTGTTGTAGAAATAACTAAAATCAGAACTCCCTCGGTTACTCAAAGAACCATACGCTCCAATCGCAGTGCCGCAATTTACAAACAAGCAGTTTCTAATATAGTAGGGAGTCCCAAAGCTAAAATACCAAGCTCCTGAACTGTAATTATAAAAGACGCATCCGATAGTTTGTGTGTAATTTGCCCGACCAAGAGCAATAGCCCAACCACCTGAGTTAGTTCCGTCAAAGATGCAGTTGACAAAAGTCAAGTTCGTGGTGTTGCCACTGCTTGTGTTTCCTACATCGCGTTGATTGCTATGAAAATAACAGAAGTCCGCATGAAGTTCGCCTCTGGTTGTAGTTCCAAACTGCTGTCCGTAGATTGCCCCGTTGCTGCTTGTGAATCCTGACACTTCGCAAGCCTGCATACGCACTCGTAATCCGTAGCTACCCCCACCACTATTTAAGGTTTGCGCCCCTCCTGCAAAATGGCATTTGGTAGCAATGATGTATGAATAGGATGTCGCGTTCTCAAAACGCAGCAATGAAACCGCCGGAGTAGCATTTGTGCAAATTAGCTTGATGTCTTGCAGCGTATAGCTACCCCCTCTGAAAATATAATCTGAGGCGGTTTGAGTAATGGTTCGCTGCGTTCCGTCCGAAGACCGAATGGTTGCAGACATCGGTGAAGCACTGGTGCCGTAGAAACTTGTTGACGTAGTTTGATCTGTTTCTAAGTGCAGTTCGGGCTTGCCTCCCGTAAACGAATCTCGCAGTAATTGCTTGGAGTTTTCGAGAGTAGCTCGCTTGCCCCCGACTGACCACGACACTCCGCTTTCCGTAGGCCAAACATCATCCGTAGTTATCGTTTCATTGATCGTGTCTACGCTTGCAATAATAGAAAATTGACGACCAGAAGAGGTGCTACAATACAGCAAGTCACCAGCAGAAATGCTTGATAGCGACATGCCGTCATAGCTAACGTCTACGGTTGAGCTTCCGTCTAGCTCGGCACTCGATCCGATAACAGCCGTGGCTGGTCCTAATCCGGAAGCTGCTGAGTCGCTTCCAGTTGACGAGTTAAATAAGATTGGACCGTTTGGAGTTGTCATTTATTAGTTGCCCCATTCAGTTGCCATGTTGGTCAGTGCTGCTTGCCATGCTGCATCATCAGGATTGTTAGCATCAATCAAAGGTGCGATGTTCTGGTTGTAGAGAGTGACGTATCTCATCTCCTGCCCTTGCACCTCTTCTTGTGTCTGTTGCTCAAGAAGATAAAGCTCACGCACAGAAGATACGTCAGCAGCAACAGTTCCTGCGTCTGGACGACCACCCGCTTTACTCACGATTGACGCTGCAACTGGAGCAATCCCTGCGGGCAAACCGCCTTCAACTGCTGCAAATTGCGCACTGCGTGGGTAATTGTTTGTTTCGATAGATGTACCGTCACCGAATACATAGTTCAGGAACCATGCCAGCAACACTTTGTCTTGTCCTTCCTCAAGCGAGGAGTAGTGGTCGATCAAAGGACCGATCCGGTTCCCCGTGGCAGGGTCAACGACTATTGAGCCAGACTCAAGTAGCGAGTCTCTCGCTGCCGGTGCGTCGATTGGAGCGGTAGTGCGAGTGCTGATGAAATTTGCGATTTCAGCGTCAGAGAGGCTGCTCTCAAGAGGCTGGATGTCTGTTAAATAATCAATCATTTGTCATCTTGTTTCTTGAGGTCTTCAACGTCTGTCCCGGCTTGCCGTGCGAGCTGTCGCCAAAGCGCAAGCCTGTCTGACTCGCAGTCCGACAGCTTGCTTTCGATGACTTGTAGGTGTCTTGTCACTTGTCGCCACAACACTCCAATAGCCGAGCCAAGCCCGGTTATCGCGGTCAGCAACATGCCGATGGTTGTTGGGTCTGGCGTAGTCATTATCGCTTTCTCCATCGAAAAAAGATTCCTCGACGGACACGCTGGCTGCAAGACCGAACAGTGGTGCGCACAGGCTGATTTGCTTGCACGTTTTTCACGACACCACACGCTCCGTTTGCGCAGCTACTGACTACCGAACGAACAGGCTTGTTGGCGGCTGCTAGTTGCACCTCTGCTGATTCTGTTGCAGTGAGAATAATTGGCTCGGAAACCTTTTCATAATTCTCTTGGTACTCTTCTGCTGTCGCGCCTTCTGACATTTGCCCAGCGAAAGCAGCGACGACTGCTAAGATCACTGACCCTGCCAAAAAATACAAACACGCATCGGCTAAATTTGCAAGTCTCATATCTACCCTTCCTTGACCGCTTTGACGGAACGAACTGCTACTGATTCAAATGGCTTTGCCTTGGAGTTCCAGACTGTGCCGTAGCCC
>TARA_R110002096_G_scaffold42144_3_pt1 | contig 12122 bp, 10 predicted proteins | sample TARA_R110002096 | Tara Oceans TARA_R110002096 (sample SAMEA4397295) | marine metagenome | biome: Polar Biome; feature: [DCM] deep chlorophyll maximum layer (ENVO:01000326); material: water (ENVO:00002006), including particulate matter (ENVO:01000060) such as... | depth 35 m | reverse complement strand
GACCGGGGACGAGGATCCGTTTCTCATTTACTTCGGCTTTTCCCATCCTCACGATGTTCGCGACGGCACTCCGGCGCTGCTGGCCAAATACGGCGCGGTAAATCACAAGGACAAAAGCTCGGTTCCGGCCCTGAATCTCAATCAACCGCCCCTGCCGGTCAACTATTTGCCCGGGCATCCGTTTCACCACGGTCATCCCGGCTTGCGTGATGAAGTCGCTGTGAGCGGAGTCTGGGAACGTCGCGACGAGAACACGATTCGCAATGAGCTGGGGCGTGAATTTGCCTGCAGCGAGTACATCGATCAGCAGATCGCTCGAGTTTTGCAGCAGCTCGAAAAGATGGGTGAGCTCGACAACACCTACATTTTCTACACCTCCGATCACGGAATGGCGATTGGTCGCCACGGGCTTCAGGGCAAGCAAAACCTCTACGAGCACACCTGGCGCGTCCCGTTCATCGCAAAAGGACCGGGGATTGAGGCGGGCAGTCGTGCTCCCGGCAATATTTACCTGCTCGACGTTCTTCCGACGCTTTGTGATGTGGCCGGAATCGCGAAACCCGAGACCGTGGAGGGAACCAGCTTTCGGTCGGTGCTGGAAGGACGCCAGCAAACGGAGAGGGAGGAACTCTACGGAGTTTACTGCGGCGGGACCAGGCCCGGGATGCGATGCGTCAAGAAAGGCGACTGGAAGCTGATCAAGTATGATGTGATGAACGGCGCGGTTCGGGAGACCCAGCTCTTCAATCTCGCGAAGAACCCCCACGAATTCATCGCGGAGCACGGAAAGAACGATCCTGAACTCACCAACCTCGCCTACGATCCGGAATACGCCGATCAACGCGCCGAGATGGAACTCCTTCTGTTGTCCGAAATGCGTCGGCTCGACGATCCCTTTCGCCTTTGGGATCAGCCGGATGACGAATTGCCCGAGATTCCGAGTCCGAAGTCTCCCGCGAAGAAGAAAGCGAACTGATTGTTAGATGTTGGAGGTCTTTTCAGGCCGCAAATAGGTGGTTTGAACGATCGAGAAGACAATCGCTCCCCAAAAGAAGATCCAATAATCGTTTGGTCGCCAAAGCAGCACCGCCTCCTTTTCGTGAGCCAGGAGGGTCGACTCAAAAAACAGCGCGATTCCCGCCATCGTCACCCAGGACGTGGCGAGGAGGAGGCGGTTGTCCTTCGTCTTCCACCACAACCAGAGCGGCCATCCCCAAGCCGTCCCGATCATCCCGAACATGAGCAGGAGCCCGATGATTCCGCCGAAGTAGAGACTGGAGACGTAGATGTTGTGGCAACTGCGGGTGCCTTTGGCGAGGTGCCTGTCTTGAGGATCATACATCGATTCGCGCAGCTCGATGTAAATCTTTTGCTCTCCGCCAAAGCCATGGCCCAGGATCGGTCGTTCGCGAATTTTGGACAGATACGCGCGCCAGATGGTGAGTCGACCTCCGCCGGATCGCTCTGCAATCCCGGTTTCATCCTCGGTTTCGGGCGAAGTCGTTTCCGGTTTGGTGCCGTCCGTTGAAGGTTCCGCAGCGATCGCCTCGATTGTCGGTTGTTCGATGGCGGCGGTTGCCTGACGGGAAGCTTGCGCAGCCGCTTTGCCGGAAATCTGATCGAGAAATCCCGTCGCGTTCCCGATCGTGAACCACAGGAACAGAATCAGGAGGCTGCCGGCAAAGATCCGTGGGATCCAGGCGTTTCGTGCCAGAGAAAGAAACACGCTGGCGCCCAGCATTCCCAGAATGATCGAACGGCTCTGGGAAAGAAACAGATAGGCGACGAGAGGGAGCGCGACGATCAGGACGATCCACCAATGGCGGGTCAGTGGGCGCTTCCACGTTGTTGATTGGACGAGCAAGATCAACGCCACCATGAAGCAGGCCGTGCCACTGATGGGGCGATACAAGGGGATCATGCTGAAGTTGCGGATCGACAGGCGGCTTTCGAATGATGAAGCCTGTCCATACACCCGGAAAAGGCAGTAGGTCGCAACCAGCGCCACAATCGCAATCCAGCCCCAAAGCAGCCAACGCGCCGAAATCTCGAACCGTTTGCCCATCACTCCGAACAAAAGCGGCCAAATCGCCAAAGCTCCGATGGAGCAGAGCACTTCCGGGCGCGGCGGCATCCCGCCGTTCGGAATGCCCAAGGCCAACAGCCCAAAAAAGCCGAGAAACGCGGCAAACGCCCACGCCGCTGGATTTCGCGCGATTTCCCGGACTTCACGCCAGGTTTCCTGCGGTTTCAGCGCCAGCAAAATCAGCCCCGGCGCGAGAAGGAGTTGGAAAAACACCCAAGCCTCGATTCGTCTGACCGGTGCCAGGTAGTGTGCCAAGAGCCAGATCAACCACGCGATTCCCAGGCACTGCCAAACTCGTCGAAGGGCGTTTGGCCAAAGTTTCAGCGCTGCCATTGCCGCAAACATCGGCACCAGCCAGGACGCAAAGAGCAGCCAGCCCGCCAGCTTGAGTTGGCCCCAAGGCGTGGTCACGGGATCCGATTTCCAGGATAGCTTGATCGAGGGGTCGGTGGTTGTTGCCAAAAATTGATATCCACCGGATTTGTTCTCGGTCAGAGCGTCCACGCCCTTGCCCGCTTTCAAGCGCAATTCAGAAACGCGATCCAGTTCCCATCCGAAAGGTCCCGTCAGGCGAACCTTGGCCAACTGGATCTGTCCGACACCGTTCAGTGGATCCAGGCGCAACCCGGCGATGGTCGTCGCTTCGGTTTCTGGTAGGGGAAAAAAGAGGCGATTGGCACCTTTCTGGACGGGGAGAATGACAGAACGCTCCTCTGTCACCCCCGACCCATCGTCGTAATAGAGCTGGGCAAAACCATCTGCGGGCACGACGACGTGGGTGTGCAGACCCCAATCCATCCAGGCCTCCGGGCCCCATCGTTCCGCGAGGTGAACCATCCAGAAGCTACTCAGCACAGCCGCTATGGAGATTATGGTGAGATCCTGCTGATTCAGCACGGATCTCGCCCAGTTAAATTTTTTTTGAACTGAAATCAATTTCATTTTGACATCGACCCGCGCTCTAGCTTATGCAGACGGACCAGATGTCCAGCCCGGAAACCATAGACGATCAAGTTTGCAATCCTTCTGAAGAGGAAGCGGTGCAAGGTCGTCAATCGTTGACCGAAATCGAGGTGAAAATCATCGAAGTGTTCGTTCATATCACCAAGCTTCTGGCAATTCCCAAATCGGTTGGAGAGATTTACGGACTTCTGTACTGCTCCGCCGAACCGATCACCGTGGCCGACATCACCGCCAAACTGGGCATCAGCAAGGCCACCGCCAGCTACGCCCTCAAGTTTCTCGCCAATATCAACGCCATTCAGGTTTCAAAAGAATTTGGCATTCGGCACGATCTCTACACTGCCGAGACATCCCTGCGCAAGCTGACGTTTGGCTTTCTCAGTGAGCGGGTTGAACCGTTTGTGCAGGAGCGCGACGAAGATTTGAAACAATTGGTGGACCTCAGCGAAAAGCTGCCTAACGGGTCAGCCGACGAGAAATCGGAAAAGCGATTTTTGAAGGAAAGAATCCGAATGCTGTCAGGGTGGCAGCGCAACGCAAGAGGCATCTTGCCTTTGGTGCGCAACTTCTTCAAAATGACCCGGTGAGCCTGACTTCAGGCTAATTTGAACATCGTTCCCCGAGTTATTGAGCCCGGTTGAACCACAGCCCCGAATCGTAGTTCGATTGGTTTTGCCGCAGGACAGCAGCATGCGACCAAGGGCGGCAGCGTGAGATGAAAAATCAGTCATGAATTTGGAAGTAGATTATAGTTTTTTTGAAGGGAAGGGGGTTCTGGTGACCGGTGGTACGGGGTCATTTGGGCAAAGTTTTGTTGAGTCGTTGCTGACAAATTGCCCAGGGGTCGGTAGGTTAGTTATTTACAGCCGTGACGAACTGAAGCAATTCCAGATGCAGCAATGCTTTGGCTCCGAGGAATACTCCCAGGTGCGCTATTTTATCGGGGATGTGCGAGACAAGGATCGGCTTCGCCGGGCGATGGAGAAGATTGACTATGTGGTCCATGCTGCCGCGCTGAAACAGGTTCCGGCAGCGGAATACAACCCGATGGAATTCGTGAAAACGAATGTTCTCGGAGCTGAAAACGTGATTGAGGCTTCGATCGATGCGGGGGTGAAGCGAGTGGTGGCCCTCAGCACGGACAAGGCCTGCGCGCCGATCAATCTTTACGGCGCCACCAAGCTGTGCTCGGACAAACTCTTTGTTGCGGCTAACAATTTTTCCGGTGGCCATGTGGAAGCGCTTTCGGTGGTGCGCTATGGTAACGTGATGGGGTCGCGGGGGTCGGTGATTCCCTTCTTTCTCGACCGACGCGATTCCGGGAAACTGCCGATCACGGATCCCGAAATGTCGCGTTTCAATATTGTGCTGAAGCAGGGCGTTGACTTGGTGCTTTGTGCGCTGAAGGACAGTATTGGGGGGGAAATTTTCGTGCCGCGAATCCCTTCGTATCGGATTACCGACGTCGCGAAAGCGATCGCGCCGAAAGCGGAGCTGGAAATTGTCGGAATTCGCCCCGGCGAGAAACTCCACGAAGAAATGGTTTCTTCCGCGGACGCGCCCACCACGGTGCATCACAACGGGCACTATGTCATCCTTCCGCAGGGCAATACTCGGGTTATGAGCCGGTATCTCAATGACCTTGGGGCAAAACTGGTTCCGGCTGGGCTGGCCTACAATTCGGGTACCAACGAGGAATGGCTTTCCGTCGAGCAGATTCGGAATTTGATCAAGGAGCATGTGGACCCGGGATTTTCCCTCACCTGATTCCCAGCGCTCGGCAGGCAATTGATTTTCGGCCTACTGCCGATCGGCGCAATAGCCAGTGGCATCCGACCGGGAGGTAAAACGGGTTTCCGGCCCGTTCCCGCGCAGACTCCCGCCGACCGGGCCCGGAAAGTCGTTTCGCAGTTTACAACATGATCCCCTACGGTCGCCAATCCATCGACGATGAGGATATCGTCGCAGTGGTCCGCGCTCTGAAGAGCGATTACCTGACAACCGGACCGGAGGTCGACGCTTTTGAAAAGGAACTTGCCGAACGTGTGGGAGCCAAACACGTCATTGCCGTAAGTTCCGGAACGGCTGCCCTGCACATGGCGATGGCGGCGGTTAGGATCGGGCCCGGCGACCATGTCATCACTTCCGCTAACACTTTCCTCGCTTCCGCAAACTGTGCGGCTTACCTGGGCGCGACGCCGGACTTTGCGGACATCGACCCGGTTTCTTACAACCTGAGCGTCGAGTCGCTGGAGGAAACTTGGCAGGGCAATACTAAAGCGGTGGTTGCCGTCGATTTCGCCGGCCAACCCTGTGATTACCCAAGGATTACCCAGTTGGCAAGGGAGCGCGGCGCCGTTGTCATCCAGGATGCCTCTCATTCTCTAGGGGGTTCCGTTGCTTATTCTCAAGAACCGATCTCCGGTCTCCGATCTACGACTTCCGAGATCCAGTATCCCATCGGATGTCTTCCCGGCGTCGACATGACCACATTCAGTTTCCACCCCGTCAAGACGATGACGACTGCTGAAGGCGGCGCGGTGGCAACGGATCGGGACGATCTGGCGGAATTCTGCCGGGAATTCCGCACCCACGGGATGGTTCGCGACTCGAAGAGATTTCAGACTCTGGAACCCGGTCCATGGGTCTACGAGATGCAGCACCTCGGATTTAACTACCGCATCACCGACCTGCAGTGCGCCTTGGGGCGCAATCAACTTCGGAAACTCGATCAATTCGTTCAGCGTCGCGCCGAAATCGTTGCCCATTACAACGACGCATTCGCTGACTTGGATTATGTCACCACGCCGAAACTCGGCGATTGGCTTGGACAAGGCTCCAGGCACCAAGCGCCAAGCACAACAAACCGGATCGCTTGGCACCTCTACGTCCTTCAGATTAACTTCAACGCGATCGGATCGACTCGCTCTGCAGTCATGGAGAAACTACGAGAAGCGGGAGTCGGAACCCAAGTTCACTACATCCCGGTTCATCTGCAGCCTTGGTATCGAGAGAATTTTGGCTACTGTCTTGGGAAGTGTCCGAATGTAGAGAGCTATTACCAACGCTGCCTGAGTCTACCGCTTTACCCGGCTATGACAGACCGAGACGTCAGAACGGTGATTGCAACAGTTAAGATGATATTGCCCTGAATTTATAATGCTAGCTGAAGCAATAATTCCCGCAAGGGGAGGGAGTAAACGGATCCCAGGCAAGAATATCCGAGAGTTCTGTGGGAAGCCGATGATTGCTTACTCGATAGAAGCCGCGCAGCAGGCTGGGATTTTTTTCCGGATCAGCGTATCAACTGATTCCGAAGAAATAGCCGAAGTTGCCCATGCTTATGGGGCCGATGTTCCATCTTTGAGGCAGGAAAAACTGAGTGGTGACCGGGACTTGCTTATTGACGTCATGCGACACGAAGCGAGGTTGCGGAAAAGCGACAAAAATTCGCCCGAGGCGATTTGTTTTATCCTAGCCACCGCCCCGTTCGTTCGCCCATCTGCCCTAAAGAATGGTGTTGCGCTTATGGAGTCGGGAGATTGGGACTATGCGCTGGCCGCCACGACATTTCCGGCGCCAATTCAGCGCGCGTTCAAGCTTTCGGAGTCCGGAGGAACCGAGATGCTGTTTTCCGGAGCTTACGAGAAATTTTCGAACAACTTGGTAGAAGCTTACCATGATGCGGGCCAGTTTTATTGGGGGCTTTTTGAGAAATGGCTCAATCCGAAGCCCGGTTTTTTTGGCGAGCGGACTACGGTTATCAAATTACCGCGACACGAGGTGCAGGACATAGACACTCCAGAGGATTGGGAAATGGCTGAGAAACTTTATACCACCCGGCTGAACTGAATTTTGAAGCGGAAATGGATCTTTTGGTGTGATGGAAACGCCAGTACGGGCTTGGGGCACGTTGTTCGTTGCTTGGGGTTCGCCGAAATGCTGATGGACCTAGAGTTCGAAACTGCCTTCATGGGTAACTACTCGAAGTTTGCTGGAGACCTAATTCGGAGCGCCCGAATTCCCATTTTGCCTTCGCCTGAATTCAACAGTTGGAATCATGCGGCCGTGCCACATTACCTTGCTGCCGGCGCCGGTGTTATGTTGGACTCCTATCAATTAACAGCCGACCGTCTGTCGAAGGTGAGTAGGGTGCTTGTTGAATCGCCATTATGTGTCTTGGACGATTTCGCCGAGCACAAACGATATGATTGTGATGGATTGATTAATTTCACGGTCAGCGCAAAGTCCCGCATCTACCCTGAAGGGCCGGCCAAGCTGTTTTTGGGACCGGAGTTTTTCCCCGCCCGCCGTTGGTTGCGGGAAGTCCGGACGGCCCGGCAGAGTCAGGATAAGAGAGTTCCCCAGCCACAGAACTTCTTGGTCATAGCTGGAGGAAACGACCGCGAAGGAGTGACGCTACGATTGCTTTCCGCGTTGAGTCGGATTTCGCCACAGGCCCACGTCTGCGTGTTGACCGCCGCAGCGGCGAACCAGGATTTGGAGAAGGTTTTAAGCGGATTCAGCACTGTGAACCGGCTGAAATTCTGTCCAGATTTGCGCGAACCGATGCTGTGGGCCGATGCATGCCTCTGTGGAGGGGGGTTAACGAAATACGAATGCGCTTTCGTCGGATTGCCCGTTGCGGCGCTGGCGCAAACCGCTGAACAGCAGGCTGACACCGAGGTGCTGGCCTCAGCTGGGGCAGCATTTGATCTGGGCTTGTCTCGCCTAACAACGGATGAAGACTTGGAAGCGCGACTTCGACTATATGTAACCGATTGTACGAGTTTGAAACGTCAAATTGATTGTGGACGGCAGTTGGTTGGCGCCAGAAATCCACAACGTGTCGCAGAGCCATTCTTGCAGCTAGTGAGCTGATCAAATTTATCTTGATGTCTTCCGAGCGCCATCAACTTCTAGACTTGCTGAATAAGCGATTCGGCCGCTCATCGGGTGTGTTCACTAGTCGAGCGGCAACTGCGATTTACTTGTTGTTGGTCGCCTTGGCCCGGCCAGGAACGGCGGTGGCAATTCCCGCAATCACTTGCCCTGCGGTCGCCTACCCTGTTTTTCTGGCAGGCTACGTGCCAGTTTTTTGCGACGTGAATTTGGCTGATTTCAACATCACCCGGGAGAGTTTGGAAGCGCTTTCCACCGATCGACCTATTTCCGTGGTAATCGCAATCCACAGTTTCGGGCACCGTTTGGAAACGGGCTCAATTCGAGAGTGGTGCGATGAAAACCGCGCGTTTCTGCTTGAAGATGTTTGCCAGATTTTCGGTGATGCCGACTTTGATGCTCGAGGCAACGCTGTTTTGGTCAGCTTCGGACACACCAAACCGGTGGATTGTGGTTATGGAGGCGCGCTCCACTCAAACGACAAGGATTTGATTGGAGAAGTCGAACGCGTCTCGCGGGACTTGCCGCTCAAGCGCGATCTAGATGAAGCCTACCGCGTAACCTACTATCAGATCCGCAAACTTTATCGGAAATATCCTGTTACTCGGTCCCTTGCGGGAGCCTTGGTCGAGCCTTTTGCAGATACATTTATCCATTCCGCCAATTTTGAGCACGGCTTTTTCAGCAATGTGCTCGCCAAACTGAATCGATTAGAAGATGCCATTGCCGGCCGACGAGTCAAAGCCGCGATTTATGCAGAGGCTTTCGCGAATCTACCTGTGAGGCTACCTGATAGCAGGATTGGCTCCGTACCTTGGCGATTCACCTATTTGACAGAAAGAATCGAAGATTGTCAGCGGCTCACCGAGTCACTGAGAGAGGCGAATTTTCATGCCAGCAATTGGTATCCGAGCTTGGCAATGGATTTTGGCCACGATACAGATTCACTTCCAGTCGCAACCCGGTTTGAAAATAGCGTCATCAACCTTTGGGTCGATGAAACGGTAGATACTGAAACGGTAGAGCGCGCGGCTCGCCACGTCGCGGCATTTTGGGGATAACATGAACACCAACGATTCCAAACACGAATTCAGCGACTCGATTTCCAAGGTCGCTGAAATGTTTTCCGAACGTTATCGCAAATACGGCGATAGACCGGAATGTGCCGAACACAGCGATTTGGATAGCCAAGAACGCCGGATGCGTTTTGTATGCGAAGTTGCTGATCTACGCGATGCTAAGGTACTCGATTTCGGCTGCGCCACCGGCCATATGCTGACCTTTCTGAAGCGGGAATTCGACTTTGCAGGAAGCTACGTCGGCTACGATATCTCGCCGGTAATGATTGAAGCAGCGCAAGAAAAATTTGGGGGCGAAAAGGCGCGATTTGAAGTGCGTGACATTCTCTCCCAAGGGGTGGATGAAGAGTTCGACTACGTTCTGATCAGCGGTACGTTTAACGATTTGACGGGCGACAACTGGGGCTGGATGACTGCGGTGCTAAGGACGCTGTTCGCTAAATCTCGAGTGGCGCTGGCCTTCAACAATCTGACGCGTTATGTCGATTACCTTGACGATCACCTATTTTATGTCGATCCAACCAAGGTGTTTCAGTTTTGCAAGGAGGAGTTGAGCCCGAAAGTTAGTCTACGCCACGACTACTGCATCCGCGAAGGGGTAGTGCCCTACGAATTCACGACCTACGTTTACGCGACCGACATCGACTGCCGGAAGTTGAATCTTACATGAAGCTCAAATCAACAGATCGCGTGTGCGTGGTCGGCGGCGGGTTGGCTGGCCTTGCGGCGGCGGCATTGGCGCAACGCCAAGGAGTGCAGTCCGTGACGTTGGTTGAGTCTGCTCCTAAGTTGGGTGGTTTACTTCGCTCGCGCCACATCGAAGGGATGGGCTCATTCGACTTCGGAACCCACGTTTTGGAAGACACCGGTATCGAGGTGCTGGACGAGGCTCTATTTCAAGGTATGGAGTCCAGCGATGGTTGGAATGCCTATGCCTCATGCCCGAGCGCTACCTTTTTTGGTGGAAATCTTTCGAAATCCGGTTTCGTGGATGTTCGCGGGCTCGGCGATGAAGTTCACAACCTAGGATTGAAGCAAATGCTCGGGCTCCCGCGTTTCGAGGGTGCCGAGAACTTAGACCAATATGTGCGAAAGACCTTTGGTGACGTTTTTGCCGAGAAGGTTTTCTCTCCGGTGCTTAAAAAATTCTTTGGGACTAATTTGGAGGAACTGATTCCGCTGGCGCACCACCTTGTCGGAATGAGTCGCTTGGTTTGCGGCACACCGGAAGAGGCCAAAGCGCTGAAAGCAGCCAACGATTGGAACGACGAGCGGTTCGCTTTCCACGATCCGCGAGTTGGCGCGCGTCCGGTTAGGCATCTCTATCCCCAAAGCGGGGGAATCGGCCAATGGGCCGAGAAAGTAACCACAGACCTCCAGGCGAAAGGTGTGGCAATTAAGGCTGGCACGGCTATCGATTCGTGCCATATAGAAGGCTGCTCAGTCACGAGTCTGAATCTGGCCGACAAAACAACGATCGCCTTCGACCAGCTTATATGGACCGCGCCGCCGTTTGCTCTACTTAAAGTGGTAGGGGCACAAATGCCGGCAGGCATGGTGCGACCGAGGTTCTGCCAAACGTTGCTGTTTGATTTCATCATCGATCAGCCGGTCAAGATGTGTGATGTGTTCTACGTTAGCTGTTACGATCCTTCAATGAAGACGTTTCGCGTCACACTTTATGATGTGCTTGAAGGTAGGCCTGGACGGACTCCTTCCAGGCTAACCGTTGAGGTTATGCTACCACCTGTTAACGGCGCTCAAGATGAGAAAGTCTCTGAATCGAATATTCTGGCGGAGCTCGTTCAGATGGGAGTTTTGCCAGTCGAATCGAAAATCTTAAAATCGGCTACCCAATTGGTTTCTCCTGGGTTTCCAGTAATGACTCCGCAGTTTATTGGAAGTTGCGCCAAACTGACCAAAGCGGCCGGAGCTTTGGCGGAGAACGTTACATTATTGGGGCGCGCTAGCGGACAATCATTCTTCATGAGGCAAGTTCTGCAAGAAGTGCATGACACGATAGTGGTGGGACAGTCTGGTTTGGAGGATTCCAGGGGAAACGTAGGCTAACCTTTTGACGACGCTTTGGGCAAAACGATCGCAATCACTCAACCTACTTATTTGCCATGGCTGGGCTATTTTGACTTGGTGGCACGGGCGGACGTTTTTGTGTTCCTCGATTCCGTCCAGTTTGAAAAGCAAAGCTGGCAGTCACGTAATCGAATACGCACTCCGAAAGGTGACGTTCAGTGGCTTTCAGTTCCTATTCGCAAACAGTCTCTTTCCACCGTGATTAAGGACATTGAGATTGCACCAAATCCTCCGGGGTGGCGGGGAAAACAGATGAAGACGATCGCCGCAAACTTACAGAAAGCGCCGTCATTCGCGGACGCGGAAATGGCTTTGGGGCCAGCTTTGGGTGAAGATCACGCATACTTGGCAGAGCTGAATATGGCGTTTATAAAGCAGGTCGCTGGCGAACTGGGGGCTAGGACCCAATTTGTTCGAGCTTCTAAACTCCCTTGCACCGGGGGCCGAGATCAACTTCTCTTAAATATATGCAATCATTTCGAGGCAGATCGTTATTACAGCAATGCGGGCTCCTCAATTTATCTTGAAGAATCACGATCCAACTTTGAAAGCCAAGGGGTAGAATTGGTTTTCCAGAATTGGTTACATCCAACTTATGAGCAGCACGGAATAGGTTTCGTCAGTCATCTTTCTATCATTGATACGATTGCGGCTGTTGGTTGGGGTGGTGTAAGAGAATTCCTGAAATTAGTCTAACATGAAAGACACCTTTTCCATGGGCGGCAAAACTTACCGCTCGGGCCATGCATTGATCATTGCCGAACTGTCTGCGAACCACAACGGTGATTTCGCGAAAGCGATGGAGTTGGTGGTCGCCGCTGTTGAGGCTGGCGCGGATGCGATTAAGGTCCAAACCTACACGGCTGATTCAATGACGATCGATGCTCATCAGGACCACTTTCAGATCAGTGGGGGAACGATGTGGGACGGCAAAAATTTGCACGACATATACGGCGAAGGTTCAATGCCCTGGGATTGGCAGCCAAAGCTAGCTGAGCGAT